>Ga0326721_10000098_pt1 | contig 51055 bp, 45 predicted proteins | sample SGPome_FD_203951 | JGI IMG/M metagenome (GOLD analysis project Ga0326721, IMG submission 203951) | Soil microbial communities from Southern Great Plains, Lamont, Oklahoma, United States - SGP_1_2016 | ecosystem: Engineered > Artificial ecosystem > Soil microcosm > Unclassified | place: USA...
ATTCCGGTGCGAAACAGGACGAAACGGCACGCCCGGAGCTCCCCTGGACGCTGGGCCTGCTGACGACCCCCGGTTTGAGGAGTCGGGCGAAGCCCAAGCACTGTTTTTTAGCATCCTGTTAGGACTTAGGACTTAGGACTCAGGACTTCGCCCTTTCCTCTCCCCTCCTCCGCCATTGCCCATGCGACGAGCCCTGCTCCTTCTGCTCGCGCTGTTTGCTTCTCTCGCCGCCCCGGCGCGGGCGTGGGCGCGCGACATCACCATCCGCGACTACCGCATCGACGCGGTGGTGAACCGCGACGGCACGACCGACGTCACCGAGACGCTGCGCGTCTACTTCACCGGCACGTGGAACGGCATCTTCCGCGACATCTCCCTGCAGCACATGACGGCGCAGGGGGTCAAGGCCAAGCTCGACATCGACGTCCTCGCCGTCACTGACGGAGCGGGGCAGGACCTGCGGTTCTGGCGCGAGAAGCCCGACGGGTGGACGCGCCGCGTGCGCATCGCCGTGCCCGGCGCGAGCGACGCCGAGCGCACGGTGGTCATCCGGTACCGGGTGAGCAACGCCGTGCGCTACGCCTTCGCGGCCGACAGCGGCGGCGCGCACGACGAGCTGTACTGGAACGCCACGGGGAACAGCTGGGCGTTCCCCATCGAGCACGTCCTGGCGCGCATCGTCCTTCCCGCCGGCGTGGACCCCACCGACGTGTCGGCGTACACCGGGTACTCGGGATCGAAGAGCAACGACGCCGCGGTGAGCGTCCGCGGCAACGTGGTCACCGCCGAGGTCACGCGCACGCTGGCGTCCAGCGAGGGGCTCACCGTCTCCGTCAGCTGGCCGCCGGGAATCCTGCCGCGCCCCAGCGAGGCCGAGCTGCGCACGCGGCGCTATCTCGCCCTCTGGCCGCTCTTCCTTCCCCTGCTCGCCTTCTTCGGCATGCTGCGGAGGTGGTCGAAGCACGGCCGCGACCCGCGCGAGCAGCCCGTGGCCGTGGGCTACGCGCCGCCGGACGGGATGACGCCCGCCGAGCTGGGCACGCTGGTGGACAACAAGGCCGACCTGCGCGACATCACCTCCACGCTGGTGGACCTGGCCGTGCGCGGGTTCGTGGGGATCGAGGAGGTGCAGGAGAAGCACCTCTTCGGCCTTCTCTCCAGCCAGGACTGGCGCTTCCACCAGCTGACGGACAGCACCACCGGGCTGCAGACGCACGAGCGCCGCTTCCTGGACGCGCTGTTCACCGGCGCCAGCGACGGCCCCGCGTGGGGCGTGGTGAAGGAGGGCGCCGCGCGCGCCGCGGCCGGCGGCGGCGGCGGCGTGAGCGCGAGCGAGTTCGTGGACGCGGCGCCCGCCACGCAGCCCTGCATCCGCCTGTCGGAGCTGAAGAACAAGTTCTACGCGTCGCTGCCGGGGATCCGGACCGCCATCTTCGAGCGCCTGATCGAGCGCGGCTACTACCTGAAGCGGCCGGACACGGTAAAGGGCGCGTGGGTGGCGGGCGGCATCGTGCTCTGCTTCCTCAGCGTGATCGGGGCGGTCACGCTGGCCGACTCGGGGTGGGCGTGGTTCAACCCCGTGGCCGTGGCCGTGGGCGGGCTCACCAGCGGGCTCGTCGTCCTCCTCTTCGGGCTGGCGATGGCGGCGCGCACGGAGAAGGGGGCGCGGGCACGCGAGGCGGCGCTGGGCTTCCGCGAGTTCCTGTCGAAGGTGGAGAGCGACCGCTACCGGCGGATGATCACCGGGCCGCAGATGTTCGAGCGGTACCTGCCGCACGCCATGGCCTTCGGCGTGGAGGGCCGCTGGGCGAGCGCCTTCGAGAACCTGTACCGCGAGCCGCCGGACTGGTACGCCGGGAGCGGCGGCTACAACAGCTTCAGCGCCAGCCACTTCAGCTCGCAGATGAGCGGCCTGGGGAGCAGCGCCGCCAGCACCATGTCCAGCAGCCCCAGCAGCAGCGGCAGCGGGGGCGGCGGCTCCAGCGGCGGCGGCTCCGGCGGGGGCGGGGGCGGCGGCTGGTGATGCTTCTGGAAGATCGAAAAGATCGAACCGCGGGTTTGGGCGTGTTTGGCGCTTAGGCGCCAAACCGGGCTGCGCGCGCCGTAGGCAACGATACAGCTGTTGCCAACGGCGCCGGGCCACCGCCGCGCCGGGCATGCGTGCGATTCCTCGGCATCGATGCGCGCGCGGCGGCGTCCCGGCCCTTCGGGCGCGCATCCCTCACGCAGGTGCGCGCCCCGCGCAATCCCCGCGGAGATGCATCGCACCTGCAGAGGTGCGGAGGACGGGAGTCCGCGAAGGCGGACTTTGGGCCGTTGTTGCCGCGAATTCATTCGCCGGGGGAGGCTCGGGGCGAGCACCGCACCCGATCTCCGCGCGAAACTATCGACCGCCATCGCCATCACAATCCAATCACCCTTCATCCCCCGATCCCCATGCCCCTGCGGAGCCCGCCGAAACCATCGACCCCGCCCCTCCCGCCGCTGCCGGCGCTCGCGCGCGACCTGCTGGCCGGCGCGCTGGACCTGGTGTTCGCGCCGGTGTGCGTGGCGTGCCGCCAGCCCATCGACACCGCCGACAGCGAGCGCGTGATCTGCCGCCTCTGCTGGCTGCGGTGCCGGCCCCTGCCGTCGCCGCGCTGCCCGCGCTGCTGGAGCCCGGTGCCGTGGGGGCGCGAGCCGGCGCCCACCTGCCGCACCTGCGCCGAATGGCCGGCCGCCATCCGCGCCATTCGCTCCGCCTTCGCCATCGGCCAGGCGCCGCGCCGCATGGTGCACGCGCTGAAGTACCGCGGCTGGGAGGCGGCCGCCGAGCCCATGGCCGCGCGGATGGCCGCGCTGGAGCTTCCCGCCGACGTGCAGGCCGAGGCCGAGATCGTCGTTCCCATCCCCACCAGCGCGGCGCGGCTGCGGGAGCGCGGCTACAACCAGGCCGGGCTGCTGGCGCGCGGGCTGGCCCGCCGCACGGGGCGCGTGCTGCGCACCGACCTGCTCCTTCGCACGCACTCCGCGGGGAGCCAAACGGCCTTGCATCCCGCCGAGCGGCGGGCTAACGTTGCGCGCGCTTTCGCCGTGCCGCCGGGCGCGGCCGGCGAGCTGCGCGGCGAGCACGTGATCGTGGTGGACGACGTATGGACCACCGGCGCCACCGCCCTCGCCTGCGTGGACGCGCTCCTGGCGGCCGGCGCCCGCGTGGCGAGCGTGGTCACCTTCGCCCGCGTGGTTCCGGAGCTGGAGCGGCAGGGCGCTCCGGCTCCGCGCTCGTCTTGACCGCTTTTCGCATTGGACTTTTTTCGCATCCAGTAAGGGGAGGCCATGGCTATTCGCGTCGCCATCAACGGCTTCGGCCGCATCGGGCGCAACGTGCTGCGCGCCGCCAAGCAGATGGGCGCCACCGATCTGGACTTCGTGGCGGTGAACGACCTGACCGACACGAAGACGCTGGGTCACCTGCTGAAGCACGACTCGGTGCACCGCGCCTATCCTGGCACCGTGGAGGTGAAGGAGAACGCGCTGATCGTCGATGGCGACGAGGTGCGCGTGCTGGCCGAGAAGGACCCGTCGGCGCTTCCCTGGCGCGACCTGGGCGTGGACGTGGTGATCGAGAGCACCGGCCGCTTCACCAGGCGCGAGGACGCCGCCAAGCACCTGGAGGCCGGCGCCCGCAAGGTCATCATCTCCGCCCCCGCCAAGAACGAGGACATCACCATCGTCCTGGGCGTGAACGAGGAGAAGTACGACGGCGCGAACCACCACGTCATCTCCAACGCCAGCTGCACCACCAACTGCCTGGCGCCGGTGGTGAAGGTGCTGCTCGACGAGTTCGGGTTCCGCCGCGGCGTGATGACCACGGTGCACGCGTACACCAACGACCAGCAGATCCTCGACCTGCCGCACAAGGACCTGCGCCGCGCCCGCGCCGCGGGGATGTCCATCATCCCCACCACCACGGGCGCCGCCAAGGCCACCGCGCTGGTGATTCCCGAGGTGAAGGGGAAGATCGACGGCATCGCCATGCGCGTGCCCACGCCCGACGTGTCCATCGTGGACCTCGTCGCCGAGCTGGAGCGGGAGGTCACGGCGCAGCAGGTGAACGACGCGCTGCGCGCCGCCAGCGAGGGGCGGCTGAAGGGGATCCTGGGGTACGAGGAAGAGGAGCTGGTGTCGGTCGACTACACCGGCAACCCGCACTCGTCCATCATCGACGCGCCCAGCACCAACGTCATCCAGGGGCTGGTGAAGGTGATGAGCTGGTACGACAACGAGTGGGGCTATTCCTGCCGCTGCGTGGACCTGGCCCGCTACGTCGGCGAGCGCCTGCAGAACAGCTGAGGCTGGACCACGACGAAGGGCATCGGCACGCGCGCGCCGGTGCCCTTCGTGTTTGCGGGAAGGAGGGAAGGCGGAGAGATGGTGCGGGATGGTGCGGGATGGATGTCGTCTCGATTCCGCCGCCTCGCGCCCTCTCCGGCCGGCTCAGGCCGTCCACCTCTCCCGTACCGGGAGAGGTAGCTGGACAGGATCGGCGCTGAACGGGGCGCATCCTGCCCGCCTGGCTGGCCCCAACTCAGCGCGAAGCCGGGCATCCGTCGCACTGCAATTGTCGGTGCGAGAAGAGGTTGCAGGTCGCGCGGATGCTGGATCGCCCCCCTCGCCCGGTACGGGAGAGGGCGAGCGCTCTCAGGCGCGGGGAGAGGGCGCGAGGCTGTCGGACGTGCACGGAAAGCCCGGGATCGACCGCGATCCCCATCACCTGAATCGCCGTTCCTCCACCCACGGCACCGAACGATGAACAAGCTCACGCTCAACGACCTGCCGAAGAGCGCCCTCACCGGCAGGCGCGTGCTCGTCCGCGTGGACTACAACGTCCCGCTCGACGCCGACGGCCGGATCACCGACGACACGCGCATCAGCGCCACCGTGCTCACGCTCCGGTACCTGATCGAAAACGGCGCGCGCATCGTCCTCCTCTCCCACTTCGGCCGCCCCAGGGGGAAGCCGGTGCCGGAGATGTCGCTTCGCCCCGCCGCCGCGCGGCTCGGCGAGCTGCTGGGCCGCGACGTCGCCTTCGTGGGCGAGACGGTCGGCCCGGAAGCCGTCGAAGCCACGCGGAAGCTGGGGGATGGAGACGTGCTGCTGCTGGAGAACACGCGCTTCATCGCGGGCGAGGAGAAGAACGATAGGGAGCTCGCCCGGCAGATGGCCGGGCTGGGCGACGTGTACGTGAACGACGCGTTCGGCGCCGCGCACCGGGCCCACTCGTCCACCGCCGGTGTCGCGGAGGTGATGAAGGGGGAAGGGAAGCCCGCCGTCGCCGGGTTCCTGATGGCGAAGGAGCTGGAATACCTCGGCGGCGCGCTGGAGCACCCGAAGCGCCCGTTCGTCGCCATCCTGGGCGGCGCCAAGATCAGCGGGAAGATCGACGTCATCACCGCGCTCCTTCCCAAGGTCGACCGCCTGCTGATCGGCGGGGCGATGGCGAACACCTTCTTCCGCGCGATGGGCCTGCAGACCGGCACCTCGCTGGTGGAGGACGACCGCGTGGAGATGGCGCGCGGCCTGGTGCAGGGCTCGGGCGACCGCCTGGTCCTCCCCGTCGACTGCATCGTCACCGACCGGCTGGAGGCCGGCGCGGAGAAGCAGGTGGTGTCGCGCGAGGCGATCCCCGCGGACCGGATGGTGGCGGACATCGGCCCGCGGTCCGTGGACCTCTACCGCCGCGAGCTGGAGGGCGCGGGAACGGTGCTCTGGAACGGGCCGATGGGCGTGTTCGAGGTCCCCGAGTTCGCGGACGGCACCCGCGGCGTGGCCGAGGCGGTGGCCGCGGCGACGGACGCCGGCGCGACCACCATCATCGGCGGCGGCGACTCGGCGGCGGCGGTGAGCGAGATGGGGCTGGAGGCGCGGATGTCGCACGTGTCCACCGGCGGCGGGGCGTCGCTGGAGTTCCTGGAAGGGAAGGAGCTTCCCGGCGTGGCCGCGCTCTCGGACCGGGACGCTTCGTGAGCGCGCCGCTGAAGCCGGTGCTGGCCGGCAACTGGAAGATGAACCTGGGCCCGTCCGACGCCGCGCGCTTCTTCGACGAGTTCCTGGCCGTCTGGCAGCCGCGCGACGACCGCAGCGTGGTCGTCTTCCCCCCCGCCATCTCGCTCTCCGCCGCGCGCGAGGCCGTGCAGGCGCACCGCCGCCCCGACGTGCTGCTGGGCGCGCAGAAGGTGCACTGGGAGCCGAACGGCGCCTACACCGGCGAGATCAGCGCGCGGATGGCGGCCGACGCCGGGGCGTCGCTGGTGCTGGTGGGCCACAGCGAGTGCCGCTGGGTGTTCGGCGAGACCACCGACGAAACGGTGAAGAAGGTGCGCGCCGTGGTCGACGCCGGGCTGGTGCCCGTCCTCTGCGTGGGCGAGAAGATCGAGGAGCGCCGCGCCGGCCGCGCCGAGGACGTGGTGGAGTCGCAGCTGGCGCCCGTCCTGGGCACCGTGTCGTCCGACGAGGCGCGCTCGCTGGTGGTGGCCTACGAGCCGGTGTGGGCCATCGGCACCGGCGTGAACGCCACCCCGGACGACGCGGCGGCGATGCACGGCTACATCCGCCGCGAGCTGGCGGCCGCCTACGGCCACGAGATCTCCGCCGCGGTGCCCATCCTCTACGGCGGGAGCGTGAAGCCCGACAACGCCGCCGAGCTGCTGGCGGTCGACGGCGTGGACGGCGTGCTGGTGGGCGGCGCCAGCCTGGACCCGCACGGCTTCGCCCGGATCTGCGGCGCGGTCTGATTCGCGAAGCGCGCCGGCGCCGTGAACCGGCCGGGACAAACTTCTTCCGCCAGCTGTTGATCGCCATCCGGCGCGAGGGTAACCTTCCTTCGCGCCGGATCGCACTCCCCCCACCCGGCGAAGCCCGCGCATTTCGCGCGGGCGCGTGTCCAACCCGCCCCCGGAAGGTGCTTCCATGAAGAAGATCAGCCTGGACGTCGAAACCCTGCAGGTGGAGTCGTTCGAGACGTCGGCGGAGAGGCGGGCGCGCGGCACGGTGCGGGCGCACTCGGAAGCCTGGTGCTTTCCCACCGACCGGATGGACTCGTGCGGCACGTACACGCAGGGCGGCGACGAGACGTGCATCAACTGCACGGGGCGCGCGGGCACCTGCACCCTGGGCGACTACTGCTACGAGCCGAACACCGAGTTCGCCTGCACGCCTCCCACCTGCGTCTGCTTCGGCGGGTGAGCGGGCACCCGGGCCGCGGCCCCGCGCCGCCGCCCGGGACGGGTGGGGACGGGTTGACGGAAGGGCGCATCCTGCTAAATTTCAAAGCTTTGCCATCCCTGACGTCACCCCGACTCGACCGGACGCTTCCGTGTTCACTCTTCTGCTGATCCTGCTGGTCATCGACGCGCTGGTGCTCATTCCCGTGGTGCTGCTGCAGTCCGGCAAGGGCGGCGGCCTGGCCGCCATGGGTGGCGGCGGCGGGGGCGGCTCCGACACGCTGTTCGGCAGCCGCCAGGCCACCACCATCCTGCACAAGGCCTCGTGGTGGGCCGGCGGGATCTTCGTGGCCATCGCCTTCACGCTGTCGCTGATGTCGGCGCGCGCCACGCGGCCCACCTCGGTGCTGCGCCAGGGGCTGCAGCAGGCCGCGCCGCCGGCGGCCGCGGGCCAGCCGATCCCGGGGACCACGCAGGGCGCGCCGAACCAGGCGCAGGGGACCGGCCCGGTGCCGGCCGCCGCGCCCGCCCCCGCCGCCGTGCAGGGCGGCAACGACCCGGCGACGGCCAACGCGGGCTCGCCCGCGCCGGCGCCCGGCCAGACGCCCGCCCCGGCCAACCAGCCGGCCGCGCCCAAGCAGTAGGCGCACGGCCTCGAAGGAACGCAGAACGGGCCGGCTCCCTCGCGGAGCCGGCCCGTTTTCTGTTGTACTGGATCGGAATATCGGTGGATACTGTGTTCGCGAAGATGCGAGTGAACTCGCGGCTACAACGGCACGCAGTCCGCCTTCGCGGACTTCATCGGTGCGACGTCGCCTTCATCGCGCCACCCGCGGTTTCGTACTTCCGTACTCTCGTACTTTCGTACTCTTCAGGCGCGATTGCCCACGCCGCCCAGGACCTCCATCACCGTCTCGTCCGCCACCGGGGAGCCGTATCGCCCGTCGCGGCCCACGGCGGGGGCGCCGATGGCCTCGATCAGCGCGTACTCCACGCGGCCCTCGCGGGCCTTCTTGTCGGCGCGGGTCCAGTCCACCACCTCTTCCACGTTCATCTCCAGCGGGAGCGAGGTGGGAAGGCCGAGCCGCGTGAGCGCCTTGCGCAGCCGCGCCGAGGTTCCCGCCGCGGTGATGCCGCAGCGCTCGCCGATGCGCGCCTCCTCCACCATCCCGATGGCCACCGCCTCGCCGTGCAGGAGCGCGTAGCCCGAGAGCGCCTCGATGGCGTGGCCGATGGTGTGGCCGAAGTTCAGCAGCTTGCGGGGGCCGGTCTCGGTTTCGTCGCGCTTCACGATCTCGGCCTTGATCTCCACCGAGCGCACGATCAGGCGGGTGAGCGCGTCGGTGTCGCCCGCCAGCAGGTCGGCGGCGGCGGACTCGATCCACTCCAGGTACTCGGGGTCGGCGATGGCGCCGTGCTTCACCGCCTCGGCCAGCCCGGCGCGGATGTGCGCATCGGGGAGCGTGTGCAGCAGGTCCGGATCGGCGACCACCACGTGCGGCTGGTGGAAGGCGCCGACCAGGTTCTTCCCCGCCGGCGTGTCGACCCCCGTCTTTCCGCCGACCGAGGAGTCGATCATCGCCAGCAGCGTGGTGGGCACCTGGACCAGGGGAAGGCCGCGCATGTAGGTGGCGGCCACGAAGCCGCCCAGGTCGCCCGGCACGCCGCCGCCGAAGGCGATGAGCGCCGCGTCGCGCCCGATGCCGGCCTCGAGCATGGCGTCGCCGACCAGCCCCCAGGTGTCGCGCGTCTTCCGCTCCTCGCCATTCTGGAAGGCGAAGACGTCGGCGCGGTAGCCGGCGGAGTGCAGCATGCGCGAGAGCTTCACCGCGTACAACTCGGCCACGCGGTCGTCGGTGACCACGGCGTAGCGGTGCGCGGGGCAGAAGCGCGAGAGGATGGTGGCCAGGGTGGAAAAGAGGCCGCTCCCCACCAGGATCTCGTATCCGCGGCCGGGGCGCTCGGGAAGCTGAATGGCGATGCGCTGCTTGCTGCTCATACGGTGGTCTCTTCCAGCCGCTGCTCGTTTCGCCGGTCCATGCCCAGCCCCAGCACGGTCTCGTCGGCCGCCCACAGCGCCAGCCGCCGCAGGTCGCCCCCCAGGTCGTCCATCGCCCGCCGCATCCGCACCGCCGCGCACCCGCGGTCGAACACGTCTTCCAGCGCCGCCAGCGAATCTCCATCCCCCAGCTCTTGGGCCAGCGGCCGCAGCCGCTCGGCCAGCCCGAGCACCGCGTCGCGCGCGGAGATGGTGCGCGGGCGATCGGCGAAGAGGTCCACCAGCTCGGCCCCGGTCCCGTCGCGCGCGGCCCGCCACGAGTTCTCGCCCAGGAGCGGCTGGGCGACGGAGGCGGGGAGCCGCGGCTCGGTCAGGATTCCCGCGGCGATCCCGGCGACCACCGCCCGGGCCAGCGCCGCGCCGGCCACGGCGTCTTCCAGCCGCGGGGTGACGTCGGCGGCGCGGAACTCCACCGTGGGGTACTTGTGGTGCGGGCGCAGGTCCCAGTAGATGCGGCCGGGCGCGTCCACGCACTTCGTTTCGACCAGCCACTTCAGCAGCAGCTCGTACTCGGCGGCGTCCTGGAAGCGCGGCGGCGCGCCGGTGCGGGGCCAGCGCCGCCAGAGGAGCGTGCGGAACGAGCAGTACCCGGTGTCGCGCCCCTGCCAGTACGGCGAGCTGCCCGAAAGCGCCAGCAGGTAGGGGAGATAGAACCGCGCGGCGTTGGACACGCGCGTGCGGTCCAGGTGCGCCGGGACGCCCACATGCACGTGCATCCCGAAGATGGTCTGCGTCTCGGCCAGCTCGCGGTACTCGTCGCGGATGGCCTGGTAGACCTCGGCGTCGGTGAACGGGTGCCCGCCCGCCGCGCCGAACGGGTGCGTTCCCGCGGCCACGATGCGCAGCCCCTCGGCGCCGGCCACGGTGGCGGCCTGGAAGCGGAGGCGGGCCAGGTCCTCGCGCACGCAGTGGGTGCCCTCGCACACCCGGGTCTCGACCTCGATGGTGTGCTGCTGCATCTCGGGCTTCACCTGCCCGGTCCAGTCGCCGGCGATGACCCAGCGGGCGCGGCTGCGCAGGTCGCCCGACTGCGCGTCGACGAGCTGGTACTCTTCCTCGACCCCTACGGTGAAGTCCCGCGGCGAAATCGTCATCCGTCCGTTTCGGGCCTGCCGCAGCCCGGTTGAGAGTTAAGCGAGCGGGTGTGAACCTGCAAGGAACAGCGGGTGCGAAAGTGCGAAGGTGCGAGGGTGTGGGCCCGACGCGTTGCCGGTTCTGGTGCGTTCCCTTCATCCATCTATGCCGAAGCCGGGCCGGAAGACTCATCTCGCGGTGACGCCGCCCACTTTCGCACTCTCGCACTCTCGCACTTCAGATCTTTTCCACCCGCTCCAGCGCCGCCGCCGAAAGCATTTCCCGGGCCGTCTGCATACGCTCGGGATGACGCCACCCGGGGGCCACTTCGGCCAGCGGATGGAGGACGAAGCCGCGCTCCGCGATCCCCGGGTGCGGCACCGTCAGCCGCTCCGTGCGGATCACCTCGTCCCCATACGCCAGGATGTCGATGTCGATGACGCGCGGGGCGTTGCGGAAGGTGCGCCGGCGTCCCATCTCCTCCTCGACCGCCAGCACGCGGTCCAGCAGCGCGCCGGGGGAGAGCGTCGTCGTTCCCCGCACGACCTGGTTGTAGAAGTCCGGCTGGTCGCGGTGGCCGACGGGCTCGGTCCGGTAGATGGAGGACGCCTGCAGGCCGGTGACGAACTCGTGCAGGGCGTCCACGGCGCGCGCCAGCTGGGCGCGCGGGTCGCCGAGGTTCGCGCCGAGGCCGAGGAGGACTTCCACGGGCGGATGGGCGTCGCCTGCCATCGTCGGTCGGATTCGCGGAGAGTGAAAGAGGACACGGAGATGCGTCGTCTCCCCGTGTCCCCTGCATCGGCCTGGAGGTCTACGTCGTTTCCGGTCCCGGCGGAATCTCGCGCTCGAGGGCGATGGACGAAAGCACCCGCGGGCGCGTTCAGCGGTTCAGGGGGCCCTGCGTCGCGGCGGCCGGCGCGCGGTCGGTCAGCCTGGGCGCCTGCCAGTCGCGGGAGCCGCCGGAGCAGTAGACGCACGCCGGGCCCCGGGAGCCGGCGAACCGGCCGGTGGTGGCGAAGGTCGGGGGCGAGCAGGCGGCGGCGCCCGCGACCAGCGCGGCGCACAGGGCGGAGCGGGAGATGAGGCTCATGACGACCTCCGGTCGCGTTCGGGTTCGTGCGTCCGGCCCGGCTCCCGCTCATCCACCGGCGCCCGGTCCGCGCGTTGGCCAGCGCGCGGGGTCCCGTCCGCGACGGAACCAGGAGCGCCCCTCGAGGTCTGGATGGACCACGGACGGGGCCTTCCTCAACGAAAAACGGCCCCCGTGCGGTGCACGGGAGCCGTCTTCGGCGGGAGAGGGGAAGTGCAACGCGCGTGCCAATTCCGGGTGCAGCTATCTCGTTGAGTCGCATCCCGATGTGCAGAAACACGCCATCGCGTCGGACTGCTCCGTCATCCTCATCCCCCGCCCTGAAACTGCTTCCGGATGGACGAGGGGCGGGCCCGTGCATTGCGGATACCCGTCCGGTTCGCCAGCTTCGCGCGCTTCCCACACGCCCATGACCCACGCGCCGCACCATCCGGTGACCGACCAGCCCCGCCTGACGCGTTTCGCCTGGCTTTCCATTGCCGCCGCGGTGGTGACCATCGCGCTGAAGTTCGGCGCGTTCCTGGTCACCGGCTCGGTGGGGCTGCTGTCGGACGCGCTGGAGAGCCTGGTGAACCTGGCGGCCGCGATCATGGCGCTGGCGATGCTGACGGTGGCCGCGCGGCCGCCGGACGAGGAGCACGCGTACGGCCACAGCAAGGCCGAGTACTTCGCCAGCTCCTTCGAAGGCGCGCTGATCATCATCGCCGCGGCGAGCATCGCCTACTCGTCGGCGGTGCGGCTGATGCACCCGCAGCCGGTGCGCGACCCCGTGCTCGGCATCGCCATCTCCGCGGCGGCGCTGGTGGTGAACCTGGTCGTGGCCGTGCGGCTGCTGCGCGCGGGGCGCCGCTACCGCTCGATCGCGCTGGAGGCCGACGCGCACCACCTGCTGACCGACGTATGGACCACGGTGGGGGTGATGGCGGGGGTGGCGGCGGTGGCGCTCACCGGGTGGCACTGGCTGGACCCGGTGATCGCCATCGTGGTGGCGCTGAACGTGGTGCGCATCGGGATCGGGCTGATGCGGCGCTCGGCGCTGGGGCTGCTGGACACCGCCATCCCCGAGGACGACCGGGCGACGGTGGTGCGCATCCTGGACCGCTACGCGCCCGAGGGCGCCGAGTACCACGCGCTGCGCACGCGGCAGGCGGGGATGCGGCGCTTCGTCTCGGTGCACGTGCTGGTGCCGGGCGAGTGGAGCGTGCAGAAGGGGCACGAGCTGCTGGAGCGGATGGAGGAGGAGATCCGCGACGCCATCCCCAACTCCACCGTGTTCACGCACCTGGAGCCGCTGGAGGACCCCGTCTCGTTCGAGGACGTGCGCCTGGAGCGCCTCCGCGCCGGCCGCCCCGCCCCCGTGCCGGGCGACAGCGGGGCGGAGGGAGGCGGGCGGAGGGACGGGACGCAGGGGGATGGGGACCCGGCCGTGGAGCAGAAGCGCGCGAACCGGCCGACGGGGGAGCCGTAGGGAAAGCGCGACTATCCGCACTCTTCAACCCTGAATGAATTCGGGGGCAACAAAAGCACAAAGTCCCTGCGGGACTGCGGCCTTTGCATTCTCCACCCCCCGAGGCATTCGCGCGGCGGAATGCCAGCCGGCATCTGCTCTCGTTCGAAGCATCCTGCCCGCCCGGTGGCCCCCTTCCCCGACCCCTCCGCCCGCTCCGCGGGGGAGGGGAGAACTCATCGCGCGGAGAGGCTTTCGGAGCGCGTCCGATGCTGGACGACAGTCCCGCAGGGACTTTGTGCGGTTGTTGCCCCCGAATTTCATTCGGGGGAATGCGGCGCGACCATCCCCATTTCCCCATCTCCCCGCTCGCTGCCGGTAGGGAGGCACCCTACAGCGGTTTCAGGTACGCGCGGACTGACCGGCGGCGCGGGGGCGGGTAGCTTTCTTCCCGGCGAAGGGCCCGGGAAGATCGTTCGTGTGCCCCGGGCATCCGCGTATCAGGGTGAAGGAGGGGCGATGCCCACGACGTGGTACGGACCGAATCGGAAGCGCCGCGCGCGGCCCGGGGTGGGGCGGGTGCTGCTGCGGATGCCGCTGTTCTACAAGGTGCTGCTGGCCAACGCCGCCATCGTGGTGCTGGTCGCCGCGGCGAGCGCCGCCGCGGCCGGCCGCCTGCTGCGCGGGGCGCCGGAGCTGGCGTCGGTCGCGCTCTTCCTGCTCATCGGCTCCGTCTGCGCGTCGGTGACGCTGCCGCTGTACGCGGCGGTGCTGCGGCTGGCGCTGGGCCCGCTCGACGCGCTGGAGCACGCCGCCGAGAAGGTGGCCGGCGGGCAGATGGACGCCCGCGCGCCGCTGCCGCGCATCGCCGACCCGCGGCTGGAGCGCGTGATCCGGGTCTTCAACCGCCTGCTCGACGGGCTGGCGGCGGACCGGCAGCGGCTGCGCGAGGTGGCGGCCCGCGCCTTCCGCGCGCAGGAGAGCGAGCGGGTGCGGATGGCGCACGAGCTGGAGGGCGAGACGGCGCAGTCGCTGTCGGCCATCCTCCTGCGGCTGCGCATCGCGCGGCGCAGCACCGGCGCGGCGGCGCGCGAGAAGCTGCTGGACGCGCTGCGCGACGACATCGTGGGGCTCACCGACCGCATCCGCGACTTCGCGGGGATGCTGCACTCGCCCACGCTGGCCGAGGTGGGGCTGGTGCCGGCCATCGAGGGCTACTGCCGCCGCGTCGCCGCCCACTCGGGGGTGGAGATCACCGTGCGCGGCGACGCCGGGGCCGGGGGGATGCTGGCGGCCGACGGCGAGCTGGCGCTGTACCGCGTGGTGCAGGAGGCGCTGTCGAACGTGCTGCGCCACGCCGGCGCGTCGAAGGCCCGCGTGGAGGTGGCGCGCGAGGGCGGGTGCGTGGTGGCCACCATCCGCGACGACGGCCGCGGCTTCGAGGTGGGCGACACGGAGGCGCGCGAGCCCTGCCTGGGCTTTTTCGGGATGCGCGAGCGCGCGCTGTACGCGGGCGGCGCGGTGGAGGTGGAGAGCGCGCCGGGCGCCGGCACCCGCGTGAAGGTGCGCATTCCCGTCGCCGGCGCGGCGGACCGGCTCCCCGCGCGCGCCGCACGGCCCGCGCTGGAGGCGACCGCGGCGTGAGAGCCGAGCGCACGGCGGGCGGACACCGCCACGGAGCGGGGTGACGCGTGTACTCCCTCGTCCGCAGGTTCATCAAGACGGGGCTGGGCTTCGGCCTGGCCGGGCTGGTGCTGGGGGTGTGGATGCTGGCCATGCGCGAGGTCGGCGGGCGCTGGCCCAGCCCGTACCTGGTTTCCGCCCACGCGCACGCGGTGCTCGTGGGCTTCGTCATGTTCCTGATCCTGGGCGTGGCGCTCTGGCTCTTTCTCCGCCCGGAAAAGGACGATACCCGCTACCGCCCGGCGCGCATCGAGGCGGCGTACTGGATCCTGGCGCTGTCGACGGGCGCGCGGTTCGTGGCGGAGATGTCGCGGGCGTGGGTCCGGGTGCCGTGGCTGGGATGGATCGTGCTGGCCGGCGGCGTGGGGCAGGCGGCGGGGCTCGTCCTCTACTTCTGGACCATGTGGGGCCGCATCCGCCCCGTCGGCAGCCACCTGCGCGAGGCCAAGGGGGAGAAGTTCTGAGCGGGCGTGACAAGTCACCACCGGTCTGCCGGGCGAATGAATTCGCGGCAACAACTGCACAAAGTCCCTGCGGGACTGCTCCCCGGCATCCGCCGATGCGCCGGCTTGCGCGGTGGGCAGGGCTCCTGGCCGGGTGGGCAGGGGCTTCTCGACCGGGCAGGTCTCGGATGGCAGTCCCGGAGGGACTTCGTGCTTTTGTTGCCGCGAATTCATTCGCCTTTCCCGGATGATGCATCGATGCGGAACCTGTATCTCCTGAACGTCACCATCCACGTCATGGCGGCGATGCTGTGGCTGGGCGGGATGTTCTTTCTGGCCGCGGTGGGTGCGCCGGCGCTGCGCGCCGTGGAGCCGGCGGAGCTGCGCGCGCGGCTCTTCGCGCAGATCGGGCGGCGGTTTCGCGGCGTCGGGTGGGGCGCCATCGCGGTGCTGGTGGCCACGGGCGTCGGGAACCTGGCGTTCACCGGCGCCTTCCGCGGCGGCGCCATCCTCCGCGCGGAGTTCTGGGCGACCGCGTACGGCCACGCGCTCGCCTGGAAGCTCGTCTCCGTCGCGGCGATGATCTCCGTCTCCGCCCTGCACGACTTCTGGCTGGGCCCGCTCGCCGGCCGCCTGGCCGCGGGGACGCCGGAGGCGCTGCGGGCGCGCCGCCGGGCCGCGTGGCTGGCGCGTACCAACGCGGCCGTCGGCATCGTCATCGTGGCCGCGGCGGTCCGCCTGGCGCGCGGGGGATGAGGACGGCGGAGAGGCGATCCATCCCCCGCTGTCAACCCTGCAATCCGCGTCCGCCCCGCAGTAGATTCCCGCCCTGACGAGCGGCCGCCCGCGCCGGCTCGGCATCCCCACTTTCGCACCTTCGCACTCTCGCACTTCCGTGACCCAGTACGCCGACCGCATCGCCGCCGAGCTTTCCCTGCGCACGCCCCAGGTCCGCGCCGCGCTGGAGATGCTGCTGGAGGGGAACACCATCCCCTTCGTGGCCCGCTACCGGAAGGAGGCCACCGGCGAGCTGGACGAGGTGCAGCTGCGCGACATCCGCGACCGGCACGAGTACCTGGCCGAGCTGGACGCCCGCCGCGCCGCCATCCTCAAGTCCATCGACGAGCAGGGGAAGCTGACCCCCGAGCTGAAGTCGGCCATCGATCGCGCCGACACCAAGCAGCTGCTCGAAGACCTGTATCTCCCCTACAAGCCGAAGCGCCGCACCCGCGCCACCATCGCCACCGAGAAGGGCCTTCTCCCCCTCGCCGAGCTGCTTTGGGCGGGAGAGATGGGCGATGCGGAGCTGCGCGCGGCCGCGGCCGGCTTCGTGGACGCGGAGAAGGGCGTCGCGTCGGATGACGAGGCGCTTGCCGGGGCGCGCGACATCATCGCCGAGCGCGTCAGCGACGACGCGGCGGCGCGGGCGTACGTGCGCGAGCAGGTGTGGGCAAAGGGGGTGATGGAGAGCCGCGCCGCGCGCGGGAAGGAGAACGAGGTCAGCAAGTTCCAGGACTACTACGACTTCTCCGGGCCGGTGAAGGCGCTCCCCTCGCACCGCATCCTCGCCATCCGCCGCGGCGAGAGCGAAGAGTTCCTGACCGCGCGCATCACCGCCCCCGACGACGAGCTGGTCGCCGTCCTCCGCCGCAAGTACGCCGAGGGCCGCCGCGCGGTGGAGCAGATGGGGATGGCGGTGGAGGACGCGCATCACCGCCTCATCTCCCCCTCGGTGGAGGTCGAGGTGCGGATGGAGCTGAAGCAGCGGGCCGACGAGGAGGCCATCTCCATCTTCGGCAAGAACCTGGAGGCGCTCCTCCTGGCGCCGCCGGCGGGGGAGCGGACCGTGCTCGGGGTCGACCCGGGGTACCGGACCGGGTGCAAGCTGGCCGTCGTCTCCAACACCGGCCAGCTGCTGGAGACGGGGCACGTCTACCTGCACCAGGAGGACCGGGCGAAGCGCGACCTGGCGCGGATCGTGGAGCAGCACCGCATCGAGCTGATCGCCGTCGGCAACGGCACCGCGAGCCGGGAGACGGAGAAGCTGGCGAAGGAGGCCATCCGCGACCTGCCCGCGGAGCGGCGGCCGGTCGTGGTGATGGTGAACGAGGCGGGGGCGTCGGTCTACTCGGCCAGCGACGTGGCGCGCGAGGAGTTTCCCGAGCTGGACCTGACCCTGCGCTCGGCGGTGTCGATCGCGCGGCGGCTGCAGGACCCGCTGGCGGAGCTGGTGAAGATCGACCCCAAGTCCATCGGCGTGGGGCAGTACCAGCACGACGTCAGCCAGACGCGGCTGAAGCGGCGGCTGGACGAGACGGTGGAGAGCTGCGTAAACCGCGTGGGCGTGGAGCTGAACACCGCCTCGGCCGCGCTGCTGGGGTACGTGGCCGGGATCGGGCCCACCGTCGCGCAGCGCATCGTGCAGCACCGCGACGCGTCGGGCGCCTTCCGCTCGCGCGCGGAGGTGACGAAGGTTTCCGGGCTGGGGCCGAAGACCTTCGAGCAGGCCGCCGGCTTCCTGCGCGTGCGCGGGGGGAAGCATCCGCTGGACGCCTCGGCCGTGCACCCGGAGCGGTACGCGCTGGTGGAGCGCATTGCCGCCGACGTGGGGGTGAAGGTGGATTCACTGGTGGGCGACGAGGCCGCCATCTCCCGCATCGAACCACGGAGGTACGTGGGCGACGGGGTGGGGCTGCCGACGCTGGAGGACATCCTGGCCGAGCTGCGCAAGCCCGGCCGCGACCCGCGCCAGGCGTTCGAGGCGCCGCAGTTCCGCGACGACGTGCAGAAGGTGGAGGACCTGAAGGAGGGAATGGTGCTGCAGGGCACCGTCACCAACGTGGTGGCATTCGGCGCGTTCGTGGACGTGGGCGTGCACCAGGACGGGCTCGTGCACGTCTCCCACCTCTCCAACCGCTTCGTGAAGGACCCCAACGAGGTGGTGAAGCCGGGCGACCGCGTGACCGTCCGCGTCCTCTCGGTCGACGTCCCCCGCCAGCGCATCGCCCTGTCGATGAAGGACCCGGCGCAGGGCGGGCAGGGGAGGCCCGCGGAGCCGCGGAAGCCGGACGCGCGCAAGCCCGAGCCCAAGCGCGCACCCGAGCCGCCGCGCCCCGGCGTCGCCCCCAACGGGATGCGCATCGTCACGAAGAAGTAGCGTCCGCGGCTCCCGGCGTCGCTGGATCTCACGCGGAGACGCGGAGACGCAGAGAACTCACCGCACGCCCGGCGTTCTCCGCGTCTCCACGGAATCGTCATCCAGAATGAGCGCGCGCCCACGCCGTCAGCGCTGCCGAGACATCGCCAACTGCGTCATCGGAAGATGGTGTCGTGCTGGATTCGCCTTCGTGCGAGCCCGCCGCGCCGTTGAACGGCCGGCGACGATCATCCCCCTGATTCCATGCCGGTTCGATATGTCGGAAATTTCCGACATGTCGATCCGCCTACCCGCATCCATCCCCCGTCCTCGTCCCCCTCGCCGATGCCACTCATCGCGCCCGAGACCGGCGGTCACACGCCATTGGCGGCACGGCGACGAACCATCATCCCGATGACGCAGTTGACGGCGTAGGCATGCGCCGGAATCCGAGCTTGTGCGCGAGCGGGGCTTCAGCCAGCCGCGACCGGCGCGCGGCGGCGGAAGGTGTGGGCGATGAACGCCAGCCCTGCGGCGATGAAGGCGAGGGCGATGAGGCCGGAGCGCCAGTCGGCCACGCCGTCGTCGAACACGTCGAAGAGGTACAGGCCGCCCTGCACGCCCGCGGCGATTCCCGCGAGGTAGATCGCGAGCACGCGGCCGGCGGTCAGCTCGCTGCGTCTCTGCATCACCCCTCCCTCCCGATGTTTGCTGGACTTCCGGCTGCGGACGAAGCACGTTGGGTGGAATCGATCTGCATCGCGTACGCAGTCCGGGAGGGCCGTGTTTCGGCTTGGCGTACGTTGGTCGAAATCCGTCGATTGTCTCAGCACAGAGGCAGTTGACAGCGAGCGTAGAGTGTTTTACCTTAGCAGTAAGCAATTGTTGTACGGCAGATGTTTAGCTGCCGGGGATGAACCTTCAGGGGAGGATGTGACGATGACGCAGACCGCCAACGAGACCTCGACCGCGACCATCTGGGCGATCGACCCGGCGCACACGATCGTGGAGTTCTCGGCCAAGCACATGATGATCACCACGGTGAAGGGCCGCTTCACGGACGTGTCGGGCGAGATCCACATGGACGAGACGCACCCGGACCGCTCGGTGGCGACCGCCGAGCTGGGCGTGGCGAGCATCAACACCGGCGTGGGCCAGCGCGACGACCACCTTCGCTCGGCCGACTTCCTGGACGCGGAGAACTTCGGCAAGATCACCTTCCGCAGCACGAAGGTGGAGGGCGCGGTGGACCGCGTCGGCGACACCTTCCAGCTCACGGGCGACCTGACCATCCGCGGCACCACGCGGCCGGTGACGCTCGAGGTGACCTTCGACGGGCGCGGCAAGGACCCGTGGGGCGGCGAGCGCGCGGCCTTCAGCGGCACCGGCAAGATCGACCGGCGCGACTTCGGGCTCACCTGGAACCAGGCGCTCGAGACCGGCGGCATCCTGGTCGGCAACGAGATCAAGATCTCGGTCGAGGTGCAGGCGGTGCGCGCCTGATCCAGGCGCATCACCGGGAAACGGGAGGGCGAGACGACGCTTCGTCTCGCCCTCCCGTTTTTGATCCCCCTCCGGCTCCTTGCCCGGCTTACGCCGCCGGCGGATTCGGCGGCGTCGGATTCGGCGGCGGTCCGGCGGGTGGGCCGGGCGGCGGCGGGGCGGGCGGACCGTGCTGGAAGCTTCCGGCGCGCGGGTCGCGCGGCGGACGGTTGCGGCGGAGGCGGCGCAGCAGCTTGGCCAGGAGCCAGCCGATCGCTGCGAAGACCAGCGCCAGCGGGAGCAGCCATCCCAGCATGGCGATGAACCCGGCCAGGAAGCCCACGAAGTTCCGCCACGCCTCGGCGAACGCGCTCAGGATCGGGTTCCGTCCCGGCGACAGCACGGGATAGCGCTCGTGCAGCACGACGGAGAGAGTGCTCATCGACACGCGGGCGCGGAGGAAGCGCAGCCGGCCCTCGTAGCGCTCGATCTCCTCGCGCACGCGCGCCAGCTCGCGCTCGACTGCGAGGACGTCTTCCAGCTTGCCGGTGCGCGTGGCGAGCAGGCTCACCAGCCGCTCCTCCAGCCGCCGCGCGTTCTGCATCCGCGCGGTGACGTCGACGTACTCCTCGCCCACGTCCTGCGTGGACGTCTGCTGCGATTCCAGCCTGCCCACCGGCTTCAGCCCGTTCAGCGCCGCGTCCCACCTGGCGCTGGGGATCTTCAGCTCCAGCGTGGCCTCGCGCGCGTTCTCCGAGCCGGACTGCACGGACGTGTTCGCCACATAGCCGCCCAGCTGCGCCGCCAGCCGCTGCACCCGCGCGATCGCCGGCTCCAGCGAGTCCACCCGCACCGTGGCCTGGCCGGTGCGGATGATCATGGGCGTGGCGGCGGCGGCGCTGGCGGTGTCGGAGCCGGACTGGCCGGGAGGCGCCGTCGGGGCGACGGGCGTGCTGTCGGCGGAGACGGCGCCCTGCTCCAGCCCGTTGGTGATGGCGTCGGGCTTGGGCGCCGTGGCCGGCGCCGCCGTCGTGGGCGCGGCGCTGGCCCCGCCTTCGTAGACCCCGCGGTCGCCCGAGTCCCTGCCGCAGGCGGCGGCCGCGAGCGGGGCGAGGAGGGTGAGGGAGATGGCGAATCTGCGCATCGTCATGGGCGTGTGGGGGGTGGGCGGGGTGGAACGGGAGAGGGCGGGGGGATTCTGACCGTCAGCCCTCCGCGAGCTCGCGGGCGATGCGGCCCAGGCGGCGGACGGTCTCGCGCACGTCGTCCTCCGTGGTGCGCGGGTTGATGGTGCACAGGCGCAGCGCCGCGCGGCCACGCAGCTCGGTGGTGCTCAGCATCGCCCAGCCGCTGCGCGTCATGGCGGCGGTGGCGCGGCGCTGCAGGTCGTCGCCGGCCGCGGGCTCCATCTCCACCCCGCGCCAGCGGAAGGTGACGATGCCGAGCCGCGCCGGCGTCAGGATCTCCCAATCGTCCGACGACCGCAGCTCCTCCTCGGCGATCTCGGCCTGGCGGATCCCCCAGTCGATGGCGGCGCGGAAGGCGTCCATCCCGAACGTCTGGATGGAGAGCCAGAGCTTGAACGCGCGGAAGCCGCGGGTGAGCTGCACGCCCCAGTCGCGGAAGTTCACCTCCTCGGCCGAGACGTCGCTGTCCCTGAGGTACTCGGGGACCTCGCGGAAGGTGTCGCGCAGCGCCCGCGCGTCGCGGACCAGCACGGCGCCGCACTCGAAGGGCTGGAAGAGCCACTTGTGCGGGTCCATGGAGATGGAGTCCGCCTCGCCCAGCCCGGCCAGGAGCGCGCGCCCGGCTCCGGTGAGCGCCGCGGCCGCCCCGTACGCGCCATCGACGTGCATCCACACCCCCGCCTCGCGGCAGATGCGGGCGATCTCGGGGAGCGGATCGACGGCGCCGGTGTTGGTGGTCCCCGCGTTGGCGACCACGGCGAAGGGCGTCCGCCCGGCGCGCGCATCCGCGCCGATGGCGACGGCCAGCGCACGGACGTCGAGGCGGAAGTCGGCGGTGGACGGGAGGAGGCGAAGCTGGCCGGGCTCGAACCCCAGCACCCGCGCGCCGCGGGCGATGGAGGAATGCGTCTGGTCCGACGCGTAGATCACCGCGCCGGCGAAGCCGCCCGTGCCGAACCGCCGGTGCCGGGCGACCGCGAGCGCGGTCAGGTTCGCCATCGACCCGCCGCTGACGAACGCGCCGCCCGCGCCCTGGGGCAGCCCGCACGCCTCCCGCAGCCAGTCCACCGTCACCAGCTCGCACTCGGCGGCGCCGGCGGCCGTCGCCCACGCCCCGGCGAACGGGTTGAAGCCGCTCGCCAGCGCGTCCGCCATCGCCCCCACGAAGTTGCCGGGCGAGGGGACGTACGCGAAGAAGCGGGGGTGCGCGGGCGGCGACATGGGCCCCAGCACGTCGCGCCGCGCCCGCTCCAGCGCCGCCTCCCAGCCCACGCCCGCGGCGGGCGCCGGCTCGCGCAGCCGGGCCTCCATCTCCGCGCGCGGCGCCCCGCCCGCCACCGGCCGCTCGTGCAGATGCGCGACCTCGTCCACGATCATGTCCACGACGCGGTAGCCGAGCGCGCGCATCTCCTCGGGGGAGAGCTGGAGGGTGGGGATTGGATCGGATGGCATCAGGGTGATTCGATCTGCGGTGATGGTGATTCGGAATGTCGGGGCCGGGGAGGGGGCCACCCAGGCGGGCAAGATGCCTCCACCCCAAGCCGAAGCCTCTCCTCGGGATTAGGTCTCCCCCACACCCAGGCAGTTTTGGGGGAGGGGGCGGGGGGAGAGGGCCGCGGCGCCAGGCGTGCACCGTCGTCCGTCGTTCCGCGCCGGCATCACCTCGCATCCCGCGCCGCCGCTCGTCCTCAGTCGTCGCCCCGCATCTCCTACACGTCCCGTTCCGCGGGCGAATCTCCGCCCCTGATCTTCCGTCCCCATGTGCCGTAACGACTTGCGCGCACGGGCGTCGCGGAGGGCGGTGGCACCGCGTTTGACGGGATGTTCGATGGACGTTCAGTTTCTCCGCTCAACCCGTTCAGTGAACACGTGCCCATTCCGCCGCGCATCCTGATCCTGGCCGCCGTGCTCGCCGCGTGCTCCGGCGCGCGCGAGCCCGTGCCGGCGCCCATGCTCGCGCGCGCGGAAACCGCCGCCATCGCCGTGAAGCCGGCCGACGCCCCGCCGCCGGGCTACTCCACTCTCGCGCCCGTCGACCAGGCATGGGTCGACCGCACGCTGCGGTCGCTCACGCTGCGCGAGAAGGCGGGGCAGATGGTGCTGGCGTGGATCAGCGGGCGTTACGCCGGCGAGGCGCAGGGCGACATGCCCGCGGCGGTGCGCTGGGTGGAGCGCGACCGCGTGGGCGGCTTCATCATCTCCACCGGCACCCCGGCGGAGCTGGCGGGAAAGATGAACGCGCTGCAGCGCCGCGCCCGCGTGCCGCTGCTGATGGTCACCGACCTGGAGAGCGGGCCGGGGATGCGCCTCACCGGCTCGGGCACCGACTTCCCGCCGGTGATGGGGCTCGCGGCGACCGGCTCGGACTCGCTCGCCTTTGCCGTCGGGCGCGTGATCGGGCTGGAGGGGCGGGCGGTGGGCATCGGGCTCACGCTGTCGCCCGTGCTGGACGTGAACTCCAATCCGCAGAACCCCATCATCAACACCCGCTCCTTCGGCGAGGACCCGGCCAGCGTGGGCCGCTTCGCCGCCGACTACGTGCGCGGGGTGCACGCCGGCGGGATGCTGGCGATGGGAAAGCACTTTCCCGGGCACGGCGACACGCACACCGACTCGCACATGGCGCTGCCGCAGGTGGACGCCACCCGCGCGCGGCTGGACGCGGTCGACCTCCCCCCCTTCCGCACCGCCATCGCCGCCGGGATGGACGGGATGCTGGTGGGCCACATCGCCCTTCCCAACGTGGCGGGCGACGCGGTGCCGGCCTCCATCTCGCCGAAGGTGACGGGGGCCATCCTGCGGGGGGAGATGGGGTTCCGCGGCCTCGTCTCCACCGATGCGTTCAACATGCGCGGGCTCACCAGCCGCTACGGGCAGGGCGATGCGGCCGTGCGCGCCATCCAGTCCGGCGCCGACATCCTGCTGCAGCCCGAGGACATCCCCGGCGTGCTGGACGCGGTGGAGCGCGCGGTGCGCGAGGGCCGCATCACCGAGGCGCGGATCGACGAGTCCGCGCGGCGCGTTCTGGAGGCCAAGTCGCGGCTGCGCCTGCAGGCCGGGCGCCTGGCCGACCCCGCGGCGATGGGGCGCACCGTCGGCAGCATCGAGCACCGGCGCCTGGCGGCCGAGGTGGCGCGCCGCTCGATCACGCTGGTGCGCGACGCGCGTGGGCTGGTGCCGTTCGCGGCGGGCGCGCGGCGCATCCTCTCCATCACCTACGCGGGCGGCGGGTCCACGACGGGCGCGGTCTTCAACGCCACGCTCGCCGGCGGCGGGCGGACGGTGACGGCGGCGCGAATCGGCGGCGCGCCGGGGGCGGCGGAGCTGGCGTCGCTGCGCGCGCAGGCGGAAGGCGCGGACGTGGTCGTCGTCTCCGCGTACGTGAACCCCGTGCAGTACCGCGGCTCGGTGCAGGCGGGCGGGGGGTTCAGCGACTTCGTGGAGTCGCTGGCGCGCGCGGGGCGGCCGGTGGTGGTGGTGTCGTTCGGCAGCCCGTATCTGCTGAGCGCCTTTCCGTCGATCCCCGCGTACCTGCTGGCGTGGGGCCCCGAGGCCGTGTGCCAGGAGGCCGCCGCCCGCGCGCTGCTGGGCCAGGCGCCCATTGGCGGCCGCCTGCCGGTGAGCCTCACCGCGGAGGTGCGGCGGGGGACGGGGATCATGCGGCCGGCTGCATCGCGGTAGACCCCGGGTGGGGAGATGGGGAGGCGGAGAAGGGCGGGAAGGGCGAATGAATTCGCGGCAACAACGGCCCGAAGTCCGCCTTCGCGGACTCGCGCGGCGCCATCGTGGCGGCTCCGAGGCGATGGTGCCTCCTGATCGTGTTGGGAAAGCAGGGCGGAGATGACGGAGAAGGAGAAGATGCTGGCCGGCGAGCTGTACCGCGCCTCCGATCCGGAGCTGGTGGCGGAGCGGGCGCACGCGCAGCGGCTGATCGCCCGCTTCAACACGCTGGCGGACGAGCATCCGTCGTCCGGCGCGGCGGTGCTGCGCGGGCTGCTGGGGGAGGTGGGCGAGGGGTGCGTGGTGATGCCGTCGTTCCGCTGCGACTACGGCTACAACATCCGGATGGGCCGCAACACCTTCGTCAACTACGACTGCGTGTTCCTGGACCCCGGCCGCATCACCATCGGCGCGGACGTGCAGATCGCCCCCGCGGTGCAGATCTACACCGCCGGCCACCCGCTGGACGCGGAGGAGCGCCGCTCCGGCGCCGAGTTCGCGCGGCCGGTCACCATCGGCGACGGCGTGTGGATCGGCGGCGGCGCCATCATCTGCCCCGGCGTGGCCATCGGCGCGAACGCGGTGATCGGCGCAGGCAGCGTCGTCACCCGCGACCTCCCCCCGAACGTCGTCGCCGCGGGGAACCCGTGCCGCGTGCTGCGGGAGCTGGAGACCTGATCGAGAGGGAGAGGTGGCGTGCGGGAAAGCATGCATCCTGCCCGCCTGGCTGGCCCCCTCCCCCGGCCCCCTCATCGAGGCGGCACCCTCGTCTCGGAGCCGCAGAGGTGGTGCGGCGCGAGTCCGCGAAGCCGGACTTTGTGCAGTTGTTGCCGCGAATTCATTCGCCCTTCCAAGCCGGCCTGAACACACCCCAGCCCATCCCGCCGTGAACCGCATCGCCATCCCCATCCCCCTCCTCCTCGCCGCGCTCGCCGCCTGCACGCCGCGGCCCGTCGTCGCACCCGCGCCGGCGCCAATGCCCGCGCCCGCGCCGGCCGAGCCCGCGCAGCCGCCACGCGTCGCGCCCGTGGGCACGCTCACCGGCGCGGCGCCGGGGGAGGTGGGGATGGAGGCGGGGCTCCCCGCGCGGCTGGATTCGCTGGCGAACGCGGCCATCGCGAACCACGCGGCCAGCGGCATCGCCATCGCCGTGGGAAGATGGGGGCGACTGGTGCACCTGCGCGGCTACGGCGCCATCGACTGGGCGCCGGGGTCGCCGCCGGTGACGGACAGCACGCTGTTCGACATGGCGTCGGTCACCAAGGTGGTCGCCACCACCACGCTGGCGGCGATGCTGGAGGAGCAGGGGCGGCTGGACCTGGACCAGCGCGTGAGCTGGTACCTGCCGGGGCTGAGCGATACCACCAAGCAGCGCATCACCCTGCGGCAGATCCTGACGCACCGCGGCGGGTTCGAGGCGTTCGCGCCGCTGTACCGCGAGTTCCGCGGCCGCGAGCAGTACCTGGCGCAGATCGGCGCGCGCCCGCTGAAGTACGCGCCCGGCACCGCCACCGTCTACAGCGACTGGGACCTGGTGCTGGCCGGGCTGGTGGTGGAGCGCGTGGCCGGCCAGCCGCTGGACCGGCTGGCGGCGGAGCGCATCTTCGCGCCGCTGGGGATGCGCGACACGCGCTTCCGGCCGGACCCGGCGCTCCGCCCGCGCATCGCCATGACCGAGGTGGATTCGGCGCGTGGCCACATCTGGGGCGAGGTGCACGATCCCAACGCCTGGGCGCTGGGCGGGGTGGCGGGGCACGCGGGATTGTTCAGCAGCGCGCGCGACATGGCCATCTTCGCGCAGATGCTGCTGAACGGCGGCGAGTACGGCGGCGCGCGCATCCTCCGCGCTTCGACGGTGGCGCGCTGGACGGCGGCGGAGTTCGCGCGCAGCAGCCGCGCGCTGGGGTGGGACACGCCGTCGCCCAACTCGTCCGCGGGGCGGTTCTTCTCCCCGCGCAGCTTCGGGCACACGGGCTACACGGGCACCTCCATCTGGGTCGATCCCGAGCGCGGCCTCTTCGTCGTCATCCTCACCAACCGCGTCGATCCGACCAGCGAGAACAACCGGCACGTCGCGCTCCGCCGCGCCGTCGCCGACGCCGTGCAGGGCGCGATCGTGGACGCGCCGCTGGTCGACTGGGAGGCGCGGGCGCGGTAACCACGCTTGCCACGGCGCGTTACAGGCGCGACATTGCATCATCGCTGGCGATTCGCCGGCTCGTCGTCTCCTCCCTAGTCCAGGGGCCCCCCTTCCGCCCCTCCGCTTCGGTCCAGGCCTCGGACCGCCGTGTCGCCCCCGGATCTCCCGGAGGGCGCATGCCGAAAAAGCTCATCCTGATCGTGGAGGACAACGAGGACACGCGCTTCGTGTTCTCGGCCATCCTCAACTACGACGGATACCGCATCGTGGAGGCGTGCAACGGCGCGCTGGGATTCGAGCGCGCGCTGGAGCACCACCCCGACCTGGTCATCACCGACATCGATATGCCGGTGATGGACGGCTTCGCCGCGGCGCGCCGGATGCGCGGCGACGAGCGGACCTGCGCAATCCCCATCCTCGTCATCACCGGGAACGACTTCACCCTCGCCGAGCAGGCGGAGGCCGATTCCCTCTTCGACGGCTGCTTCTCCAAGCCCATGCAGCCCAGCCGCGTGCTCGCGGAGGTCCAGCGGATGATCGGCCCGCCCGGCGGCTGAGGAGCGCGGCCCGCGTCTCCCATCGCCCGGCATCACCACGGCCTTACCGAAACGGGGTTCCATGACCACCCACGGGGCGCGCCTGCGCCTCCAGGAGCTGCGCGGGGCGTTCGACACGCTCACCCGCACCCACGACGGGCTCTCGGTCCTCCCCGCGCCCCTGCAGCCCGACGGCGATGCGCGACAGTCGATCGACCTGCGCCTGATCGGAGCGGGGAGCCCCGAGGTGCTCCTGCGCGTTTGGACCAACTCCGCCGACCTGACCGCGCGCTCCGGCGCCGACCACCTGAGCGCCGGGCGCGGCGAGATCAGCGACAGCCTGGGCGTGGCGCTGGACAGCGGCTTCGCGTGGGACGCCTCGGTGTGCGACTCGGCCGACGAGCTGGCGCGCCTTCTCCTGAAGCACATGCGCCGCCGCCTGAAGGCGGTGGGCGAGCTGCTGCCGGACGGGTGATCCCGGGTCCGCCGGAAGAATGAAGCAGAGGAGCGGGGATCGAATCCCTGCTCCTCTGCTTTTCCGTGCGGATCCGTTCTGCCGGACGATCCGCGATCAGCTCGCGAACACCTCGTGGAGATGCTGGAGGAGGTGCTCGACGGCGGCGGCCGGGGGCGCGGGGCCACCCCGGCGGTAGCGCACGTATTCGGTCGTCTCCTCCGCCGCGGCGAGGGCATCGTCCCACGCGCCCCGTTCGGCGTCCGATGACAGCGCCGCGAGCAGGCGCAGGCTCTCGATGCGGATCACCTCGTCGCCCGCCGTTTCCGCGCCCTGGCGCACCAGCAGGCCCAGGGCGCGGGCTTCGCCGTGCTCGCCGGCCTCGGCGCAGGCGCCGGCCACGCGGTTCATCACGTGCAGCGTCTGCAGATCGGCCCGCTGTTCGGGGGTGGAGTCGCGAAGGAGGCGGGCGAGCGGAACCAGCAGGCGGGCGGCCTCGCCGCGGCGGCCCTCGCAGGCGTGCACCTCGGCCAGGCGCAGGGGAAAGACGGTCTGCGAGCCGGGGAGCATGGCCTGGGCGGTGGCCCGCGCGCGCTCCGCGTCGCCCAGGCGCATGCTGGCCACCACGTACGCCTCCGCGCCGAAGCGCGCCAGCGGGGGCGTGGTGGCGCCCGGGAGCGCGGCGGCGAAGTCGAGCGTCTCGTCCCAGCGGCGGTTCAGGAGGAGCGCCTTCAGCGAGTCGAGCACGAAGACGTTCTCCATGAAGCTGGCGAAGGCGTCGTGGCCGGGCGCCATGACCTCCCAGTCGTCGCGGCGCACCCGCGCGCACCCGATCACCAGCGCGTCCTGGCCGGCCTGGCGGCGGAGCGCGGCCAGGCGCTCCAGCGCGCCCGCGCAGTCGCGCTGCTGCGCCTGCAGCCGCGCCAGGTTCACCCACGGCTGCACCGCGTGCGCGGTGATGGCGCGGTCGCGCGAGCGCCGCGCCAGCCGCAGCTGCCACGCCATCTGCCGCTCGCACAGCCCGCGCGCCGCGGCGGAGGCACCCGCGTGCGCCGCGATCAGGGCGGCGTTGTTGCCGATCGCCCCCACCGCGTGCGCCAGCGCGCGGGGCGCGCGCATCTCCGCGCGGACGCGCGCCAGCCGCTGCGACAGCCGCTCCGCCCAGCGGCCCAGCGGCTCGCGGGCGATACGGTCCTGGGGGAGGAGGATGGCCGTCAGGATCCCGGGAGGGAAGGCGCCGCCGTCCGTCGCCACGCCGGGGCCGTCTTGCGCGTCCGCCGCGCCGGGGGTGCCGCGCATCTCGTCCTCCCGCCGGAGTTCACGCGAGATCCACACATCTCCCGCAACATAATGCAATCAACCACCCCGCTCAATCCGGTTATCGCGTTCACCTCCTCCTCCCTGGGATCTCACGCGGAGACGCGGAGACGCGGAGGAGATTCCCACGCACCTCCGCGCCTCCGCGTCTCCGCGTGAGATCGGCTGAGGCGGCCCTTCGCGCAGGCGGCGGAGATCCTGCCGTGCAGAATGCGCCCTCGGGAGCGATGGGACGAAATCGGACACGCATTGCGCCCCACTCGCGGCGACCCTCTCCATCTTCCCCGCCCGTGAACGCTCGCTGGCCCGATGCGTGCAGCCCGGGACCGCTCACAAACACGCACTGGACCCGCAGAACCGGCTGAGAACAGATGGCGCAGACCCGTGAGCGCGTTCCCGTCGTCATCGTCGAGTACGACCAGATCGCCCGGACCATCGCCGAGCGCATCGCGGCGCTGATCCGCGAGCGCAACACCGCCGGGCGCCCGGCCGTGCTCGGCCTGGCCACCGGCAGCACCCCCATCGGCATCTACCGCGAGCTGATCCGGCTGCACCGCGACGAGGGGCTGGACTTCTCCAACGTGGTCACGTTCAACCTGGACGAGTACTATCCCATGCCGCCGGACAGCATCCACAGCTACGTCCGGTACATGTGGGAGAACCTGTTCGACCACATCGACATCCCCAGGGAGAACGTCCACATCCCCGCCGGCGACGTGCCGCGCGAGAAGGTGGAGGAGTTCTGCCGCTGGTACGAGCAGGCGATCCGCGACGCGGGCGGCATCGACTTCCAGATCCTGGGGGTCGGGAAGACGGGGCACATCGGCTTCAACGAGCCCGGCTCGGGGGTGGAGAGCCGCACCCGCCTCATCGCCCTGGACACGGTGACCCGGCGCGACGCCGCGGCCGACTTCTTCGGCGAGGACAACGTGCCCATGGAGGCCATCACCATGGGCGTGGCCACGATCCTCGAGGCGCGCGAGATCGCCCTCGTGGCGACGGGCGAGCACAAGGCCGCCATCGTCCGCCGCTCGGTGGAGGGCGAGCCCGATCCCGACGTGGCGGCGACGTATCTCCAGAACCATCCGCACGCCACCTTCTACCTGGACCCCGCGGCCTCGGCCGAGCTCACGCGCATCAAGACGCCGTGGGTGGTGGGCGAGGTGAGGTGGGACCGGAAGATGGAGATGGAGGCGGTCATCTGGCTGAGCGAGAAGACCGGGAAGTCGATCCTGAAGCTGGACACCGACGACTACCGCGAGCACCACCTGTCGTCGCTCGTCGCCCGCTACGGGAGCGCGGGGCCGCTGAACGGCGAGATCTTCAACGAGCTGCTGAGCAAGGTGCGCGGCCGGAGCCGGCTGCCCACCGACTGCCGGATCATCGTCTTCTCCCCGCACCCGGACGACGACGTGATCTCGATGGGCGGGATCCTGAACAAGCTGCACCAGAACGGAAACCGCATCACCGTGGCGTACCAGACCTCCGGCAACATCGCGGTGTTCGACCACGAGGTGCGGCGCTACCTGGACTGGCTGCAGCGCTTCAACCGCGACTTCATGCTGGCCGACGGCAAGGTGGACGAGCTGACGGGGCGGATCGAGCGCTTCCTGGACGAGAAGGGGCCGGGGCAGGTGGACATCCCCGAGGTGCTGACCATCAAGCGCCGCATCCGCGAGGCCGAGGCGGTGAGCGGGATCGAGACCTTCGGGATGGGGCGCGACCAGGCGTGCTTCCTGGACCTTCCCTTCTACCAGACCGGGAAGGTGCGCAAGGACCCCATCGGCCCCGAGGACGTGCGCATCGTGCTGGAGCTGCTGGAGCGGGTGCGCCCGGAGCTGATCTTCGTCGCGGGCGACCTGTCGGACCCGCACGGCACCCACCGCATGTGCCTGGAGGCGGTGGAGAGCGCGCTGGCCGAGTACAGCGGCGACGCGCCCGAGATGTGGTACTACCGCGGCGCCTGGCAGGAGTGGGCGGTGAGCGAGGCCGACGTGCTGGTCCCGCTCTCGGAAGAGGAGCTGCGGCTGAAGATCATGGCCATCTACAAGCACCAGAGCCAGAAGGACAAGGCGCCGTTCCCGGGGCAGGACGACCGCGAGTTCTGGCAGCGCGTGGAGGAGCGCAACACGGCGACGGCCCGGATCGTCGACCGTCTCGGCCTCCCCGAATACTTCGCCATGGAGGCGTACGTGGTGCGCAAGGAGGGGCGGCCGCTGAACCGGCCCACGCTCTCCACCGCCGAGCTGGCCGAGGCCCCGCGCCGCCGCCGCGCCAGCGACCACGCGGCGCACCTGCCCGCGGGCGCGGGCGCGGGCGGCGGGACGGGGGGAGACCTCGCGTGAGCGACGCGCCGGTGTTCGCCGGGATCGACGGCGGGGGGACGAAGACCACGCTCGCGCTGGCCGACGACGAGGGGCGCGAGCTGGCCCGGCGCGTGGGCCCGGCCGGGCTGGTGGACCCGCGCCACCCCGCGGCCACCGCCGACATGCTGGCCACGCTGGTCCGCGAGGCGCTGGCCGAGGCCGGCATCGTGGAGAAGCCCGTCGCCCTCTGCGCGGGGCTGGCCGGCGTGGGGAACGAGCGCGAGCGGCGCGAGGTGGAGGCGGCGCTGGCGGCCTCGGGCGTGGCGGGGCGCGTCCGCATCGTCACCGACGGCGAGATCGCGCTGGACGGCGCGCTGGGCGGGCGGGCGGGGGTGATGATCATCGCCGGCACCGGCTCCGTCGCCTACGCGCGCGGCGAGGACGGGCGGGTGGAGCGGTGCGGGGGATGGGGGATGGTGGTGGGCGACGAAGGGAGCGCGTGGAGCATCGGCCGCAACGGCCTGGCCGCCGCCCTCCGCGCCGCCGACGGCCGCGGCGCGGGGACGAGCCTGCTCCCGCACTTCCTGCAGCTGCTGGGGCTGGACGGGCCCAGCGGCATCCCGCCCTGGGCCGGGCGCTCGGAGAAGGCCGCCGTGGCCGCGCTGGCCGTGCACGTCATCGAGGCCGCGGAGCGGGGGGATGCGGTCGCGCTCGGCGTGGTGGAGCGCGAGGCGCGGGAGCTGGCCCGCCACGCCGTGGCCCTCGCGCGGCGGATGGCGCCGTGGAGCGGCCCCGTTCCCGTGGTCTTCCACGGCGGCGTGCTGGGCGTGGACTTCTACGCGGACGTGGTGAAGCGCGCGCTGGACGACGACGAGCAGGATTTCGAGGTCCGCCCCGCCGTCTCCGACGCCGTCGCCGGCGCGCTCTCCTACGCCCGCCGGATGCTGGAGGGCGCCGGGCGCGCGTAGCCGAAAACGGCGGATCTCACGCGGTGCCGGGGCCGTGGAAGGGCGATTGAAATCGCGGCAACAACGGCCCGAAGTCCGCCTTCGCGGACTCCCAGCCTCGGCATCTTCGCTCGACCCAAGCCAACAGAACGCCTCCGGTTCGCCTATCCGCCTCCGATGCCGGCCGAACAGCCTCGCGCAGTTTGCGAGGCTTCCCGTAGTTGTTGCTGCGGCTTCAGCCGCCGGTGCGCGGTATGCAGATTCTTCCTCGGGGTTCGGAATACGGGATGCCGGGAGATGAACGGCGTGGCGGATTGAGCGGGGTGGCGGATGCCATTATCTTGCGGGAGATGTGAGTAGCGCGCCGGCATCGGCGCGGCTCCAGACCCGCATCCCACCAAATCCGGGCCGCGCGCCCGTCCCCCCTGACACGGAGACACACCCATGCCTTCCACCACCAAGCCCATCGGCGAAGAGGATGGCACCACCAGCATCATCGGCGAGGAAGAGGCCACCACGCTGGCCGTCGGCGAGGAAGACCCGACCACCACGATGATCGTCGGCGAGGAAGACCCCATCGAGGCTGCCTCGGTGAGCGGCGTGGAAAACCCGTTCGGTGCGTTCTGAACGGCGCTTTCGCGAAGGACCGACGAGAAGGCCGCGCTTCCCCGCGCGGCCTTTTCGCTTTCCCGCCGGAGATTAGCGGGGGATGAGGAGGAGCCCGCGGGCGTTGACCGCGGCCCGGAACGTGCCGATTGTTCGAGCACATCGAATTGTGGGGAGTAGCCCACCGGCGCCCGCGGGCGCCGGCATCGCGCGGATCGTCAAGACGGGGTGCCACCGGCGCCCCCGGACGCGCGGGAGGAGCGCAAGCTGCCTCGGCGAGACCACTACGAGCACGTTCATCGTGCCGTAGGGTCTCGCTTTTTTGTTGCCCTGCGGTGCCGACGACAAGGGAGGGACGCGGAATGGCGACGAGCATCTGGTTCTGGGTGGCCTTCAACGGCTTCGTGCTGGCGATGCTGGCCCTGGACCTGGGCGTGTTCCACCGCAAGGCGCACGAGGTCCGCCTGCGCGAGGCGGCGCTCTGGAGCGGCATCTGGGTGTGCGTGGCGCTGCTCTTCAACGCGGCCATCTGGGCGTTCGCGGGGCGGCAGCCGGCGCTCGAGTTCCTCACCGGCTACCTGGTGGAGAAGTCGCTCGCGGTCGACAACATCTTCGTCATCGCGCTGATCTTCTCGTACTTCGCCGTGCCCCGCCTCTACCAGCACCGCGTGCTGTTCTGGGGCATCCTGGGCGCGCTGGTGATGCGCGGCGGCTTCATCGCCGCCGGGGCGTACGCGCTGGAGCGCTGGCACTGGGTGATCTACCTGTTCGGCGGCATCCTGCTGCTGACCGGGATCAAGCTGGCCGTGCGCAAGGACGAGGGCTTCGACCCCGCGAGCAACCCCGTGCTGCGGATGGTGCGGCGGCTGATCCCGTTTTCCGCGGAGTACGACGGGCAGCGCTTCTTCACCCGCGAGAACGGCCGGCGGATGGCCACGCCGCTGCTGATGGCGCTGGTGATGGTGGAGGTCACCGACCTGGTGTTCGCGGTGGACAGCATCCCCGCGATCTTCGCGGTCACCAAGGACCCGTTCCTGGTCTACACCTCCAACGTCATGGCCATCCTTGGTTTGCGGTCGATGTACTTCCTCCTCGCGGGGGTGGTGCACCGGTTCGTGTACCTGAAGGTGGGGCTGGCGATGGTGCTGGTGTTCGTGGGCGGCAAGATGCTGCTGGCCGACGTGGTGAAGGTGCCCGTGCTCGTCTCGCTGGCGGTGATCGCGGCGCTGATCGGCGGCTCCATCGCCTTCTCCCTCCTCCGCCCCCCGCCGAGCGACGACGAGCGCGGTGGGGATTCGGGGGATGGAGATGCGGGTGCCTCCCCCGGCCCCGGCGCGGATCGCCGCGAGGTCGTGCACGCGCCCGTGTCGGCCGACGTGCGCGCGGCGATGACCCGCGGCGGCCTCACCCGCGGCGCGAAAATGCGCCGCCGCCTGTCGCACCCCGCCGGCACGAAGCCGGGCGCGAAGGCGGCGGACACCAACCCGAACCCGCTCTTCCGCCGCCCCGTGCTGCGGCTGAAGGGATATTAGCGCGAGGGACGCGGAGAGAGGGCCGGGCCGGGCCACGCATCCCACGTCAGGCGACGGAGTGCGCAATTGCCGGAGCGCCACGATCGAAGTTACCCCCTCCCGTGATCGGGAGGGGGTACGCGGCCCCAGCCGCGGGGGGAGGGCTCCGCGATGAAGTCGGATCGAACAGAAGGTCCGCAGATCCAGGAGGAAACGAGAGATGAACAACGTGAAGGTTTTCCTGATGATGGCCGGCCTCACCGCGCTGCTGGGCGCGGTGGGAAGCATGATCAGCGGCCAGAGCGGGCTGGTGATGGCGCTGGTGCTGGCCGTGGGGATGAACTTCTTCGCCTACTTCGCCAGCGCGCAGATGGTGCTGCGCATGTACGGCGCGCAGGTGGTGGACCAGGCGCAGGCGCCCGAGCTGTACGCCATGGTCGACCGCCTGCGCCAGCGCGCCGGGCTGCCGATGCCCACGGTCGCCCTCGCGCCGCACGTGCAGCCCAACGCCTTCGCCACCGGCCGCGACCCCGAGCACGCCGTGGTCTGCGTCACCGAGGGCATCCTGCGCGCGGTGAGCCCCGACGAGCTGGAGGGCGTCATCGCCCACGAGCTGGCGCACATCAAGAACCGCGACATGCTGCTGATGACGGTCACCGCCACGCTGGCGGGCGCCATCAGCAACCTGGCGCACTTCGGCTTCTTCTTCGGCGGCGGCCGCGACCGGCGCGACGTGCACCCGTTCGTGATGATCGCCATGCTGCTGCTGGCGCCGCTGGCCGCCATGGTCGTGCAGCTCGCCATCAGCCGCCAGCGCGAGTTCAAGGCCGACGCGGTGGGCGCGCAGATCAGCGGCCGCCCGCGCTCGCTGGCCAACGCGCTGCGCAAGCTGGAGATGGGCGCGCACCGCATCCCCATGGACGTGTCGCCCGCGGTGGCCCCGCTGGCGCAGGTGAACCCGCTCGCGGCGGTGAGCGGCGGCGGCTTCACCAAGTGGTTCTCCACCCACCCGCCGATGGAGGAGCGCATCGCCCGCCTCGAGGCGCTGGCCCGAGATCCGGCAGCGCGGTGAGGTAATCAGGGGCGCGGGCGACCGCGCCCCGCATCTCCCGTGACCGTCCGCCATCGCCGCATCCCGCGACGGAGTATCACGTTGGCCGCGCTCCTGCATCCGATCGGAGGAGGCCAGCGAGGCGGGCAGGATGCCGCCTCGGAGCCGCGGATGCCTCTCCTCACCCTGAGATCTTCCCCTCCCCCAGGCAGTTTTGGGGAGGGGGCGGGGGGAGAGGGCCGCGGCGCCGGCGAGACGCACCCAGGTCCATCTCCCACCATCGCTTTGGCTGTCTTGCACGAAGATGGATCGAGCCGCACCGAAAGATCCGTCGTGCCGCCGATACCGCTGTCAGATCGAACGAAGAACGAGAGGTTCCCATGCTGATCCGCAGGCCCGACGACATCCCGTCGTCCGAGATCACGCCGGAGCGCGACTACCTGGACCGGCGCCGCTTCCTGGGCACCGCCGCGGCCGCCGCGCTCTCCGCCGCCGGCGCGTCCACGCTGCTGGGGGCGTGCACGGTGGCCGAGGGCGCGCAGGACGACGAGCCCAACAGCTGGGAGCAGATCACCAGCTACAACAACTTCTACGAGTACGGCACGGGGAAGGAGGACCCGGCCGCCAACGCCCCGGGCAAGCTCCGCGTCCGCCCGTGGACGGTGCTGGTGGACGGGCTGTGCGCGCGCCCCGGCCGCTACGCGCTGGACGACCTGGTCCGCGCGAGCCAGACCGTGCACCGCACCTACCGCTTCCGCTGCGTGGAGGCGTGGTCGATGGTGATCCCGTGGGATGGCATCCCGCTGCGCGACGTCGTCACCCGCGCGCAGCCGCAGCCCTCCGCGAAGTTCGTGGAGTTCACCACGCTGCTGGACCCCGAGCAGATGCCCGGACAGCGCCGCAGCGTGCTCGACTGGCCGTACGTGGAGGGGCTGCGGATGGACGAGGCGATGCATCCCCTGACACTTCTCGCGACGGGGATCTACGGCCGCCCGCTCCCCGCGCAGAACGGCGCGCCGCTGCGGCTGGTGGTGCCGTGGAAATACGGATTCAAGTCCATCAAATCCATCGTGCGCATCCGCTTCACCGCGCAGCAGCCGCAGACGGCGTGGAACCGGGCCGCGGCCAACGAATACGGCTTCTACGCCAACGTGAACCCCGCCGTCGACCACCCGCGCTGGAGCCAGGCCCGCGAGCGCCGCATCGGCGACGGCTGGTTCAAGCGCCGCGCGACGCTCCCGTTCAACGGCTACGCCGGGCAGGTGGCCGGGCTGTACCGGGGGATGGACCTGCGGAGGTACTTCTGAGCTCCGGCGCCGAGCGCGTGCTCCGCAGGGTGCTGAAGCCCGCCGTCTGGACCGGCGGGCTTCTGCCGATGGTCCTCCTCGTCACGGCGGGCGTGACGGGGACGCTGGAGGCGGACCCGGTGAAGGACATCACCCACCGCACGGGAAAGGCGGTGCTGGTCCTCCTCCTGTGCACGCTGGCGGTTTCGCCGGTGCGGCGCATCAGCGGGTGGAACGGCGTGATCGCCGCGCGGCGGCCGCTGGGGCTGTTCGCCTTCTTCTACGCCGTGCTGCACTTCTTCATCTACCTGGGCGACCAGGCGTTCGCGCCGGCGTACATCGTGGCCGACGTGGTGAAGCATCCGTACGTGACCGCCGGCTTCACCGCGTTCTGCCTCCTCGTCCCCCTCGCCCTCACGTCCACGAAGGCGAGCATCCGGCGGCTGGGGCCGCGCTGGGTGAAGCTGCACCGGCTGGTCTACGCCGCGGCGGTGCTGGGGGTGATCCACTTCCTGTGGTCGGTGAAGAAGGACGTGCGCGAGCCGCTGGTCTACGCCGCGGTGCTGGCCGTCCTCCTCGCCATCCGCATCCCCGCCTGGCTGGAGCAGCGGCGGAAGACGAAATCGCCGCGGCGCGCGCCCGCCGGCGTCCGCTCCGGCGCCACCGCGGCCTGACGCCCGTCCCCCGCGCCCCCTTGCGCGAAGGCATTGCCCGTTCCGGGCTTTCCGCATACGTTTGCGAAAGGGGGTGATGTGCGGCGGTTCGTTCGCCCGGACCCCCCGGCCGCGGTCGCGGAAGGTGCCGCACCGGCCCCGAACCTGAAGGAGCTTCCATGAATTCGGGTGACATCGTCTCGCTGACCGTGCTGGTCACGCTGACCCTCACCACGGGGGCCGTGCTGATCCTGCGTCCGCTCTCCAAGCGCCTGGGCGCGCTGCTGGAGGTGATGACGCAGCAGAAGCTCCGCGCCTCCAACGCGGACCCGAATGATACGCACCGCATTCGCGAGCTGCTGGTATCCATCGACAGCCGCCTGAACGTCCTGGAAGAGCGCCAGGACTTCGCGGAGGCCCTGATCTCCGCGGGCGACACCAAGCTGCTGGCCATGACGGCCGCCCAGCAGGCGCAGGAGCGCAACTGAGGCGACGCCGACTGGACGGCAGCAAGGGGGCCCCGCGGATCACCGGACCGCGGGGCCCTCTGCTATTGGGGCCCGACGCATCACCTTGCATCCCGGCGTCTCCAGGCCCGGCTGGATCTCACGCGGAGCCGCGGAGACGCGGAGGTGTTGGGGCTGCTCCTCCGCGTCTCCGCGGCTCCGCGTGAGATCCGGCGATGCTGGAGGAATTGAGAGTAATCGGAAGCGATCGATCGAGAACGGGGAATGGACGGAGGGGATGATGGGGACGGCGACACTGGAGCGGGGGAGGCCGCGGGGCGGGCTTTCGCCCGGAGGACGGCGGCGGCGGGGGCGGTTGTTCGCGCACGAGGTGCGGCAGCTGCTGCGCCTGGCCGGGCCCATCATCGTGGGCCAGCTGGGCGGCGTGGCGATGACGACGACCGACACCATCATGGTCGGCCCGCTGGGCGCCGCGTCGCTGGCGGCGGCCGGGCTGGGGAGCGGCATCCACTTCTCCCTGCTGGTGACGATGAGCGGGATGCTGATGGGGATGACGCCTCTGGTCAGCCAGAGCTTCGGCGCGGGCGACCGCGCCGAGTGCCGGCGCGTGGCGGTGCAGGGGATCTGGCTGGCCGTGCTGGTATCGATCCCCATCACCGTGGCGTCGATCCTCGGCCGGCCGATTGCCCTGTCGCTGGGGCAGGACCCCGAGGTGGCCGCGCTGGCGGGCAGGTTCATGATGGCGCTGGCCCCCGGCGTGCTCCCGCTGATGCTGTTCATGGCGCTGCGCGTGTACCTGGACGCCATGGGCCGCACGCGCGTGGCCATGACCATGATGTTCGTGGGCGTGGCGGTGAACGTGCTCGGCAACCGCCTGCTGATCTACGGCGTGCCCGGCGTGGTGCGGCCGATGGGCGTGGTGGGGTCGGGGCTGTCGACCAGCATCGTGCGCTGGGCCGTGCTGGCGGTGATGGGCGTGTACGTGGCGCGGCACCCCGAGCTGTCGCCGTTCCGCGGCGTGCGGCTGCGGCCGGTGCCGGCGCGGATGCGGCGCATCGCGGCCATCGGTGCGCCGATCGGGGCGCAGGTGGGCGCCGAGGTGGGCACCTTCTCGTTCGCCGCGGTGATGATGGGGTGGCTGGGCCCGGTGCAGCTGGCCGCGCACCAGGTGACCATCAACATCGCCTCGGTCACCTTCATGGTGGCGGTGGGTGCCAGCGCCGCCGGCGGCATCCGCGTGGGACACCACCTGGGCGCGGGAAGCCGGCGCGGCGTGCACCGCGCGGGGCTGGCCACCTACGTGGTGGCCATCGGCTTCATGTCGCTGTGCGCGCTGGCGTTCCTGCTCTTCCCGCGGCAGCTGATCGGGCTGTACACCAGCGACCGCGAGATCATGGCGTACGGCACGGCGCTGCTCTTCACCGCCGCGCTCTTCCAGGTGTTCGACGGCGCGCAGGTGACGGGGCTCTCGCTGCTCCGCGGCGCGGCCGACACGCGCGTGCCGATGTGGATCACCCTGATCGGCTACTGGGGGATCGGAATCCCGGTGGCGTACGTGCTGGGCTTCCACACCGGGATGCGGCACGTGGGGATCTGGAGCGGGCTGGTGCTGTCGCTTGCCGTGGTGGCGGTGGCGCTGCTCTGGCGGGTGCGGCGCGTGCTCTGGTCGCCCGCGCTCGCGGCGGTCGTCCCCGCGCCGCGCCAGCAGGCGGTGGAGATCGCCCGCGCGGAGATGACGGCCGACGCGGGGGCACCGGTCGCGGGGGATTAGCCGGCCCGGCGGGGGCCCCGAACACGGTTGGCTTCACAGAACTCGGCGAGGGGAGGGCTTCGGGTGCGTCTCCGCGGCGCCCCCGGGGCCCTCCCCCCGCGGCTGGGGCCGCGTACCCCCTCCCGATAACGGGGCCCGATAACGGGAGGGGGTAACTTCGATGGCGGCGCGCAAGCACTTGTGCACTCATCGGCTGCGGTGGGTCGCGAGGCCCAGCCCAGCATCGCGGCGCGCTCGGAGGTCTGGTCGCGCAGCGTGGTCCAGCCAGGCGGGCGGGAGGGTGGCGATGGAGCAGCGATGCCGTCCAGCTACCTCTCCCGGTACGGGAGAGGTGGACGGCCTGAGCCGGCCGGAGAGGGCGCGGCGCGGCGGGATCGCTCCACCATCCATCCCGCGATGAGTTCTCCCCTCCCCCGCGGAGCGGGCGGAGGAGCCGGGGGAGGGGGCCAGCAAGGCGGGCAGGATATCTCCGCTTTACGACGAAGCTTCTCCTCGCGCTGAGTCTCCTCCCGACGCTTGGTTCTCTCCCCCGATCCGATCAATTCGTCTCCCCGCGACTGACGAACCGCGTGCGACGTATTATCTTATCTCCTTCCTCCGCATCACCTTCCCGCGGGACCTCCCGCTCACGTTCCTCCGAATCCCCCATGCGGTACTCTTCATCCCCCTTCCCGCAGCGCGGGTCGTCCACGGCCGGGGCACGCCGCCGCGCCGGGGCTGGATCGCCCGCCGGATCTCCGTTTAAACCAACCGGGTGCGCCGTGCATCAGATTGGCAGCGGGAAAACGGCGAACCCTCCGACGGCCGGACTCGATGGCGACCATGCTGGTTGAAGACGCGGCCCCCGCGGCGACGGACGCCATTGTCCGCCGCGCCCAGCAGGGCGACGTCGCCGCCTTCGAGCAGCTCTACCGCCAGCACCTGGACCGCGTGTACGCGCTCTGCCTGCGCATCTGCGGCGACGGGACCAAGGCCGAGGAGCTCGCGCAGGACGTGTTCGTCCGCGCCTGGCAGAAGCTGGCCAGCTTCGAGGGGAAGAGCGCCTTCTCCACCTGGCTGCACCGGCTGGCGGTGAACGTGTGCCTGGGCGACCGGCGCGCCGAGGGGATCCGCATCGGCAGGGTGTTCGGCACCGACGACCTGGAGGCGTACGAATCTCCCGGCCGCCCGCCGGACCCGGGGCAGGCGATGGACCTGGAGCGCGCCATCGCCACGCTCCCGCCGGGGGCGCGCACGGTGTTCGTGCTGCACGACGTGGAAGGCTACAAGCACGAGGAGATCGCGGAGATGCACGGCCTGGCCGTGGGCACCTGCAAGGCGCAGCTCCACCGGGCGCGCCGGCTCCTCAGGGAGGCACTGGACCGATGACGCACGAACAGGCAACGGAACGGCTCGACGACTTCGCCTCGGGCGAGCTGCCGGACATCGAGCGGGTGCGGGTGCAGCGCCACGTGGAGGCGTGCGACGAGTGCCGCGCCGAGGTGGAGGCCATCCGCTCGCTCCTGGCCATGGCACAGGCGCTTCCCGCCGGCATCGCCCCGCGGCGCGACCTGTGGGCGGGGATCGCGGAGCGGCTGGAACCCCGCGCGGCCATGGCGGAGCTCGCGGTGGTGGAGGAGACGAAGGTCATCCCCCTCGTTCCCCGGCGCCGCCCCTGGCAGCCTCCGCGCTGGGCGCTGCAGGCGGCCGCGGCGCTGGTCCTGGTCGCCTCGTCGTCCGCCGTCACGGCGGTGCTGATGCGGCGGCAGGGGCCGGCGGGCCCGGTGGCGATCGGAACGCCGGTGCACGTCACCGGCCCGGCTGCGGGGACGCAGACGGCGGGGACGCAGGAGACGGTCGCGCCGGATCCCGCGACGCCGGCGGTGAACGGCGGCGGGAGGCCGGCGGCGGCGGGGCAGGGGACGGCGTTCGCGGCCTTCCACCCCGCCGAGCAGGACTACGAGAAGGCGATCGGCGACCTGGCTGGCGTGCTGGAGGCGCGGCGCGCGCAGATGGCGCCCGAGACGGTGCGGACGCTGGAGACCAACCTTCGCATCATCGACCAGGCGATCGCCGAGTCGCGCGCGGCGCTGGCGAAGGACCCCAACAGCCGCGAGCTGGTGCAGATGCTCGGGGCCACCTACGACGCGAAGGTGAAGATGCTCCGCCAGGCGGTGGAGCTCTGACCCGGAGCTGAAGGCTACACGGACACGACGGGGAGATTCCCACCATGCGGGTCAAGACCATGATCGCCGCCGCCGCCCTCGTGGCGGCGGGCGCCGGACCGGCGCGGGCGCAGCAGCAGGTGAACGTGACGCGGAACACCGGCCCCACGGGCGCGGTGGAGATCCAGAACCCCACCGGCGAGGTGCGGGTGGTGGCGTGGGACCGCAACCAGGTGCAGGTGACCGGCACCCTGGGCTCGGACCGCGACCGGGTGGACGTGGAGGACGAGGGCGACGGCGTGGTGGTGCGCGTGGTTCCCCGCGGCGGCAACGGCTACGGCGGCCACGGCGGGCGCGGCTCCAGCATCGAGGTGCGCGTCCCCGCCCGGAAGGACCTGGAGGTGAACGTGGTCGCGGCCGGCGTTACCGTCACCGGGATGGCGGGCAACGTGGAGGCCCACTCGGTGAGCGGCCCGGTGCGCGTGACCGGCGGGCGCTCGCGGCACATCACCGCCGTCTCGCGCAGCGGCCCGGTGGACGTGGACGCCACCGCCGAGCGCGTGGAGGCCAACTCCATGAGCGGCCCGGTGACCGTCGGCGGCACCGTGCGCGACCGGGTGGAGGCCAACAGCGTGAGCGGCACCGTGCGCATCACCGCCGCCACCGGCGAGGTGGAGGCGGGCTCGGTGAGCGGCGACGTGGAGATCGCGTCGATGCGCGGCCGCGCCGAGGTGCACAGCGTGAGCGGCGGGATCCGGGTGACGGGGCGCGGGCTCAGCGGCACCTTCCAGACCGTGGCCGGGGGGATCGTGCTGTCCGGCGACCTGGCCCGCGACGCCGACCTGGAGCTCACCACCCACAGCGGCGACGTGACGCTGCAGCTGGCCGCGAACGCCTCGGCCAGCGTGGAGATGACCACCTTCAGCGGCGGCATCTCGGTGGACTATCCCGGCGCGCGGGTGCAGCGCGAGAACCGCCGCAACGCCACCGCGCGGGTCGGCGCGGGCGACGCCAGCGTGACGGTGAGCACCTTCTCGGGAGACGTGAAACTCACCCGCCGGTAGCCGCGTACGGGGGAGGTGAGCCGGGCTCACCTCCCCCTTCCTACGTTTCGCGGACCGGATTTCCCGATGCTCGCCGCGCTCATTCTCTCCGCAAGCCTCGCGGCCGACACCTCCGTGGGCGCCGCGCAGGCCCTCACCGCCTACCGGCTCACGGCCGCCACGGGCGCGCCCACCATCGACGGGAAGCTCGACGACCCCGTCTGGGCCGCCGCCGACTCGGCGGCCGGCTTCGTCCAGAAAGATCCCGACGAGGGCAAGCCCTCGCGCTTTCCCACCGTGATGCGCGTGGCCTTCGACGACGGCGCGGTCTACGTGGCCATGCGCGGCTACGACGCCGAGCCGGCGCTCATCCGCTCGCAGCTGACGCGGCGCGACGAGGGGTCGCCGTCGGACTGGCTGCTGGTGGCCTTCGACTCGCGCCACGACCGGCGCAGCGCCTACGCCTTCGGCGTGAACCCCGCGGGGGTGAAGCGCGACTTCATCCTCACCGACGGCGCCGACGACGACGTGGGCTGGGACGCGGTGTGGGACGTGGCCGTGAGCCGCGACGAGCACGGATGGAGCGCCGAGTTCCGCATCCCCCTCTCCGCGCTGCGCTTCGCCGCGGACGGGGACGGCACGTGGGGGTTCGAGGGCGCGCGCGCCGTGGCCCGGGTGAACGAGGAAAGCTACTGGGCGCCGCTGCGCAAGGACGACTCGCGCACGGTGGCCCGCTTCGGCGAGCTGCGGGGGATGCGCAACCTTCCGTCTCCCCGCCGGCTGGAGCTCCTCCCCTACACCGTCAGCTCCGTCCGCCGCGCGCCGGGAACGCGGCTCGATCCCTTCTACTCGCCCACCGACCTGCACGGCTCCGCGGGGCTGGACCTGAAGTACGGCCTGACCTCCGACCTCACCCTCGACGCCACGGTGAACCCCGACTTCGGGCAGGTGGAGGCCGATCCCAGCCAGGTGAACCTCACGCAGTACGAGTCGTTCTTCTCCGAGCGCCGCCCCTTCTTCACCGAGGGCGCCGACATCTTCCGCTTCGCCATCGGCCTGGGCGACGGGTCCAACGAGTCGCTCTTCTACTCGCGCCGCGTGGGCCGCACCCCGCACCTCGCGCTGGACGGCGACTACGTGGACCAGCCGCGGCAGAGCACCATCCTGGGCGCCGCCAAGCTCTCCGGCCGCGTCGGCTCCGGCTGGTCGGTCGGCACCCTCGCCGCGCTGACGGGGGAGGAGCGGGGGGCGGTGATGGACGGCGGGGTGGCGAGGAGCCAGGTGGTGGAGCCGATGACCGGCTTCGGCGTCTTCCGCGCGCGCCGCGACATGGGCGGCGGGAAGACGCAGCTGGGTTTCGTGGGCACCGCCGTCCACCGCTCGCTGGGGGGCACGGGGATCGGCGACCTGCCGTCGGACGCCTTCGCCGGCGGGGCGGACTTCACCCACCGCTGGGGGAACGACGCGTGGCTGGCCAGCGCGTACGTCCTCGGCTCGAACGTCCGCGGATCGACGGACGCCATCGTCGCGCTGCAGGAATCCCCCGCGCGCTACTACCAGCGCCCGGACGCGTCGTACCTGCGCGTGGACTCGGCGGCGACGTCGCTGGCGGGGTGGGCGGGGAGCTGGGCGCTGCAGCGGGTGAAAGGGCGCTGGCAGGGAGGATTGCTGGGGATCGTGCGCACCCCCGGCTTCGAGGTGAACGACCTGGGCTACCAGCGCGATGCCGACGAGGTGGTGAACGCGGCCTACTTCCAGTTCCGCCAGTTCAACCCGGTCGGGCCGTTCCGCAATTTCAACGTGAACTTCAACGCCTTCGACGGCCGCGACTTCGGCGGCGACCTGACGCAGCGCGGCGCCAACGTGAACGGCTCGTGGAGCCTGAAGAGCTACTGGGGCTTCTACGGCGGCATCGAGCGCGACCTTGCGTCCATCAGCACCAGCGCGCTGCGCGGCGGCCCGGCCATCCTCCGCCCCGCGTCCACGAACGGCTGGGGCGGGGCGTGGACGGACGACCGCAAGGCGCTGAACGGCTCGTTCGACTACAACTGGTCGCTCGAGGACCAGACCGGCGGGTGGAGCTGGAACGTCTCCCTCTACGCCAACTGGCGCCCCTCGCCGGGGACCTCCGTCTCCCTCTCGCCCTTCTACACGCGGAACCGGGGGGGATGGCAGTACGTGGACGCGCCGGCGGACGGGGCGGGCTCGACGCACTACGTGTTCGCGGACCTGCGGCAGGAGACGGTGGGGATGTCGGCGCGGGTGAACCAGACCTTCTCGCCCACGCTGTCGCTGCAACTGTACGCGCAGCCCTTCGTCAGCGCGGGGACGTACGGCGGCTTCATGGAGGTGGCCGACCCGCGCGCCCGGGCGTTCGGCGACCGCTTCGAGCCGCTGGCGACGACGCGCGACGAGGACGGGACCTTTCGCGCCAGCGGCCTGAGCTGGGACAACCCGGACTTCGACTACCGCGCCTTCAACCTGAACGCGGTGCTGCGCTGGGAATACCGCCTGGGCTCCACCATGTACTTCGCCTGGTCGCACTCCCGCGACGGCGCGGTGGACGACGGCCGCTTCCGTCTCTGGCACGACCTGGACGCGCTCTCGCACTACCGCGCCACGAACGTCTTCCTGGTGAAGGTGAACTGGTGGGTGAGCCTGTGAAGAAGTGCGGAAGTGCGGAAGTGCGTGAGTGCGTTCGTTCTCCTCGCGCGGATGATTTCGACGTGCGGAGATGGCGGGGAAGGGAAGTCCGCGAAGGCGGACTGCGTGCCGTTGTAGCCGCGAGTTCACTCGCGTTTTCGACACCGTTTCACATCGTTTCACCCGAATCACCGAATCACCGAATCACCCGAATCACCCGAATCACCCGAATCACCCGAATCACCCGAATCACCCGAATCATCCGAATCATCCGAATCATCCGAAGTTCTCATCCCACCCCCGGAGGACGAATGCAGATGCGCGGGGCAGTGATCGGCGCGTGCGCCGTGGCCGCGGCGGTGCTGGCGGCGCGGCCGGCGCGCGCGCAGGAGCGCTACACGCTGGAGGGCGAGCGCGTGGCCGTGTACAACCTGGCCGGGCAGGTGCGCGTCGAGGCGGGGAGCGGCTCGTCGGTGGTCGTCGAGCTCACCCGCGGCGGCGAGGACGCGCGCCAGCTCGCCGTCCGCCGCGGCGAGGCGGGCGGCTTCCGCAACCTGGCCGTGGCCTATCCCGGCGACCGCGTCATCTACCCGGCGATGGGGCGCACCTCCAGCACCACCGTGGAGGTGCGCTCCAACGGCACCTTCGGCGGCGACCGCCGGCTCCTGGGCGGCGGCAGCCGGGTGACGGTGCGCGGCTCCGGCAGCGGCACCCGCGCCTGGGCCGACGTGCGCGTGCTCGTCCCCGCCGGTCGCACCGTCGCGGTGCACAACGCGGTCGGCCGCGTCGACGTGAGCAACGTGCGCGGCGACCTGCGCGTGAACGGCTACGCCTCGTCCATCCACGCCACGGGCACCCGCGGCCCGCTGAACCTGGACACCGGCTCCGGCGGCATCGAGGTCACCGACGCCGAGGGCGACATCCGGCTGGACACCGGCTCGGGCGGCGTGCGCGCCACCAACGTGCGCGGCGCGGGACTGGACATCGACACCGGGAGCGGTGGCGTGCAGGGGACGGACCTGGCGGTGGCGCGGCTGCACGTGGACGTGGGCTCCGGCGGCGTGCGGCTGGACGCGGTCGACGCGCGCATCGTGGACATCGACACCGGGAGCGGCGCCGTGAACCTGCGCCTGCGCCGCGACGCCGACCACGTGAAGATCGACACCGGCTCCGGCGGCGTCACGCTGGCCGTCCCCGCGGACTTCGGGGCGGAGGCGGACATCGACACCGGGAGCGGCGGCATCCACGTGAACGTTCCCGCCGCGGTGCGCCGCTCCGCCCGCGACCACTTCACCGGCACCCTCGGCGATGGCCGCGGCCGCCTCATCATCGACACCGGCTCCGGCGGCGTGCAGATCGTCCGCAGCTGACCAAAAGTGCGGAAGTGCGGAAGTGCGGAAGTGCGGAAGTGCGTGAGAGCTTTATTGTGAGCCGGTGTTGGCGCGAAGGGATGCGAGCAGCCGGCTCACTTCAAAGCACAATCCGTAGAGGTCCTGGAACTCGGATTCGTTCAGGTATTCCAACCCGCGGGCGAGGTGCAGCTGGCTGCGGACTTCTGAAGCCGACCCGCGTGCGATTCCCAGGAACTGCCGGAACTCGCTCCGGCTGTAGCGCTCGAACCCTTCCGCTATGTTCGACATGACGGAAACCGCCGCACGACGGATCTGGTCCTTCAGACCGAAGTCGCTCCTGAAGCGTCCTTCATCCGTGATGCGGTAGACTGCCAGCGAAAGATCCCGCGCCCTTTGCCAGACAACCAGGTCTTCGAACCGCCGATCTGCATCTCCCCTCCGTTGTGTAAGTGATTCTCTCGGGGGCAGAATCGTAGCTGACGTGATCTTTTTACCGCACACTCTGTACGACCACAAACGTATACTTCCCGCCGAACGCACTTCCGCACTTCCGCACTTCCGCACTTCCGCACTTCCGCACTTCCGCACTTCCGCACTTCTCTTCCGCCGCGTACGGGGTTTGCAACGCCCCCTCTGCCTCACGCGCATCCCCTGTCCGGATGCGTGGTGATCGTGCACGCGTGAACGGGGGAGGTGGGGGATGCAGTCGTCGGAGCGTTCGCTGTCCGTCTGGGAGCAGACCAACCCGCAGCGCGAGTTCCCGCGCCTGACCGGCGACGTCACCGCCGACGTGGTGGTGGTCGGCGCGGGGATCGCGGGGATGAGCGTGGCCTACCACCTGGCGAAGGCCGGGCAGAACGTCGTGGTGCTGGACGACAACGCCGTCGGCGGCGGCGAGAGCGGGCAGACCACCGCCCACCTCACCAGCGCCATGGACGACTACTACCAGGTGCTGGAGAAGGTGCACGGAAAGGATGGCGCCCGCATCGCCCACGACAGCCACCAGGGCGCCATCGACACCATCGAGCGCATCGTCCGCGAGAACGCCATCGAGTGCGACTTCGAGCGCGTGGACGGCTACTGGTTCCTGGGCCCGGACCGCGACGTCTCGTTCCTGGAGAAGGAGCGCGACGCCGCCACCCGCGCCGGCGCGCAGGGGCTGGAGATCGTCCCCCGCATCCCCATCGACAGCTGGGACAGCGGCCCGGCGCTGCGCTATCCCAACCAGGGGCAGTTCCATCTCCTGAAGTACCTGGAGGGGCTGACCACCGCGGTGCAGGCCGCCGGCGGGCGCGTCCACACCGGCAACCACGTGAACGGCGTGGAGAGCGGCGCGCGCCCGAAGGTGAGCGGCGACGGCTTCAGCGTGAGCGCCGCGGCCGTCGTCATGTGCACCAACTCGCCGGTGCACGACCGGGTGACCATGCACACCAAGCAGGCGCCCTATCGCACCTTCGTCGTCGCCGGGCGCATCCCGGCGGGGGCGGTGCCGCGCATCCTCTTCTGGGACACGCTGGACCCGTATCACTACGTCCGCACGCAGCCCGTGGACGGCGATCCGTCGTCCGTGTGGCTCATCGTGGGCGGCGAGGACCACAAGACCGGCCACCACGACGACGCGGCCGAGCGCTACGCCCGGCTGGAGGCGTGGACGCGCGAGCGCTTTCCGGTGCGGTCGTTCGAGCTGCGCTGGTCCGGGCAGGTGCTGGAGCCGGTGGACTACATGGGCTTCATCGGGCGCGACCCCACGCACGAGAACGTCTTTCTGGCCACGGGAGATTCGGGGCAGGGGATGACGCACGGGACCATCGCGGGGATGCTGATCTCCGACCTGATCCTGGGGCGGCCCAACCCGTGGGAGAAGCTGTACGACCCCAGCCGGAAGACGCTCTCGCTGGACTCGGCCAAGATGTTCCTGGAAGAGAACCTGGACGTCGCGGCGAAGCTCGCCGAGCTGCTGCCGCTGGGCGGCGAGGTGGCCAGCGGCGCGGAGATCCGCCCCGGCGAGGGCGCCATCCTGCAGCGCGGAGCGAAGAAGATCGCGGCGTACCGCGACGACAGCGGCGCGCTGCACCAGTGCTCGGCGTACTGCACGCACCTGGGGTGCGTGGTGCACTGGAACAGCGAGGAGAAGAGCTGGGACTGCCCCTGCCACGGCTCGCGCTTCTCGCCCACGGGCGAGCTGGTGCTGAACGGCCCCGCGGTCACGGGGCTGACGCGGCTGGACGCGGAGGAGGGATGAGCCGTCCGCGCGCGGTGCTGCTGGACGTGGATGGAACGCTCATCGACACCAACGACGCCCACGCGCACGCCTGGGTGGACGTCTGCCACGAGTTCGGCCACGAGGTGGCGTTCGGCGAGGTGCGGCGGATGATCGGGATGGGCGGCGACCGCGTCCTCCCACGCCTCACCGGGCTGGCGGAGGAGTCGGAGCAGGGCGAGCTGATGAAGGAGCGGCGGGGAAAGATCTTCCGCGAGCGCTATCTCCCGGGGTGCCGCCCCTTTCCCGGCGCCCGCGAGCTGCTGGAGCGGATGCGGGGCGACGGGATGACGCTGGTGGTGGCCACCTCGGCCAGCAAGGACGACATGGCCGCGCTGCTGAAGGCGGCGAACGTGGCCGACGTCGTCGAGGCGAAGACCTCGTCGTCCGACGCCGACGCCTCCAAGCCCGCCCCCGACATCGTCGAGGCGGCGCTGGAGAACGGCGGCTGCGCGCCCGGCGAGGCGGTGATGCTGGGCGACACCCCGTACGACGTCACCGCCGCCAACCGCGCGGGCGTCCGCTGCGTCGCGCTGCGCTGCGGCGGCTGGGACGATGAGGCGCTCAAGGACGCCGCCGCCATCTACGACGACCCGGCCGACCTCCTCGCCCACTACGACGCGTCCCCTTTCGGCGCCCCGAGCTCGTAGCCACACGCGAGAGCAGGGCAGGGCACCCGGCGCGAGAAAACGTCCCTGCGAATCGAATCCGCAGGCCGCGCCGCCGCCGGGGCCGCCCCCTCGCCCGGAACGGGAGAGGGCGAGCGCTCTCAGGCGCGGGGAGAGGGCGGCGCGGATGCGTCGGACGCGCATCGATCGTCCATCTTCCGTGACGCCCCTGCCGCGCCGGTCCCCCGCTCCTTACCTTTCGGGGGACACGCCGAACCCACGTCGCCCAATGCCCGACGTCGAAACCCCGCAGGTGCACCTGGTGCTGCGCGCGCACCCGCCCATGCCGGCGCGGCTGGGCGTCGTCTACCAGCCGTACCCCTGGCGCGTGCTGAAGACGGCGCTGTCCATCGGCGTGTTCTGGGGAATCTGCCCGTACGTGGTGTGGCTTCCGCCGCATTATCCGTGGCCGGTGCTGTCGTTCTGCATCGGCGCGTTCCTGGCCCACCGCTTCTACACCGGCGCCTACGTGGTGAAGTGGTTCGCCGGCGAGTGCCCGCGCTGCGCCCGCCCGCTGCGGCTGCGCGCGGGCGCGCGCATCGGCCTGCCGCACGTGCTCACCTGCTACGCCTGCCACTTCGAGCCGTCGCTGGAGCCGTACGACCTGGTGTCGGAGGAGGAGATCGCGAGCGACGCGCATGGCATCCGCCACGTGCTGGCGGAGTGCGCCGGCACCTGGCGCGAGGAGCGGCTGTGGGACCAGCAGTGGGTCACCTGCAGCGCCTGCGGCGCCCGCCACCACGCCACCCCCGCGCTGCAGGCCGCCGCCCGCGACGAAAACGAGCGCGGCCGCCTCCTCGAGGCCCTCGCCGCCGAAGGCCGCTTCATCGACTGACCCGGTAGCCGAACGGGGGAAGATGCGGGTTCGGAGGTGCGCGTCGGGGAGGAAGACGGGGATTCGGGGAGGGAAGATGCGGATTTCGGCGGGGAAGATGCGGATTTCGGTCGAGAAGATGCGACTCAAGTCGCGGCTACAACGGCACACTCTCCGCCTTCGCGGAGATCGGTGGCGTCCCCGGCCGCGGTGCTGATCCGCCCACTCACCGTGATCGATCAGGAACAGAGGCCCGGCCGCACTCCGCAGCCGGGCCTCCTCTCCATCCTCATCATCCCTGCGATCTGTCCGGATCGCGCCACCGCCGCTCCCCGCGCCGATGGAGTCCGCGAAGGCGCCGCGCAGGCGGACTGTGTGCCGTTGTAGCCGCGAGTTCACTCGCATTTTTCGCCCCCACCAGCCCCTGCCACCTGCCACTTAGGACTTAGCAGGATGCTAAAAAACAGTGCTTGGGCTTCGCCCGACTCCTCAAACCGGGGGTCGTCAGCAGGCCCAGCGTCCAGGGGAGCTCCGGGCGTGCCGTTTCGTCCTGTTTCGCACCG
>Ga0326721_10000099_pt1 | contig 50772 bp, 45 predicted proteins | sample SGPome_FD_203951 | JGI IMG/M metagenome (GOLD analysis project Ga0326721, IMG submission 203951) | Soil microbial communities from Southern Great Plains, Lamont, Oklahoma, United States - SGP_1_2016 | ecosystem: Engineered > Artificial ecosystem > Soil microcosm > Unclassified | place: USA...
CGTGAACTCTTCGAAAAACTTCCTCCGCTGCTCCTCCACCGTTCCACTCCAGGGCATGCCCAAGCCTCCTTTGAAGGTCTTGGGCGTTCATTCTGGAGTGTCACCCATCTCTCCGAACGGGTGTAACCTATGTCTCCGGTCTATACAACAGCCTGGGGGAGGGTGTCGCGGCCTGCACCGACCGGCTTGCAGTCCAGCACCGGTGTGTCGGAGGCGAAGGGAAGCAGGGGTGCAGTCCCGCAGGGACTTTGTGCTGTTGTTGCCGGCGAATTCCATTCGCCCTCCCCGCCTTCCGACCGACCGGATGCTCCGCTCCGCATCACCCGCTCCCCATCTCCCGTTCCTGTAACGCCATCGCCCCTCCGCTCCCCTTGCCGCGCCTCGCGCACGCCGCGTAATTGCACCCATCCGCGCCAGGGCGCGCGGGCGGACCGCGAAACCGGGAGGGGGCTCATGCGGCTCGGGATGGTCGGGCTGGGGAAGATGGGCGGGAACATGGTCGAGCGCCTGCTGCGCGGCGGCCACGAGGTGGTGGTGTTCGATCTGGATGCCGAGCTGACGAAGAAGATCGGCTCGGCCGAGCGTGCCACCCCCGTGTTCTCGCTGGAGGAGATGGCGGGCGCGCTCACCGGGCCACGAGTCGTCTGGGTGATGGTGCCCGCCGGCGCGCCCACCGAGGACACCCTGCAGAAGCTGGCGGCCCACATGCAGCCCGGCGACGTGCTGATCGACGGCGGCAACTCCAACTTCCAGGACAGCAGGCGCCGCGCGACCGAGCTGGCGCAGCGCGGCCTGCACTTCGTGGACGCCGGGACCAGCGGCGGCATCTGGGGGCTGAAGGTGGGCTACTGCCTGATGGTGGGCGGCCCCGCCGAGGCCGTGCGCATCTGCGAGCCCGCCTTCCGCACGCTGGCGCCCGAGGACGGGTACCTGCATGTGGGCCCCAGCGGGGCGGGGCACTTCGTGAAGATGGTGCACAACGGCATCGAGTACGGGCTTCTGCAGGCGTACGCCGAGGGGTTCGAGATCATGCACGCCAGCGACTATCCGCTGGACCTGCGCGCCATCGCCGGGCTGTGGAACCACGGGAGCGTGGTGCGCAGCTGGCTGCTGGAGCTGCTGGAGCTGGCCTACGGGCAGGAGGGGCAGGACCTGGAAGCCATCAAGGGGTGGGTGGCCGACAGCGGCGAGGGGCGGTGGACGGTGCAGACCGCGCTGGAGCTGAACGTTCCCGCGCCCGTCATCACCCTCTCGCTCCTCCAGCGCTTCCGCTCGCGGCAGGACCAGAGCTACGGCGCGCAGGTGATCGCGGCGCTGCGCAACCAGTTCGGCGGGCACGCCGTGAGGTCGGCGGACGCCGGGGGCCACGCGGGCGGATGAGCGACGCATCTCCCCAGACCGAGGTGACGATGGCCTCGGGCGCGCCGGCCGATACGCCGCTGCGCAAGACGATGAAGTCGGGGCGCACGCCGGAGCCGCAGGCGCTGGTCATCTTCGGCGCCACGGGCGACCTGACGCGCCGCAAGCTGATGCCCGCCGTCTACAAGCTCTTCTGCGACGGACTTCTCCCCGAGCACTTCGCGGTGGTCGGCTTCGCGCGCGAGGCGATGACGGAGGACGAGTTCCGCCGGCGCATGCGCGAGGCGCTGGGGGAGTTCGCCACGAAGCCGGGCGACGAGGAGTGGGCGCGCTTCGCCCCGCACTTGGCCTACGTGGGCTCGGTGTTCGAGGACCCGGAAGGCTTCCTGGCGCTCCGCCGCCGGCTGGAGGAGCTGGACCGGGAGCAGGGGACGGGGGGGAACCGGCTGTACTACCTGGCCGTCCCGCCGGGGGTGATGGAGCTGGTGGCCGAGCAGCTGGGGCGCGCGGGGCTGGTGTGCGACGCGCGCTCGGATTGCTTCTCGCGCATCATCGTGGAGAAGCCGTTCGGGCACGACCTGGAGAGCGCGCAGCAGCTGAACGCCGACCTGCACCGCGTGTTCGACGAGCGGCAGGTGTTCCGCATCGACCACTACCTGGGGAAGGAGACCACGCAGAACATCCTGGTCTTCCGCTTCGGGAACGTGATCTGGGAGCCGGTGTGGAACCGCACCTTCGTGGACCACGTGGAGATCACCGTGGCCGAGACGGTGGGGGTGGAGCAGCGGGCGGGCTACTACGAGAAGGCGGGCGCGCTGCGCGACATGGTGCAGAGCCACCTCCTGCAGGTGCTGGCCCTGGTCGCGATGGAGCCGCCGGCCAGCTACGACGCTGACTCGATCCGCACCGAGAAGGTGAAGGTGCTGCGCTCCATCCGCCCCATCCGCGGCGAGGACGTGGCGCACGACGCGGTGCGCGGCCAGTACGCGGCGTCGGAAGACGGGAAGGCGGTGGGCTACCGCGCCGAGCCGAACGTGGACCCCCAATCGCGAACGGAGACCTTCGCGGCGCTGCGGCTGTGGATCGACAACTGGCGCTGGGCCGACGTGCCGTTCTACGTGCGCACGGGAAAGCGGCTGAAGAAGAAGGTGAGCGAGGTGGTGGTCCGCTTCCGCCCCGCCCCGCACCCCATCCTCGACAACGTGGAGGGCGACCGGCCGGCGCCCAACGCGCTGGTGCTGAAGATCCAGCCGCAGGAGGGGATCAGCCTGTTCTTCGAGGCCAAGGTGCCGGGGATGCGGGGCGAGCTGCGCCCGGTGTCGATGGACTTCGACTACAGCCGCGCCTTCCAGCGCGAATCCCCCGAGGCGTACCAGCGCCTGCTGCTGGACGCGATGGTGGGCGATGCCACGCTCTTCGCGCGCGAGGACGAGGTCGTGGCCGCGTGGACGCTCATCACCCCGATCCTGGAGGAGTGGGCTCGCACCGGCGAGCCGGAAGCCTACCCCGCCGGGAGCTGGGGCCCCGCGTGCTCGGACCGGCTGATCGGGGAGACGACGCGGGCCGAGGACCGCGGGCGCGAGTGGCGGGAGCCGTGAAAGTGCTGAGTGCTGAGTGCTGCGTGCGGGGTAACTGAAGGCGAATGAATTCGCGGCAACAACTGCACAAAGTCCCTGCGGGACTGCGGTCCAGCATCCGGCTGCTTCTTCCGGCACACTGCCGCCCGCCGGGTGAGCCGGTGGATGCAGGCCGTGCCGATGCCCCGTCCCTCCCCCAGGCGGTTTTGGGGGAGGGACAGGCGGACCGGCGGCGCGACGGGAGTCGCGCCGGGCAAGCCAGGGAGAGGGCCCGCGATGCGGCGGGCGCGCCGCCTACTCTTCCGCCGCGCCGCTGTCCGCGGGGTAGATGCCGCTCATGGCGCGGTCCAGCGCGGCGCGCAGGTCGGCGGCGCTGGCGCCCTGGTGGTACGCGGCGACCACCACCGGGCGGATGAGCCCCGCCAGGTCGTCGATGCGCGCGGGGACGGCGGCGGAGCGCTCGGCGATGCGGGTGCCGCGCGCGCCGTCGGTCACCACCACGCCCAGGCGCTCCAGCTCGGCGTAGGCGCGCGCCACCGTTCCCGGGGCCACGTCCAGCTCGTCGGCCAGGCCGCGGACGGAGGGGAGGCGCTCGCCCGGCTTGGCCCGACCCGTGGCCACCGCCTCCTGCACCTGCCCCACGATCTGCTCGTAGATCGATTTGTCCGACGCATCGTCGACGTGGATCGCCATCCCCGGCGGCGACGACGCGGGGCGGGTGGCGCGCAGGGCCTCGGGGGTGAGGCCGAATGTGGCCAGCGCGCGCGCCCCGATCCCCGTCTCCTCGCCCAGCACCCCGGCCAGCAGGTGGCGCTGGGTGATCTCGGCGGTGTCGCCCATGCGCGCCTCGTCCACGGCCAGTTCCAGCACGCGTTTGGCGCCGGCGGTGTAGGGAAGCTCGCTGCGCACCGGCGCGTTCCCCGGCCGGGCGGGCGCCGCGTCGCGCACGTAGCGCCACAGCTTCTCCGGGTTCACGCCGACCATCCCCAGCAGCCGCACCGCCTCGCAGCCGGAGTCGCGCAGCAGTCCCAGCAGGATGTGCTCGGTGCCCACCTGCGGGTGCCGCAGCTCGGCGGCTTCCTCGCGCGCGTTGGCCAGCGCCAGGCGCACGTCCTCGCCGAAGGTGTAGTGCCCCGCCTGCATTTGTGGCTCGCGCCGCCCCTGCGACCGCCATCCGAACACCATCCGCAGCTCTCCGGAACGGGTAACATCTTGTACTACATATGATAGTACATCGACGGCAGAGATGTGTCAAATCTTCTGGTACAAGAACATCGATCGTATTCGCCAGCCACATCTCCGCGTCTCCCCAACCGCGATTTCTCACGCGGAGAAGCGGAGTCGCGGAGAACCCCGTGCCGTGACGAATCCTCCGCGCCTCCGCGTCTCCGCGTGAGATTCAACGATATAGCGGTCGAGCGACGGTGGAATCGTCAGGACTGTTGTGTACGTACTTAGAGCCGCGTGCTCGGCCCGCGCTCGGGGCCGGAGGCGAATTCGCGGAGCCGCTCCAGGTTGCAGCCGCAGCTCGCCAGCGCGATGCAGGCGGGCGACCGCGGGTTGCGCAGGAGGCCGGCGAGAAGGTGCAGGGGATTGATGACGTCGTTCCCGCGCTCCCCGGCTTCCGCGGCGGCCTGGGCGAGCACCGCGTGCGCCGATGCGCCGAAGGGAAGGTCGCCGAGCGGGACGTCGTGCCCGCCGGGCCGCATCCCGGACCCGATCGCCGCGCGGACGGCGGCGGGATCGACCTCGGTGCGCACCAGCGTGGCGTGGATGAGCTCGTGCTCCAGCAGCGCCAGCAGGATCTCCGCGTCACCCACCTGGCCGCGTCCCGCCCCCGCGGCGATCTCGCGCGCCCGGGCGAGCGTGGGCGTGCAGCGGCGGAAGGCGTGCAGATCCAGCGCGCCGTTCGCCCGCGCCGGGGCCGGACGGAGCCATTTGCGGAAGATGCGGAGCCAGTCCAGAATCATCGGGGTGCGCGCGGCGGGGATCGGATCGGCGCCCGCAATGTAGCGCGCCGGACGGCAAAGGGGAGCGGAGATGAGCGAGGCGAGGATCGAGGTGCACGCGGACGCGCACGCGGCGGCCCGCGCGGGCGCGGAGGCGTTCGTGGCGGAGGCGCGCGCGGCGGTGGAGGCGCGCGGGCGGTTCACGGTCGCGCTCTCCGGCGGCACCGCGCCCAGGGAGATGTACGCGCTGTACGCGGCGGAGGAATTCGCCTCGCGGATCCCGTGGGAGGGCGTGCACCTGTTCTGGGGTGACGAGCGCTGCGTGCCGCCCCGCCACCCGCGCAGCAACTTCGCCGTGGCGTGGGAAGCGTTCATCCGCCGCGTTCCCATCCCCGAAGCCAACGTGCATCGCATCCTCGGCGAGATGCCGGCGGAGGAGGGCGCGGCGCAGTATCGCGACGAGCTGGAGCGGGTCTTCGGTGCCGGCATCCCGCGCTTCGACGTCATCCACCTGGGCGTGGGGCCGGACGCGCACACCTGCTCGCTCTTCCCGTTCAGCGACCTGCTGCGCGAGCGCGAGCGCACCGTCGCCCCCGCGCTCCTCCGCGAGCTGGGCGAGCCGCGCGTGACCTTCACCTTTCCCGTGGTGAACGCGGCGCGGCGGGTGGAGATGTTCGCCGTCGGCGCGGGGAAGGCGGGCATCGCGTGGCAGGTGCTGCGCGGCCCGCTGGACCCCTTCCGCCTCCCCGCCCAGAACGTCCGCCCCGGCGACGGCGACTACGTGTGGATCATGGACGAGGCCGCCGCCGTCAAGCTTTGAGAGGAATGGAATCATACGGAGGTAACGGAGAAACGCGGTTCCCTCCGTTTCCTCCGTGTCATCGTTGGTAGCATCGTCAGCAGCAGCACTGTGCGCGCCGCCAAACTGCCTTATGCCTGCAACTTACGCCACCGGACAAGATCCGTTACCTGCCTGTGGTGGGATAGGTGTGGGATATGTTCACGAAGTCTTCTTCTGGTGTCTGTCCCCCTCGGCGAGGAAGGCCCGCATGCTGCGCCGGCTTCCGCCGCCCGCGCCCGCACCCACTCGTTCTGCGGCTCCTGGTAGATCCGTTCCCGCGTGGCACTGTCGGCGTGGCCGGAGAGGCGGTTGAGCACCCGGGCGTCCTGCGCAAGCTCGAGTGCGAGGTCCGTTGCCTGTCTCCGGAAGCCCGTAAGACGCGCGGCCCTCCTGATGCAAAACGCCCGCAATCGCCTCCAAGGCCTTGAACAACCCGCGTATGGTGCAATCCGACCAAGGTCGCTTTGTCGCACGTGCAGGCTCCGGCTTACGGAATCTGCGAGGCATTCCGCTTTTGTAGCGGCGGCTTCAGCCGCTCCCGCGCAGGCGCCGGACGACGCGGATGTCATTGCCCGTCGCAAACGAGAGCGGCGTCACCCCGCGCGGGATGCCGCCGCTTCGTCATCTGTCGATCAGCGATGGCGACTAGACCGCCGTCCGTGATGTCGCGGGATCTCACCCGGCCGCTTCAGGCCAGTGCGGCCCCCAGGCAGAACTTCATGCCGGCGCCTTCAGCGCACCACATTTGTGTAGCATTCGCGGTAGCCGAACGAATTCGAAACCACGTGCGTCGTGGAAATCCAGCCGTGGATGCTCATGAACCATCCCGAGGCCAGTATCCTGCTGATCTGGGTCGCTCCGAAGTTGCTGCCCGAACGCGGGCTCTGCCAGATCGGGGTGCCGGAGGCCCTCCTGAGACTGGCCGAGTGATCATACGCCAGCATGCCGTCCTGCCACGTGTTCGACCAGCCAAAGAACTTTTTCCGCTCCCACTGGGTCCGCACGCCGGCTTCACCGTATATCCCTAGGTTGGTGATGTACGAGGTGCCTTTCATACGCTTGGTGCCACCGTCGAAAAGTTCGACACAGGCGTCCTTCAGAATGCGTATGCTCGAGCCATCGGATGCCCCATCCGCCGTCCGGACGAGCAGCGGCTCTTCGTCGGACACGGAAGTTTCCACCGGATTCACGACGATCCGCGGATCCGCGGCGGGAGCCGGTGAGCTCAGGGTCGGCACCAACTGGCTCAGCAGGGCCAGGTTCTCCGGGGCGACCACGTAGGCGTTATCGCGGGTCACCTTGTAGATGCTGTCGCCGACCTGAACCTCTCCCTTTTCGTTCAGGATGGAGAGAAACGCATCGCTTACCTCAAAGTCCTCGCGGAACACGCCGTCGTTCTGCAGCGCGATGGCCTCGTTCCCGGTGGGGCCGTCCGTGTAGGCCCATGCCAGCGCGCCGGCCTCCGTCGATTCGCCGTTGTCCAGGTAGCCACGCAGCGACAGGGCCGGGCCCCGTTGCTGCTCCGCGGCGCGAAGCTGGACTTCGGATGCATCGTAAAGCGTGCTCAGGTACGACTCCAGGTCGGCTCCGGAACTGAACACGATCCGCTCCGCCGGCAGCGGGCAGGGGTACAGGTCTCCCGTCGCGGGGTCCAGGCATTGGAGATCCAAGGGAGCGCACGTGGTCCCCAGGCCGGACACAAGGGAGCACACCGGCTGGCACGGGGCCGGGTCGGTGGAGCAGTCCACCGGCACGCCGACGACGTCGGCCTTCACCGTCCGCTCGGGGGTCAGGGTGGTGGAGTCACACGCAGAAATAAATAACCCGATAAGCGCGAAAACTGTGCAGAGCACGAGGCCCCGTCGGCGGAGGTGCGTCATGGTGAACTCCTGTGTCTTCTGGAATGAAGGGGCCGTATGCAGGATTCTACGGCGAGGGAGAGCGGACGCGGCGCTGATGCTCCGCGTCATTTGCATCATACGTCGGGAAATAATTGTTCGCAAGCATTATGGCGTTTTTTGCTCGCCCCGGCGGAGACGATAGGGTACATGAATAAGGCCTTGCAGGCCTTGTTTTCGCTGCCCAGAGTCGCCACGACGGCGAGGTCCGCCGAAGCGCCATCTTTCAAGCCGGCCGGGCCGCTGCTGGGCGGCGTTCTGGCGACCTTCCTTCAGCATCGGTCCCGTGGTGCCCTCGGAGCCTGTAACGGTGCGGGTGTTCCGTCCCCGACGCCCCCTCGCCGCCCGCTGCGGCCCGTAGCCCTGTGGCTCCTGCGGTGCACCGTTCAGGCTCCGCGCCGGACGCGGCTCGGGCTCTATTCGTGTTCCCGGCTTGGGGAAGTATACAGATTGTACGCGCGAGCCCGACGGAGCAGGCCGGAAGGTGGGATAGGTTCTGGGATAGGGTTACCGCGAGAACGCGGCATGTCGGCGCCGGAAGTCCGGTAGGCCCTTCCGAAACATCAAGGATTGACACGGGTTTCGGCATCCGTGCCGATTCCTTTGCTGACTCCGTGTGATCGTAAACAGGAAGGGCGGAGATCGCACGGATCTCCGCCCTTCGCATCGGAACCCGGCCAGCGCCTCAGTTCCGCATGGAGCCCACGGTGCCGGGGTTGATGGACGGCGGCGGGGGCGGCGGCGCGCCCATCATCGCGCCCACGCGGGCCGACTCGGGGGCCAGCAGCGCCGGCGTGGGCCGGCCGTGGATCTTGTTCAGGTAGAAGTTCGCCGCCTCCGACGCGATCGGCGCCGCCGACGACGCGCCGTGCTCGCCGAACTCCACGATCACCGCCACCACGATCTCCGGCGGCTTTCCGCGCGGCCCCGCGAACCCGGTGAACCACCCGTGCGGCCGCGCGGGGTCCGCCGAGTTCTGCGACGTTCCCGTTTTCCCGGAGAGCTGCCAGTTGCGCAGCTCCACGGCGTGCGCGGTGCCGCCCTCCTCGATCACCCGCGCCAGCCCCTCGTGCACCGCCGCCAGCGTGGTGGGCGCCACGTGCAGGTCCGTCTCCACCGGGATGGTGTTCAGCGGCTTCATCAGCAGGTGCGGCGTGCGCGACGTTCCGTTGCCCGCGAGCGCCGAGAAGAACTGCGCCATCCTGAGCGGCGTCTCGTCGTTCGGCCCCTGCCCGATGGCCACGTTCATCACCTCGCTGGGCGGCGGCCGCCACCCGAAGCGGCGCACGTACCACTCGCGCCCGGTGGGGAAGTTCCCCGCCTTCTCCGAGGGCAGGTCCACCCCCGTCTTCCGCCCGAACCCCAGCCGCGTGCCCTCGCGCGTCAGCACGTCCAGCCCCAGCATGATCCCCAGCTGGTAGAAGTAGACGTTGCACGAGTTCTGAATGGCCTGCAGCAGGTTCTGCGGGCCGTGCCCCTCGCGCTTCCAGCAGTGGCTGTAGCGCCCGGCGTAGCTCATCCCGCCGGTGCAGGCGATGGGCATCACCTGCGTGGGGGTGATCACGCCGCGCTCCAGCCCGATCAGCGCCGTGGCCAGCTTCCAGGTGGAGCCGGGGGGATACGTCCCGTGCGTGGCGCGGTTCAGCAGCGGCTTGCCGGGATCGGTGTTCAGCTGCTGCCACACCGCGCGGGGGATGGAGCCCACCAGCAGGTTGGGGTCGTACGTGGGCGCCGAGTACAGCGCCAGGATCTCGCCGGTCGACGGCACCATGGCGACGACCGCGCCGCGGCGGTCCGCCGGCCACACCTGGTGGATGTAGCGCTGCAGGTCCAGGTCCAGCGTAAGGCGCACGTTCTCGCCCGCCGCGGGGTCCTCGCTCAGCCGCCGCGTCAGCCCGCGCACCAGCTTGCCGCGCGCGTCCACCTCCACGTAGCGCGCGCCGGCGCGGCCGCCCAGCATGCGCTCGTACTCGCGCTCCAGCCCCGTCTTGCCGATGTTCTGGCCGCTGCGGTAGCCGCGCCAGTCCTCGCTCTCCAGCTCGCGGTCGCTGATCTCCGACACGTACCCCACCACGTGCCCCACCGCCGCGCCCGCCGGGTAGTGGCGGATGGGGTACGGGTCCACGTGCAGCCCGGTGAGCCGGCCGCTCCGCTCCGCGAACCACGACACCTGCGCGAAGCTCAGGTTGTGCGACACCTGCACCGGCTCGTCGCGGTGGCGCATGCCCCACTCCACCAGCTCCTGGATGCGCGCGTCGTCCAGCCCCACCACCCCCGCCACCTGCCGCAGGCGCGCGCGCAGCTGCTCCGGCGGGCCGGGGTCGGTGGTCAGCGAGTAGCCGGTGACGGTTTCGGCGATGACCTTGCCGTTGCGGTCCAGGATGGCGCCGCGCGGGGCGGGGATGGGCTGGATGCGGAAGCGGTTGTCGTCCGAGCGCAGCACGAACTCGTCGTTGCGGACGATCTGCGTGCGGAAGAACGCCGCCCCCAGCAGCCCCAGCATCATCAGGATGCCGAAGCCCGCCTGGAACGCGCGACGGCGCCGGGCGTGCGGGTGGTACGGGTTGTACGTGCTCAGCGAGCGATTGTAGGTGCTCAGCGAGCCGTTGCGCGTGCTCAGCGAGCGGTCGATCAGGGTTGCCATCGGAGACGGCGAGAGAAACGGCGATGTGGGGGTGCCGTAAACATAGACGCTTTAACGCTTTCGCGCCAGCGTCACGTGCACCGGACCGCGGAGCGGCGGCGGTCGTGTTTTCGGAAGACGGGAAGATGACGCGCATCCACTTCTCCGCGTCACTTCCGCCACCCCGTGCGGTTGCGCGGCTCGGGACGCCTGTTTACCCTTCGGCCGGTTCCATCATCTTCCCGTTTACGGCCGGCGCCGCCCTTTGACGGATGGATTCACGGCCGCCGCTACGATGCCGGCGGCGACATCGCGCTGTTCGACCGCGAGGACGAGCTGGCGCGCACGAGCCCGCTTGAGGGCCGCCGCGCACGAGCTGAACGCCTGCGTGGACCGGCATCGCGACGCGCTTGACTCGCTCCCCGACTCGTTCGCCGCGGGCGGCCGCTGACCCGCCGCGCGCGCCGCGCCGCGATGTGACGCGGCGACCGGTCCGGGCGTCCATGGAGACAGCCTCGACGCGCCGGAGAGGAAGGGGCGGGGACGACGGAGCCGCGGGGGTGCGGACGGTGGATGAGATCCATTGGCCGCCTTGCGTTTCCGTCCCGTTTTGCTATCTTCCTGCTGCCCGCGCACAGATCGGACGTCATCTCCTCCCTGCCGCCTTCCGCGGCACGCAACTTGACGTGCTCCACGCGCGGCCTCTCTGACCAAGCCCACACACGAGGAGACGGGCACTTCCAAACTTCCGGCACTCCGCCGGCGGCGTCTTCGCGTCCCTGAAACGAATTCTGGAATAAACTGCATGACCATTTCCGCCCAAACTGCCGCAGCGGAGCGCGAGCCGCGCCCGGCCGCCGCCCCCGCCGCGTCGGGCCTCCTCGAGATCCTTCCCAGCGGCAGCGGTTTCCTGCGTACCCTGGCCAACGGCTACCAGTCGGCCGACGGCGACGTGTTCGTCAGCCAGTCGCTGATCCGCCGCTTCGGGTTGCGCACCGGCGACCGCGTGGAGGGCTCGGTGGGCACGCCGCCGGGGCGCGGCAAGAGCGCCCCGCTGGACGCCGTGACCGCGGTGAACGGGCTGGACCCGGCGCTCGCCCGCGGCCGCGTGGACTTCGGCTCGCTCCCGGCCACCTATCCCGACGAGCAGCTGCGCCTTGAGTGCGAGTCGCAGCGCTTCCGCGGCAAGCGCGACAACACCAACCGCATCATCGACCTCATCGCCCCGCTGGGGAAGGGGCAGCGCGCCCTGATCGTGGCGCCGTCGAAGGCCGGCAAGACCACCGTGCTCCAGAACATCATGGAGGGCGTGGCGGTCAACTATCCCGAAGCGGTGCTGCTGGTGCTGCTGGTGGACGAGCGCCCCGAGGAAGTGACGGAGATGGAGATGCTGGGGCGCGGCGAGGTCATCGCCAGCTCCTTCGACTGCCCGGCCGAGCGGCACGTGGCGGTGGCCGAGATGGTGCTGGAGCACGCCCGCCGGCAGGTGGAGAGCGGGCGCGACGTGGTGATCGTGCTGGATTCGCTGACGCGCCTGGCGCGCGCCTACAACACCACCGAGCGCGGCACCGGCCGCGTGCTGTCGGGCGGCATCGACAGCGGCGCGCTGGAAAAGCCCAAGCGCTTCTTCGGCAGCGCGCGCAAGGTGCGCGGCGGCACCGGCAGCCTCACCATCATCGCCACCGCGCTGATCGAGACCGGCAGCCGCGGCGACGAGGTGATCTTCGAGGAGTTCAAGGGCACCGGCAACAGCGAGATCGTGCTGGACCGCGAGCTGGCCGACCGCCGCATCTTCCCGGCGATCAACGTGGACAAGAGCTCCACCCGCCGCGAGGAGCTGCTCTTCGCCGCCGACGAGGTGGACAAGGCCATGCAGCTGCGCCGCGCGCTGAACTCGCTGCAGCCCGCCGACGCCATCGAGCTGCTGAACAAGCAGCTGAACGACACCAAGACCAACCGCGAGCTGCTCAGCCGGCTCCGCTAGGTTCTTTCGGACATCGCAGCAAAAGAGGACGGCGCCGCAAGGTGCCGTCCTCTTCTGTATTCAGTATTCCGGAGATCGCTGGATCTCACGCGGAGCCGCGGAGACGCGGAGGTGCAGGCAAAGTCCTTCCGCGTCTCCGTGACGCCCGGTGGGGCCAATGCCGGGAGACGCGAAGAACTCTGTGTCGCGATCAGTTCTCCGCGTCTCCGCGTCTCCGCGTGAGATTACCGGACGCTACGGACGCTCGATGGGGAGGCGCACCGCGTTGCCCCACTCCGTCCACGAGCCGTCGTAGTTGCGCACGTTCGGCCAGCCGAGCAGGTAGCTGAGCGCGAACCAGGTGTGCGACGAGCGCTCGCCGATGCGGCAGTAGGCGATGGTCTCCTCGCCCGGCTTAAGCCCGAGCTGCCCCTCGTACAGCCCGCGCAGTTCCTCGGCGCCGCGGAACTCGCCGGTGTCGGGGTTCACGGCGCGCGCCCAGGGCATGCTCTTCGCCCCCGGGATGTGGCCGCCGCGGACGGCGCCTTCCTGCGGGTACTCGGGCATGTGCAGCTTCTCGCCGCGGTACTCCTCGGGCGAGCGGACGTCCACCAGCTGCCCGTGCTTCTTCACGTGCTGCAGCACGTCGTCGCGGAAGGCGCGGATCTTCTCGTCGTCGCGCTTGGGCACCGGGTACTCGGCCGGCGGATACGACGGGTAATCGGTGCTGGTCGGGCGCCCCTCGTCGTCCCACTTCTTCCGCCCGCCGTCCATGATCTTCACCCGGTTGTGGCCGAAGAGGCGGAAGACCCAGAGGGCGTACGTGGCCCACCAGTTGTTCTTGTCGCCGTAGAAGACGACGGTGGTGTCGGGGGTGATCCCCTTCTCGCGCATCAGCTTCGCGAACGCCTCCTCGTCCAGGTAGTCGCGGTCCAGCGGGTTCTGCAGGTCGGTGTGCCAGTCGATCTTCACGGCGCCGGGAACGTGGCCCACGTCGTACAGCAGCACGTCCTCGTCGCTCTCGGCGATGCGGATGCCGGGGTCGTTCAGGTGGTCGGCCACCCACTGCGTGGAAACCAGCGCCTCGGGGTGCGCGTAGCCGCGCGCCTCGATGGGGGTGGGGGTGGTCAGCGTGTCGGTCATTCCATCCCTCCTGGATTGATCAGGTGTTTCGCCCGCCCGCCGTGCCCGCGCGCCCCCGCCCGGAGACAGGAACGCCCGGCCTCGCAAGTGCGGACCGGGCGGCGCGGCCGGGTGGGTTGACCCGGCGAAGTTGGACCCGCGCTTCAGCAGCGCGCGCGCACCGTCGGTCCGTCCGGAGACGGGCGACAGGCGGTACAGGCGCGGAAGCAGGCGGCGAAGGTCATGCCTGCCATCCTATGGGAACCGCTGGATGATGTCAAGAATCATTCTTTGCGTCCGTGGGTGACGGATCGATCGATGTCGGCGCGCTATTGGACCGCGACGCGTCTCCGCCGTATCGCGCCCTCTCCGGCCGGCCGAGGCTGTCCACTCTCCCGTACCGGGAGAGGTAGCTGCCGCGACATCTCCGCGCTGCGATTCCGTCGAGAGCGCAACGAAACGCGAGCCCCTGCGCATGAATGGCGCGGGAGCTCGCGATTTCCATCCAGAGAAGCGCCCTACGAGTTGCCGCCCTCGGCCTCGCGGACGGCGCGCTCGGCGGCCTGGAAGCCGAGCTTGGAGTGCGTGCCGTCGCAGAACGGCTTGTTCGTCGACGCGCCGCAGCGGCACAGGGAGATGCCCTTCCCCGGCGTGAGCGGGTACTCGTTCCCGTCCGCGTCCACGAGCCGGATCGGCCCCTCCACGCGGTACGGCCCGTTGTTACGGACGGTGATGGTGACCTGCGGCGTCTCGGCCTGCGGCGTTTCGTCGGTCATTCGCGGTTATCCGGGAAGAAGGAAGTCCTAAGTCCTAAGTGCTAAGTCCTAAGCTTGGTGACGGAATCACCCTCTACTTTCGCACTCTCGCACTCATCAGGCCGCGCTGAGGGCGCCGGCCATCCACACGATGCCGAGGGTGGCGCTGCCTACGGCCGTCAGCGTGCGCAGGGTGCGGCCGAGCGTGGGGACGCGCGTGCCGGCCTGGTCGAAGAGGAGGCCGGCGGCGACCGCGTAGAGTCCCATCGCAACCGTGGTGCCGACGCCGAAGAAGAGCAGGTAGGCGCCCGCGAGCCAGGCCGAGCGCGTCAGCGCGGCGGGGAGGAGCGCCACCAGCGGCGCCGTGCCCGCCAGCCCGTGCGCCATCCCCACCCACAGGCTGCCGTGGCGGTGCGTGTGCGGATGCGCGTGGTCGTGCTCGCCGCCGCGCGCGGCCATGCGGTGCGCGCGCTCGTGCAGCACGCTCCAGAGCAGCCACGCGCCCAGCCCCAGCAGCATCCCGCCCACGCCGAACTCCAGCCCGCGCGTCAGCCGCTCGGGCACGCGCAGGTCCAGCGCCACCAGCAGCAGCCCGACCACCAGCAGCGCCGCCGAGTGCCCCACGCCCCAGCGCACGCCGAACGCCACCGACTTGGCGGGGCCCGGGCGGCGCGAGACGAAGGTGGTGACCGCAGCCATGTGGTCGGGCTCCAGCGCGTGCGCGAAGCCCGCGATCAGCGCGGTCAGGAGCGGAAGCAGGTGCATCAGGGGAGCGCGGGCGAGGAGAAAACGGAGCGCGGGCGGAGCAGGCTCCGTCCGCGCGCGCAGAAGTCTATCCCCATCCCCCGGGTCCGTCAATCGAATCCGTCACCGCAAAGTGCTGAGTGCCGAGTGCCGAGTGCCGAGTGCCGAACCACGCGGCCGTGTGGATGCCCAACTTGAAGTTCCACTCAGGACTTGGGACTCAGGACTCAGGACTTCTTCTATCAGTTCAGATTGAACGTCAGCGTGAAGCGGGTGCGCACGTCGTACGGCACGTCGTCCAGCGTGGCGGGGGTGAAGCGCAGGTGCTCGGCGATGGCGGCCACGTAGCGGTCCACGAACTCGTCGCCGGTGGGCTGCACCACCTCCACGTAGCTTACCGTGCCGCGGCGGTTGACGACGAGCCGCACGACCGCCGACCTGCTCACCGGCGCGGGCATCTTCCCCGCCTGCGGATGGTGCTCGGCGACGCCGTGGAGCAGGTCCACCAGCTCCTGGCGGTTCTCCAGCACGGGGCTGCACGCCCGCTTCCCCGGCGCGGGGGCCACGTAGTCCGCATCCAGCCGGATCAGCGCCTGGTACGCGCGCCCGCCCTCCAGCGAGGTCTCGACCAGGCCCAGGTTCGTGGAGCTCTCGAAGAGCCCCGGCGTCACCCACTTCCGGAGACAATCTATGGGCGCCGATAAAATCTGTCATCCCGCGGCGTCGGCGGCGGATGCGGCACCGGAGCGCTTTTGGGGGCGGATGTGGATCACCTTCTCCACCTCGGCGTGCACGGTGCCCTCCGCGTCCGCCAGCTCGATGCGGTAGGTGCGGTCGAGGGCGCGCTCCGTCTTCAGCGCCTGGCGAATGGCGCCGAGCTCCGCGTCGTCCAGGGTGAAGCGGGCGTGCAGCGTGGTGCGGCCGGGCTTGCGGAAGCGGATGGACGCGGACTTGTCCCACACGGTGTAGCCGGGGCCGAGCAGCTTGATCAGCATCACCATGTAGATGGGGTCCACCGCGCCGTACATGCTGCCGCCGAAGATGGTGCCTACGTAGTTGCGCGTGCGCCGGCTCAGCGGGATCTCCACCCGCACCTCGTACCAGTCGTCGGCGATGTAGGTGATCCTGCCGCCCGTCCCCCGGTACGCGGGGAAGAAGTGGGTGACGGCGATGCGCGTCAGGCGCGTGCGGAGCGATTCGGGCATCGGGATACGCGTCTGGGGATGAGGACCGTGGCGCGTCCATCCTACGATCCTGCTTGGCCGATGGAAATGCCTCACGCGGAGCCGCGGAGAACTCCGTCCAGCGATGAGTTCTCTGCGTCTCCGCGTCTCCGCGTCTCCGCGTGAGATCAAAAGCGAAGCGTCCCCCGCGAAGGCGCGGGGGACGCTTCGATTCCAGGCCGCAGCGGTCAGCAGTCGCCGATCGGGGCGTAGATGCGGGCGTCCAGGCTGCTGCCGGTGGGGTAGTTCGCGATCACCTGGTACTCGTACCAGCCGCCGTAGATGTTCCCGTCCGGCCCCTCGATGTCGCACTTCATGTACGAGCCCGTCCAGGGGTTCGCGGTGTCGAGATACGACGTGGAGGTGACGGTGGCGAGCGTACCGATGAAGCGGCGCTGGTAGGCACCGTTCACGGTGTTGTAGTTGATGAGGCTCACCTTGTACGAGGTGGCGCCCGCTGGCGCGGTCCAGCTGACCAGCGGGTAGCCGCCCGAGTTGGTGACGGAGAGCCCGGTGGGCGCCGACAGGGTGAAGCGCGCGGGTGTCTGCGCCGGGGTGCGGGCGGCCGGCGAGGCCGTGGGCGTGTCGCACGCGGCGGCCGCGATGATGGCCAGCAGCGCCGCGGCGCCGCGCAGGGTGGAGAACCGTCGCATCCTTCCTCCTTCCACAGGGGATGGTGCGCGCCAGACCAGGCCGGCGCATGAAGGCGTCCTCGTCTCTGCTCGTGAAGGGCTAAAGAGGACGGAAGTGGATCCGCCCCTCCCGTCACGCGGTTGCGCACCGGGAGAATCTCCAACGCCCAACTTAGCTGTCTCAGGAAGACGACCTAAATCTAAACCATGCGTTTAATGACCGCAATTGTAAATTTCGTCTATCTCCAGAGCGGGTGGATCTCACGGAGAGATGCAGAGCCGCGAAGAACTCCGTCCAGCCGGTGATGCCGAGTTCGGGATCGATCGTGCAATCCGGCAAGCGCACGTGCGACCTCGCCTATAGATCCTTCGGCCTGCTGCCGTTCGTGTGGGGGCAATAACGGTGTGACCGGCCTCAGGATGACGTCTCTTTGTGCGTTTGCGATGCTCAGGTGATTGCCAGACCCGGTAAGAATTCTCGCGTCTCCGCGTGAGCCCAAAGCGAAGCGTCCCCCGCGCCGAAGCACGGGGGACGCCCGATCGCCATCTACCGAAATCGTACTTTCGTACTTCCGCCTACTGCCGGTACGCCCGCGAATCGTCGAGGTGGCGGTAGCGGTCGCGGAGCTGCGTCTCGCGGCTCACCAGCGGGATCTCGCGGCCGCGGATGAACACGTGCTCCACGCGGGTCAGCAGCTCCAGCGGGTCGCCGTCCCACACCACCACGTTGGCCACCTTCCCCGGCTCCAGCGACCCGTAGCGGTCCGCCACGCCCCAGATCTGCGCGGGGTAGAGGGTCACCGCGCGGAACGCCTCCTCCCACGGGAGCCCGTAGGCCACGGCGTTGCCGGCTTCCTGGCGGATGTTGTACGCCTTGAAGGTCTCGCCGCTGGTGATGGCCACCTGCACGCCGGCCCGGCGCAGGAGCGCGGCGTTCTCGTAGCGCGCGCCCAGCGCCTCGTAGCTGGCGGGAAGGTTGTTCAGCACCTTCACGATCACCGGCACGTGCGCGGCGGCCAGGTCCTGCGCCACCATCCACCCCTCGGTGCCGCCGGAGATGATCAGCTTCAGCCCGTACTCGCGGGCCACGCGGATGGCCTCCTGGATGTCGGCCGCGCGGTGCGCCTCCACCACCAGCGGAAGGCGCCCGGCCAGCACCGGCTGCAGCGCCTGCAGGTCCAGCCGGCTCACGGAAAGCTCGCGGCTCTCGCCCCGGTCGTAGCTCGCCGGGTTGCGGCCGTACGCCTTCGCGTCCTCCAGCACCTCGCGCAGGCGCATGATGATGCCGCCGCGGGCGCCGTGCCCCGCGTCGCGCGCGTTCTCGCCGATGCTGGCCCACATCCCCGCGGGGTTGCGGATCAGCATGGTCTCCACGCGGCTGCCGTCCAGGTCCAGCAGCACGCCCTGCCCGGCGATCAGCCCGCCGGTGGGCCGGCTCACCGCGGTCGTCACCCCGGCGATGCGCGTGACCGGGATCACCATCGACCGGGGATTGAGCCCGTCGGCCACGTTGAAGCCGGCGGCCACGCGGTCGGTGTCCTGCATCCGGAAGTCGTTGGTCTCCTGGACGCCGCCGACCTCGACCAGGCCCAGGTTGGTGGAGCTCTCGAAGAGCCCCGGCGTCACCCACTTCCCGCGCGCGTCGATGCGGACGGCACCGGCGGGGATGGCGATGCCGGCGCCGACGGCGGAGATGCGGCCGTCCTGAATGAGCACGGTGCCGCCGCGGATGGGCGCGCCGGCGGCGGTGTACACGGTGCCGCCCTCGATGGCCACGGTCTGCGCCGCGGCGGGGGCCGCGGCCAGGAGCATGGCGGCGGCGACGATTCGGGTTCTCACTGGCTGGCCTCCGCTGGGAACAGTCCCACCTCAAAGTCGGTCCGGGGCTGGCGCCGCGGGTTGAAACGGTCGAACATCAGCGCGCCGTCGATGAAGACCTGGTCGGCGCGGGTGTAGACCGAGAAGGGGTTGCCGGACCAGATCACCACGTCGGCGTTCTTCCCCGGCTCCAGCGTGCCCACCCAGCGGTCGATCCCCAGCGCCCACGCGGGGTTGGCCGTCATCCAGCGCAGCGCGTCGTTGGGCGACACGTCAATGCCGATCTCCCGCCCCGCCTCGATGGCCTTGGCCGCCTCCTGGTTCAGCTTCTGGATTCCCGTGGGGTCGTCGGAGTGCACGATGGCGCGCACGCCGGCCTCGAACACCAGCGGGAGGTTGGCGCGGGTGAAGTCCAGCGCCTCCATTTTGAACCCCCACCAGTCGGCCCAGAGCGAGGCGCTGATGGAGTCGGCTGCCAGCAGGTCGCGGATCTTGTACGCCTCCACGCCGTGGTGGAACGAGCGGATGTGGTAGCCGAACTCGCGCGACATGTCGATCATCTGCGCCATCTCGTCGGCCCGGTAGCAGTGGTTGTGCACCAGGATCTCGCCGCGCAGCACGCCGGCCATGGTCTCCAGCTCTAGGTCGCGCTCGGGCGCGGTTCCCGAGTGGTCGCCGCGGTCCCAGCGGTCCCACTTCTCGCGGTACGCCTGCGCGCGGATCCAGGCCTGCCGGTCCCACGCCATCTCGCCCATCCGGGTCGACGGCCCGCCGCGGTTGCCGTACACGCGCTTGGGGTTCTCGCCGCAGGCCATCTTCAGCCCGTACGGCGCGCCGGGAAACTTCATCCCCTGCACGGTGCGGCTGGGCACGTTCTTCAGCACCACGCTGCGCCCGCCGAACAGGTTGGCGCTTCCGGGAAGGATCTGCAGGGTGGTGACGCCGCCCTCCAGCGCGCGCACGAAGCCGGGGTCCTGGGGCCAGACGGAGTGCTCGGCCCACACCTCGGCGGTGTTGGGCTGCGTGGCCTCGTTGCCGTCGCTGTGCGCCTGCACCTCGGGGCTCGGGTAGACGCCCAGGTGCGAGTGGTCGTCGATGATGCCGGGGGTGACGTACTTCCCCGTGGCATCGATCACCGTCACCCCCGCGGGCGCGGTTACGGTGGCGCCCACGGCGGCGATCTTCCCGTCCACCATCAGCACCTGGCCGTTGGGGATCACCTGCCCCGCCGCGGTCATCACCGTGCCGCCGCGGATGAGCGTGGGGGTGGACGCGAAGGGGCGGTACGTGCTGGGGAAGGGCGTCGGGGCGCGCGCGGGGGCGGGCTGGCTCTGCGCGCCCGGCCGCGTGGCCGGACGTGCCTGCCCCCCTGCGCACGCCGCGGCCGCCGCCAGCACGAGCGCGTACGGCGCACGTTTCATCGGGTCGGGCTCCTGCGTGGGAGATCGGGGAAGATGGGGATGGATGGGCGCCAAACTAGGCGCGGTGAACGGCGCGTGGCAAGATGGGTGAATACCGTATACATCTTCGTCGTCCCCCCTTTCGGTTCTCTCCGTTTGAAGATGCTGGATCTCACGCGGAGACGCGGAGACGCGGAGGTGTATGGAAGCGCTTCCGCGTCTCCGCGTGAGATCCAGCGATGCGGGAGAGGCGCGGAGGGGCCGGGTGCGCCCACTGTCCCCCCGGCGGACGCCTCCCGTCCCCGCGCGTGGACGCGGCGCCACCGTCCGTTTCGTGCGCGGACGGGCAAAGCCGCGCGCCCGCTGAAAAATCTCCCATCCGCTTGGGAATACCGGAGATGGCACCGCCCTTGCTCCTTCCACGGCCAAACGGGCGTAGCAGATCGCCGTAACCAGGAGTTTCTGACCAATGACGAGCAAGCTGACCCTCCCCCTGGCCCTGGTGGTGGCCGCCGCGTTCTCGGCGTCGCCGGCACTGGCCCAGCACGGGAACGGGCATGGGAACGGCCGCGGGCACGAGGCCAAGGAGCACGGCCGCGGCCACGACGACCGCGACGGCGACCGCCACACCGATCGGCGTGACGACCGGCGGGACGACCGCCGCAGCGACAGCTGGCGCCGCAGCAACGGCACGCTGAGCCGCCGGGTGCCGCCGGGGTGGTGCATCGGGCGCGGGAACCCGCACAACACGGTGGCCAACTGCGGCCGCGGCAACAACCGCTACGACCGGCGCTACGATCCGCGCTACCGCGACCAGTACGGCAGCACCAGCGGCCGCACCACGGACCGCTTCGGCCGCTCGTACGACCCGCGCACCGGCCGCTACTACGATTCGCGCACGGGCCGCTACTACGACTCGCGCGGCAACGTGTACGGCGGTTCGAGCAGCAGCAACCGCGGCGCGTTCGACGCGTGGAAGCGCAACCACGACGCGCAGTGCCGCGCCCTGGCGCGCCAGCGCCCGCTGGACCTGAGCTACCAGAGCCGGGTGCGCAACCAGTGCGTGGCCGAGGAGCGCGACGCCCGCCGCCGCTACGGTGTCTGACCTCGCCTGACCGGCTGACGGACTTCGGCCCCTCGCCCAATTCACGGGCGGGGGGCTGATTCTCTTGGGCCTTACGCGGAGACGCGGCGGCGAACCGGATCGCGGCGCAGGTGTAACGTGCGGCGAAGCTGCGGGCGGGATAGAATGGAGACGACGAAGCGCGGGAGGGGCCGGTGCCCTTCCCGCGTGCCGTTCAAGGAAAGGCGGAGGGATGACGCGGCAGGAGGTGGAAGCGAGCGCGATCCAGGCGGAGGCGGGCGGCCCCGTTCCCGGCTGGGGATGGACGGAGACGGCGCTCTCGCTGATGGTGCTCGTGTGGGGCGTGAACTACTCGGTGGTGAAGCACGCGCTGGCGCAGTTCGATCCGCTGGCCTTCAACGCCCTCCGCTTCTGCATCGCCAGCGTGTTCGTGTGGATGGTGATGCGCGCGCAGGGCGACGTGGGCCGCCCCGAGCGCCGCGACGTACTCCGGCTGATCGGGCTGGGGATCCTGGGGAACGTGATCTACCAGGGATGCTTCGTGCTGGGGCTCGCGCGGACGCCCGCGGGAAGCGCCAGCCTGATCCTGGCGGTGAGCCCGGTGATGACCGCGATGCTCTCCGCGCTGACCGGACACGAGCGCCCGGGGTGGCGCACCTGGGGCGGCGCTGCGGTCGCCATCGGCGGGATCGCGTTGATCACCGGCTCGGGGATCGGGCTGCGCAGCGCGCGCGAGGTCACGGGCGACGTGATCCTGATCTTCGCCGCATTCGCGTGGGCGGCGTACACCGTCAGCGCCCGGCCGATGGTGCGCAAGTACGGCGCGGTGCGCACCACCGCGTGGACGATGTGGACCGGCGCGGTCGGGCTGGTGGCGCTCGGCTCGCCCGCGCTGGTGCGGCAGGACTGGGGGAAGGTGGACGTGCTGGACTGGGCGGCGCTGGTGTTCTCGGCGCTCTTCGCCATCGGGCTGGCATACCTGATCTGGTATCGCGGCGTGGAGCGGATCGGCAACACGCGCACCGCCATCTTCTCCAACCTGAGCCCCGTGGTCGCGGTCGCCTGCGCGGCGGTGCTGCTGCACGAGCGGCCGTCGGAGTGGGCGCTCCTCGGCGCGATCCTGACCCTCGGTGGCGTGATGATCGTCCGCTCCGACCCCGGCCACGCCTCCCCCGCGGCGCGCATCATGGAGGCGGAAGCGGCGGACTGAGGTTTCCGCGTCTTCCGCGCATCGCTGGATCTCACGCGGAGACGCGGAGGTGCATGGGAACCCGCTCCGCGTCTCCGCGGCTCCGCGTGAGGCCAGGTTTCTTCAACGAGAGATAGAGTACGGACGATGGCGGAATACACGCTGGTGGCGGACCGGACGGGCGAACTGCGGATGGACGCGGCGGCGAAGGAGGAGCGCTACCGCGACGTGGCCGCGCAGATCGAGGCGGTGCTCGCCCCCGAGCGCGACCTGCTGGCGGCGATGACCACGGTGGTCTGCCTCCTCCACAACGCGTTCCCCTACTTCTTCTGGACGGGCTTCTACCGCCGGGTGGGCGCCACGCGCCTGCTCGTCGGCCCGTACCAGGGGACGATGGGGTGCCTGGAGATCGACTTCGCGCGCGGGGTCTGCGGCGCCGCGGCGCGCGAGCGGCGGACGCAGCTCGTCGCGGACGTGAACGCCTTCCCCGGCCACATCGCCTGCGACTCGGCCTCCGCGTCGGAGATCGTGGTGCCGGTGCTGGACGCGCGCGGCGAGCTGATCGCCGTGCTGGACGTGGACAGCACCCTCCCCGCCGCCTTCGACGAGACGGACCAGCGCTGGCTCGAACGGATCGTCACTCTGCTGGCCGGCAAGGAGATTCTCCCCGTCGTCTCGGTCGAATGAAAGCGCGGCGCGGGGATGCCCGTCCCCGCGCCAACCCCCCCGCGTCTCCGCGTCTCCGCGTGAGATCCAGCGATGCCGGGAGAACGCACCGAATCCTGTCCACGACGGATCGCCGCCGGTATCTTCCGCACCGTTTCCGATCCCCCAGAAATCCCGCCTGATCCGCGCATGGACGACGCACCGGAGACGGACGAGCCGAACGCCGCGCCGCACGCGCCGCCATCGCGCCTCCCGGGGTCCGTGCGCGCGCTGCTCCGCATCCCCCTCTTCTACAAGATCCTGATCGCCAACGCGGTGCTGGTGCTGGTCGGCACCCTTTTCGGGACGCTGGTGACCGCGCGCTTCGTGCGCGACGAGCCCGGCGCCTCGCTGCTGGGCTTCACCGGGCTGCTGGCGCTGATCGGCATCGCCGTCACCCTGCTGGTGAACGCGGTGATCCTCCGCGTGGCGCTGCGCCCGCTGGACGACCTGGAGCGCACCGCCGCCCGCGTGCAGCGCGGCGAGCTGGACCGGCGCGCCCCCGTCTCTCCCGTGGCCGACCGCGAGCTGGAGCGGCTGCGGCGCACCTTCAACGCCATGCTCGACACCGCCGCCGCGTATCGGACGCGGCTGCGCGAGGTGGCCGCGCGCGCCCTGAGCGCGGCCGAGGAGGAGCGCAAGCGCATCGCCCGCGAGCTGCACGACGAGACCGCGCAGATGCTGGCCGCGCTCCTGATCCGCATCCGCGTGGTGCGCAACAGCCGCGACCCCGCGCAGATGGAGCCGCTGCTGGACGGGATGCGCGAGGACGTCTCCCGCGCGCTGGAGGGGATTCGCCGCTTCGCGCGCGGCCTGCGCCCGCCCGCGCTCGACGAGCTGGGGCTGGTTCCGGCCATCGAGGGCCACGCCCGCTCGCTGGAGGAGATCGCCGGGTTGAAGGTGGAGCTGCGCGCCGACGACGTGGCCGGCGACCTCCCGCCCGAGGCGGAGCTGGCCACCTACCGCATCGTGCAGGAGGCGCTCTCCAACGTTGTCCGCCACGCACGCGCCACCCGCGCGACCGTCACGCTGGCGCACGAGCGCGGCCGCCTCGTCGTCACGGTGGAGGACGACGGGCGCGGCTTCGACCCGGACAATGTGATGTCGACGGAGGGCGGGGGACTGGGGTTGTTCGGGATGAAGGAGCGGGCGGGCTACATCGGCGGGCGGGTGGAGGTCGCCAGCACCCCCGGCACGGGCACCCGCGTCCGCGCCGAGATCCCGCTGCACGACGAGACACCGGAGTAAAGCGGAATCACACGGAGGGAACGGAGGAAGCGGAGGAATTGCGATGAGTCCTCCGCTTCCTTCGTTCCCTCCGTGTGATTCTAATCTTTTATACGGAATCCGCCGGAAGCATCAGTGCAGCTCGCCGAATCACGTGCTGCCGTGCCGATAGATCCTTCGGCCTGCAACCTCTCGTGCAGACGCTGGTTACGGTGTGGCCGGCCTCAGGATGACGTCGGGCGGGGGGCGGCGCGGAAGCACAGACTCATTTTCCGGATCCGGTATTAGTCTGACTCCTCTTCGTCCGCCTCCTGGCTGCGCCACAGCGCGCGGAAGCGTCCGCCGGGCTTGGCAACCAGTTCCGCCCAGGTGCCGCTCTCCACCAGGCGCCCGGACTCCATCACGTGGATGGCGTCGGCGTCGCGGACGCTGGAGAGACGGTGGGTGATGAGGAGGATGGTGACGTGGCCGTGCAGCGCGCCGATGGCGTCACGGATGCGCCGCTCGTTCTCGGTGTCGAGCGCGCTGGTGGCTTCGTCCAGGATGAGCAGCGCGGGGCGGCGCAGGAGCGCGCGGGCCAGCGCCAGCCGCTGCCGCTCGCCGCCGGAAAGGCGCACGCCGCGGTCGCCGATCACCGTCTCCATCCCCTGCGGCAGCGCGTCCACGAAGCCGTCCGCCGCCGCTTGGCGCAGCGCCTCGCGCATCTCCGCGTCGGTCGCGCCGGGGCGCGCCCAGAGGAGGTTGGCGCGCACGGTGTCGTGGAAAAGGACGGTGTCCTGCGCCACGTACCCGATCCCCTCGCGCCACCCGCGCATCCATTCCTCGTCCAGCACCCGCCCGTCCACCACCACGCGGCCCGACCTCGGGGGTACGAGCCCCATCACCAGGTCGGCCACGGTAGTCTTCCCCGATCCGGAGGGGCCCACGATGGCCGTCGTCCTCCGCGCCCCGATCTCCAGGTCCACCCCGCCGACCGCGTCGCGCTCCACGCCGGGGTAGCCGAACGAGACGCCTTCGAAGCGGATCCCCCGTGCCAGCGCGTGCACGGGCTCGCCGGGGGAGAGGCGCTCGCGCTCGGCCTCCAGCGCGGCGATGCGCCCGGTGACGTACTCGTACGCGGGAAGGTCGTGCAGCAGCAGCTGGTGGTACGTCTGCAGGTTCTGCAGCCGCGGGACCACGCGGAAGAAGATGAAGGCCAGCAGCAGCGTGGAGGCGCCGGGGAGCTTCAATACGGCCACCGACACCCAGGTCACCACGCCGAGCAGCACCACCGAGCCGATGCTGAACAGCGCGCGCGAGTCGCCATAGATGCGGGTGGCGTGCAGGTGCACGTCGGCCGCGTGCTGCGCGGCGGCGCCGAAGAGCGCCACGTTGCGCTCCTCGGCGCCGTAGCTCTTCACCGTCTTCATGCTCTGCAGGTGCTCGCTGGCGGCGGCGGTCATCTCGGCGTGCGCCTCGCGCAGCCCCTCGCCGTGGCGGCGGACGGAGCGCGAGTAGCCGCGCAGCGCCACCAGCAGCACCGCGCCGCACCCGGCGGCCACCAGCGACGCGGGGACGGAGACGCGCAGCGCCAGCGCGAAGTACGCGAGCGAAACGAGCAGGAAGGTGAGAACGGAGATGAGGTACGACGAGCTGCGCGCGCACCGGTCGCACTCGCCGGTGAGCGCGTGCACCAGGTCCGACGAGCGGATGCGGGTGAAGTGCAGCCAGCGCGCGCCGGCGATGGCCGCGTAGAGGCGGCGGCGGAAGGTGAGCGCGGTGGCCTGTTCCAGGCGCCACGCGGCCAGGTTCTGCGCGCGGGTGACCAGCGCGCTCGCCGCGGTGATGGCGACGAAGAGCCCGAGCACCGCCGCCAGCGTGGGCCGCAGCCCCACCGTCGCCAGCGCGTGCCGGGCCAGCCCGCCCATCCTCCCCGCGGAGCCGGCGGGAGCGGGAAGGCCGACGGCGGTGAGGAGCGGCACCAGCATCACCACGCCCGCGGCCTCGAAGCCGGCCGCGGCGAGCGACAGGACCAGCGACGCCACCACCCGCCGCGCGTCCAGCCGCCAGAGCTCGCGCAGCAGCGCGGGAAGGACGCGCCGCAGCGGCGGGCGCGCGGTGTCGCCGGTGGCGCTCATCCGCCGCGCCTCCCGCCGTGGCGCATCAGGAGCCGCACGGGCCGCAGCACGCGGTAGAGGGGGAAGAGCGCGTCGGGGAGATGCGCCCAGCGCCAGTCCTCCGGCGACGGGCCGAAGAGCCAGCGCCCGGCGTAGCGCGCGCGGTCCATCGTCCCGTCGCGCGCGCGGAGGTTGAACGCCAGGTTCGCCGCCGTATCCTCCCCCTCGTCCCCCGTCTCCTCGAACATCCGCCGCACCGCCTCGTCCGCCAGCCTGGAGAGCGCCGCGTCTCCCTCGATCTCCCGTACCACCGCGGGCGGCAACGGCGCGTCCAGAAGCCGCCGCGCGAGCGACAGTCCCAGGAGAACCGTCCGCCGCGCGCGCGCCTGCGTCGCACGCTCGAGCACCGTGGCGACGTCCCCGCGCTGGCCGCGGAGGAGCGCGGCGACGGCGGCCAGCCACTCCAGCCGCTTCCACCGGTGCTTGGCGCCGTGGACGCAGAGGACGAGGAGGAGATCGTCATCCCCCAGCGTCCGCATCGCGCCGCCGCCGACGGGGACGGATTGCGCGCGGCGCATCAGGCCGTGCGTCTCCACCGGCATGCAGAAGCGCTCGGACGAGACGCGCGCGTGCAGCTCGACCAGCAGCTCCGTCTGGCGATGCACGAGCGGGTAATCCCCATCCACGCGCCGGAAGTAGCGCTCCTGCGCGGGCGAAAGGGCGAGGGCGGGTGCATATCCCTGCGCGTCGAGCACCCCGAGCGCGCGCGGGACGTCGCCGGGCCGCACGAGGAGATCGAGATCGACGAAGGAGCGCAGCGACAGGTCTCCGTACGCCTGGACGGCGAGCGCCGGCCCCTTGTACGCCAGTACCTCGATCCCCGCGGCGCCGAGCGCGGCCAGGAGCCGGCGCAGCTCGGCGGCGAGGCGGAGCGCGCGGTGCACCTCGTCGCGGTTGCGCGCGCGCAGCTCCGCGGACACCTCGGCGGGGAGCGGGGCGTCCGCGAGATGGCGGTGCAGGAGCGGGATCATCCGGTGCCGCTCCGCCAGGGCGAAGACGTGCGGCCACTCCATCCCCCCGAGCGAAGCATCATCCTCCGCCGTCCCCATCCGCGCGGCCCGGAGGAGAAGCTCGCGCGCAGAGACGGGGCGCCGCTCCGCATCCCCCCGATCGGCCCGATCCGCCGTCCGCGCATGCCCGTCCGCCGCCGCCATCACTCGCCGTACGTCTCGGAGAAGGTGCCCACGTGCGAGAGCGCCGCCTCCCAGCGGTCGAACCGCCCGGGGAAGCGCGCCATCAGCTCGCGCGCGATCTGGCCCACGCTGGCGCCGCCGTCCATGCGCGAAAGGACGAACGCGGCGACCTCGCCGTTCCCATTAAGCCGCGGCACGAACGTGTCCGCGCGGCGGCGCAGCCGGTCCGGCGAGGGGAGGGTGGCGAGGAAGGTGGACTGCCGGAAGGAGATCGCATCGGCCCCGTCGCGGTCCAGCGTGGTGTCCCAGCGCCAGAGGTAGTCGCCGCCCACCAGCCGCGCCTCGAGCGCCGCCCGCACGCCGCCGCCCGCTTCGAGCCGCACCGGCTCGGGGAAGGGGAAGAAGGCGGTCTGGTAGATGGTGGTGTTCCCCGGACCGGAGTCGAACGCGATGCCGGGCGCCAGCTCGGCGCGGAACCAGACGGCCAGCCCGTGCGCGGTCCCGGCCCGTTCGGCGCGCCACTCGGCCCCGCCGCGCACGTCGGTTTCGGCGAGCATCGCGTAGTCCATCCGCGCCCACTCGCGCGGGGCGGCCAGCAGCTGGTCGGGGTCGAAGACGCCGCGCCGCCAGTCGTTGCACGCCGCGCGCCGCACGGCCGCGAAGCGGAACCCCAGCACCGACGCGGGTCCCACCGCGTCTTCCCACGCCCGTTCGGCCTCCACCGGCGCGGCCAGCAGCACGTCGGCGGCGGGGACGAGGACGCCGCCCGGCGCCAGCAGCCGCTCGCGCGCGTCGCGCAGCGTGGCCACGATCCGCTGGAAGGGCGGGAGGACGCCGCGGAGGTCGGAGACGACCACGTCGGCGCGCTCCGGAAGCGTCACCCGCGTGGAGACGTCCTGGATGAACTCGATGCGGTCCGCCATTCCATTGTCGCGCGCCACCTCGCGCGCGGTGCGGATGGCGTCGGTGGGATCGACCGCGTACACCCGCCGCGCCCCGAGCCGTGCCGCCAGCAGCGCGAAGAACCCCGTCCCCGTGCCGATGTCGAGCACGATCGAGCCGGGGCGGACGACGGCCTCGATCGCGGCCGCGTAGGCATCCACCCGCGACCGGTCGGCCAGCATGCGGCCGTACGCGCCGGCGCCGTAGGTGTCGATCACGTGGCCCCTCCGGCGCGCGCGGTGAAGTCCGCCTCGATCAGCTCGCAGAGATCCGGGAGGCGGGCGGGGTCGGCGTGCGGGACGACGAGCTTCACCGCGGCCTGGCGGACGAGCGCGGCGTAGCGCGCCAGGTCGCGACCATGCGCGGCCATGTCCGGGAGCCAGCCGAGATAGGTGTTGGCGACCAGCGCCAGCACCGCGTCCGCCGCGGGGACCGGCTGCAGCCGCGGCGCGCCGGCCTCCTCGCGCGGGGCGATGAGGTACACGGCGCGGACGGGGAGGGGGCGGGGATGGAAGGACTCGCCGCGCGCGCCCAGGTCCAGGTAGCGCTTCTCCCAGTTGGGCGTGAGCGCGGGGAGGTCGGCCGCTGGCCCGAAAAGGTTGCGCACCGAGTCCGGCCACAGCCGCAGGTGGGGATACGCGGGGCGGACCTTCACGCCATCTCCATCGACGTCCAGCACCGCCACGTCGTCGCAGAGGACGGGGCGGCCGCGCGCGGCGAACGCGGCCGCGGTGGTCGACTTTCCCGCTCCGGCGGGGCCACAGAGGAGAAAGGCCGAATCTCCCGCCGAGACGGCGCTGGCGTGCAGCGCGGAGAGCCCGCGCAGCCGCAGCACCAGACCGCAGACGGGGCCCAGCAGGTAGGTGGAGGTGTCTTCGAGGGTGGATTCGGGGCGCCAGGTGCAGCCGACGCGGGTCCCCGCCTGGTCGACGGTGAACTCGGTGCCGTCGGCGTAGCGCAGCCGGAACCAGCCGCCGCCGCGGAAGACGGCCAGCGCGGGCTCTCCCTCGGGAGAGGACCGATTGGCCACGTACCACGGCTCGGAGACGGCGGACGGCGCGCACCCGGGCGGGTGCGCGCCGATCCACATGCGCACGTCCGGGGGCCCGGCGCCGGGTTCGGCGCGGAGCCCCGGGAGGGCGCGGTCGGTCTGGACCTGGAGGCCGTACAGGAGGTAGTGCAAGCGAACCGGCAGCGGCGGCGGAGCGGCGGCGCCCCGAAGGCGCCGCGGGTGCAGCCGGGCGGAGCGCACGGCTCCGCCCGCGCCGCTCACGTCTTGGTCTGCGAGCTGTTCCCGGGGTCGTTCATGTTGTTGTTGGTCGCGGCGGTCTGCGTCAGCGCGCGCGCGTCGCCGTACACCTTCAGCGCAGGGGCCTGGTAGCTCTTGCGGGTGGGGAGCTGCATCGCGTCGATCCTCGTGTGCGGGTGCGGGGTGTCCGGACGGCTTGTACACCGGTTGTTCCGAAAGGTGCTTAGGCGCCGCGCCGGAGCCAGAGCGAAAGGGCCAGCGGCCGCAGGTGCAGCCAGAGCGGGTCCGCGGGGGCGTCCATCCGTCCGCCGGCGGCGCGGGGGACGCGGTCCGCGTCCACGAACGGCGCCGCCTCGGGGCCCAGCGCGCGGCCATCGAGCCAAGCATCGCCCTCCGCCCGGTGGCGCGCGGCCAGCGGGTCGCCCGCCAGCGGCGTCTTGGGGCGCGCCAGCAGCGCTTCGGGGAGGCGGCCCCGCATCCCGATCCGCAGCAGCCCCTTGTCGTTGTACCACTGCGCGGGCGGCACCGACAGGAGGAAGCGCACCAGCCGCAGGTCGAAGAAGGGGTGCCGCACCTCCAGCGGGATGCGCGTGGTTCCCGGGTCCATCCAGCGGAACAGGTGCGGCCAGAGCGGCGAGGCCAGCTGCTCGCCCGCCTCGGGGCGCGCGGGGTGCGGCGGCATCTCCCGCGCGTTCTGCGCCGCGATCCGCTCCGCCACCCCCGCGCGACGGACGAAGTCGTCCGCAAGCCAGGGCGGCATCTCCGCGTTCCACCCCTGGCGCGTGCCGCGCGTCCGCAGCCAGGTGCGCACGCCGGGGCGGGGGAGGCGGCGGTGGTGCCGCGCGTACTGCAGTCCCTCATACGCGGCGCGCAGCAGGTGCCCGCCCAGCGCCAGCCGCGTGAGGCGCGAGCGCGACTCGCGCAGCACCGCGTCTCCCCCGAAGCCGGTCAGCAGCACCCGCGCGTGCGAGGCGGCCTGCGACCACTGGTCCACCTCGATGGCCATCAGCGCCGAGTCGGTGGGCTCGGGGCGCGCGAAGAGCGGATCGGCCTCCCACCGCTCGAACACGCGGTAGCCGTCCAGCGGGAGCCAGGTGATGGGGATTTCCAGCGCCCGCCCGGCCATCTCCGCCCACCGCCCCTCGTCGTCGGCGAAGAGGCGCCGGTAGACGGCGGTGAAGCCGCGGATCTCCCCCTGCCGGTCCCCACCCCGTGCGGCCTCGCGCGCCATCGCCCCGACGGCGGGAGAATCGCGCCCGCCGCTCAGGAAGATGGAGACGCCGCCGCGCGGCATCCGGTCGCGCACCGCCGCGCCGAGGAGGTCGACGAAGCGCTCGGCGTACTCGCCCGGCCCGCGGAGGCGGAGCGGCTCGTCCACCGGCAGCGTCCACCAGCGGCGCACCCGCATCCTCCCGTCCCGCACCTCCAGCGCGTGCCCCGGCGCCAGCGCGCGGACCTCGCGGCGGATGGTCCTCTCCCCGTCCTGGTGGAAGCCGTGGACCAGGAAGTCGGCCACCGCGGCCTCGTCCACCGCGCGCCCCACGCCCGGGTGCGCGAGCGCGCAGTCGAGCGAGCTGGAGAAGACGAAGGCGCCGCCGGGAGATGCATGGAAGAATTGCTTCAACCCCAGCGGGTCGCGCGCGCAGAAGAGCGTCCGCCGCGGCGCGTCCCACACGGCGAAGGCGAAGTCGCCCAGCAGCCGGTCCACGCATCCCGCCCCCCACGCGGCCCAGGCGCGGAGGATCAGCTCCGCGGCGGGCGCATCCGGCCGCGCCTCTTCCCCCGCGCCCCGCAGCTCGCGGACGAGCTCGTCGCGCCCGTCGATCCGCGCGTCGGCGATGGTCCAGGCGCGGCCGTCGAGCGAGAAGGGCTGCGGCGGCGCGTCGTCCTCGTCGCCCGTGCGCAGGAGCGCGTGGGCCAGGCCGCATCCCTCCAGCACCCGCGCCCGCGTCCCGTCCGCGAAGGGATTGGAGAGGCAGGAAGCCATCCGCTCCAGCACCGCGGCGTCCACCGGCGCGCCGGGCGGGGGAACGATGCCGGCGATCCCGCTCACCGCGCCGGGCTCAGGCGCCGGCGGCGGAGACGACCTCCACCAGCCCGCGCTCCAGCAGGTCGCCCAGCAGCCGCTCCAGGTCGTTCCACGCCGTCTCCGCGTCCACCTCGTACTCGGCGGTCACGGCGTCGCGCACCTGGGCCAGCGGGCGCGGCTCGCGCAGCATCTCCCACACCCGCGCGCCCACGCCGTCCAGCCCGTAGTAGACCCCGTCCGCCAGGTTCAGGATCACCGCCCCGCCCTCCACCTCGGCCGAAACCTGCTCGCGCGCGGCGACCAGGACGGTGGCGGGGGTCAGGGCGGGGGACTGCCCGGTCACGGCGCGTTGGGGTTGCGCAGCGTGTGGTAGACCACGCTCTGCAGCGCGTCGTGGATGGCCAGCAGCTCGGGCGCGGGCGGGCTGAACGCCGAGTCGGGCGCGTTGTGGATGTAGTCGTTGAAGGCGCGGATGGCCTCCTGCCACTGCGGCGCCTCGTCGAAGCTGTCGCGGTCGGCCCCGCAGGCGCCGCGGTCGCGCATCAGCCCGTTCAGCGCGTCGGCCAGCGAGCGCGCCGCGCGCCCCAGCGGCGAGTCGGGCGCCGCGCCGTGGGCGAGCGCCGCGGCGACGGCATCCGCGTCGCCGGTGCCGTCGCGGGCGCCCAGCAGCGTCTGCACCCGCGCCTCGGCCGCCGTGGGCGTGGTGGCGGCGATGCTGTCGCGGTACGCGCGCTCGGCGCCGCGCAGCGCGCAGCCGGTGCGGGCGTTGCGGAAGGTCACGCGGTCGCCGTTGCGGGCGAACATCTCGTTCTCGGTGCGCAGCCCCGGCCCCAGGAAGCTGCCGCTGTGCGCCCCGCTGCCGCTGGGGATGAAGCCGCTGTTGTCGGAGTTGTTCCCGCTCTGCGCGGCGGCCGGCGCGGCGGCCAGCACCGCGGCGGCCGCGGCAAGGACAAAGCTCGTACGGCGTAGGGTCGGCATCATGATCAGAAGAAGGGGGGAAGCCAGCGGAAGCCCAGCCCCGCGGACAGGATGAAGCGCGCGCCGTCGCCGGCGCTCCCGGTGATGTCGGCCACGCCCGCGTTGATCACCAGCGGCACGCGGCGGATGGGGGCGATGGAGGCCGCGGCGTACAGGTCCTGCCCGTTCCAGTCGGCGGTCAGCGACAGCGGCTCGATCACCTGGATCCCGATCGCCCCGAAGGGGTTCACGGTCTTCCTGTCCGCCGCCACGTCGCTCTCGGAGCGGAAGCGCCCGGCGCCCGCGCCCAGCGTGGCGGCGATGGCGCTGAAGGGCCGCGACGAGTCGTCGTTCAGGCGGAAGACGCGGGTGACGGTGGCGTACGGACTCTGCCCCGCGTCGGATCCGCCCCAGCGCACCGCGTTCTCGTACCCCACGGCCACGCCCCACACGTCGCCGAAGGCGTGGTGCAGCTTGAAGTTCAGCCCGCCGGTCTCGAAGGGCCCGCCGCCGCGCAGCGTGGAGTACGAGGTGGCCGACACCTCCAGCCCCACCAGGCGGTCGCGGTCGCCGAAGCCCATGCCGATGGACGCCGTGGCGTCGTCGCTGGTGGTGAAGCGGGTCCGCTCCTGGTAGGCCACGCCCACGAACGCCTCGCCCATGTCCACGCCGAAGCCGGTGGGCGAGCTGATGCTGGCGGCGGGAACGGCCAGCAGGTGCGTGCCCGGATGGCGCAGCGTGAGCTTGCTGCGCCACTCGCCGGCTCCCAGCTGCGGGAGCGGCCGGTCCTCGGCCACCAGCCGCGGCTGCTGCGCCGGCATGGCGCCGCCGGGGTTCACGTCGGTGGGCGGCGCGGGGGTGCGCGGGGTGTCGGCGCGCATGGCCATCGCCGGCGGGGCCGAGGCCGAGTCGGCGGCGGACGCGTGGCACTCGGCGGCCGGCGGCGTGCCGGTGTCGGCCGGGGCGCGGGCCACGAAGCGGCTGGGGTTGGCGAAGTGCGCGCCCACCACGCGGCAGTCCTGCACCACCACGTAGTCGTCGCCGCCGGCGGCCGCGCTGCCGTTTGCGTAGTACAGGTAGGTGAGCGTTCCCTCGCGGCGCGTGCGCAGCGGCTCGCCCAGCACGGCGCGCACCTGCGCCGGCGTCATCCCCTGCGACACCACCTCGATGCGCTTGTGCGGCCGCGGCGCGCGGACCTGCGCATGGGCGCTGGCGGTCCACCCGGCGCACAGCAGGGCGGCGGGAAGGAGCAACGTACGAATGCGTGGCATTGGGGTCCGGGGCACGGGCCTTGGAGAGAAGGACTGCGCGAGTTTTGTCGGGAATTCTGGCGGGAGCGGGTCGGCCACGGTGGGCAACCCCTTGGCCGCAGTGAATATGCGGCCTGCGGCGAGTTCGCACAAGCTTCGGTTTCCCCGCTCCCGCGGTGCCCGGGCTGGACTTCCCCCCGGCGCGCGGCTTAGGTTGCGCGATCGCCAGCGCCCGCCCCTCCCTCCGCCTCCGCACCTCCATGCGCCGAACCGTCCTTGTCCTCCTCGCGCTCCTGGCCCTGGTTCCCGCGGGGCGCGCCGCCGCGCAGGCCTCGTCCGACAGCGTGTACCTGCGCCCGGGCGACGTCATCCACCTGGTCGTGTTCCGCCAGCCGGAGTTCAGCGGCGACTTCGGGATCAGCCCCGACGGCACCGTGCAGCACCCGCTGCTCTCCGACGTGCACGTGGTCGGCGTTCCCCGCTCGGTGATCCGCGAGCGGCTGCGCACGGCCATCTCGCGCTTCGAGCGCGACCCCAACTTCGTGTTCGACTTCCTGTACCGCGTGGGGGTGGGCGGCGAGGTGCGGCTCCCCAACCTGTACACGCTGTCGCCCGAGACCACGCTGGGGCAGGCGGTGGCGGCGGCGGGCGGGGTGACGGAGTTCGGGCGGCTGGACCGCGTGCACGTGATGCGCGGCGGGCGCGAGATCCTGGTGAACCTGCAGCGCCCGGACGCCGACGTGTCGGAGATGCGCATCCGCTCGGGCGACCAGATCCGGGTGGGCCGGCGCTCCAACGTGATCCGCGACTACGTGGGCCCGTTCGCCGCCATCCTGGGCGCCGCCGCCGCCATCGCCACGCTCGCCACCTCGAAGTAGCGCGGCATCGGGCGGGCCGGGGCGGCGGGCGGGGCCGGAGAGTGAGATCTCCGGCCCCGCTTCCGTTTTCCGGAATTCCACGAATCCGCGAACCCTATCGGCGATTCCTCCTCGCGTTTCCCCGCGGAGCCCCCGCGAGCCCTCCCCCCGCTGGGGCCGCGTACCCCCTCCCGACAACGGGAGGGGGTAGCTTCGATCGCGACGCGCAGGTACCTGAGCACTCGTCTGATTTCCGCGTGATGCGATGCCCTTCCAAGCATCCCCGCGGTTTCCGGAGGCTCCGCCCGCGTTGAGTTCTCCCCTCCCCCGCGGAGCGGGCGGAGGGGCCCGGGGGAGGGGGCCAGCCAGGCGGGCAGGATGCCTCCAACCCACTGGAAACCCTCTCCTCTCGATGAGGTCTCCCCCTCCCCCGGTCGGTTTTGGGGGAGGGGGTGGGGGGAGAGGGCCGCGAGGGCGCGGCGACGCATCGATGCTTCTCCCCACACCGGGAGCTCTCGTCACCCGCCACGTGGATTTCGGATCGACCCGGAACGTTTTTCCGCTCTGCATCCCCACCGTCAAATTTCTGTACATCGCGCCGTCGGCCGACATCCACCGCGCGGACGTCCATTCCGCGCGCCATTCCTCGCATCTCCATCCCCCCGCTGTCCGGATCCTCGGCAACCGGGCGCCATCCGGCGAATCGGTCCGCGTCTCCCTAAATACATCTCCATAAACGACATAGGAGATTGCGGCACGCCGGTACGCGAATGGCTCTGGACGGGGTCGTCCGCGCCGGTCCCGGCGCGGATGGTCACGCACCCGATCCGAGCCTCGCAAGCCAATGATCGCCAACCATCACCGCCTGGGTCTCGCCGCCCTCTGCCTCGCCGCGCTGCCGCTGGCCGCCTGCGGCGGCGACGCGGGCGGCTCCGTCACCGGCTCCACGCAGGGGCCGTCGACGACCGCCTCGTGCGCGCCCGGCGCCACCGTGGACCTGCAGCCCGGCCAGACCGCGTCGCTCACCGCCGCGCAGGCCGCCTGCTTCCAGCTGGCCCCGCACGCCGGCGCGCGCTACGCGCTGGCCGGCTTCGACGCGCGCGCCATCGAGGGCGCGCAGGCCGGCCCCGAGCCCTCCCTGTCCGACGAGCCCAGCTACGTGGTGGGCGACGGGTCCAACGCCGCGCCGACCGCCGCGCCCAACCTGGACCGGCTCGCCGCCTCCGCCGCCCCTGCGGGCGACGTCACCCTGCGCGCCGATGCCCAGGTGGACGCGAACACCCCCTTTGCGCGCGCCACGCCGTGGGCCGAGGGCGAGCGCTTTCCCATCCGCCGCCTGACCGGCGAGCAGGCCACCGCGCGCGTGGTGCGCGTCATGGGCCGCTACGCCTTCGCGCTGGTGGAGGGCGACGAGGAGGGGCACACCGCGCGCTTCATCTCCGACACCGAGAAGGCGATGGACTACCTGGTCCGCGAGGGCGAGGCGGTGCTGGACCGCACCTGGGGCGCCGGCCGCCCGGTCACCAGCGCGGGGTCGGGGCAGTTGCTGGTCGTCTACGGCGCCTGGAACCCGGACCTGGGGATGGGGAGCGCCACGACCAGCGCGGCATCCGACGGGAGCGGCATCGGCACCTACGTCTGGCTGAACCTGAACGTGCGCCCCGGCGTCCGCGACGGCTACTCGCTGGTCGACGTTCCCTCGTTCCGCCTGAAGGTGCTGGCGCACGAGCTCACGCACGCCTGGCAGATGCGCTACGCCTACCAGTCGCAGCCGGCCGGCCCGCGCGCCGTGTCCTTCGGCCCCGCGTGGGCGATGGAGGGCACGGCCGACCTGGTGGCGATGGACATCGTCCGCCGCTCTCTGGGCGTGCCGCTGACCGCCAACTGGAGCTGGGAGAACCGCTTCGAGGCGCCCGGCGCCAACGTGACCTACGCGCTGCAGCCCGCCGACACGCGCGGCCGCCTGAGCCGCGGCTACTACGACGCCGCCAGCTTCCTGCAGGACGTGCAGGTGCGCATGACCCGCCGCGGCGTGGCCGCCGACGAGGCGCTGGCGCAGGTGGCCCGCGGCGCGGTGGAGGGGTGGTACGGGATCGACGCGGCCGGCGTGCGGCGGCAGGGGCTGTCGCAGCGCGTGCGCGCCGTCCTGGGCTCCGGGTGGGACCCGGCCGACGCGGTGCTGCTGTGGACGCTCACGCAGGCGTCCGACGACCAGACCGACGCCGTGGAGCTGAACAACCCCGTGTACGAGCGCGCCACCGACGCGGCGAACCCGAACTCGTGGAAGGCCGCGATCGACGAGGTGCAGGCGGGGCGCGGCTTCGCCTACCAGGTCACGCGCGGCGCGGGAACCAGCTTCTTCGTGCGGATGAAGGACGGCGGCGAGGGCGGCACGGTGGCGCTCACCGCCACGGTGGCGGGCACGCGGTGGATGGTGGCCCGGCTGAAGTAGTGGTGTCGCGATTCCGTACGCCGTCCGGTCCGCCGACGCTCTTCCCGAACTGCGAGGCGGGGTGCGGGGCCGAGGTGGCCGGGCGGCGTACGGAGTCGCGAAGCTGGACGGACGCAGGGAGATGGGCGGACGGATCGAAATCTCCCCAAGTAGTTGTAGATGAGTGACTTGAGAGAGACGGCCCCGCGTGGCGCGAAGCTCGCCTTACAGCGCGGTGGCAGACGGACGAACCCGAAGCAACTCCGGAGACACGACGATGAAGACCGCGCGCATTTCGATCATCCTGGTGACGCTCGCCCTGGCCGGCTTCGCGGGCACCGCCGACGGCTCCACGCTGCAGAGCGCCGCGTGCCGCTTGGACACCGTCGCCCGCGCGCTGGCCGGCTCGGTCGTGACCGGCACCTGCCAGCCCTGAAGCTGATACCGGATCCATCCGGAGCGTGGGCGTTCCGGCGCCCCCCTGACGTCATCCTGAGGCCGGCCACGCCGCAACCTGTTTCTGTGCAGATGGTTGCAGGCCGAAGGATCCATACCCTGCCCAGCACGTCCGCTGGGAAAAGCACGTCGAGTCTTCTTCCGGATTCGATATGAGCGGCGGAAGGACACGGAGCCCAGCGGAAGGGGGCTGGGCGATGCGATCCGCCCTCCGCTGAATCGGGGGACAACGACAGAACAACGCGGGGGGGACCTGCGGTTCCTTCCCGCACCGGGCGGGGCGTGTGTGTGGACACGCCTCGTCCTTTTTTCTGTAGATGATGGAAATCTTCCTCCGCTGCTCCGCGTGAGATCGTTCCGTCGTTCGCCACGCGTAACCCCGTGCCGCGCATCCGCATCAGACGGGGACCGGCGATCCGCAGCCGCCCACCCGAGCCAGCGAAGAACGTTGCGCGCTCCGCGTCCGCAGCCGTATCTCTACCTCATCCTTACCACGCCCGGACGCACCGGGCCGCGGGCGCCCCTGCCCGCGCGCCGACACCGCCGCACCCCCGCGCCGTTGCAACCGCTGCCGCCCGCCCCCGCCACTGCCGCCGCGGAACCCGAGGCCGACCTGCTGGCGCGGCTGCGCGCGGGCGACGAGGCCGCGTTCCGCGACTTCGTGCGCGAGCAGACGCCGGCGCTGCTGCGCGTGACGCGGCGCCTGCTGCGCTCCGAGGACGAGGCGCGCGACGCGGTGCAGGACGCGTTCGTGGCCGCCTTCCGCGGCCTCCCGCGCTTCCGCGGCGACTCGCGGCTGGGCACGTGGATCTACCGCATCGCCATCAACGCCGCCCTCGCGAAGCTCCGCGCCCGCGCCGGCGCCGACGAGGTGAGCCTGGACGAGTGGCTCCCCCGCTTCGTGGACGACGGGCACGCCACCGAGCCCAGCGCCGCCTGGCCCGCGGACGCGGAAACCGGCGCCGAGCAGGCCGAGGTGCGGGCGCGGGTGCGGGCCTCCATCGACCGGCTGCCGGACACGCACCGCACCGTCATCCTGCTGCGCGACATCGAGGAGCTTTCCACCGACGAGGCGGCCGAGGCGCTCGGCATCACCCCCGGCGCGGTGAAGGTGCGGCTGCACCGCGCGCGGCAGGCGCTGCGCACGCTGCTCGACCCCTGGATGCGAGGCGAGCAGGGATGACCGCGATCCCCACCTGCCGCGAGGTCCTTACCTTCCTGGGCGACTACTGCGCGGGCGAGCTGGACCCCATGCGCACCTCGGCCTTCGAGCGGCACCTGCAGCTCTGCGTCTCCTGCCGCAACTACCTGGACAGCTACCGCCGCACCATCGTCCTGGAGCGCGAGGCCTTCGCCGACCCCGATCTCCCGGACCCGCCCGAGGAGCTGGTCGAGGCCATCCTCGCGATCCGGCGGCCGGGCTGAACAGAAAGTGCGGGAGTGCGGAAGTGCGGAAGTGCGCTGGACCGGTGCGTGGCCTACCGCAGTGTTCGATCCTCGCTCCGGCAGGTTTCCCACGCAGAGACGCAGAGGCCTCACACCGCTGCGTCCCCGCTGAAAATCCACGCACTCACGCACTTCCGCACTTCCGCACTCCCGCACTTCTTTTTAGCCCGTTCGCTTCGGCGGTCGCACCGCCATCACCACCTCCGTAGGGCCGCCGCAGTCGGGACATGCATCGGCGGCGCCTTCCTGCCACTTTCCGCACTTCACGCACAGGGTGATCAATCGCCCCTCCTCTTCGCCCTGGGCGCGGAGGAGGAACGCCGTGCCATCGTCCGCCACCGCGCGCAGCGACGGGCCGGTGTAGAAGTGCGCCAGCAGGTCGCGCACGTCCACGTCCTCGCTCTTCGCCGTCACCACGTCCTCGCGGCTCACGGCGGTGCGGTTGCGGAAGCGGCTGCGCTCGGCCGTCCAGGTGCGCTCCACCCCGGGCTCGGGCTCCAGCTTCAGCGTCAGCCCGCGGCTCTCCAGCGTGAAGGGGACGGCCAGGCGGCGCCGCAGCCGGTCCGCCGCGCGGTCCACCTCCAGCGCGGGCGCCAGCTGCCGGCGGTTGGCGGCGTGGATGGAGGGGTCGCAGAAGATGGTGGCCCGCGCGTGCGACCAGAGCGGCGTGCGCAGGTCGCCCACGTCGGTCTCCACCACCGCCGTGTAGTCGTACGGCCGCTCCACCGGGCCCACCTCGATGCGCGCGCCCGTCACTCCCGGCGCGCCGCGCAGCGCGTCGAGCACCGCGCGCGCCAGCATCTCGCGCCGCTCGCGGTCGCTCAGCGGGCACCACAGGTCGGGATCCAGCAGCTCGGGCGCGTCGGTCGGCATCGTCGTTCGTCTTCGGGAGATGGGGAAGCGCGGCAATCTACCCGTCTCCCCATCCCCCTGCCATCGGCTGCCGGGATGATGGTCTCACCAACAGGAAGCCCCGGCGCGCGGCCGGGGCTTCGAAGGATGGATCGGATGATCGGCGGAATCAGGGCCGCGGGGCGTTCGGCGCGGGCCTGGCGCCGGCGCCCGTGCCGCTGAAGTCGGCCTTTGCCGGCGGATCCGGGTGCATGAATCCGAAGTGGATGGGGACGGTGGCCCAGACCTTCACCGGCCTGCCGCCGACCCGCGCCGGGGTGAAGCGCATCTGCCGCACCACCGCCACGGCCGGCTGGTCGAAAGCCAGATCGGTGGTTTGTTCCAGGGTGACGGTTTCGGGATCGACCGTACCGTCTTCCAGAACGCGGAACCTGATCACCACGTCGCCCTCGACCCCGCCGTCCCGCAGCGCGGGCGGATACTGCGCGGCGAGCTGCCGCGCCGTGGTGGGGCCGTTCCGCAGCTGCGGCCACTCCTCGACGGCCGAAAGCTCGTAGGTGCCCTCATCCGGAGGCACCTCGCCGTTCCTGACTCCATCGTTCTCCGGGCGTGGCCGCGGCGCGAAGTCGACGGGAACGACCGTCACGTACGCCACCGGCTGGTGCTGCGCCCTCGCCGGGGTGAAGCGCATGCGCCTGGCGACGGCCCTGGCCGGCTCCACGAACGCGGGGTCCACCGGCCGCACGACCCTGACCGATGCCGAATCCACCGTGCCGTCGGGCAGGATCCTCACCCGCAGGAGCACGCGGACCCCGCTGTCCGCCATCAGCGCGGGATTACGGGCGGCGATCTCCCGCTCGATCTCGGCGGTGTTGATCGCCACCGGCAGCTCGTCGACGGCCGGCGCGGAGCTTCCCGGGGCCGCGGCCGGAGGTCGATCCGTCTGCTGCTGCGCGCCCGCCGCTCCGGCCGAGGCGAGGGATGCCGCCGCGGCCAGCAGCAGGGCAGGGCGGCGGCGCGCCGCGCACGGGCGATGGGGGAGAGACGTCTTCATGGGGTCACCCAGTGGGGGGATGCGTGCGATGCGCCCGTGCGGCGAGGTGGCGGGCCTCGGGGCCGATGGATCGGGACGATTCCGCGGGTCAGGGCCGCGGCGTGTTCGTCCCGCCCCTGGCGCCGGCGCCCGTGCCCTGGAAGTCGGCTCCTGGCGGTGAATCCGGGTCCTCGAATCCGAAGTGGATCGGGATGGTGGCCCAGACGCGCACCGGCGTCCGCCCGACCAGCGCCGGGGAAAAGCGCATCCGCCGGACGGCCGCCGCGGCAGGGGCGGCGAACGCCGCGTGCGTGGCGTGCTCGATCGTGACCGTCTCCGGGTCCACCAGCCCGGTTTCCATGATCCTGAACCGCAGCGTCACGACGCCCCGAACCAGGCTGTCCGCCAGCGCGGGGGGATACTGCGCCTCGATCATCCGCGCGATCTCGCCGCCGTTTTGCAGCCGGGGCTGCACCGTGACGGCCGACAGCTCGTAGGTGCCCTCGTCCGGCGGCGTGGAGCGATCCAGGGGCGGGCCCGGCGGGGATTTGCCGCCCGCGGCGGGGGAGTCGTCGTCCTCTACCCGGAACTGGATGGGCTGCGTCACCCACACGGGAACGCCGCGCCCGCGCAGCATCGCCGGGCGGAAGCGCATCCGTGCCACGACGGCCCACGCGGGCTGCACGAACCGCGGATCGCTGGCGTGCTCCACCTCCACCGACATCGAATCGACCGTCCCGTCGCGCTCGACCCGGAACTTCAGCAGCACCTCGCCCGTGATCCCCGCGTTCAGCAGCGGTTCGGGATACAGCGCCGCGATGGCCGCCCCCACCTCGCCGCCGTTCAGCAGCGCGGGCGGCGAATCGACCTGCTCCAGCTTGTACGCGGTGTCGGGGAGCTTGTCCCCGCCGCCCTGCGCGGACGCCGGGAGCGCGAGGAGGAGCGCGGCAGAAACGGCCGCGGCGTGACGCAAGCGAAGGAGCGGCATGGAGATGGGCCGGGAATGAAGGGAGATGGACGACGGATCAGGGTTGCAGCTGGAAGGTGACCGGCAGCGTGACCCACACCGCGACCGGGCGCCCCTGCACCTTCGCGGGGCGGAAGCGCATGCGCTCGACGATCCGCGACGCGGATTCGCCGAACATCGGGTGCGTGGCGTTCTCGACCGTGATGCTCTCCGGGTCCACGCTGCCGTCGCGCCGCACGCGCAGGCGGACGTTGGCGCTCCCCTCAATCCCCGCGTCGCGCAGGAGCGGCGGGTAGTTGCGCGAAAGCTGGGACGCGATGGCGTCGCGGTTCAGCAGCTGCGGCTGCTCCTCGACCGCCGACAGCTCCAGCGTCTCGTCGCCCGGTTCCGCCGCGCCCGAGCCGCCCGGCGGCAGCGGGGCCGCCGCTGGGGCCGGCGGGACCTCCGGGTAGTCCACCAGCTCCTCGGGCGGACGGTGCCGCCGGGCCTCGGCGCGCGCGCCGAGCTGCCGGTACGCGAACCACCCCAGCGCCGCCACCAGCGCCACGCACACGAGCACGGCGCCGAGCACCACGAGCAGCGTGCGGTTGGGGCTCGCCGCGACGGGCGCCACGTGCATCGGATGGCCGCAGCCGGGGCACGATGCGGCGTGGGCGCTGACCGCGCGGCCGCAGGCGGGGCAGGATACGAGGGGCATGGAGATGGGAAGATGTGCGAAACGCGAAGTGCAGATGAATGTGCGGGCTTCCGCGTGGATAAACAACTGTAATCGAGGTGATTCGATTCGCGGGATGCGAAGGCCGCCGCCCCGGTGCGGAGCGGCGGCCGTTGCGTCAGTTGGGCCGGCGCGGCGGGCGATGTCTCCGGCTCAGAGGTCCCGCAGCACGAAGGCGACGGAGAGCCGGGTGGGCGCCGCCACCTCCCTGTCGCCCAGCGTCGCGGCGCGGAAGGGAACGCGCAGCGCCACCCACCGCGCCGCCTGCACGAAGCGCGGGTCCGAGGCACCGAGCACGCGCACGCTCCCCTGCCGGACGTACCCGCCCGGTTCCACGATCATGCTCAGCGTCACGCTCCCCTCGATCCCGTTCCGCCGCATCTCGTTCGGATACACCTGCGCGACCAGCCTGGGCATCACCTCGGGATGCAGCATGGCCGGCGGAGCGTCGATCTCCACCTCGTCCGGCGCCAGCTCGTCGTCGCCCGAGGCTCGCGCGGTGCCGGCGGGCGCGGGCGGCGCCGTCTGCGCGTGCGCGCGGGGGACGGCGAGGGCCAGCACGGAAAGCACGACGAGCGGGAGAATCCTGGCGGAAGCGTTGCTCATGCTGTCCTCCCCTGTGTGAGTTAGGGATGGATTTTCGTCCCCCTGCCATGAACGACGGGCGCGTGCCGCTTGTGACGGGCGAGCGCGGTCTGAGCGGATGTCGAGCCCGATAAATCGGCTGCGCGCGGAACCATCCAGACGTCATCCTGAGGCCGACCACACCGTAAATGGCACATGCGCAAGCATTTGCAGGCCGAAGGATCCATACTCGTCATGCACGTCCGCCTCGGAGTCGCGATAGACATTCGGCGGGGCGATGGTGCGCTCCGACGGCCGAGTGCCACCCGTGCTATAGATCCTTCGGCCTGCATGTGATGGTGCGGGTCAAAGGATGGTGTGGCCGGCCTGAATAGAAAGTTCCGGGCGCAGCCGGTCACCGGCGACTGAAGTCGCAGCAACAACTACGGGAAGCCTCGCAAACTGCGCGAGGCTGATCCGCTCATTCTGTGGCATCAGCGCTCACGACCACTGTCCTTTCATCCTCCGTGGTCGCGCGCAGCGCGGTGTTCGACTCAGGATGACGTCGCCGGGGGACGTAAGTTGTTTGCAGATGGCGATCTACATCTCCGCGGCCAGCAGCCGGTCGGCGGCGCGGAGGCCGGAGATGACGGCACCCTCGACGTTCGGCGCGACGAGGTAGTCGCCGGCGAAGGCGACGCGCGGCTGGTCGGCGTCCGGGCGCTCGGCGCGGAGGCGCGCGAGGTGGTGCAGGTAGCCCGCGCCGAACACCGTCCACCCGTGCTCCCAGCGGTAGACGCGGACGGTGCGGATCATCCGCTCGATGGCGGGGAACGGCTTCGCCAGATCGGGGAGGATGGCGGCGAGCGCCTGCTCCGCAGTGGCGCCCCACAGCGCCGCGCCCGCCTCGGGGAGCGGGAGCGCGACGAGGACGCCCATCCCCGGCGCCACCAGACCGGGGAGCTTGGCCTCCTGCGAGCACACGGCCGCGAGGACCTTCGACTCTCCGCGCGCGAACGACAGCCCGAACCAGCGCGCGCCCACCGGCCGGTCGAGCACCACGGCGATCGTCGCCGTCGGCCGCACGGGGACGGCCCCCAACCAATCGCCCATGCGCGGCATCGAAGCGTGGGCCAGCCCGCGCGCGGCGGGGGCGGGAAGGGCCACGACCGCGGCGTCGAAGCGCTCCGGGTCCCCATCCCCCGAAATCTCCACCCCTGAGCCGTCCGCCGAGACCGCCCGGACCGCGGCGCCGACCCGCACCTCGCCACCCGACTGGCGGACGGACGCCGCCAGCGCGTCGCAAAAGCCGCGGGCACCGCCGCGCAGCGCCAGCACGTCCAGCGACGTCCCCTGCCGCGCCAGCGCGTGGTAGAAGGCGGCGCTCGCCTCGTCCGCACGGGTGCCGTAGAGCGTGCAGAGCATCGGATCGGCGAGAAGATCCACGAAGTCGTGCCCCATCTCCCGCGCGCCCCACGCGGCGATCGACTCGCGGTCCAGCCCGGCGGCCGCCGCCTGCTCCAGCGCGTCCATCCGCAGCGCGTCCCCATGCCGGTGGAGATACGGGAGATAGTGCGTGCCGAGCCTGAACTTGAGGCCGAACGGGATCGCCCCCGAGGCGAGCATGGACGTGGGCGAGCCGTACACCACCTCGTGCGCCGCGCCCCGCCGCCAGAGCGCGTCGCGCCCGCTGGTGCGCTCGCACAGCGCGCCCGCGCCCGCCTCGCGCAACAGGCGCAGGAAGCGGGTGTACACCGAGCCGAACAGCTGCGTGGCCGTGTCGACGCGGCACCCGTCGACCTCGTCGGTGCGCGTGCGCCCGCCCCACGCCGGCGCCGCCTCGAGCACGGTCACGCGGGCGCCGCCGCGCGCCAGCCGGAACGCCGCCGCCAGCCCCGCGGGCCCGCCGCCGACCACGGCCACGCGCATCCCCGCCGCCGCCGACGCGCCGCTCATCGCCCGCGCCCCGGGAACGGACGGTTGCAGCGGACGAACGCCCGATCTAGCTTCTTCCCCATCACCCCATCCCCCTCCGGAGATCCATGAAACGCAGAGACTTCCTTCTGCAGGGCGGCGCCGCCGCGGCGGGCCTGGCCGCGGGGTCGGCGCTGCTGCCGCGCGTGCTGGGCGCCCAGCCGGTGCGCGAGGCGTGGCTGGCCGACCCGGCCACCCGCGAGCTGGCCATGCGCGCCATCGACGCCGCGCGGGCTGCCGGGGCCACGTACGCCGACGTGCGCATCTCGCGCAACCGCCAGCAGTCGCTGGGCACGCGCGAGCGCCAGATCACCTTCTTCAACGACAGCGACACCTACGGCTTCGGCGTGCGCGTGCTGGCCAGCGGCGCGTGGGGCTTCGCCGCCAGCCGCGACGTGAACGCCGAGGAGGTGGTCCGCGTGGCCCGCCAGGCGGTGGCCCAGGCGCGCGCCAACGGCGCGGCGATGAAGCGGCCGATCGAGCTGGCGCCCACCGAGCGCTTCCCCGACGGGAAGTGGAGCGCGCCGGTGCAGATCGACCCGTTCAACGTGCCCATCGAGGAGAAGGTGGACCTGCTGCTGCGCGCCAACGCCGAGGCGCTGAAGGTGCAGGGCGCGCGGTTCGTGCGGTCGTCCATGTTCTTCCTGAAGCAGGAGAAGAGCTTCGCCAGCACCGAGGGCAGCTACCTGGAGCAGACGTACTTCCGCGCCTACCCCAGCATGAACGTGACCGCCGTGGCGCCCGACTTCTCGGACTTCCAGGGGCGCGAGAGCACCGACATCGCCCCGCGCGGGATGGGGTACGAGCACGTCCGCGACGCCCGCCTGGTGGAGAACGCCGGCCGCTGGGCGCAGGAGGCGGTGGCCAAGCTCTCCGCGAAAGCCGTGCAGCCGGGGCGCTACGACCTGGTTCTCCTTCCCACGCATCTCTGGCTCACCATCCACGAGTCCATCGCCCACCCCACCGAGCTGGACCGGATCATGGGGTTCGAGGCGAACTACGCCGGCACCTCGTTCGTCTCGCCGCCCGCCGACTTCCTGGGCAAGTTCCGCTACGGCCCGGAGTTCATGAACATCCAGGGCGAGCGCAGCACCCCGGGCACCCTGTCGGCCACCGGATGGGACGACGAGGGGGTGAAGCCCGACGAGTTCCTGATCGTGAAGAACGGCGTGGTGAACGACCTGCAGACCACGCGCGAGCAGGCGCCGTGGCTGGCCGACTGGTACCGCCAGCAGGGGCGCCCGGTGCGCAGCCACGGCAACTCGTACGCCCAGAGCTGGGCCGACGTGCAGTTCCAGCGCATGCCCAACGTGAACCTCCTTCCCGACCCGGCGAAGGACACCAGCGTGGAGGAGCTGATCGCCGGCGTGAAGGACGGGATCCTGATCGACGGCGACGGGAGCTTCTCGATCGACCAGCAGCGCTACAACGCGCAGTTCGGCGGGCAGGTGTTCAAGGAGATCAAGGACGGGAAGATCACCGGCCCGCTGAAGGACGTGGCCTACCAGATGCGCACCCCCGAGTTCTGGAACTCGATGGATGCCATCGGCGGCCGCGGCACCTACTTCATCGGCGGCTCGTTCTTCGACGGCAAGGGGCAGCCCAGCCAGGTGAACGCCGTCAACCACGGCTCGCCCGCGGCCCGCTTCCGCCGCGTCAACGTCATCAACACCGGACGCAAGGCCTGACATGCCCGCCAAATACATCTCGCGCGACGAGGCCGAGGCCATCGCCCGGCGCACCCTCGCCTTCACCACCGCCGACGACGCGCGGGTGAACCTGCAGAGCGCCACGCACGGCAACACCCGCTTCGCCCGCAACCAGGTGTCCACCGCGGGCGACGCGTACGACGCCACGCTCACCGTCACCACCGCCTTCGGGAAGAAGACGGCGTCGGCGACCACGAACCGCTTCGACGAGGAGTCGCTGCGCAGCGTCGTCCAGACCGCCGAGCGGCTGGCGCGGCTGGTGCCCGAGGACCCCGAGTACCTGGGCGAGCTGGGCGCGCAGCAGTACCCGCGCACCAGCGGCTACTTCGAGAGCACGGCCAACCTCACCCCCGAGCAGCGCGCCGCGGCGGTGAACGCCATCACCCGCCCGGCCGAGGCGCAGGGGCTGATCTCCACCGGCTTCCTGGACATCGTCACCGGCTCCACGGCGGTGGCCACGAAGAAGGGGCTCTTCGCCTACGACACGTCGACCGTCTCCAACCTGACCACCACGGTGCGCACGCCCGACGGCACCGGCTCCGGCTGGGCGGGCGGCGCGGCGAACGACTGGACGCGGATGAACCCCGCGGAGATGGCCGACCGCGCCATCCGCAAGGCGCAGCTCTCGCGCAACCCCAGGGCGGTGGAGCCGGGGAAGTGGACGGTGATTCTGGAGCCCACCGCGGTCGCCAACATCGTGCAGCTGATGGCCGGGTCGATGGACGCGCGACAGGCCGACGAGGGGCGCTCGTTCTTCTCCAAGGCGGGCGGCGGCAACAAGATCGGCGAGAAGTTCCTGGACCAGCGCGTGACCCTGGTCTCCGACCCGGCCAGCGGCATCGCGCCGGTCTCGGCGTTCAGCAACCAGGGGCTGCCCAACCGCCGGATGGTGTGGGTGGAGAACGGCGTGCTGCGCAACCTGCAGTACAGCCGCTTCTGGGCGCAGCGCCAGAACCGCGAGCCCACGGGGTTCGCCGACGGCTTCGAGATGGCCGGCGGGAACAGCACGATCGAGGAGATGATCCGCTCCACCGAGCGCGGGCTGCTGGTCACGCGCTTCTGGTACATCCGCGCCGTGGACCCGCGCACGATCCTGTACACGGGCCTCACGCGCGACGGAACCTTCCTGATCGAGAACGGCCAGATCACCAGCGCCGCCAAGAACCTGCGCTGGAACGAGTCGCCCATCTTCATGCTGAACAACGTGGAGGCGATGAGCGCCCCGGTGCGCGTCTCGGCCAACGAGAGCGGCGACGCCGACGGCCCCGTCGTCGTACCCGCCGTGAAGGCGCACGACTTCACCTTCACCTCGCTGTCGGACGCGGTGTGATCGCCGGCGCGATGGAGAAGTTCTGAGGGAGGGCCGGCGCCGCCGGGGCCCTCACCCGAAAAAATGAGCAGGGGAAGACGGTACGGCTGTCTTCCCCTGCTCACTTTTTCGACCTCTCCCAAACTGCCTGGGAGAGGTAACAGCACAAGATAAACCGCGAGGGATACTTCGGCAGCGGTGAGTTCTCCCCCTCCCCCAGGCAGTTTTTGGGGAAGGGGGCCGGGGGGAGAGGGCCCCAGCGGCGCAGCCGCGATGCCGTTTCCGTTCGCGAGCGCAGATGACGTCGCGATGCCGCCTCAGCCGATGCGCGGCACGAGGAAGATGGCGAGCGCGACCAGGAGCCACACCGCGAGCCCGCCCGCCAGCGCCAGCCGGAAGTCCACGCGCGGCGCGAGCGCCCAGCAGACGGCGAGATACGCGAGGTACGCGGGGATGGTCTTCGCGCCCGCGACGCAGGCTTCGCGCAGCCCCGCCGGGTCGCCGCGCACGCCGACGAGCCAGAGCGAGATCAGCCCCAGGCTGGGGAAGAGCGGGAGGATGCCGGGAAGCACCGTCCCGCGCCTGGCCGACCACGCGATCACCGCCGTCATCACCCCGCCGGCCAGCGCCTTCCAGAAGATGTCCATCGGGCTACTCGGGGTCGCGGTGCACGGTGTCGGGCGAGAAGGCGGGGAGGCACACGGCCACGTACTCCGCGCCGCCGGCTTCGGGCGTGCTGTAGCGGATCCACTCGCCCGCGCGCGTCACCACCGCCTGCCCGGCGCGGACGTCCAGCGCGCCGCCCTCGTGCTCCACCCGCAGCATCCCCGCGAGCACCACGGTGATCTCCTCGAACTCCGGCCGCTGCCCCGGCTCCACCCACCCCTCGGGCGACTTCATCCGCGCGACGCTCACCGCCGAGTGGCCGCTGTTCACGCGTCCGGCGTACTCCTCGATCCGCTTGGGCTTCGTCCCCGCCGCCTCGATGATGGATGGTGCCTCGATCAGCGTCGGCATGGCATTCGGTCTCCGTGAAAAAGTGCGAGAGTGCGAGAGTGCGAGAGTGCGAAAGTAAATGCGAGAGCTCGCGCGGGGGTTGTCCGTCGGGCCCGGTTTGGCGAGCTTTGCGTCCCCCATTTTCCATCATCTCCAGACTCGTGCCGATCTTGAGAACCTCTGTCCTCCTCGCGGCGGCGCTGCTCGCGCTGTCGGCGTCGTCCCTGCGCGCGCAGACTGCCGTCATCACCGGCTTCGACGACCTGGACTGGGGCGCCAGCCGCGACAGCGTGACCACCTACTGGCGCGAGACCCCGGCCGCGGAGCGGCGCGAGCGCGGCGTGTCGTTCCTCACCTTCAAGCCGTGGGAGGGGATGTCGTGGGTCGCCGGCGTGGACGACCGCGACGGGTTCGTGTACCTCGAGGGCACGTCGCTCCCCTTCTCCACGCCCGCTGCCTGCGAGGCCCTGTTCGACCGCTACGTGGCCGGCCTCGTGCGGCGGTTCGCGGGGATCACCCCGATCGGCGGGAAGAGCAACCCGGGCGGCGGCAAGCTGTGCGACAACGTGCGCAGCGGCACGGCGCAGGCCGTCGTGGCGTGGCGCGACCCCGTGAACGGCGCGGCCTCCGCGATCCGCATCAGCGAGGAGGGCCAGGTCATCTGGACGATGGGAACGGCCTCGTTCCAGCGCTGGCGCGCCGCCGGGCGTGATGCCGCGCCGTCCGCCGCGGCCGATCCGTCCGCCGCGGGGACCGCATCGGCGATCGAGGGGTTCGACAGCCGGCTGTTCGATCCGCGCGCGGCCGAGCTCCGCTTCGCCTGGGGCACGCCGCGGGCGGAGATCGAGCGCGCGCTGGGGCGGCCGCTGATGACGGACGAGCGCGACCTGCCCGCCGGCACGGGCGACCTGCTGTACACGGACGACGACGGCCACGGGCTCGCGTTCACCATCGACCCCGCGAAGGGGCTGGTGCGCGGGGTCAGCTCCACCGGGCTGGCCGGAGCGGACGCGCCCTGCGCCGAGGTGTGGGAGCGCCTGCGCGCCCGCATCGCCGCGCGGATGCCGGGCGTCACGCCACGCGGGGGGATGGTGAACCCGCGCGGCGGCGACCTGTGCCAGGCGGTGAAGGAGGGCACCGCGTTCGCCGAGATGGTGTGGACCGCCGCCGATGGCTCCGCGCTCACGCTGCGCATCGGCGAGCGGTCGGGCGGGATCTCCATCATCGCGACGTCGGCCGGGTTCCAGCGCTGGTTCGAGTCCTCGCCGCTGGGGCGCACGCGGGCGGAGCGCATCCGCCGCGCTGCGGGCGGTGCCGCGCGGTGACGCCGCCGCGCGTAACCGGGCCCGGTGCAAGGCCTTGAAGTGGGGAGAGGGGGATTCCGGGGGTTGAAAAATCCCCGAATCCCGCTATCTTACAAGGCTCGCTACGCACCGGTAGCTCAATTGGCAGAGCAGGGGACTCTTAATCCCAAGGTTGAAGGTTCGATTCCTTCCCGGTGCACTGGTCGCTGCCCCTTGGTGTAACTGGCAACACGCCTGACTCTGGATCAGGAGAGTCCAGGTTCGAGCCCTGGAGGGGCAACTTCAACGAGATCGGGGTGGGCGGCCGGGGGCCGCCCCCCCCCGCACCGTTTTG
>Ga0326721_10000100_pt1 | contig 49896 bp, 37 predicted proteins | sample SGPome_FD_203951 | JGI IMG/M metagenome (GOLD analysis project Ga0326721, IMG submission 203951) | Soil microbial communities from Southern Great Plains, Lamont, Oklahoma, United States - SGP_1_2016 | ecosystem: Engineered > Artificial ecosystem > Soil microcosm > Unclassified | place: USA...
GGCACTTCGCTCAACTCCGTCTGGTACTGCGGCGGCGCCAACTACATCGACACCACCACGCTCGCCACCGCCGGCACCTACAGCATCCACATCGACCCACCCGGCACCGACACCGGCAGCATCACCGTCGCCATCAACCCCGTCGCGGCCGACTCCAGCACGGCGGCGAACGTTAACGGCACCTCAACCACGGTCACCACCAGCCTCGGCCAGGTCGCCGACATCACCTTCACCGGCACCGCCGGTCAGAAGGTGTTCGTCAACGTCTCCAACGGCAGCTACCCCAACTGCTTCACAATCCTGCTGCGCAACCCGGCCGGCACTTCGCTCAACTCCGTCTGGTACTGCGGCGGCGCCAACTACATCGACACCACCACGCTCGCCACCGCCGGCACCTACAGCATCCACATCGACCCGTCCGGCACCGACACCGGCAGCGTGAGCGTCGCCATCAACCTCGTCGCGGCTGACTCCAGCACGGCGGTGAACGCCGATGGCACCGCGCACACCGTCACCACCAGCCTGGGACAGGTCGCCGACCTCACCTTCACCGGCACCACCAACCAGCAGGTGTCCGTGAACGTCTCCAACGGCAGCTACCCGCGCTGCTTCTCGGTGCTGCTGCGCAACCCGGCCGGCACTTCGCTCAACTCCGTCTGGTACTGCGGCGGGAGCACCAGCATCCCCACCACCACCCTGGCCGGAGCCGGCACCTACAGCATCCACATCGACCCACCCGGCACCGACACCGGCAGCATCACCGTCGCCGTCAACACCGTTGCCGGCGGAGGTGCGATCAGTGCCATCGCCGTCGCGGCAGCCCCGGACCGGACCTCGGATGTATCCACGGCCGACGAACTGCGACCGGTACATACCTTGCGTCCACGACCGCCTGCCAAAGCCCACCCCGCCATCCACTCCCACTTCACTCCTGTGGTGGGTGCGTCCACGGCCGACGAACTGCGATCCGTACACGCGGTGCGTCCACCATCGGCTATCACTTCTCAGTTCTCTCGAGCGGCTCAGCCGACCGCCGCTGCCCTGCCGGCATGGGTCACCACCACTCCGAGCAGCCGAGACGGCTGGCAGCCCAGCCGATCGAACCTGGCAGGCGCCGACTGGCTATCGCATCGCATCCCGGCGGCCGCCGCGTCGTTACCGCCGCTGACCGCGGTGCCCGGCGTGACCGCGCTGGCCGGTCAGGTATTGACTGTGGGCGGCACTCCGCTGCCTAACGTGACGCTGTCCGCGGACGGGCACAGCACGCGCAGCGACCGGGCCGGCCGGTTCCTGCTGACCGGCATCTCTGCCGGCCAGCGAGTGCTGCTGATCGACGGCGGCACCGCCAGCACGCCCGGGCGGCGGTTCGGCATCTTCCAGGTATCGGTGCACACCATCGCGGGCCGCACGGTGCCGCTGGGCTACACGATCTGGCTGACCAAGCTGGACATCGCGCACGCCAGCACCATCCCGTCGCCGACCACCCGGCAGACCGTGCTCACCACGCCGGAGATCCCCGGCTTCGAGGTGATTCTGCCGGCCGGCACGGTGGTCCGGGATCTGCAGGGCCATGTCGTGCGGCAATTGTCGATCACTCCGGTGCCGACCGACCGGCCGCCGTTCCCGCTGCCGCCAGGCGTGAACACGCCGGCCTACTTCACCGTCCAGCCAGGCGGGTCCTACATCTTCCCGCAGGGCGCGCAGATCATCTATCCGAACAGCCTGCATGCTCGGCCAGGCTCCCGCGTGCAGTTCTACAACTACGATCCGAAAGGCCGCGGCTGGTACGTCTACGGCGGTGGCAGCGTCACCGCCGACGGCAAGCAGGTGGTGCCCGATCCGGGCGTGCGGGTGTGGGAATTCACCGGCGCGATGATCAACAGCATCGGAGATTTCCTGGACGCTCTCGGCCGGGCGCTCGGCAATCTGCTGTCCTTCCTGGCCGCCGCCGATCCGGTGGACCCGGGCACCGGGCTGTTCTCTTTCGGCCAGACCGACCTGGTCGAGCCCGACACGCTGCCGCTCACGCTGACCCGCAGCTACCGGCAGATGGACACCAACCAGTTCGTGTTCGGCCAGGGCTTCAACTGGACCTACGGCATGTTCCTGTCGTCGGCCCAGCAGTACCAGCAGGCCGACCTGGTGTTCCCGAACGGCAGCCATATCCACTTCATCCGGACCAGCCCCGGCACTGGCTGGGCAGATGCGGTGTTCCGGGCCACCAACGGCTGGGGCGACTTCGCCAACGCGGTGATGGCGTGGAATGGCAACGGCTGGGACGTCACCGGCCACACCGGACTCATCTACGTCTTCGGTGAGAACCAGCCGCTGCAATCGATCCGAGACCGGTACGGCAACCAGATCACCATTACCCGCTCCAGCGGCGGCCAGTCCGGCAACATCACCCAGGTCACCTCACCACATGGGCTGTGGATCCGGCTGAGCTACAACAGCTCGAACCAGGTCACCCAGGCCGTAGACAACGCCGGCCGCACGGTCAGCTACAGCTACGATGCCAGCGGCCGGCTCAGCCAGGTCACCAACGCCACCGGTGGCACCACCAAGTACACCTGGGACGCCAACAACAACCTGTTGACGGTCACCGACGCGCTCAACCACATCATCGCCAGCAACACCTATGACAGCAACAACCGGGTAGCCAGCCAGCAGCTCGGCAACGGCGGCACCTTCACCTTCGGCTACACCACCGACGCCAACAACAAGATCATCCAGACCGACGTCACCGATCCGGACAGCCACATCATCCGCTACACCTTCAACGCCGACGGAGTGGTGACCAGCAAGACCCTGGCACCAGGCACCTCCTCTGCCGAGACCTGGTCCTACACCCTGGCACCCACCACCGACTACCTCACCTCGACGACCGATCCCCTCGGTCATCAGACAAGTTATACCTACGACAGCAACGGAAACGTGACCAGCCAGACCCTGATGGCGGGCACTTCGTCGACGCGAACCACGACCTTCGACACCTCCGGCCCGTACGGGCAGGTGGTATCGGTGACCGACCCGCTCGGCCACCGAACGAACTTCAGCTATAACACGATGGGCAGCCTGGCTTCGGTAACCAACGCGGCCTCGCAGGTGACCTCCTACACCTACGCGCCGGACGGCCAGTTGGCCAGTGTCGCGAACACCACGCAGGACAAGGTGACCGACAGCTACAACCCGCTCGGCCAGCTGGTGGCCAGCACCGATCCGTTGAACCGGGCCACCCAATACTGGAACGATGCCGTCAACCGACCAGTGATCACCACCGCGTCCGACGGCGGGCAAACCGTCACCAGCTACGACGCCGGCAACCACGTCACCCGGGTGGTCGATGCCGTCGGCCGGCAGGCCGGCTACAGCTACAACCTGGCCGGCCAGTTGACCACCATCACCGATGCCAATCTCCATACCACTACCTATACCTATGACACAGACGGTCGATCGACCGGCTGGGTACAGACGGGCGGAGCCAGCCTCAGCCGCAGCTACGACCCGGCCGGCAACCTAGCCTCGACCACCGACGGCCGCGGCAAGATCACGACCATTAGCTACGACGTGTTGAACCGGCCGTCCGTGGTGAAGTACGGGGTCAGCGGCAGCACTGCCACCAGCAGCATCAGCTACGGCTACGACGCGTTGAACCGGGTCACCTCGCTGCAGGACTCGGTGGACGGCACCACCAGCATCGGCTACGACAACGTCGGCGAACCGACCACCGTCACCACGCCACAAGGCACAATCTCTTACAGCTATGACGCGGCCGGCCGGCGCACCGGCATGACCGTGGCCGGCGGCACCCCGATCAGCTACGGCTACACCGCGGCCAATGCGTTGGCCAGCATCAGCCAGGGCAGCACCACGGTCAACTACGCCTATGACACCGACGGCCGGCCAACTAGCATAGCGCTGCCCGGAGCGACCCAGAGCTACACCTATGACACGGCCGGACAGCTCAGCTCGATCAACTACACCAGCGGCTCAACCACGCTCGGCACGATCAACTACAGCTACGACCCGGTTGGCCGGGTGGTCGGCGAGAGCGGCAGCTGGGCCCGGCTGGCGCTACCGGCTGCGATGACCGCGACTTACAACGCGGCCAACGAGGCGACCGCGGTGAAGGGGGTGGCGCAGAGCTACGACGCCGCCGGACACCTCACCAACGACGGCACGAACAGCTACAGCTGGAACGACCGCGGGCAGCTCGCTAGTGTCACCGGCACCGGGGTGAACGAGAGCTACGGCTACAACCCCTCCGGCCTGCGGACCCGTGTAACCAGCGGCGCTAGCAGCACCTCCTACCTGTGGGATCTGTCCGGCAATCAAGTCGCCGAGCTAACCGGCGGTTCGGTCAGCGCCACAGAGCTGACCGGGCCCGGCACGGACCGCACTCTGGTTCGCACCGACGCCAACGGAAGCCGCAGCCAACTCACCGACCGGCTCGGCTCTACGGTCGCCACCACCGACGCCACCGGAGTGGTGAAATCCCAGTTCGGCTACACCCCGTACGGCCAGCAGGCCGCCAGCGGTGAAAGCATCGCGGGTGCGCCCGGCTTCACCGGCCGCACCAGCAGCTCGGCCACCGGACTCCAGTACAACCGGGACCGCTACTACAACCCCACGCTCGGCCGATTCATCAGCCAGGACCCGACCGGCCAAGCCGGCGGCCTGAACACCTATGCCTACGCGTACGGCAACCCGACCAATGTGACTGACCCCTCCGGCGACGCCGGGACGCTGATGACAGTGTTCATCGTGGCGACACTCGCCCCCGAGGCTATCCCGTTCATCGCAGCCGGCCTCGATCTCGACATAGCCGGGATGATGGCGGCCGTCGCCGGTGAGGCGACCTTGGATGCGACCGTGGGCGACGTCATGGTCAGCGAGGTGGCGGCCGGCGAAGCCGCAGCGGGCGAAGCGGCTGGCGCTGGCGAAGCAGCGAGCACCGGTGCGGACAACATCGCTAACGGTCCTCGCCTGGCAGAGCAGCTTGCTCGTGAATCGGCCGAGTCTGCGTTTACCGATTCTGGCGAGCTAGCAAGCGATATGATAACTGGAGCAAAACAGATTAAGGACGGTTCCGAACTGGGTAACCCGGCCGTAATCTCCGATCTAACATCCGACGGCAGCAATATCAGTGACTGGGGAAAGTACTCCACACGAATTATGCAAAGCCCATCTGGCGACTTTGAGGTTCACTTCTACATGAACCCCACGACCGGAGCAGTGAATTACAACTTCGACTACAAGGTCATATTTTCTGGCGCCCTATAGATTACTGGCGTGCTACCCGCGATGATCAACGCTCAATCGGTCGTTTAGGACATGGCCACGCAAGTGGATCTGTGCCGTCCTATAGGGATTCGGGTGGCCAGGGCTGATCGAGAAGCTCCCTTGCTGCTTGGATGATGCGCAGGCTGTACATCTCACGCGGCATGTCCCACTCCTCCGTCCAGTCATCCCACTCGCTGACCATTCCGACGAGTGGCTGAAGCGCTTCGGGATACTTCAACTTGTTCCAGCCCTCGAACCAGATCAGCCGACCGCCTACCTGGGGAGGAAGTTTCTCCTCGACGATGAGTTGGCACCACCAGCGGACGAGTTCCCAGCGCGCTGCGGTGGGCTCAGTGGGCAGGCTGGGCGCAAGCGCGAACTCTTCAACGACCCGATTGAACAAGGTATGTGCTTCGGACTCCTCACTATGGCCGAGGGCTGCCAATTGGGCCAAGGCAGAACTCTCAACACCGGCCAACAGCGCGCCTAAGGCGGCCGCGATCAGCTGGTCGGAACTAACGGTGTTGCCGAGCTGTTCTCGGATCGCCGCCATCCGCAGCGGCTGCATCGGGTCGGACTGAATCACGATGCCACCACCTCCGCCAAGTCGTGTCGGGCTGTTCATAACGTGCAGTAGGACTCCGGTTGCTTCGGAGACCTCTGCACAATGCCCGATCGTCCCATGCAGCGGTAGTTCTAGGTTGGGCGCAGAGGAATAAGTTGCCTCAGTATCAGAGCCGCCAAGTCCGTGACTGGTGCCTTCCATAGTGCGTTCGCGGCTAGGTAAGCGTTGCCCTCGGAGCCCGGGTGAGCAACTTTCTAGGAGTCGCACCGGCTCCGCGTGATCGCCGACATCGCTCCAGCGATACGCGTGATCGTCCTCGCCGGCCGCCATTACAGCACCGTCGTGCTCACCATCTGGCCTCACACAGCCACTCCCAGGCCGGCGCCGGTGAACTTGACCACCAGCGCGCCGGAGCCCCGGCGGCCGGTCGAATCCGACGCATTCCTGCTGTGGTTGGGGAACGCCGAGTCATAGGCTTGAACCGGCGGGCAGCCGGAGGCCGGCCGCCCGCTCCAACGTCGTCACGCCTGGACCGTCACGGTGTGCTGGCCCTTGCCGGTGGACACCGTGATCTCCACGCCCCGGTTGGTCGTCACCATCTTGTAGTTGTGCACCCGGTGACCGTCCAGCCAGACCACCGCCGGATGCGAGCCGCGCGGCAGCGTGGCGCCGATCAGCACCTGTCGGGCACCGACCCCGCCGTGCGTGCGAACCACGGTGACGTAACGGTCACCGGTGTGGTTGGCGGACACGTCCACCGAACCGCGGCCCAGCCGGATGTCGCGTCCGGAGACGGTGGTTTGCCCTTCCGGAACCTGCGGAACCACGCTGAGCCGGTCGAGGCCCAGGTCCGGCCGGACGCCCAGCCACTGGTGCACCACCGGCCAGGCCGTGCCGTAGTTGCCCCAGGCCTGCATAAACATCGAGCGGCAGGTCCAGCACCGGTCGATGTTGGCGCCCTGGTCCGGCGACGGGAAGATCTCCGGCATCGCACCGGGCTGCTCGTCCGGGGTGCCGCCGGTGGCGGGCTCGGCGAACATGGTCTGGGTCAGCGCGTCGATGTAGCGGCCCTGCTGGTCCGGCCCGAGCCGGCCGTAATTGCCTTCGCCGACCGACTGGATGGAGGTGGTCAGGCCGAAGATGACCTTCTCACCCTGGCCGGTCGCGCCACCGCCGCAGCCGGTGTGGAACAGCCCAGGATTGAACGGCGGGGTGCCGGAGAAGCAGTCGTTCTCCCGGCCGGCGAGTGCTGCGTTGCCGTGGTCGTACGGAGCCAGGCCCGGCACCGGAACGCCGTTGACGTTCAGCTCGACCTCCATCGGGGTCTGGCCGATCCAGTGCTTCTGGAAGGACTGCACGTTGCCCGGGTCCACCAGCGAGTCGGCGTACTGCGACGTGGCCTGGTACCACCAGGTGGAGTCGAAGTGCTCGCGCAACTCACCCGCCAGATGCCTGGCCCACGAGTAGGTCGCCGTGTCGTGCTTGGACTTGGCCATGTCGGCCAGGTCGTACAGGCCGCGGATGAAGTAGACGGTGTTGTCCAGCTTCTCCTGGCCCATGCCGGTCCGTTCCACGTTGCCCAGCCCCTCGGGCCAGCCGTCGTGGTCGGCGTCGAGGCTGTTCACCACGTAGCGCAGGTTGCGCTTGGTGAAGTCGTACATCTCGTCGCGGAACTTGTCGTTGCCGGTCCAGCGCCAGAGCAGCGCCACGGTCGACGGGAACTTCACCGTCTCGTCGGTGTTGAAGTCGTAGCTGACGGTGCCGTCCGGGTTGGTCGTCCGGGAGTCGTGGCCGAACCAGATGGAGCCGTCGGAGACCACCTCGTGGGTCACCACCCCGGACCGGTCGTTCAGGATGTCGGAGACGTCGCGCAGTGCCCGCAGGTGGTCCTCGATCGCCTCGAACTGCCCGACCGCGACCGCGGCGAACGCGGTGTACTCGGCGTCGGTGCCGAAGATCCACGGGTAGTCCGGGTAGCCGGCTCCGATCCAGGTGGCCTTGGCCAGCGTGCCGGACGGTGCCGGGAACTGCTTGCCCTGGTTGGTCCAGCGGATCTGCAGGTTGCGGGCGCTCAGCGTCAGGTCGGCCAGGTTCTGCTTGCCCCAGTCGACGGCGTCCTGCAGCTGCCGGTCGCCGGGCAGCGACAGCTGGGTGCGGTTGGCCAGCCGCTGCCGGTAGGCGATCTTGGCGGCCAGGTCCTTGTCCGGGTGCTCCAGCACCTCGTGCAGCTGGTGCCGCGCGTCGGCCAGGCCCGAGTCGGAGCCGGCCACCGCCAGCCAGACGGTGCGCGAACCGTGCGCGGGCAGCTTCACGCTGTAGGTCAGCCGGCCACCGGTGCCCCTGCCGAACGGGCCGTCGTCACACGCCGACGGCTTGGGATCGGCCGGTGCGCCGGGCTCGGTGCCGGTGCAGACGTGGCCGGGTTGCGGGCCCCAGAACTGGTGGCCGATGGTGCCGGAGTCGGGCTTGAGCGAGGTGCCCACCAGCGCCGCGTAGTGGTGGGTCGGGGCGCCCGGCAGCGCGCCGTTGTCGGTGAAGACCAGGTTGCGCCCGTCGTAGCTGCCGGAGTCCGGCAGGTTGTCACTGGCGTTCGGGGTGACCCCGGTGAAGCCCCACGGGTACTGGCCCATCAGCTCGGAATGCGCGTCCACGCTGAGCTTGGCGGTCCGGGCGCCGCCCGGGTTGGTGATCTTCAGGCCGTACAGCACGCCGCGCGGGCCGTCCGGCACGAAATCGGTGCGCTGCACCCGCAGGCCGGCGGTGGTCGGCAGGTCGTAGCGGGTATAGCCCCAGCCGCTGGAGAACTTCGTCGCCGGGCCCACCCACTGGCCGTCCAGGCCGAACCACACGCCGTCGACCAGCTTCAGCGGCGGCGTCCACACCCCGCCCATCTCGCCGGTGATGTGCCAGCCGTTGGCGTAGAACCGGCCGTCTTCGAAGCCGATCGAGTACGCCCGGGTGCCGGCCGCCACCTCGCGGCGGTCGGCGAGCCGGCTGGAGACCGACAACTCCGGCCCGCGTGCCGGCCGGCTGCCTCCCGGTCCGGCATGGCCGCCGGGTTCGGAGCTCGCCGCCACTTGGCCCAGCATCGAGATGCCGAGCACGGCGCCGATCGCGGTCAGGACTGTAGGGAGCTTGGCAGGCATGCGGGCCGTCCTCATCGATCGCACCGGGACGGCGGATCGGGCACCCGCCGGCGGCGGCATGGCCACCTGAACGGTCGACGGTTTCGGACCGGGAGGGGAGATCCAGTGGCCGGGTCCTAGCCTCTCTCCGTCGGGCCACAAGGTCAACAGCAGGCGTTCAGCCTGTGCACAGGTTCAGGCTGCCGGTCCACAGCCCCGGCTGTCAGACTCGGGAGCACACCTCTTGCGAGGAAGGAAGCGATGAGCCTCGACGTCCAGATCACCGGCAACGCGATGCAGATGGCGATCGTCCAGCTCCGGCCCGGCCAGACCGTCTACAGCGAGGCGGGCAAGTTCCTGTTCAGCTCGGCGGACGTGACGATGGAGACCAAGCTCTCCGCGCCCACCGCCCCGGCCGCCGCCGGTCAGCCGGCCGGCGGCCAACCAGGCGGGCTGGGCGGCATGCTGCGCGGCGCGATGGACGTCGGCAAGCGGATGCTGGCCGGCGAGTCCTTCGCCTTCTGCCACTTCACCAGCACCGGCGGGGACGGCCTGCTGGCCCTGGCCGGGGTGCTGCCCGGCGAGATGCGGGTGCTCGAGCTCGACGGCCGGACCACCTGGTTCGCCGAGAAGGATGCCTTCGTGGCCGCCGAGGCCGGCGTGCACTTCGACATCGCCTTCTCCGGCCTGCGGCAGGGGCTGGCCGGCGGCGAGGGTTTCGTGCTGGAGAAGTTCACCGGCTCCGGCAGCCTGATCATCGCCGGCGCCGGCAACTTCGTCGACATCAACCCCGCCGACTACGGCGGCCGGCTCAAGGTGGACACCGGGTGCGTGGTGGCCTGGGACGACCGGATCTCCTACGGCATCGAGCGGGTCGGCGCGCTGAACCGGGCCGGGGTGATGAACGCGGTGTTCGGTGGCGAGGGGATGAACCTGGCCACCCTGACCGGCAACGGCCGGGTGATCCTGCAGTCGATGACCATCGACGGGCTGGCCAAGGCGTTGCGCAAGAATATGGGCGCCGGTGACCGCAAGACCGGCGCGGGCATGGGCGGGCTGTTCTCCGGCAGCACCGAGTGACCGGCACCGGGTGACCAGCACTGGTGAGCCGCCGGCCGGCGTCACACCGGTCACACACCGCTGGAACTTCTCAGCTGCCTCACTCGTCTTGCCTAGCATGAACGCGCCGCCCGCCGGGGGCGGCGATGTCAGCCAGAGATCCGCGACGAAGGCCCCGGCGGCCTTCCTCTAGCCACCTGGAGTTACCCGTGGGAGTCAGCCTCACCAAAGGCGGCAACGTCTCGCTCACCAAGGCAGCCCCCGGCCTGACCGCGGTCACGGTCGGCCTGGGCTGGGACGTCCGCACCACCGACGGCCGGGACTTCGACCTCGACGCCAGCGCGATCGCCTGCGGTTCCAACGGCAAGGTCGTCTCCGACCAGCACTTCGTGTTCTTCAACAACCTCACCACCCCGGACGGCTCCATCGAGCACACCGGCGACAACCTGACCGGTGAGGGCGAGGGCGACGACGAGCAGATCAAGGTCAACCTGTCCGGCGTGCCCGGCGAGATCGACAAGGTGGTCTTCCCGGTCTCGATCTACAACGCCGAGGCCGGCGGGCAGAGCTTCGGACAGGTGCGCAACGCCTTCATCCGGGTGGTCAACCAGGCCGACAACAGCGAGCTGGCCCGCTACGACCTGTCCGAGGACGCCTCCACCGAGACCGCGATGGTGTTCGGCGAGCTGTACCGCAACGGCGCCGAGTGGAAGTTCCGGGCCGTCGGCCAGGGCTACAGCTCGGGCCTGGCCGGCATCGCCCGGGACTACGGCGTCAACGTCTGAAACCCGGTCGCCCGCTGTCCGGGGACGGCGGGCGACCGGTACGGGAGGAGTCGGATGGGAGTCAGCCTCAGCAAGGGCGGCAACGTCTCGCTGACCAAGCAGGCGCCGGGGCTGTCCGCGGTGCTGGTCGGCCTCGGCTGGGACGAGCGCACCACCAGCGGCCAGGCGTTCGACCTCGACGCCAGCGCCCTGATGCTCGACGCTGCCGGCCGGATCCTGTCCGACGAGCACTTCGTGTTCTTCAACAACCTCACCAGCCCGGACGGCTCGGTCGAGCACACCGGTGACAACCTGACCGGCGCGGGCGAGGGCGACGACGAGCAGATCAAGGTCGACCTCGGCCGGGTGCCGGCCGAGGTCGACCGGATCATCTTCCCGGTCTCGATCTACGAGGCCGACAGCCGCCGGCAGAACTTCGGCCAGGTGCGCAACGCCTTCATCCGGGTGGTCAACCAGGCCGACAACAGCGAGCTGGCCCGCTACGACCTGTCCGAGGACGCCTCCAGCGAGACGGCGATGATCTTCGGTGAGCTGTACCGGTATTCCGGTGACTGGAAATTCCGGGCGGTCGGGCAGGGTTACTCCTCGGGGCTGGCCGGCATCGCACGCGACTACGGCGTCAACATCGGCTGAAACCCCAGAACCTGACGAAACGGGCTGGCCACCCACCACCGCGACCGGACCGGAACGAAGACCCGGTCGCCTATTACGGAGATGGCGAATCTTTCATGGTGTTGAGAACGTTCGGCGGCTCGTTCGGGGTCACCGCGGTGGGACTGCTGCTGGCCTTCCTCTACGGCGGCAACACCGGGCTGGTGGTTGCCGCCATCCTGATCGTCCTGGAGATCTCGGTCTCCTTCGACAATGCCGTGGTCAACGCCACCGTCCTCGGTGAGCTGAGCGCGTTCTGGCAGAAGCTGTTCCTGACCCTCGGCGTGCTGATCGCGGTGTTCGGCATGCGGTTGGCGTTCCCGCTGATCATCGTCGGGATCACCGCGCACCTGTCGCCGGCCGAGGCGGTGCACCTGGCCCTGGAGAAGGGCAGCGTGCACGAGCCGGGCAGCTACGCCAACCTGCTGCACGAGGCGCACCCGGCGATCGCGGCCTTCGGCGGCATGTTCCTGCTGATGCTCTTCCTCGGCTTCATCTTCGAGGAGCGCGAGATCACCTGGCTGTCCTGGCTGGAGCGGCCGCTGGCCCGGATCGGCAAGCTGGACCAGCTGTCGGTGGTGGTGGCCAGCGTGCTGCTGCTGATAGCAGCCACCCAGCTCGCCCCCGAGGGCAAGGTGGTCAGCGTGCTGATGTCCGGCGTGCTGGGCATGGTCACCTACATCCTGGTCAACGGCCTCAGCGGGCTGCTGGAGGAGCACGAGGCGGCCCGCGAGGAGGCCGAGGCCGAGCACGACCAGGCCGCACTGACGCCGCAACCCGCGCAGGTCAGCCGGGGCCGGGCCACCGGCGAGCTGGCCCTCAAGACCGGCAAGGCGGCCTTCTTCTCCTTCCTCTACCTGGAGGTGCTGGACGCCTCGTTCAGCTTCGACGGCGTGATCGGGGCCTTCGCCATCACCTCCGACCCGATCATCATCGCCATCGGCCTGGGCGTCGGCGCCATGTACATCCGGTCGCTGACGGTCTTCCTGGTGCGCAAGGGCACGCTGTCCGACTACGTCTACCTCGAGCACGGCGCGCTGTGGGCGATCGGCTCGCTGGCGGTGCTGTTGCTGCTCACCATCCGGTACGAGATCCCGGAGGTGGTCACCGGGTTGATCGGGGTCGGCTTCATCGCCGCGGCCCTGGTCTCGTCCATCCGCCGCAACCGGCGCCTGGACGGCACCCCGGCCGGCGCTTCCTCCGACCGCGACCCGGCGCCCGCCGCGGTCTGAATCCCAGCCCTGACGCCAACTCCCAGAGAAAGCAGGCCCTGACATGGGAATCGACTACACCAAGCGCCCGAAGACCCCGGACCCCCAGCCCGCGCAGCCGTCCGCACAGCCGGCGCAGCCTTCCCAGCAGCCGGCGCCGGTCTCGCTGTCCAAGGTCACCCTGACCAAGTCCGCGCCCACCGTGTCGCTGACCAAGCAGGGCTCCTCGACCGGCATGCTGCGGGTGAACCTGAACTGGAACGCCCGGCCGGGCGGTGGCGGCGGCGGGCTGTTCAAGCGCTCCGCGCCCAGCCTGGACCTCGACCTCGGCTGCCTGTACGAGTTCACCGACGGCAGCAAGGGCGTGGTGCAGGCGCTCGGCAACGCCTTCTCCGCCAGCCCGCGCGGGATCGGCGAGCCGGTCATCCGGCTGGACGGCGACGACCGTTCCGGAAGCCGGAGCGAGGGCGAGAACCTGCTGATCAACCTCGGCTACGCCAACCAGATCAAGCGGGTGCTGGTGTTCGCGCTGATCTACGAGGGCGCGGCGAACTGGGCCGCCGCCGACGGCGTGGTGACCCTGTACCCGGCCACCGGTCCGCAGGTCGAGGTCCGGCTGGACGAGACCCGCGACGGCGCCCGGATCTGCGGGATCGCGCTGCTGGAGAGCAGCAACGGCGAGCTGTCCGTGCGGCGCGAGGTCAACTACATCAACGGCAGCCAGAGCGCGCTGGACCGTGCCTACAACTGGGGCATGAACTGGGCGCCGGGCCGCAAGTAGCCCGTCGCACCGGAGTCACCGTCGCGATCTTGCCGCGAGTAGCCCCCGCCCGCAGCCGGCCGCGAGTAGCTTCACCCGGTAGCACCCACAGCAGAAGGAGTACCCCGCATGTCTGAGCTCGACCTCTCTTCGAGCGCCACCCCGGCGGCCGGCGCCAGCGCGCCGTCGTCGCCCGGCACCGCGCTGGTGCTGACGCCGCCGGCGCCGGTGGTCGTGGTGGAGAACGAGCAGGCCGTCGGCGCCGTGCCGGTGGACAGCGCCCGCCAGCTCGAGCTGCGCTCGCGTGCCGACGCCTTCGCCCAGGAGCTGGCCGCGCTGGACGCCAACTCGCCGGCCTTCACCGAGAAGGTCAACGCGATCACCTCGATGGGCGAGCAGGAGATGCGTGCCTCGGCCAGCGTCTCCAACCGGATGCTGGACCGCCCGGCCGCAGCCCTGAACGCAGGCAAGGGCCGCGGCGGCGGCGACGCCCAGTCCCGGGTCGCCGGCACCCTGGTGGAGCTGCGCCAGACCGTCACCGAGCTCGACCCGAACCGGGCCGACCTGACCGGTGCCAAGAAGGTGCTGAAGTTCCTGCCGGGCGGCGACAAGGTGCAGCGCTACTTCGCCAAGTACGAGTCGGCGCAGACCCAGCTCAACGCCATCATCAAGTCGCTGGAGTCCGGCCAGGACGAGCTGCGCAAGGACAACGCCAGCATCGAGACCGAGAAGGCCAACATGTGGGCCACCATGGGCAAGCTCGGCGAGTACAACGAGCTGGCCGGTGCCCTGGACGCGGCCGTGGAGTCCAAGATCGCCCAGCTGGAGGCCGCCGGGCAGACCAAGCAGGCCGAGACCCTCAAGGCCGACGCGCTGTTCCCGATCCGGCAGCGCCGGCAGGACATCATGACCCAGATGGCCGTGGCGGTGCAGGGCTACATGGCCCTGGATCTGGTCCGCAAGAACAACGTCGAGCTGATCAAGGGCGTCGACCGGGCGCAGACCACCACCATCGCCGCGCTGCGCACCGCGATCATCGTCTCGCAGGCGCTGTCGCGGCAGAAGCTGGTGCTCGAGCAGGTCACCGCGCTCAACGCCACTACCTCGGACCTGATCGAGCGCACCTCGGAGCAGCTGCGCATCCAGGGCGGCCAGATCAACCAGCAGGCGGCCTCGTCCACGATCGAGGTGGCCAAGCTGCAGGCCGCCTTCGACAACGTCTTCGCGACCATGGATGCCCTGGACACCTTCCGGGCGCAGGCCACCGACTCGATGGCGGCGACCGTGCAGGCGCTGCAGGGCCAGATCGAGCGCGCCAAGCCGTACCTGGAGCGCACCCGGCAGGGTGAGCCGAACGGCTGAGCCCCGGCCGGGGGAGAATGGGGTGGGCAGGAGCGGTCCTTCCTGCGACCCGAGCGGGGACGGAGTAGACGGTCATGACCTGGTTCCGGAGGTTGCTGGCGCCGCCGGTGCCCGGCGCGCCGCCGGAGCCGCCGGCCACCGGGCCGCAGCCCGACGACGACGATCCGGCCACGCTGCGCCTCGACCTGGCCACCGTCAACCGGTTCGTCAACCAGAACTCCGGCCGGCTGCCCGGCGAGTCGGTGGTCACCGCGCGGCGGATCACCGACCTGCTGCGCGAGGTGATCGACACCTCGGAGATCCGCCCGCTCGACATCTATGCGGTGATCTCGATCAAGGGCATCGTGCGGGACTACCTGCCCACCACGCTGCGCGGCTTCCTGGCCCTGGACCCGGCCCAGCTGACGGTGCCCCGGCCGTCCGGGCGCACCCCGGCGCAGTCGCTGGCCGAGCAGCTGGAGGCGCTGCTGGACGCCGCGGCCGACCTGCTGGCCGCCACCCAGGCGCAGGACGCGGACGCGTTGCTCAGCCAGGGCAGCTTCCTGCGGACCAAGTTCTCCGGCTCGGACTTGGACTTGTGAGGATGTGCCCGGTGCGGATCGGTTCGTCATGGCGGTGATGAAGCGCGGCTCGAACGTCGCCCTGACCCGTGAGATCCCCACCCTCACCGGCCTGGTGCTCGGGGTGCGCTGGGACGCCGGTGCTGAGACGGCGCTGACCGACAACCTGGTGGTCGCCACCATCCTGTGCGACGAGCACTCCAAGGCGCTGTCGGACGAGCACTTCGTGTTCTTCAACCAGCTGACCGAGCCGTCGATGACGGTCAGCCAGCTGGAGCAGGCGATGGGCCCGGACGCCGAGCAGGTCGAGATCCGGCTGGACGCGGTGCCGACCGAGGTGAGCCGGATCGTGGTGGTGCTCTACCTGAACGAGGGCATGGGCCTGCGGCGCAGCCTGGGGCAGCTGCGCGAGTGCGTGCTGCGGGTGCTGAACCTGGCCGACAACGCCGAGCTGGTGCGGTCGGAGAACCTGGCCAGCACCCTGGACGGCGAGACCGCCCTGACGCTGGGCGAGGTGTACCGCCACCAGGGCGGCTGGAAGTTCAAGGTCGTCGGCGAGGGATACTCCACCGGCATCGCGGGGCTGGCCAAGGACTACGGGATCACCCTGTGAACATCGACGTCTTCGCCCCGGACCAGGCACCGGCGCGTCCGGACCTGGGGTTCCTGCGGCACCGGGTGCGGCCCCGGCCGGCTGCTGCCCCAGCCGTCTCCCCAGCTGCCCCCGCCGCGCCCGCTGCCCCGTCGAGCAGCCGGTCCGGCCTGGACCTGTCGGGTCCGGCACCGGTCAAGTCCGCGCCGTCCGGCACCCGGTCGTCCAGCCTGGACCTGTCGGCTCCGGCACCGCCGGCACCTGCTGCCCCGGCAGCCCGATCCAGCCTGGACCTGTCCACGCCGGCCGCGGCCCCGCCACCGGCCACACCTCCGGCACCCGGACGCCGGCGCCCGGTCCGCCCGCTGCCCCGGGCCCGCTCCGGTGAGCGCACCCTGCTGACCCCCAAGACACCCACCGTCACCCTGAACCGGCTGCAGAGCGGGGTCGGGGTGCTGACCATCGAGGCGGCCTGCTCGCCAGCCGTGGGTGACCTGAGGATCGGCGCCGCCTACCAGCTGGCCGACGGGCACAGCTCCCTGGTGTCGCGGTCCGGCGGGATGACCACCGCGCCGCGCGACTCCCGGCGTCCGGTGATCGCCGCCCGGGCCGAGCAGTACGAGCGGTTGCTGATCGACCTGCGGCAGAGCCGGCAGCTGAGCCGGCTGGTGGTCCTCGGCTTCTCCGAGTCCGGCGGCCAGCTGGCCTGGGGCGGCACGCTGATCCTCACCACGGCCGGCGGGGCGCGGATCGAGCTGCCGCTGGAGCGGCCGGCGTCCAGCGGGGTGACGGTGCTGCTGTCGATCTACAACATCCGGGGCGAGTTCGTGGTGCGCGCCGAGATGGAGAACTTCGCCGGTTCCATCCGCACCGCGGTGCAGGCCTACGGCTTCGACCGGATCAGCTGGCTCGACGACCGCACCCCGGTGGCGTGAGGGCGGCCGGGATGCGCCATTTCGACTTCCTGTCCGAGGCCGACCGGCGCCGGCTGTTCTACCGGCCGCCGCAGCCGTTCGGCCCGCAGGACGACCTGGGCCTGCTGGGGGTGGCGCTGGGAGCCACCCTGTACAGCCCGGCCACCCGCCCGACCCTGGTGACCGACCTGGCCAAGCGGGTCAACCAGGGCGTGCTGAGCACGGTGATCTGCCTGGAGGACTCGATCCCGGACGCGGCGGTGGCCGCCGCCGAGCAGAACGTGATCGCGCAGCTGCGGGCCTACGCCGAGTCCGAGCTGCAACGCCCGCTGGTCTTCATCCGGGTGCGCACGGCCGAGCAGATCCCGATGATCGTCGCCGCCCTCGGCGACCAGCTGCCGATCCTGACCGGCTTCGTCTTGCCCAAGTTCACCGACGAGAACGGGGCGCGCTACCTCGACGCGATCAGCGAGGCCAGCACCGCGACCGGCCACCGGCTGCTGGCGATGCCGGTGCTGGAGGCGCCGGAGGTGATCTTCGCCGAGTCCCGGACCGAGGTGCTGCTGCAGGTGCGCGGAGTGCTGAACAAGTACCGCCGGCACGTGGTGGCGGTCCGGATCGGCGCGACCGACCTGGGCTCGGTCTTCGGCCTGCGCCGCTCCCGCGACCTGAGCGTCTACGACGTGCGGGTGGTGGCCGACGTGATCGCCGACGTGGTCAACGTCTTCGGCCGCGCGGACGACACCGGCTTCGTGGTGACGGGCCCGGTCTGGGAGTACTTCTCCGGCACCGAGCGGATGTTCAAGCCACAGCTGCGCGTGGCGCCGTTCGTCGAGCATGCCGAGCCGGCGCTGCGCACCGAGCTGATCGCGCACGACCTGGACGGGCTGATCCGCGAGGTGGCCCTGGACAAGGCCAACGGCCTGACCGGCAAGACCGTCATCCATCCCAGCCATGTCGCCGCCGTGCACGCGCTGTCGGTGGTGACCCACGAGGAGTACTGCGACGCCTGCGACGTGCTTGGCACCCGGTCCGGGGGCGGGGTGGCGTCCTCGGCCTACCGCAACAAGATGAACGAGTCGAAGCCGCACTCGGCCTGGGCCCGCCGGACCGTGCTGCGGGCCGCGGTGTTCGGCGTCGCCAACGCCGACGTCTCCTTCGTCGACCTGCTCGGCGCCGGGCTGCACCAGTGACCGCGGCACCAGCGCCGGCCGGCACCCTGCCCTGGCGTGGCCGGTGGGTCGCCGACGCGCTGGACCTGACCATCGACTCCGACCCCGGCTCGCTGCTGCCGGTGATCGACCTGGTGGGGCTGGCGTTGCGCCGCAACCCGCGCCGGGCCCACCTGCTGGTCTCGACGGTGCTCGGCAAGCACCTGCCGGCCGATCCGCGGCTGGTCTACGGCGCCGGCCGGCTGCTCGGGCTGCTGGTCGCCGGCCGGCTGGGAGGTGTCGGCGGATCGGGTGAGGCGGCCACCGGTGCGGCGCTGCTCCGCACGGCGCTGCAGGCCGCCGATCCGGCGCCGGCTGCCGAGCGCCTGATCGAGCTGTGCGACGCCTCCCGGGCCGCCACCCCGGCTCCGGCCGGCACGCTGGTGCTCGGGTACGCCGAGACCGCCACCGCGCTCGGGCACTGCGTGGCCGAGTCGCTGGACGCCGGCTACCTGCACTCCACCCGCCGCCAGGTACCCGGCTACCGTCCGGTGGCCGGCTTCGACGAGGAGCACAGCCACGCCACCCGGCACCTGCTGCTGCCGGCCGACCCGGACCTGCTGGCCGGTGCCGGGCCGCTGGTGCTGGTCGACGACGAGCTGTCCACCGGCCGGACGGTGCTCAACACCATCGCCGCGCTGCACCGGAGCTGGCCCCGGCCGCGCTACCTGATCGCCACCCTGGTCGACCTGCGCTCCGCGGCGGACCGTGCCCGGTTGCACTCCACCGCCGAGCAGCTGGGCGTGCCGATCGAGGTGGTGGCACTGGCGTCCGGGCAGCTGCGGGTTCCCGACGACGCGCTGGCCACCGGCCGGCTGCTGGCCGACCGGGAACCGGCGGTGGTGCCGAATACCGGACGGACAGTCTCGCTGAGCCCGGTGCTCACCGGCTGGCCGGCCGGGCTCGCCGAGGGCGGCCGGCACGGCTTTCCCGGCGATGCGCACGCCGCTCTCGGACAGGCGGCGGGGGAGTTGGCCCGGTCGCTGGCCGGCCGGCTGCGCAGCCACCCGGTGCCCGGTTACCCCGACGGCACCAGGCGAATCCTGGTGCTGGGCTGCGAGGAGCTGATGTACGCCCCGCTGCGGATCGCCGCCGCGCTGGCCGGCGAGCTGGCCGGCTGGGGGAGTGTCCGGTTCTCCAGCACCACCCGGTCCCCGGTGCTGCCGGTGGACGATCCCGGCTACGCGATCCGCACTCGGCTGGGCTTCTCCAGCACCGACTTCCCCGTCGACGGTCCCGGCCCGCGCTGGGCCTACAACGTGGCCGAAACCGGGCCCGCCGACCGGTTCAGCGACATCGTGCTGGTCACCGACACCGAACTCGCCGGGCACGGCGGGCCGGCCGGGCTGGTCGGGCAGCTGGCCTCGGCCACCGACCACCTGCAGATCGTCCGGCTGCCGGCGTACCAGCCAGCTCTGCCTTTGCTGGCAAGGGGAAACGCCGCCACAGCCCGGCCGGCCCGGCTGCCCGAGCCGTTGACCGGGCCGGAGTTCGGCAGCTACCCGGCCGCGGACGTGGCGTGGCTGCTCACCGACCTGTCCGGCGTGCAGCTGGAAGCCCCGACCGAGGAACGGGAGGAGGCGATCCAGTCCGGGCTGGCGCACTATGCCGAGTCGCTGCCGCAGGAATACCAGCCGAGTGCGGAGTACCGGCAGTTGTTCGCCGACACGCTGGCGGACTCGGCGGACCGGCTCGCACACGCGGTCGGCGTGGTCACCGAACTGGTGCTGGACCAGCGCGGGCCCGGCGTGGTGCTGGCGTCGCTGGCCCGAGCCGGCACGCCGGTCGGGGTGCTGATGCGCCGCTGGGCCCGCTTCGCGCACGGGGCGGACCTGCCGCACTACAGCGTTTCCATCGTGCGCGGCAGGGGAATCGACCGGCTGGCGCTGGCCTACCTTGCCCGCCACCACGACCCGGCCGCGGTGCTGTTCGTGGACGGCTGGACCGGCAAGGGCGCCATCACCCGGGAGCTGACCGCCGCGGTGGCCGAGCTGAACCGGGCCTGGTGGCCGGCCGGCGGCGGCTTCTCCGCCGAGCTCGCGGTGCTCGCCGACCCGGGCAGCTGCGTGTCGATCTATGGCACCCGGCAGGACTACCTGATCCCGTCGGCCTGCCTGAACTCCACGGTGTCCGGCCTGGTGTCACGCACCGTGCTGCACCCCGAGCTGATCAGGCCGGGGCAGTTCCACGGCGCGAAGTTCTACGCCGAACTGGCCGCCGCCGACGTCTCGATGCGGTTCGTCGACACCGTCGCCGGCCGGTTCGCCGCGGTGGCCGGTGCGGTCGCCCGGGACTGGCCGGTGCTGCGGGACTCCGACCGCCGGCCGACCTGGGCCGGGTGGGACAGCGTCCGGCAGCTCAGCGAGCAGTACCGCATCGGGGACGAGAACCTGGTCAAGCCCGGCGTCGGCGAGACCACCCGGGTGCTGCTGCGCCGGGTGCCGGAGCGGGTGCTGATCCGGACTGGGGATGCCGAGCAGTTGCGGCACGTGCTGCTGCTGGCCGGCCAGCGCGGGGTTCCGGTGGAAGAGGTCGACGGGCTGGCCTTCAGCTGCGTCGGGTTGATCGCGCCCCGCTCGCGCCGGTCCGGAGCCGGCGGATGACCGTCCTGATCGCCAGCGACCTGGACCGGACGCTGGTGTACTCGCGGGCCGCGCTGGCACTGTCCGGCGCCGCGCTGCCGGAGCTGACCTGCGTGGAGCGGCGCGGCGGCGAGCCGGTCAGCTTCCTGACCGCGACGGCGGCCCGGCTGCTCGCGCGGCTGGCCGGCCGGGCGGTGCTGGTGCCGGTGACCACCCGGACGCCCGAGCAGCTGGCCCGGGTCGAGCTGCCCGGGCCGCCGCCCCGGTTCGCCGTCGCCGCGAACGGCGGCGTGCTGCTGGAAGCCGGCATGCCCGACCCCGACTGGCAGCGCCGGGTCGCCGCCACGGTGGCCGGGTCTGCGCCATTGTCTGACATCACGTCATACGTCAGACAGCACTGCCGGCCGGCCTGGACCCGGCACGTCCGGGAGGCGGCCGGGCTGTTCTGCTACGCGGTGCTGGAAGAGGGCGGGGCGCCGGACGGCTTCGTCGCCGAGGCCACCGAGTGGGCCGCCCGGCGCGGCTGGACGGTGACCGCACAGGGCCGCAAGCTGTACTGGACGCCGGACGGGCTCACCAAGGCCGCGGCGGTCGGCGAGGTGGCCGACCGGACCGGCGCCGAACTGGTGCTCGCCGCGGGCGACTCGGTGCTGGACCGGGAGCTCGTCCGCACCGCCCACCGGGGCATCGTGCCCGCGCATGGCGAGCTGGCCGGCTCCGGCTGGTCGGCGCCCGGCGTGGAGTGCACTGCCGCGACCGGCGTGCTGGCCGGTGAGGAGATCGCGGCCTGGTTCGTCGCCCGGGTCGCGGAGTTCGGCCGCTGGGCGGCACCGCCGGCCTCGGCGATAAGCTGAGCCGTACCGCAGCCGGAAAGCCTGGAGAGAAACCGCGCATGATCGACCTGAAGAAGCTGGCCGCCGATCCGGACTCCTATCGCCGCTCGCTGGCCAAGCGCGGTGCGGAATCGGTCGACGTGGACGGCGTCCTCAAGGCGCAGCAGCTGGTCACCCAGCTGACCCAGGAGTTCGAGCAGCTGCGGGTGCAGAGCAAGGAGCTGACCAAGCGGGCCGCCCGGGACGAGGCGCTGCGCGCCGAGGCGCGCGAGCTGCGCGACCAGCAGACCGAGCTGGAAGGCCGGCTGCGGCAGGCCCGCGAGGAGCTGACCACCAGGGCGTCCTGGCTGCCCAACTACCTCGACGACCGGGTGCCGGCCGGCGACGAGACCCACAACAGCGTGATCCGGGCGGCCAACCTGCCGGCCGGCGAGCGCAGCTACCGGCCGCACGACGAGATCGCGCACGGCCTGGGCATCCTCGACACCGAGCGGGCCGCGAAGCTGTCCGGTTCCCGGTTCTACGTGCTCAAGGGCGACGGCGTCCGGCTGCGGCTGGCGATGTTCCAGCTCTTCCTCGACCTGGTCTCCGGACAGGACTTCGAGCTGGTGTCACCGCCGGTGCTGGCCAAGAAGTTCTCCTTCTTCGCCTCGGGATACCTGCCGTTCGCCCAGTCCGACAACTTCGGCATCGCCGACTCCGAGCTGTCGTTGACCGGCACCTCGGAGCAGACGCTGCTGGCCATGCACGGCGACGAGGTGATGGACCAGCTGCCGGTGAAGTACCTCGGCGACTCGATGTGCTTCCGCACCGAGGCGGGCAGCCACGGCCGCGACGTGCGCGGCATGCTGCGGGTGCACCAGTTCTACAAGCTGGAGCAGTTCCTGTTCTGCGCGCCGGACGAGGCCGAGGCGCTGCACCTGCAGACCCTCGACAACGAGGTGGCCTTCATCGAGGCGCTCAACGTGCCGAGCCAGACGGTCATCTGCAGCTCCGGCGACGTGGCCGCACCCGGCTACTTCAAGTACGACGTCGAGGCCTGGTTCCCGTCCACCGGCACGTTCCGGGAGCTGACCTCCAACACCAACCTGACCGACTACCAGACCCGGCGGGCCGGCATCCGGACCCGGATCGAGGGCAAGATGGTGCACCCGTACACCATCTCGGCGACCGGCTTCTCGGACCGGCACATCGCCGCGATGCTGGAGAACAACCAGCTGGACGACGGCTCGGTGGCGGTGCCGGAGGCGCTGCGGCCCTACCTGGGCGGCCGTGAGGTGCTGCGCCCGGCCGGTTAGCTTCTTGGGACTGGTGACCGGGGAGCCGGCCCGGCGAGCGGGCCGGCTCCGCGTCCGGCTCAGAAGTGGCAGTTGTACAGCCGCCCGTCGTTGGGGATCCAGCCGTTGTCCAAGCCGTTGCCGTGCCCGTAGATCCAGGTCTCGGCGTGGTTGAAGTGGTCGATCCGGAAGCCACCGCCGGCCGGGATCGTGTACATCACGCTGCCGCCCTCGGTGTAGCGGACCCAGGTGTTCTGGTTGACGTTGCAGACTTGGCCCGGTAGCGCCGCGAATGCCGGGCTGGCTGGCAACAGCGCCACCGCTGCCACCGCCCCGAGCCCGGCCGCCGCGATCCGGGCCGATCTGGCTCTGCTCATGGTCGTCTCCTCAGCCCGGCCAGCCGGTCCGAGCGGCGAGTTCCGCTCCCCCTCTACACCGGGTACGCACCGTAGGCCAGATTTGAAACAAATGTCAATCATGAGGTCTCAGGGCGAAATGCCTGGCTGATCCGTCGGTGCACGCTGACCAGGTAGCCGTCCGGCTCGCCTGCGCCGTCCCAGCTGCCATATTGGTGCGTCCCGGTCAAGCCCGCCGCGGCGCAGGCGGCCAGGTAGTCCTCTGCCGGCGTCACCGGGCAGCCGGCCGGCAGGTGCGCGGCGTCCAGCCCGAAGCCGGCGACCAGCAGACCGTCCGGCGCCAGCACCGCGGCCAGCCGCTGGACGCTGGCGTCCAGCGTGCCGGGGGCCAGCAGCGGAATGACATTGCCGGCCGCCACCACCAGGTCGGCACCGTGCTCGGCGAGCTCGGGCACCCCGGCCAGGTCGGCCAGCCGGCCGCGGTCGGGCAGGGTGGCCAGGTCCGCGGCCAGCCACGGCAGGTCCGGCCGGGCCCGGCGCGCCTCGGCCAGCATCGAGGCGTCCACGTCCACCCCGAGGGTGCGGTAGCCGAGATCAGCCAGCCGGGCGGCGACCCGGCCGGTGCCGCAACCGGCGTCCAGCACCGTCGCGGGCGGGGGCAGCAGGCCGGCGCAGAAGCCGGCCTCGCCGTGCACGTCCCGTCCGGCGGCGGCCAGCCGGGCGAACCGGGCGGCGTACTCCGGCCCTGAGGTGTGCCCGGCGATCGCCGACCACCGGGTGGCCGGCTGGCTCTCGGCGTCCATGGTGCTGCAGAGCCTAGGGCCCGCGCCGGCCCCGGTCGAACCATGCCGGTCGGCTCCGGCCGGCGATGGGGGAGACTGGCCGGGTGGACGAACAGACCAGGGCCCGGCGGGCGGCGTGCACCGAGTTCGTCAACGGCGACGGGCTGGTGCAGCCGGCCGACCTGCTGGCCACCATCGACCCGGGCACCGAAGCCGACGTCTACGGCGACGGTGGGGTGGTGGCCGACCTGGAGCGCTACATTGCCGGACTGCTCGGCAAGCCCGCCGCGGTGTTCCTGCCCAGCGGCACGATGGCCCAGGGCGCCACGCTGCGGGTGCACGCCGACCGGCGCACCAGCCGCACCGTGCTGTGGCACCCGGCCTGCCACCTGGACAACCACGAGGGGCAGGCGCACGCCCGGTTGCACGACCTCATCGGCCGCCCCGTGGGCGAGCCGGACCGGCTGATCACCCGCGCCGACCTGGACGGAGTGGCCGAGCCGGTCGCCGCGCTGCTGCTGGAGTTGCCGCAACGGGACCTGGGCGGCCAGCAGCCGGACTGGGGCGACCTGGTCGACCAGCTGGCCTGGGCCCGGGACCGGGGCGCCGCCGTGCACCTGGACGGCGCCCGGCTGTGGGAGGCCTCGGCCGGCTACGACCGCCCGCCGGCCGATATCGCGGCCCTGTTCGACACGGTGTATGTCTCGTTCTACAAGGGGATCGGGGCGCTGCCGGGCTGCTGCGTGGCCGGGCCGGAGGCCGAGGTGGCTCAGGTGCGGGAGTGGCGACGGCGGCTCGGCGGCACCCTGTTCGGCATGTGGCCGAACGCGGCGTCCGCGTTGGCGCTGCTGCCCGAGCGGCTGGCCGAGATGCCGGGACGGCTGCGGCACGCCCGCGCGATCGCCGCCGCGCTGGCCGGGGTCGCCGGAGTGCGGGTGGTGCCTGATCCACCGCAGGTGCCGATGATGCACCTGCTGTTCGAAGTGCCTTTCGACCGGTTCTGCGACAACGCCCGGCGGCTGGCCGAGCAGTCCGGCATCTGGACCTGGGCCAAGCCGTACCCGACCGGCGACCCGAACGTGGTGCGCTGCGAGCTGAACGTGGGACGGGCCACCTGCCGGCTGGAGCCAGCGGCGGTCGCCGACGCGCTGGCCGCGCTGGTCGCCTGACGGGTCCTCGCTCAGCCCGACGGTCTTTGCTCGGCCTGAGGAGTTCTCGCTCAACCCGGGGTGGCGGGGCGACGCAGTCGCAGGTAGTTCCAGCCGACCAGGCCGACGGTCAGCACCAGCAGCACCGCGAACGGCACGATCACGTCGCGGGCCTGCCCGATCAGCAGGGTGGAGAACAGGTTGATCACCAGGCCGCCGAGCAGGGTACCGAGCACGAAGCTGAACAGCGGGCGCTGCAGGCCCAGGGTGAGCGACCTGACCAGCGACGGCTTCTGCACCCGGGCCAGCACGCTGGTCACTGCCGCCTGGTAGCTCGCGCCGACGTTGGCGTGGGCCAGCTTTGCCGCGCAGGAGGTGCAGATGTGCCCGCTGCGGAGCTTGTAGACCTTGTCGGTCTTCTGCAACACCAGGTCGAAGATGCAGGCCTGGGTCTGCAGGTGGTAGAGCTGCTCGAAGTCGTCGATACCGGTCGCCCGCCGGTACTGCAGCCACAGCAGCTCGGTGACCAGGGTCTGGGCGACGTACTCCTCCTTGGTGCGGCCGGCCTGTTCGGAGACCTCCTGGGTCTGGTGCAGGGTGATCACGACCGAGTCGGTGCCCTGGGTGACGGTGTAGAAGTTGCCGTCGATCGGAGCGACCGTCACGCCGACGTGCACATGGCCCGGAATCCGTTTCGGAAAGGCGTGGAACAGGGTTTCCCGCGAGTAGGCAAGGTCGTTCACGTCCGGCTTGCCGATGGAGTGCCGGGTGTCGAGCAGGTCGACCGAGATCACCTGCTGGCAGCCGTTGATCAGCTTGGCGACCGCCCGCAGGTCCAGGTCGCCGCTGTAGCCGAGTGAGAACAGGTGCACGTACTGGCTGGTCATGCCAGCCTCCCTCCCCCGGAACTCGGCCTCATGGTGGCGGTGATCACCTCTGGTTGTCCAGAGCGTGCACAGGTTGGCGCGTTGTCGGTACCGCCCGGTAGGAAGGAGGCATGACCGCTGCCGCTCCTACCGCCGGCCGGTCGCTGCTCGGGATCCGGCGGATCTGGGCGGAGCCCGAGTCGGTGGCCAGCCCCCGCGGTCGGCAGATCCTCGGCCGGTTCCCCGGCGCCGAAGTGATCGAGGTCGACTCGCACTGGAAGATCGAGCAGTTGCACGGCAACGCCGGCAACGTCGAGCGGTGGGTGCGGGTCAAGTCCGAGGACCTGGTGATGGGGGTGAAGAAGTCGCTGTCGGCGCGGCCGAACGGCCGGTCGGCGGACTGGATCGCCCCGTCGCTGGCCAACGGCTGCGCGATGGCCTGTGCCTACTGCTACGTGCCGCGCCGCAAGGGCTACGCCAACCCGATCACGGTCTTCACCAACATCGAGCAGGTGCTCGGCTACCTCACCCGGCACATCGCCCGGCAGGGCGCCAAGACCGAGCCCGACCAGTGCGATCCGCTGGCCTGGGTCTATGACATCGGCGAGAACGGCGACTGCTCGGTGGACGCGCTGGTCAGCGACAACGTCGCCGACCTGATCGCCATGTTTCGCGACCAGCCGGCTGCCAAGGCCTCGTTCGCCACCAAGTACGTCAACCGCGGCCTGCTCGACCTCGACCCGCGCGGGCGCACCCGGGTCCGGTTCTCCCTGATGCCGCAGGCCGATTCCCGGTTGCTGGACATCCGCACCAGCCCGATCGCAGACCGGATCGCCGCCATCGACGACTTCGTCGCCGCCGGTTACGAGGTGCACCTGAACCTCTCCCCGGTGGTGCTGCGCGACGGCTGGCAGTCCGACTGGGCCGAGCTGCTGCGCCAGGTGGGAGACGGCACCGGCGCGGCGTTCCGGGCCCAGGCGGCGGCCGAGGTGATCCTGCTGACCCACAACCGGGACCTGCACCAGGTGAACCTCGGCTGGCATTCCAAGGCCGAGGAGGTGCTGTGGCGTCCGGAGCTGCAGCAGGCCAAGCGGTCGGAGAACGGGAGCTGGAACGTCCGCTACCGCAACGGCGTCAAGGCCGACGCGGTACGCCAGGTGCGGGAGCTGGTCGCCGCCGAGGCACCCTGGCTGACGATCCGGTACGCCTTCTAGAACACACCTTCTGGAGCACTCGCGGTCAGTCGGGGAGGATCGCGTCCGCCTCGACCTCGACCAGCAGGTCCGGTGCGATCAGCGCGCTGACCTCCAGCATCGAGGCGGCCGGCTGGATGCCGGCGAAGAACTCGCCGTGCGCCCGCCCGACCTCCTCCCAGCGGCTGATGTCGGTGACGAACATCCGGGTCCGTACCACGTGTTCCAGCCGGGCACCGGCCTCGTGCAGAGCGGCCTCGATCCGGCGGATCGCCTCGCGGGTCTGCTCGGCTATGTCGTCGCCGCCCACCGCCCCGCCCTCGGGCCGGGCCGCCGTGGTGCCGGCCACCGACACCCAGTTGCCCACCCGGACGGCCCGGGAGTAGCCGATCAGGGGTTCGTACCTGCCGCCTGAGAACACCGTCTGCCGCTGGCTCATGGCCGGAGTATCGCAGCCGGGGAGAACCGGTCAGAACAGGTGGCGCAGGTAGCTCTCGGGGCGGGACAGGAACGCCTGCCAGTGGTTGACCAGTTCCAGCTCCGCCCAGCTCGCCGGCCGGATTCCGTGCTCGCCGAACTCCAGGATGGTGGCCCCCGGCAACGCGGCCAGCAGCGGGGAATGGGTGGCGAGCACCACCTGCGAGCCGGTATCGGCCATCGCGGCCAGCAGGCTCAGCAATTGCAGGCAGGAGGTGAACGACAGCGCCGCCTCCGGCTCGTCCAGCAGGAACAGCCCGCGTTCGGTGGTCCGGGACTCCAGGTAGCGCAGGAAGGCCTCGCCGTGCGAGCGGGAGTTGAGCCCGCCGTCGAAGGCCCGGCGCGACGTGCCCGCGGCGTCCACCTCGGTGAACAGGCCGTGCATCGCCTCGGCGCGCAGGAAGCAGCCGCCGTCCGGGCGGGGCCACTCGGTCCGCAACCACAGCGCCCGGTGCAGGTCGGCGTCCTCGTCGGCCGGCTCCGGACCCCAGTGCCCGACCTCCGACTTCAGTCCGGATCGCCAGGCCGCCGCCACCGCCTCGACGAAGGTGGACTTGCCGGACCCGTTCTCGCCCACGATCACCGTCACCCGGGGATCGAGGTCCACGCCGGAAGACCGGAGCGCAGCGATCGCCGGCACCTCGAAGTACCAGGCGTCGGGCGTCCGCACCCGCGCCTCGTCGACCTCGACCCGCTCCAGGACGGCCATCCGGGAGAAGCTACCGGCTCGGTTCTGGTGGGGCGTCAGTGCCCGCGGTAGAGCAGGTCGCCGGCGGCCAGCTTTCGCCGGATCTGGGCGGCGATCTGCTCCGGGGGTTCCTCGCCGGTGACCAGGTAACGCGCCGGGATGCCGGCGGCGGCGAATTGCCGGTGCACCTGCTCGGTCGCCGCCAGGTCGGTGAAGCCGTGCCCGGTCCGGCCGGTCACCCGGGCCAGGCAGCAGTCCAGCGGCGGCAGCAGGACGGCATAGTGCAGCTCGGACAGGCCGGTCGCGGCCAGGAACACGTCCGAGAACCACGGGCCGATCACCCCGTCGTAGACGACCTGATACCCACCATCGACCAGCCGGCCGGTGGCGGCCGCCGCGGCCCGCATCACCACGTCGTTCTGCTGGTGTGCCTCGTCCCGCCAGGGATCGACATACCCCTGCCGGAGGAAGGCGAAGAACTCATCGCCCACCACCAGCGCGCTGCGGTCGTAGGAGTCGGCGAGCAGCCGGGCCACGGTGGACTTGCCGGCGCCGGGTGGTCCGCTCACCACGATCAGCCCGGCCACGACGGCCATTGTTCCGCACCTGGCACAGCCGCCGTACCCGGACCGCCGGCGATCGGCCGCCCTAGGATGGCCGGATGGCGGACTTCTCCACGGTGACCACGGCGGACGGCAGGGTGCTGGAGTACCTGGTCAGCGGCCCGCCGGACGGGAAGACCCTGCTGTTCCAGCCCGGCACGCCGAGCGCGGGGATGCTGCTGTCGGCGGTCGTCGAGCCCGCCGAGCAGCTGGGGCTGCGCGTGGTCAGCTACTCCCGGCCCGGTTACGGGCAGTCCACCCCGCGGCCGGGGCGTGGCGTGGCCGATGCCGTCACCGACATCGAGACCGTCCTGGACGCGGTCGGCGTCGAGCGGTTCGTGACCCTCGGCTGGTCCGGCGGCGGCCCGCACGCGCTGGCCACCGGCGCGCTGCTGCCCGAGCGGTGCCAGGCGGTGGCGGTGCTGGCGGGCCCGGCCCCTTACCCGGCATATGGCATCGACTGGTTCGCCGGCATGGACTCCGGCAACGTCGAGGAGTTCGGCGCGGCACTGGCCGGCAAGGACGAGCTGACCGCGCTGCTGGAGACGTTCGCGGCCGAGCTGGGCGGCGTGACCGGTGAGGGCGTGACCGAGGGACTGGGCGACCTGCTTTCGCCGGTGGACCGGGCGGCGCTGACCGGCGAGTTCGCCGAGGAGATGGCGGCGGGGCTGCGCCGCGCGGTGAGCAACGGGATCGCCGGCTGGCGGGACGACGACCTCGCCTTCGTCTCCTACTGGGGATTCGACCTGGCCGGGATCAGCGTGCCGGTCGCCGTCTGGCAGGGCCGGCAGGACCGGATGGTGCCGTTCGAGCACGGCCAGTGGCTGGCCGCCAAGGTGCCGAACGCCCAGGCACACCTGTTCGCCACCGAGGGGCACCTGTCGATGGTCAGCCGGTTCGGCGAGATCTTCGCCGACCTGCTGGAACTGGCCGACCGGCCTCGCTGACTCCGCACCCCGCCGGGCAGCTACCGGCACGGGCTAGCGGCTGGCGGTCAGTCGGCCGTTGGTCAGCTGGATCTGGCGGTGGCAGCGCGCCGCCACCTCCGGGTCGTGGGTGCAGATCACCACGGTGGATCCCCTGTCCGCCAAGGCGAAAACTCGTTCCAGCACGCGCAGCCGGGAGTCGTGGTCCAGCTCGGCGGTGAGCTCGTCGGCCAGCAACACCACCGGCTCCACCACCAGGGCACGGGCGATCGCGACCCGCTGCTGCTGGCCACCGGACAGCTGCTCGACCAGGTGGTCGGCGACGTCCTCCAGGCCCAGCACCGCCAGCGCGTCCTCGGCACGGTCGAGAATGTCGTTGCGTTCCAGGCCCTGTCCCTGCAGCACCACCTCGACGTTCTCGGCGGCGCTGAGCACGCTGACCAGGCCGTAGCCCTGCAGCACCAGGCCGTACCCCGCCGGCACCGTGCCGTCCGGTTGCGGGCCGGTCCTGGACACCGTTCCGCTGTCGGGCGGTTCCAGCCCGGCCAGCAGTGCCAGCAGGCTGGACTTGCCGCTGCCGGACGGCCCGGTGATCGCCAGCACCTCGCCCGGGTAGGCGCTCACCGAGACCTCGTCCAGCACCGTCCGGCCGCCCCGCCGGTAGCTCACCCGGTCCGCCACCAGGGTGGGCTGGCCGGCGGCGTGCCGCCCGGTCACCGGTAGCTCCCGGACCGCCGGCCGTCGGTGCTGGTGGCCACGAACTCCACGCCGCCGGGCTTGCGCACCACCCGCAGCTGGGAACCGGGCGGCAGCCCCGCCAGCACGTCCGGCGGCAGCCGCACCGTGCCGTCGGCCTCCACGTGGACGAACTGCTCGCGCAGCTGGTCGCGGTCGTCGGCATGCCCCTCGGTGATGGTGACGGTGCGTCCCATCGCCGCCGCCACCGCCGGGTCGTGGGTCACCACCACCACGGTGGTGCCGAAGCTCGAGGTGATCCTGGCCAGCAGCTCGCCGACCTTGTCGCGGTTGACGGTGTCGAGCTGCGAGGTCGGCTCGTCGGCCAGCAGCAGGCCGGGGGAGCCCGCCATCGCCACCGCGACCGCCAGCCGCTGCTGCTCGCCACCGGACATCCGCGACACCCGCTGCCCGGCGAGCTCCGACAGGCCCAGCGCGGCCAGCAGCTCGGCCGGGGCCTGCAGGTCGATCCGCCGGTAGCCGCGCAGCGCGCGCTGGGCGAAGCTGATGTTCTGCTCGGCGGTGCCGTAGGGCAGCAGGTTGCGCGACGGGTTCTGCACCACCACGCCGACCCGGTGGCCGCGCAGCTGCAGCAGCTCCGGCTCGCTCATCACCGTGATGTCGTCGGCGCCGAGGTAGATCTGGCCGGAGGACGGCCGCAGCAGCCCGGCCAGCAGGTTCAGCAGGGTCGACTTGCCCGACCCGGACGGCCCGAGCAGCGCCACCGACTCACCCGCCGCCACGCTGAACTCGACGTTGTCCAGGGCGGTGATCTCTTCGCCGTCCAGCTCGTAGTAGTGGCACAGGTGCTCGCAGTAGATCGCGAGCCCGGTCTGCAACACCCGCGCGGTCACTCGGCCTCCCGCAGCCGGGCCGGGGCCGCGGCCCGCAGCAGCGCGCGTCCGGCCAGCACCGCGGTGCCGGCCAGCAGCAGGCCGAAGACCAGCGCGAACAGCGCGATGCCGGTCAGCGCCGGCCGGTAGCTCAGCGACACCGGGGTGATGTCGGCGAACTCCGGCACCGACGGCAGGGCCCAGCGGGCGGCCAGGTAGCCGGCCGGCACGCCGAGCAGCACGGCGGCACCCAGCAACAGCAGCTGTTCGGAGATGCAGGCGCCCAGCAGCGTCCGACGGCGGATGCCCACCGCGCGCAGCGACGCCAGCTCGAAGGTGCGGCGCCGGCCGGTCGAGGCGATCGCGATGGCGGTGCCGCCGACGGCCAGGATCGAGCCCACGATGGCGCACACCACCAGCAGCCGCAAGGCCAGCGCCGGCCCCTGCCGTCCCAGCTCGTCGAGCCGGTTGGCGTAGCTGGCGCCGGGTTCGACCACCAGGCCGGCGGCACGCAGCCGGTCGAGCGCGTCGGCCGGCGCGTGCGGTCCCAGCCAGATCGACCAGCTCGCCTCGCTGTCGAAGGCCGGCAGTTGCTGCCGCAGGCCGGTGATGTCGATCAGCACCCCGTCGTCCAGCACCCCGGGCAGCACCGCCGGGCTGCCCGCCACCGCGACCGGCACCACCGCGCCGGTCTCGTCCGACATCCGCAGGTTGGCCTGGCTGGCCGCGTCGGGGATCAGGCCGCGGGGAGAGGCCAGCACCGGCATCGGCCGCGGGCTGTCGGCATGGGAGATGCCTGCCGAGCCGCCGCTCTGGCTGCGGTAGTCGTCCTGCAGGCCGCCCGCGGTGGCGCTCAGGACGTCGTCGGAATTGCCCAGCCGGCTGGGCTGGGCGCGCCAGTTCCCGGCGGCGGCGAAGCCGGCATCGAGCTGCTGCCAGCGGCCGCCGGCGAGGAACTCCAGCTTGCTGACCCGCACCGTGCCGGACAGCTCGCCGAAGGTGTCGATCGGGCGGTCCCAGGTGATGCCGGTCAGCGTGCAGCCGGCGGCGCAGCTGACTGCCGCGGTGTAGGTGTGCTGGCCGGGAGTCAGCGTCCCGGCCCGGGCGTCGAAGGCCGGCCGGTTGGGGGCGCGCAGGTTCAGCACCACCAGCGGGCGGTTGCCAGCACCCAGCCGGACGGTGTCGATGCTGACCCGCAGCCGGGTGGTGTGCACCTCCAGCGGGGCCGGCAGGTTGGCCGGCCGGAGCGCTCGGACGGCCTCGACGGGATCCGGAGCCGAGCCACCGGAGTAGGCGACCGCGGGCAGCCGGGCGGCGTCCACCGCCAGCACCCGGCCGGTGACCGCGCCGCCGCCGTCCGGCAGCCAGGTGGCGGCGGCCATCGCCCACCTGCCGTCCGGGTCGGCGCGGTGGGTGGCGGCCACCGGGTCGTGCAACGGCTCGAACTGCACCGTGGCCACCCTGTCGGTGCCGACCTCGATCCGGGCCCGGGTCTGGGCGTTGGAGCTGGCCACGCCCTCCCCGGCGATCGCGAAGGTGGCCAGGCCCACCGCGACCGCCAGCAGCGCGGCCAGCCGCAGCCCGGCCGGCCGCCGGACCACCTGCCGGGCGGCCAGGAACAGCCCGATCCGCCCGGAGGCCCGGGTCATCGGCAGCAACGGGCGCAGCACCAGCGGCAGCAACCGGATGCCCAGCAGGGCGACGGCGAAGACCAGCAGCGCGGGCGCCAGCAGGGTGACCGCCCGGGGGTCGCCGTTGCGGCCGGTGCGGTGCAGCAGCACCAGGCCGAGCACCGCGGCCAGCGCCAGCAGCACGTCGAGCACCAGCATCAGCGGGCTGGCGTGGTGGCCGGGGGTGCGCCGCCACTGCTCCAGCACCGAGCGGCGCAGGGTCTTGCGGCCGGCTGCCGCGGCGGCCACCACGCTGCCGGCCAGTGCCGCCGCCACCGCCACCCAGGTGGCCCGGGTGACCGGGACCGGGGTGCCCGGCAGCAGCGAGGTGGCCGCCAGCAGCCGCACCGAGAGCCAGCCGCCCAGCAGGCCCAGCGGGGTGGCCAGCGCCACCAGCAGCAGCGGCTCGGCCAGCCCGAACCGGAGGGTGGCCGACGGCGGCAGGCCGCGCAGCTTGGCCAGCGCGATCTCCGAGCCCTTGGCCTCGACCGCGTCGGCGATCACCTGGAACAGCACCAGCCAGGCCAGCACCGTCAGCTGCAGCGACACCAGCAGGGTGGACAGGTCGATCAGCCTGCGCTCGGCCTGGGCGGCCTTGAGCACCGACAGCACGTCGGTGCTGAAGGAGTCGGCGACGCCGGGCTCCGACCGCAGCTCGACCAGCTTGGCCAGGTCCGCCCGCAACGCCGGGACGTCGGCCAGCCGCACCTGCTCGGCCGCCACCGGGTAGTCGACCTGCACCTCGAACCGGCTCGGATACAGCAGCGGCAGCTCGGACCGGTCGACGAACAGCCCGTCGACGGTGTCCGGCCCGTCGCCGGCGCCGGGCCGGGCGTTGAAGTAGCTGCGGCCCTGCCAGAACGCGTCGTTGGCATCGCGCTGCCGGTACGCCCCGACGATGGTCACCGCGACGCCGGGTTGCTCCAGCTGGGCGTTGCTCACCGAGGCGTCGGCGATGCCGGACAGCGTCAGCCGGGTGCCGACCTGCCAGCCGTAGTAGGTGCCGGCCAGGGTGCGCTCGCTGGCCAGCGCCTCGCCGGGCTTGGCAGGACAGCGGCCCCGGGTCAGCACCAGGTGCGCGCAGGCGTCGGTCCGCCAGACCAGCTGGCTGATCGGCCCGACGTCACCGACGGCCACCTGGGCCGGCAGCGAGGCCCGGACCGGCAGCACCGCCGCCACCAGGGTGTTCGGATAGGCCTTGATACTGCCCGGCTGTGGGCCGCCGCTGGCCGCGGCGGCCAGGTCGCCCTCGGTCTGCAGGTCGCGGATAAAGGTGAAGTGCAGTGCCGCGTCGCTGGCGGACTCGATCAGCCGGTCGCGCAGCGTCGACTCGTCGGCGGCCCGGGCGAACATCGGCCCGAGCGAGCCCGCGCCGATGGTGATCACGGCCACCAGCAGGGTCGCCGCCGACAGGCCCCGACGCCACCACAGGGCCCGCAGCAGCAAGGCCAGCCGGGAAGGACCGAAGCTGCTGATGGCGTCCTGCCTCTCTCCCCGGGACCGGCCGGCACCCGCCATTCGACACCTGGCCGCAGCCGCCCGGCGGCCAAGCTGCCGGGTAGTTATCCGACTGATGCCATTCGGTATCCGGGGCGTACCCGGTGCGAGCCGCCCGGCACGTTCGGCCGGGCGTCGCGGACTCTAGCCGGACGCGCCGACAGTGCCGACTTCCGGTGGGCGGGAGTTACCGGACGGCCTCCGCGACCGCCCGCGACACGCCGATGCCGCCTCGGGCATCCCGGCCGAACCGGGCGATCTCGCCCGCCAGGTCCAGCGGTCGGATCGAGGCGGCCCGGGTCCGGTCCTGCTCGGTCAGCAGATCGGCCGGGATCAGCCACACCACCTCGAACTCCAGGCCGTCGGGATCGCGGCCGTACAGCGACTTGGTGGTGCCGTGGTCGGACGCGCCGACCAGCGCGCCGGCGGCCGACAGCTTGCCGGCCAGGTCCTCCAGGTCACCGAGGGTGTCGACCTCCCAGGCCAGGTGGTAGAGCCCCACCGTGCCGCGACCGGCTCCGGACGGGCGGGCCGCGCTGCCGATCTGGAACAGGCCGAGGTCGTGGTCGTTGGACGAGCCGGGCGCCCGCAGGAACGCCGCCCCGGGGAAGCCGTCGCCGTTGGGGATGTAGTCGAAGCCGAACACGTCGCGGTAGAACGCCACGCTGGTGGCGACATCACGGACATAGAGCACGGCGTGGTTCAAACGGTAAACGGACATGGCGTCCTCCTAGAAACCCGACAAGATCGAGAAGATGATGCTCGGTACAGCGCTGTTGAGCGTTCAACTATTCCTCGGACAGTGCTTAAACATCATTGTGACCGAAATCACATCAGCTCTTGCTCAGCTCACTACCCCGCCTGCCGAGGCCTCACACCGTTGATACATCGGCATCTTCGCATCGCGCGTCCCGATCCGTTCACTTCCAGGCCGTCGATCCTTGCGGATTTGTTGAGCTTTCCGGTTAGGCGAAACGGCAACCGTCCACTACCGTCGCCCTATCCGACACACCCCGGCATCCGCCACCTTGCGGCTGCCGTCCTCCCCTGTCCTAATCCGGAGATAGTGCATGCGCGCACGCAATAAAGCTTTGATCAGTGGGCTGACCACGTCAGCGCTGGTTGCCGGCACCTGGCTCGCGGTTCCGACCTCGGCCTTCGCCGGGGCGAGCAGCAGTGCACCCGTTGTGATCAACGAGGTGTACGGCGGCGGCGGTAACACCGGCGCCACCTACAAGCAGGACTTCATCGAGCTCTACAACCGCAGCGGTGCGGCGGTGAACCTGGCCGGCTGGACCGTCCAGTACGCCTCCGCGACCGGCACCTCGTGGGCGACCACCGCGCTGACTGGCACCCTGCCGGCCGGTGCCTCCTACGTGGTGCGTGAGTCGCAGGGCGCCGGCGGCACCACCGACGTGCCGTCCGACGTCACCGGCACCATCGCGATGAGCGGCACCGCCGGCAAGGTGGCGCTGGTCAACACCACCGCCGCGCTGAGCTGCGGCGCCGACTGCGACGGCAACGCCGCGGTCGTCGACTTCGTCGGCTTCGGCACCACCGCCAACGACTTCGCCGGCACCGGGCCGACCCCGGCGCCGAGCAACACCAACTCGGTCTCGCGCAACGCCAGCCACGACAACACCGCCAACAACGCGGCCGACTTCACCGCCGGCGCGCCGAGCCCGGTGGCCTGTGGCAGCGCCTGCACCACCATCACCCCGCCCCCCGGCACCAACAAGACCATCGCCGAGATCCAGGGCACCGGCGCCTCCTCGCCGCTGGTGGGCAGCACCGTCACCACCAAGGGCATCGTCACGGCGGCCTACCCGAACGGCGGGTTCAAGGGCTACTACATCCAGACCCCGGGCACCGGCGGGTCGATCGACCCGGCCACCCACACCGCCTCGGACGGCATCTTCGTCTTCCAGTCCACCGGCGCCTTCCCGGCCGCCGTGCAGATCGGCAAGTACATCCAGGTCACCGGCGCGGTCAGCGAGTTCTTCGGCCTGACCGAGCTGTCGGTGGCCGCCGCCGACGTCACCGACCTCGGCACCCCGCCGGCGGGCGTCACCGCGGCCACCACCTCGAGCTGGCCGGCCACCGACGCCGCCCGCGAGTCGCTGGAGGGCATGCTCTACCGCCCGACCGGCAACTACACGGTCACCAACACCTTCACCACCAACCAGTTCGGTGAGGTGGGCCTGGCCTCGGGCACCAAGCCGCTGATCCAGCGCACCGAGGTCGAGCGGCCCGGCCCGGCGTCGGCCAGCGCCACCGAGGCGGACAACGCCGCTCGCGCGGTGACCCTCGACGACGGTTCCAGCATCAACTTCCTGGCCACCAGCGGTGGCCTGCTGGTCAACGGCAACCTGACCCCGCCCTACATCTCCCAGACCGCTCCGGTCCGGGTGGGCGAGCCGGTCGCCTTCAACAGCGACGTGGTCGTGGACTTCCGCAACAACGTCTGGAAGTTCCAGCCGACCAGCACCGTGGTGGGCCCGGACAACACCGCCTCGCCGGTGAGCTTCGGCAACACCCGCACCTCGGCGCCGGACAGCGCCTACATCGGCACCGCCGACCTCAAGGTCGCCTCGTTCAACGTGCTGAACTACTTCACCACCCTGGGCACCGACAACAGCTCCTGCGTCCCGTTCAAGGACCGGGACGGCGACGGCTCGTCCGTCAGCGGTGGCTGCGACCAGCGCGGCGCCTGGGACTCGGCGGACTTCGCCCGGCAGGAGGCCAAGATCGTCAAGGCGATCAACGCCCTCGACGCCGACGTGGTCGGCCTGATGGAGATCGAGAACTCCGCGCGGCTCGGCGAAGCGACCGACGAGGCGCTCAACCACCTGGTCTCGGCGCTGAACGCCGACGCGGGTGCGGGCACCTGGGCGGCCAACCCGTCCTCGGCGGAGCTGCCGCCGGTGGCCGACATGGACGTCATCAACAGCGCCATCATCTACAAGCCGGCCAAGGTCGCGCGGGTCGGCGCCTCCCGGGCGCTCGGCACCCAGAGTGCCTCCGGCGGTGCGTTCGACAACGCTCGCGAGCCGCTCGGCCAGGTGTTCCACCCGGTGGCCGGTGGCGACGACTTCCTGTTCGTCGTCAACCACTTCAAGTCCAAGGGTTCGGCCGGTCCCTGGCCGGGCGACGCCGACACCGGTGACGGCCAGGGCTCCTCGAACGAGTCCCGGGTCCGCCAGGCCACCGCGCTGCGCGACTGGGTTCCGACCGTGCAGGGCGCTGCCAAGGCCGTCGTGATGGTCGGCGACTACAACTCCTACGCCCAGGAGGACCCGCTGCAGGTGCTCTACGACGCCGGTTACACCGACGCCGAGCACCAGTTCAACCACGGCGAGTACTCCTACTCCTTCTCCGGCCTTTCCGGATCGCTGGACCACGTCCTGATGAACGCCGCCGCCCTGAAGCGGGCGACCGGCGCCGACATCTGGAACATCAACTCGCCCGAGTCGGTGGCCCTGGAGTACAGCCGGTGGAACTACACCGCCACCGACTTCTACCAGGCCGACCCGTACGCCTCCTCCGACCACGACCCGGTCGTGGTGGGGCTGACCGCGAGCGCTCCGACCAAGACCGTCCAGGTGCTCGGCATCAACGACTTCCACGGCCGCATCCAGGCCAACGGGGTCGAGGCCGGTGCCGGCGTGCTGGCGGGCGCGGTCAAGCAGCTGCGTGGCCAGTACCCGGACACGGTGTTCGCCGCGGCCGGTGACCTGATCGGCGCGTCGACGTTCGAGTCCTTCATCCAGCACGACAAGCCGACCCTGGACGCGCTGAACTCGGCCGGCCTGGAGGTCTCGGCGGTGGGCAACCACGAGTTCGACCAGGGCTACAACGACCTGGTGAACCGCGTGATGGCTCCGTACAACGCCGACACCAACCCCTACGGCGGCGCGGCGTGGCAGTACCTGGGCGACAACGTCCGGCACGCCGACGACCACTCGGCAGCGCTTCCCGAGACCTGGATCAAGGACTTCGGTGGCGTGCAGGTCGGCTTCATCGGCGCGGTCACCGACCAGCTCGACCAGCTGGTCTCGCCGGCCGGCATCGCCGGCCTGCAGATCGAGTCGCCGGTGGTGGCTGCCAACCGGGACGCCGACAAGCTCAAGGCGCAGGGCGCTGACATCGTCATCCTGCTGGTGCACGAGGGTGCCGACACCACCGCGCTGTCCTCGGCGACCGACCCGAGCACCCCGTTCGGCAAGATCGTCAACGGCGTCAACGACAACATCGACGCGATCGTGTCCGGGCACACCCACCTGGCCTACAACCACTCGGTGACGGTGCCGGGCTGGGTGGCCGAGGGCCGTCCGGTGACGACCCGTCCGGTGGTCTCGGCCGGCCAGTACGGCTACAACCTCGACCAGCTGCTGTTCACGGTGGACGACAGCGACAAGGTGGTCGGCCTGCAGCAGAACATCCTGCCGCTGGTGAAGACGCCGGCCTACCCGACCGACTCGGCCACCCAGGCGATCGTCGACAAGGCGGTGGCTGACGCCGCCGTGCTCGGCGCCCAGCCGCTGGGCCAGATCACCGGTCCGTTCAACCGCGCCAAGCTCTCCACCGGCGCTGAGAACCGGGGTGGCGAGTCGACCCTGGGCAACCTGGTCGCCGAGGTGCAGCAGACCGCCACCGAGTCGGCCACCACCGGTTCGGCGCAGATCGCCTTCATGAACCCGGGCGGCCTGCGGGCGGACATGGTCGGCAGCAGCTCGACCTACCCGAACACGCTGACCTACAAGCAGGCGGCCAACGTCCAGCCGTTCGCCAACACGCTGGTCAACATGAAGCTGACCGGCGCGCAGATCAAGGCGGCGCTGGAGCAGCAGTGGCAGCCGGCGGGGGCGGCCCGGCCGTTCCTGCGGCTGGGCATCTCCCAGGGCTTCACCTACACCTACGACCCGCAGGCGGCGGCCGGCAGCCGGATCACCGCCATGTGGCTCAACGGCACCGCCATCGACTCGGCGGCCAGCTACTCGGTGACGGTGAACTCCTTCCTGGCGGCCGGTGGTGACAACTTCGGGGCGTTCGCCCTGGGTGTCAACAAGAAGGACACCGGCCAGACCGACCTGCAGGCGATGGTCGAGTACATGAACAGCCACACCCCGGTCTCGCCGGACTACACCCAGCGCTCCGTCGGTGTGAGGTTCCCGGCCGGTGCCCCGGCGTCCTACCTGCCGGGTGACCAGGTCAACTTCAACCTGTCCTCGCTGGCCTTCAGCACCGCGCCCGACCTCAAGGACTCCTCGGTGACCGTCAAGCTCGGCGCCACCGACCTGGGTTCGTTCGCGGTGGACAACACGGTGGGTACGGCGATCACCGACGAGATCGGGACCGCCTCCGTCAGCTTCACCCTGCCGACCGGTCTGCCGACCGGCTCGCAGAACCTGACGGTGACCGGCGGTCAGACCGGCACCACCACCACGGTGCCGATCACGATCGACGCGCTGGTGACCACCACCACCACGCTCAGCGCCTCGGCTTCGTCCCAGTTCTACGGGACGGCCAACCCGGCCACGCTGACGGCGACCGTCGCCACCAGCGACGGCAGCGCGCCGGCCGGTTCGGTCCGGTTCGAGGCCGGTGGCACGGTGCTGGCGACCGTTGCGGTGAGCGCGGGCAAGGCCACCTACCAGGTGCCGGCAAACACTCCGGCGGGCACGTTGCAGATCACCGCGACGTTCGTGCCCTCGGCCACCCGCGGCGTGGTGGGCTCTACCTCCTCCGCGCTGACGTTCACGGTGAACAAGGCGGTCTCCACCACCGCGCTGGCGGCGTCGGCGGCTTCGCAGACGTACGGCACCACCAGCCCGGCCACTCTCACGGCGACCGTCACCCAGAACGACGGCAGCTCGCCGGCGGGCAATGTGCGGTTCGAGACCTCGACCGGCACGGTGCTGGCGACCGTCGCGGTGAGCGCGGGCAAGGCCAGCTACCAGGTGCCGGCGACCACTCCGGCCGGGACGTTGCAGATCACCGCGACGTTCGTCCCGTCAGTTCCTGAAGGCGTGATCGGCTCCACCTCCTCCGCGGTGACGTTCACGGTGAACAAGGCGGTCTCCACCACCGGCCTCACCGCGACCGCCAGCAAGGTGAAGGGCAAGTACGAGGCACGGATGACGGCCACCGTCTCGCTGAACACCGGTAAGCCGGCCGTAGGCACCGTTGCCTTCTTCATCAACGGTGTGATGGTTGCCCAGGCTCCGGTAGGAGCGGACGGCAAGGCTTCGGTCAGCGTTTCGGTTCCGAAGGATCGACTGCAGGTCCGGGCGCAGTTCACCCCGACCGACGCCGCCAACCACCTCGGTTCGACCAGCCCGACCCTCACGCTCAACGTCGCGTAAGGATCGCTGAGCACCACAACGAGGGGGCCCGGTCAGGCAGTCGCCTGACCGGGCCCCTTCGCGTGTCTGCCTACTTCGCCTGGGCGCCCAGCCGGGCCAGCAGCTCGTCCACCGCACCGGGCGCCTGCGGGGCGACGAACACCTGCAGCTGGACGGTGAGCTGCATGGTGCCGTCCCGCTTGGTGGTGTCGCCGGTCAGCTGGGAGCCCGACACCAGGGCGGCACGCCGGGCCGGGCCCTGGATGTCGGCCAGGAAGCCCAGGTCGCGGGTCGCGGTGCCCTTGACCACCACGGTGAGCGGCAGGCCGAACAGCTGGCCGGCCGGCGAGACCAGGCTGGTCCCGGACGTCCGGGGAGCCGATGCCGCCCCGGACGCCGCGGCCGCATTGCCGGCCGCGGCGGACGAACCGGTGGCGGCTGCCGGTGCCGCCGCGGGCGCCGGGGCGGGCGAGGTCATCGCCGCCGGCTCACCCGCGGTGATGCCGCTGATGCTGACCCCGTTCTTGACGGCGTAGGCCGTCAGCTGCCGGGTGTACTCGGCCAGGCTGCTCTCGATCGGAAGCTCGGTGCGGGCCTCCTGCAGCGAGGCCACCAGGGCGTCCATGTTGGCGTTGTCGGCCTGCAGCCGGTGCAGCTTGGACTGCAGGCTGATGTTCTGGGTCTGCGAGGCCACCGTCTGCTCGTCCAGCGAGGAGGCGTTGGACAGCTCCGGGTTGACCACCAGGAACCAGGCCATCGCCGCGACCACCACCCCGGCGACGGCGCCGCCGACCACCCAGATCCGGTCGCCCTTGAGCGCGCTCATCAGTTGCCTCCGGTCTTGGACTGGGTGTCGTAGCGGTGCGAGAGCAGCCGGTCGTCGATCGAGAACTGGACCGTGAACAGGGTGCCCTTGTCGTTCGTCGTGTTGGACGTCGGATACGGGTCGATGAAGCCCGGCAGCAGGCTGAGCCGGTCGACCAGCGTCGAGACGTCGGTGACCCGCTCGGCCTGCCCGGTCACGGTGACCAGGCCGATGTGGGTGCGCCCGGAGGTGTCCAGGTTGCCGGTGCCGGTGGTCATGTTGGCGGTGGCCTGGCGACCGGCGGTGGGCGCCATGGTGACCGCCAGCTGGCTGACGCTGGCACCGGCCGGCATCTGCTTGAGGATCGAGGTGGTCAGTGCCGCCATGTCGACGTCGGTGTCCAGCAGCGTGGACAGCTGGGTACGCACGCCCGCCACGCTGCTCTGCAGCAGGGTGACGTCGGCGTAGCGCTTCTGCTGGGCCAGCAGCTGGGCGGTGCGGCTCTGCTCGGCGGACAGGGCGTCGGCGGCCTGCTGGCTGCGGTAGAAGGCGTAGCCGTAGCCGAGGCCGGCCAGCAGCACCAGCGCGCACAGCGCGTAGGCCACCAGCTTGCGGATGGCCCGCACCCGCCGGGCCTGCAGCACCTCGGGCGGGATCAGGTTGGCGACGACGCCCCAACCGGGCATCGTGCTCCACAGCTCTCGTGGCTGCATCGTGGTCATGCCGCTGCTCCCATCGCCAGGCCTACCGACACCGCGGTGGCCGACAGCTCCGCGTCCTCGTTCTGAAGCTCCTTCGAGGCCAACCGGTTGCGCACGTGCTGCATCGGGGCGATCACGTTGGCCGGCAACCCCAGGTGCTCGCTGAGCAGGTCGGCCAGCCCCGGCAGGGCGGCGCCGCCGCCGGTGAGCGACAACCGTTCCACCGGGGCGCTGTCCTCGGTGGTCCCGAAGTAGTGGATCGAGCCGCGGATCTCGGCCATCAGCGGCCGGATCCCCTCGTTCAGCGCGTCGGTGAAGTTGCGGTTCGTGGCGAGCAGGCCCTGCAACCGCTTGGCGCTCTCGGCCCGTTCCAGGTCGAGCCCGACCCGGTCCACCACCCGCTCGGTGAGCTCCTGGCCGCCCCGGGCCACCGCCCGGACCACCTTCGGCACCCCGTAGCGGTGGATAACGATGTTGGTCATGTGCGCGCCGATGTCGATCACCGCCTCGACACCGTGCTTCTCGTCGGCGATCGCGCGCAGCGCCGCGAACGAGGCGAGGTCCACCCGGGCCACCTGCAGCCCGGCGGCCTCGACCGCCTGCACCGCGGTCAGCACCGGCTGGCGCGGGGTGGCGATCAGCAGCCCCGGCACCATGCCGGTCGGGTCCGCCTCGCCCAGCGGCAGCCAGTCGATCAGCGCCTGGTCCAGCGGCAGCGGCACCACCTCGCGGGCCTGGTAGGGCAGTGCCTTCACCAGCTGCTCGTGCGGCAGCTTCGGCATGGCCAGGTCGCGGACCACGGTCTGCTGGTTGGTGATGCCGAGGATGACGTTGCGGCACTCGAAGTGGTTCTGCGACCACATCTGCCGAAGTGCTGCCGTCACCGCGTTCTGGTCGCACACCACGCCGTTGAGCACCGCGTTGGGCGGCAGGTCGACATGGCCGCAGCCGTGCACGCTGACCGAGGGCCGGCCGTCGGTGGTGCCGTGCGACAGGATCGCCGCCCGTACCGAGGTGGCGCCGATGTCGACCCCGATCGCGTGGCCGTCAGGATTGACGATGCCGATTTTGGGGTTGCAGATCTGGCGGTGCTTCATCGCTTCTCCTGAGAGGTGGCAACGCAAGGTGTAGACGCCGCCGGGCTCAGAGCCCGGTCAGCCTGAGATACCCATCGGCAAGTGGGCGGGCGAAGTACAGGGCTATCGCCACACCGGCGAGCATGAAGGGGCCGAACGGCACCGGTGTCTTGCCGGTGCCACGCCTGCTGGCCAGCACCGCGATGCCGGCCACCCCGCCGAGCAGGAAGGCCGCGAACGCCCCGACCAGCAGGGCCGGATAGCTCAGCCAGCCGAGCATGGCGCCGACCAGGCCGGCCAGTTTCACGTCGCCGAAGCCCATTCCCTTCGGATAGGCCAGCGCCAGCGCGAAGTAGCCGCCGAACAGCGCCACCGCTCCGATCGCGGCCCGCAGCAGCGGCCAGTAGTCCTGCTGGGCCAGCGCGGTGCCGGCCAGCAGCACCGCCAGCACCGGGTAGGAGGGCAGCACGATCGCGTTGGGCAGCCGGTGACAGTCCAGGTCGATCGCCGCCAGCGCGATGGCGATCGAGGTGAAGTACAGCCAGGCCGGCAGTCCGGCCAGCCGGTCGAGTGCCTCCAGCCGCCAGCTCACCGCCACGAACGCCACCGCGGTGAACAGCTCGACCAGCGGGTAGCGGGCACTGATCGGCGCCGCGCAGTCGGCGCACCGGCCGCGCAGCAGCAGCCAGCCCAGCACCGGGATGTTGTGCCGGTTGCGCACCGGGGCGTCGCAGTGCGGGCAGTGCGAGCCGGGCGTCACCAGCGACTGGCCGGCGGGCACCCGGTAGATCACGACGTTGAGGAACGACCCGATCGCCAGGCCGAACACCGCCACCGCGACGAGCACCAGCCACATGGCGCAGACTCCTCGATCGCTGGGTACGGACGACCTGGGCTCCAGGTACGGAGGTCAGCATCTCAGGCTCCCGTCGAGACGCTGATGACGTTCCAGGTGTTGTTGGTCAGTCGGCCGTCCGGCGGCGGGATGTAGGGCACCCGCAGGCCGCCGTTGATCGCCTGGCCGGCGCGCATGTTGTCGTAGTTGTAGGTCACCGAGATGCCCGGCATCTTGGTGCCCGAGCCCTGGTACGGCCGGCCCTGGTACGGCAGGCTGGTCGGCCCGCGGTGGTACTGGTAGAGCCCGCCGTAGATGTCGATGCCGTAGCCGATGATGCCGCGGTAGAAGTTGTCGGCCAGGAACGAGCCGCGCAGCGCGAAGATCGTCGCGTAGATCGACCCGGTGCCGCCGTTGGTGATCGACGGCGCGGCGCTGGGCACGTACGTGTTGGACGGGTAGTTGCTCGGCAACGGCCAGCTCAGGTTGTCGGTGTAGACGCCGCTGAGGTCGTTGGGGCAGTAGCCGGTGCTGGTGAGGCCGAGGGTGCCGTCCACCGCACAGGTCATCGGCCGGTACAGCCGGACGTTGTGGGTGGCGATCAGGGCCAGGCCGTCGCTGGTGCTGGCGACCGTGTTGTTGCTGTAGGTCAGGTCGTTGGTGATCACGATGTCGTGCTCGGCCACGATCGAGACGTTGCCGTTGGTGGTCCCGTCGACGTAGACGTCGCCGTAGCCGTGGTAGTAGGCGGTGACGTCGTTGTTCGGGTCGGTGTAGGTCTTGCTCGCGTCGTAGCCCGAGTCACCGGGCTGCTTGCCGTGCCACGGGAAGTTCTGGGTGGTGTTCAGCGGCGAGCCTGCCGCCGCGCTGCTGGTCTTGGTCAGCGTGCCGATGATGATCGGGGTGGTGTTGTTGACGCAGTCACCCTTCTTGGTCAGCGAGCCGCAGACCACCCGGTTGACGCTGACGGTCCAGCTGCTGGCAGTGGTGGTGTAGCCCTTGCCGAGCGTGGCCTGCATAAACGTCCCGGACGGCGCGGTCGGCGTCACCGTGGTGGTGGTCGGGGTGCCCGCGGTGACGGTGACGGTGTACCAGAACGAGTTCTGGGCGGTGCCGACCTTCTGGGAGTTGGTGCTCAGCTGGTCGGTGATGGCGGTGGTGAGGCCGGCCGTGGTGGGCGCGGTGGTGGCCAGCTGGGCGTCGACGGCGGTCTTGATGGCGGTGAAGACGTCGTTCTTGGGATTGCCCTGCCCGGTCTCGCAGTCCAGGTTGCGGCGCTTGGTCGGGCCGCTCACCGGGCAGGCCGCGGTGGCGACGTAGGAGGAGTCGTCGGTCCAGGTGCCGGTCAGACCGTCGGTGGCGCTGGCCGCCGGCACGCTGAGGTTGGTGGTGGTGTTGAAGACCGGGCTTGCCACCGTGGCCTGGGTGGGCGTGAGGCCGGTGGGGTTCTTGACGTAGATCAGGGTGCGCGACAGCGGCACCACCGCGTTGATCACGCCGCCGGACGGGTCGGTGGTGCTCTGGCCCAGGCCGTCCACGGTGTTGACGTTGGCGTAGGAGCCGGTGCTCTGGTAGCAGGCCGAGGTGCCGGCCGGGGTCAGCGGGCTGGTGATCCGGGCGATGTTGCCGCTGATCTTGATCCGGGTCGGGCCGGTGTAGACGCACTGGGCCAGCGGCAGCGCCTCGGTGGCGTCCTCGGGCAGTTCCAGCGCGTTGGACTGGTAGATCGGGAACACCCGGTGGCCCGAGCTGTCGGTCGGGTAGTTGCTGGTGAGGGTGGCCTCGCCGTCGGTGCCCGGGTAGGCGCGGTCGTAGCCGCCGTTGGCGCCGAGCGGCTGCTGGCTGCCGTTGATCGCACCGGTCCACACGGTGTAGGCCGCCGCGTCGAAGTTCGGCTCGGAGTTCTTGGACACGCCGGTGTCCTTGCCGCGGTCGACCAGGTAGGCGTCCTGGCTGTAGACCGGGCCGTTCATCACCATGTTCGGTTCCATCGAGGAATCGCAGGTGTCGTTGTGGGTCACCGAGGCCGCCGACCCGCTGGACGGGGTGTAGCTGCCGCCCTCGCTGAAGTACGCGAAGCTGGAGTCGGTTCCCATCGCGGTCTGGGTGGCCGTCGAGGGCCGCCGGCCGGCGTTGTTCCAGGCGGTGGCGGTGCCCCGGCCGGGACCGGCCGCGGTGGGGTAGTACAGGTCGTCGCAGATGTTGGTGCTGTGCGAGGAGTCGCAGGCCGGGGTGGTGGCGGCGTCGACGTAGCTGCAGGTGCCGTTCCACTGCAGCACGCCCGGCTTGCTCTTGGAGCTGATCGAGGTGCCGGTGAGGTTGGCTGCCGAGGTCACCTGCACCGAGCGCGACCGGTAGAAGTTGTTGATGAACTCGGCGGAGTAGGTCTCGTACTTGGTGTAGTACTGGAAGTTGTTGAAGCTCGGGCTGGCGTCCACGTCGGCGACCAGCACCTTGATCCGGTACTTCGGGCTGGTCTTGCCGGTGGGCACCTGGCCGACCGACTTCACCCGGGCCAGGCCCGAGGTCGCGAAGGTCACCGTCCACCAGTAGGACTCGACGCTGGTCGCCCCGTCGGCGCCGGTGATCGCGACGCCCTTCTGGTTCAGCGGGTCGGTGATGCCGCTCTTGTTGGTCAGGCCGGTGGTCAGCGCGGCACAGCCGAAGCCGGAGACCGGCGGGCAGTTGGTGTTGACCCAGCTGAGGAAGTTCTCCAGGCCCGCCTGGGCGGCCGCGGTCGCCTCGCCGGAGTCGACGCTGTCCTTGGCGGGCCGGATCTGGCCGGTCAGGGCGGTGGTCGCGGTGGTGATCATCAGGATCGCCAGGATGCTGATCATCATCACCAGCACCAGGCTCTGGCCGGTGTCCTCGCGGCGCAGCCGGGCCAGCAGGCCAGGGCGCGTGGCCCACGGGCCGGCCTTGCGCCGCCGCCGGATCGGTGTGCTTGTCATGACAAGAGAACCCCGATTTCTCATGACGGGTATCCCGAACTCACCGACGCCAGCGAGGCGAAGTCCATGCTGCTGGTGTTGGACGGATCCAGGGCGGTGAAGGAGATGCCGATGCTGCCGACCTGGTTGAGCACCTTGTCCACCTTCAGCGCCGGGTTGCCCCGCAGCGGGCCGGAGCTGACGGCCAGCGATGCGGTGCCGATGGTGGGGTCGAGCATCCCGGCGCCGGTCTGCCCGCTCTGCAGGCACAGTCCGGCCGTGGGGGTGGTGCCGCTCAGGCAGCCCAGCTGGGTCAGGTCGACCGGGCTGCCGGAGCGCGAGTACGGCTGGAAGACCGGCTGGGTGCCGGTCTTCTTGGCGGTGAACCCGAGCTGGCGCACCGACTTGACCGTGGTGTTGTCGGGCTGGAAGACCACCTCGATGAGCTGGCCGACCCCGGTGGCGGGCACGCTGACCCGCAGCATCAGCACCACCTTGGTGGTCGCGCCGGGCGCGGTGAACGTGCCGCTGACCGCGGTCGAGCGGTTGTTCAGGTTGGCGTAGAAGACGATCTTGGTGCTGGTGACCTCTTCGAACCGGTCGGCCTGGGTGGTGGGGTCCAGCCAGCCGGCCACCCGCAGCATCGAGGTCCAGCTGTCCAGGGTCAGCCGGGCGTCACCGGAGTTCTGGTTGGTCAGCACGGTCTTGTACCCGGCGTGGCTGGCGCCGACGAAGAACAGCACCGCCATGGTGCCGAGAATGGTGGTCAGGATCATGCTGATCATCAGCTCGGCCAGCGTGACGCCGCGGTCCTCGGCCAACCGGGAGCCCGCCAGCCGAGACCGCGCTGCGCGCCAGTGCCGGCTCAGCACGACAGCACCGTGTCGTAGCGGACCGAGCGGTTCGAGCTGTCGTTCCAGCTGACCTTGACGGTCACGTTGCGGGACGCGCCGGGCGTGCAGGTCGCGCTGGCGGCGGGGTTCAGGATCGGCGTGATCGTGAAGGTGGTGCCCTTGAGCTTGACGGTGGAGGCGGCGGCGTCCAGCAACGACAGGGTGCTGTTCTGGCCGCGCAGCTTCTCCACCTCCTGCCGGGCCAGGTTGGAGGCGACCACCCGGTTCTGGGTGACGCCGGTGAGCTTGACCAGGGTGACCAGGGCCATCATCACGGCGAAGGACACCACGGTGAACAGCGCGATCGAGACGATGACCTCGGTCAGGGTGAAGCCGTCCTCGCCGGCCGGGGAGTCCCCGTCGCCGGCAGCGGTCTTGGCGGCCTGCTTGTCCGCACCGAGCACCCGCCGGAGCAGGCCGGCACGCCCAGCGGAGGACCGGTCGGTCGTCGGTGGGTTCATGCCTGCACCTCCTCGGTACGGCGGTTGGCTCGCTGCGATGGATGGAACGGACTGGAAATCAAGGGGAAACGAGACTGGGCGGGCGGTCGAAACCACCCGCCCAGCTCGAACTGCCGGCGATCAGCTGGTGGTCGTCTGACCGGTGGCGCTGCTGTAGGTGTAGACCTTGTCGCCGGGGCTGCCCGCGGTGGTGGCGATGGTGTACGAGCCACTGGCCGGGGTCAGCACGAGCGAGTTGCCCGGGGAGACGTTGATGGTGCCGGTGGCGGCGGTGGCGCCGGAGCCGCAGGTGATGTTGCCGCTGCCGGTGATGGTCACCGCGGCAGCCGGGTAGTTGTTGCCACCGTCGGCGTAGCACTGCTCGACGACGGCGATCGCGTTGCGGGTGTCGGAGGCGGCCGACTTGTTCTTCGCGCCCTTCTGGTAGTTCAGGTACATCGGGATCGCGATGGCGATCAGGATGCCGATGATGACGACCACCACCAGCAGTTCGATCAGGGTGAAGCCCTTGTCACCCTCGGCGCGCTCCTCGCGGAGCTGGTGCAGCTTGTTGAGCATTGGAGCCTCCTGGCTCGGTAGGAGTGCGGCCTTCGGCGCGGGTTGCCTGAGCCTTACTAGTCACTTCGCGGGGTTAAATCGGCATGATGTGAGGCTGGATTAGCAGACAGTGCGACTATTTAGTTACTGTCGGTATCGATCCGATAACTATCAGTTACAAATGGGACGCAAGAGGTACCCGGGACGGGTGTGGTCCCGCAGGGTAGGGGTCAGCCGGTCTGGATGTGCTGGTAGATGGAGAACATCGGCAGGTACAGGCAGATCACCATGGTGCCGATCACGGCGCCGAGCAGCACCACCAGCAGCGGTTCCATCGCCGAGGTGAGCGACTCGGTGGTGGTCTCCACCTCGTGGTCGTAGAAGTCGGCGACCTTGTCCAGCATCTCGGTGATCTGGCCGGTCTCCTCACCGACCTCCATCATCTGCACCACCATGTTGGGGAACAGCGGATGCTTGCTCAGCGGCCCGGACATCTGCTGGCCGACCCGCACCGCGGTCCGGACGTCCTCCATCGCCTCGGAGACCACCGCGTTGCCGGCGGTGCCGCCGACCACTTCCAGGGCCTGGATGATCGGCACGCCGACCGCGAGCAGGGTGCCGAGGTTGCGGGCCCAGCGGCTGATGGCGAGCTTGGTGAACAGCGGCCCGAACACCGGCAGCCGGAGCTTGAGCCGGTCCACCTTCAGCCGGAAGTTGTAGTTGGTGCGCATCGCGCGGCGATAGCTGCGCAACGCCACCACCGCCGCGATG
>Ga0326721_10000101_pt1 | contig 49379 bp, 60 predicted proteins | sample SGPome_FD_203951 | JGI IMG/M metagenome (GOLD analysis project Ga0326721, IMG submission 203951) | Soil microbial communities from Southern Great Plains, Lamont, Oklahoma, United States - SGP_1_2016 | ecosystem: Engineered > Artificial ecosystem > Soil microcosm > Unclassified | place: USA...
ATCGGCGCGCTGTCGCTGACGGTGTGGGCGCACCACATGTTCGCCACCGGCGTGGTGCTGCTGCCGTTCTTCTCGTTCCTGTCCTTCCTGATCGCGGTGCCGACCGGGCTGAAGTTCTTCAACTGGATCGGCACCATGTGGCGCGGCTCGATCAGCTTCGAGTCACCCATGCTGTTCTCGGTCGGCTTCCTGGTGACCTTCCTGTTCGGTGGCCTGACCGGGGTGGTGCTGGCCAGCCCGCCGGCCGACTTCCACGTCTCGGACACCTACTTCGTGGTGGCGCACTTCCACTACGTGCTGTTCGGCACCATCGTGTTCGCCGCCTACGCCGGGGTGTACTTCTGGTTCCCGAAGTTCACCGGCCGCTACATGGACGAGCGGCTGGGCAAGGTGCACTTCTGGCTGACCTTCGTGGGCTTCCACACCACCTTCCTGGTGCAGCACTGGGTCGGCACCAAGGGCATGCCGCGGCGGTATGCCGACTACCTGCCCGGCGACGGCTTCACCACGCTGAACACCATCTCCAGCATCGGCGCCTTCCTGCTGGGCGCCTCGATGCTGCCGTTCCTCTACAACGTCTACAAGTCCTACCGGTTCGGCGAGCTCGCCCTCGCCGACGACCCGTGGGGTCACGGCAACTCCCTGGAGTGGGCGACCTCCTGCCCGCCGCCGCGGCACAACTTCACCTCGATGCCGCGAATCCGCTCCGAGCGGCCCGCGTTCGAGGCGCACTACCCGCACCTCATCCCGCGGCTGGAACGCGAGGCGCACGCCGACAAGAAGCACCGGGTGCTGGAGATGGCCGGCCAGGCCACCGTCGGTGGCGAGGGGCCTCGGATCGGCGACCGGGACACCGACCCCGGGGCCTGACCGGGTGGGGCGTCAGCGGCCTTCGAGGAAGCCGAGCACCCGCTGCAGCAGCAGTGCGGTGGCCTCGGCGTCGTAGGACGGCAGCGAGCTGTCGGCGAAGTAGTGCTGATCGCCCGGGTACAGGAACAGCTGGCCGTCCTCGGCCTCGGCGACCAGGGCCTTGGCGGCGTCGATGTCGCCCTCGCCGACGAAGATCGGGTCGGCGTCCATGCCATGCACCTGCACCGGCACCCCGGCCGGCCACGAGCCGAACTCCGAGGCCGGGATGCAGGAGTACATGAACAGCGCGCCGCGGGCGCCCGGACGGGTCTGGGCCAGCTTCTGCGCCGGCACCACGCCGAGCGAGAAGCCGGCGTAGACCAGCTCGTCCGGCAGCCCCCGCACCGCCCGCTCGCCGCGCTCCAGCACCTCGCCGAAGCCCAGCGTCGCGACGTGGGCCATGCCCTGCTCCAGGGTGTCGAAGGTGTGGCCGTCGAACAGGTCCGGCGTGTGCACGGTGTGCCCGGCCCGCCGGATCTCCTCGGCGAAGGCCACCACCCCCGGGGTCAGTCCCTGCGCGTGGTGGAACAGCACTACCTCAGCCATCAGCCTCTCCCGTGCTCCATCCGACCGGTCGGCCGCCGAGCCTAGCGAGGGCCGCCGAGGAGTTCCCCGGCTCAGCCGAAGCTGACCGCCAGCCCCGGTTCTCCGGCCGAGAGCTTGAGCGCCTCCCAGGGCAGCGCCGTCATGGCCGCCCGGTGGGCGGTGCGGGACTGCTCCAGGCTCACCTCGGCGACCGGCCTGCCGCCGCGCAGCACCGGCACGCTGAGCAGCCGGTCACCGTCTGCTGGAGAGAACCCGGCGCGCTGCTGCACCACCAGCTCCTCGGTGGCGGTGCCGGACGCCCGGTGCCGGCGGTAGCCGAGCTTGGCGCCGCCGGGGCTGCCCTTGTTCTCACTCCGCTTGCTCACCGGCCGGCCGTCCACCTCCACCAGCTTGTAGACCAGGCCCGCGGTGGGGGCGCCGGAGCCGGTGACCACCGCCGTCCCGGCGCCGTAGGAGTCCACCGGTGCTGCGGCCAGCGCCGCGATCGCGTACTCGTCGAGGTCGCCGCTGACCACGATCCGGGTGCCGGTGGCGCCGAGGGAGTCCAGCTGGGCCCGGGACTGGTGGGCCATCACGGCCAGGTCCCCGGAGTCGATCCGGATCGCGCCCAGCCCGGGGCCGGCGACCTCGATCGCGGTGGCGATGCCGCGGCTGATGTCGTAGGTGTCGACCAGCAGGGTGGTGTCCAGGCCCAGCGAGTCCAGCTGGGCGGCGAAGGCGGCCCGCTCGCTGTCGTGCAGCAGGGTGAAGGCGTGCGCGGCGGTGCCGGTGGTGGGAATGCCGTAGCAGGCGCCGGCGGCCAGGTTGGAGGTGGCGGAGAAGCCGACCAGGTAGGCGGCCCGGGCGCACGCCAGCGCGGCCTGCTCGTGGGTGCGCCGGGAACCCATCTCGATCAGCGGCCGGTCGCCCGCGGCCACCACCATCCGGGCGGCTCCGGCGGCGATGGCGCTGTCGTGGTTGAGCACCGACAGCACCAGGGTCTCCAGCACCACCGCCTCGGCGAAGCTGCCGGTCACGCTCAGGATCGGGGAGTACGGGAAGTACGGCTCGCCCTCGGCGTAGGCCGAGATGTCGCCGGCGAACCGGTAGCCGGCCAGGTAGTCCGCGGCGCGGGCGTCGATCACCCCGGCAGCCGCCAGCCGGTCCAGCTGCTCGGCCGGGAACCGGAAGTCCTCGATCGCCGGCAGCAGCCGGCCCAGGCCCGCGGCCACCCCGAACCGGCGGCCGTTGGGCAGCCGGCGGGTGAACACCTCGAACGTGCAGCGGCGCTCGGCGCTGCCGTCGGCCAGTGCGGCGGTGAGCATGGTGAGCTCGTAGTGGTCGGTGAGCAGGGCGGTCGAGGAGGCGGCCATAACCGGAGATCGTGTCAGAGCCGGCGTGCCACCATGGAGGCATGGCTACCCCGACCCTCACTCCGCAGCGGGAGGCGGTCGCCGACCAGCAGGCGGACGAGACCGCCGAGGCCGACCGTCCCTGGGTGACCGTGGTCTGGAACGACCCGGTGAACCTGATGTCCTACGTCACGCACGTGTTCATGACAGTGTTCGGCTATCCCAAGGACAAGGCCACCGCGCTGATGCTCGACGTCCACCACAAGGGCCGGGCGGTGGTGTCCTCGGGACCGCGGGAGCGGATGGAGGGCGACACCGCCACGCTGCACGGCTACGGGCTGTGGGCGACCGTGCAGCACGATTCATGACCCGGCCATGAAGGCCCGCCGCAAGGCCGGCCTGCTGCGGGTGGATCTCAGCTCCGCCGAGGCCGCCCTGCTGGCCGGCCTGCTCGACGAGCTGACCGCGGCCCTGACCGAGCCGGATCCGGCCGACCCGGTGATCCGGCGGCTCTACCCGGACGGCTACACCGACGACCCGGACGCGGCCCGCGAGTACCGCGAGCTGGTCGAGGCCGACCTGCGCGCCGAGCGGGCCGGCCGGCTGGAGCGCTGCCGGACGGAGCTGCCGCCCGGCGGCGGCCGGATGCAGCTGGACGCCGAGGCCACCGACCGGTGGTTGCGGGTGCTCAACGACCTGCGGCTGGCATTGGGCACCCGGCTCGGCGTCACCGAGGAGGCCGAGCTGGACGAAGAGCACCCGGCCGTGCAGGTCTATGCCTGGCTCACCGCCGTGCAGGACCTGCTGGTGACCCAGGTGCTGCCCTGACCGCCGGACACAACGGTTATCGTGGACAACCGTGCTGAGGCTGCCGGCGGCGATCCACGACGCCATCATCGCCCACGCCCGCCGCGACCATCCCAACGAGGCGTGCGGCGTGGTGGCGGGTCCGGCGGGCTCGGACCGTCCGGAGCGGCTGGTCGAGATGACCAACGCCGCCGGCTCGCCGACCTTCTACCAGTTCGACTCGCGCGAGCAGCTCAAGCTCTGGCAGGCGATGGACGACGCCGACGAGGAGCCGGTGGTGATCTACCACTCGCACACCGCCACCGAGGCCTACCCGTCGCGTACCGACATCAACCTGGCACAGGAACCGAACGCCCACTACGTGCTGGTCTCCACCGCCGACCCGGACTCGACCGAGTTCCGCTCGTACCGGATCGTCGGCGGTCAGGTCAGCGAGGAGCCTGTCGAGCTGGTGGCCGACGCCGGCCCGGCGGGGGGCTAGGCATACCGCCGCGCGCCGCGTGGTTGGGTTCGGTGTAACACCGCATCGACATTTCCAAAGGAGTACCGAATGGCCGTCGAGGTCAAGATCCCGACCATCCTGCGCACCTACACCGACGGGGCCAAGTCCGTTCCGGGGGAGGGCGAGAACCTGGCCGCCCTGCTCGATGACCTGGACTCGCGCCACGCCGGGCTCAAGGGCCGGCTGGTCACCGAGGACGGCGCGCTGCACCGCTTCGTCAACGTCTACGTCAACGACGAGGACGTCCGGTTCACCGGGTCGCTGGAGACGAAGTTGTCCGACGGCGACGCAGTGACCATCCTGCCGGCCGTCGCGGGCGGCGCCGACGCGGCGCAGTGACCCGCTACGACAGCCTCGCCGACGCGGTCGGCGGCACGCCCCTGGTCGGCCTGCCCCGGCTGTCGCCGCGCTGGGACTCCGGCTCCGGCCAGCCCGCGGTCCGGCTGTGGGCCAAGCTCGAGGACCGCAACCCGACCGGCTCGATCAAGGACCGGGCGGCGCTGGCGATGGTGGCCGCGGCCGAGGCGGACGGCCGGCTGACTCCCGGCTGCACCATCCTGGAGCCCACCTCCGGCAACACCGGCATCTCGCTGGCCATGATCGCCAAGCTCAAGGGCTACGGGCTGGTCTGCGTGATGCCGGAGAACACCTCGACCGAGCGGCGGCAGCTGCTGGAGATGTTCGGCGCCCGGATCGTCTCCTCGCCGGCCGCTGGCGGCTCCAACCAGGCGGTGGCGGTAGCCAAGCAACTGGCCGCCGAGAACCCGGACTGGGTGATGCTCTACCAGTACGGCAACCCGGCCAACGCCCAGGCGCACTACGACGGAACGGGACCGGAGATCCTGGCCGACCTGCCGGGCGTCACGCACTTCGTCGCCGGGCTCGGCACCACCGGCACCCTGATGGGCGCCGGCCGGTTCCTGCGCGAGAAGGTGCCCGGCATCCAGGTGATCGCCGCCGAGCCCCGCTACGGCGAGCTGGTCTACGGCCTGCGCAACATCGACGAGGGCTTCGTACCCGAGCTCTACGACGACACGGTGCTGACCTCCCGGTTCTCGGTGACCTCCTACGACGCCCTGCGCCGGACCCGGGACCTGGTCGAGCAGGAGGGCATCTTCGCCGGCATCTCGACCGGCGCCATCCTGCACGCGGCACTGGCCACCGCCGACCGGGCGCTGAAGGCCGGCCAGCGGGCCGACGTGGTGTTCGTGGTCTGCGACGGCGGCTGGAAGTACCTGTCCACCGGCGCCTACTCCGGTTCCCTGCAGCAGGCCGCCGAGCTGCTGGAAGGCCAGCTCTGGGCCTGAGCCCGTCCGGAGTTGCCGGCCGGGCAGGGGTGCGGCGGTAGCCTGATGCGGGTGAGCACACCGCCCCGACAGCCGGTGCCCTCGTCGCGGCCCACCCCGCCGGCCCGGCTGAGCCGCAAGCAGCAGCGCCGCCAGGAGCTGATCGACACCAAGCTGTTCCGCAGGATCTCCCCGTCCCGTCCGGGCGGCGCGGTGGTGGTGATGGCGGCCGCGCTGGCGCTGCTGTGGCTGGTGCTGGGCATCGACGCGCTGCTGGACCACCCGCTGCTGGAGCTCGGCATCAAGCCGCGCCGGTGGGACGGGCTGGCCGGCATCGTGGTGGCCTGGGTGCTGCACGCCAGTGCCGCGCAGCTGGCGGCACTGTCCATACCGTTCGCGGTGCTGGGCTGGCTGATGCTGACCTCCGGAACCCGCCACCTGGTGCTGGTGACCGCCGCGACCACGCTGGCCGGGGGACTGGTCGACTGGCTGGCCGGGCCCGCCGACCACGTGCTGGTGGGCGTCAGCCCGGTGCTGCTGGGGTGGCTGGGCTACCTGCTGGCCCGCGCCCTGTTCGGCCGCCGGGTGGTGCAGATCGCGATCGCGGTGGCGGTGACGGTGGTGTTCTCGGGCCTGTTCGACGCCCTGCTGCCCCGGACCCACCAGCACGAGTTCTGGGCCGGCGAGCTGGCCGCGTTCGCCGTCGGCGCCGGCCTCGGTGCCCTGCTGCACCGCCGCCGCGAGCCTGCTGGCGCGAGCCGGCCGCCCCTGGTCCGGCGGCTGGCCCGCCGCCGCTGAACCCCGCTGGCTCGGATCGGCTAGTCCGCTGGCCTTGGATCGGCTGGTCCCGCTGCCCGGTCGGTATGGGCTAGCCGGGGGAGAACCGCAGCCACTCCCGCGCCGGCCGGCCGCACGGCCCGCCGGCCAGCACGCTCATCCGGCGGTGGCCCGGTTCCAGCGCGACGGTGGCCAGGGTCTGCCAGCCGCTGCCCAGCGGGGCGTCCGGCTGGGCGTGGCAGCACACCCCGGCCCCGTCGGAGGAGTGAGCGCACAGCAGGTCGGCCAGTCCCTCGGCGCCGTCCTGATGCTCGGCGTCGGCGAGCCGGGCGGTCAGCACCGCATGCCGGGGCAGGCTGTCGGAGTCCGGGTCGGTCGGCAGCGCGCCGGCCGCCAGCTCCGGATCGCGGAAGTGGTTGGTGTGGACGCTCCAGCGGGCCGGCGGCAGTTCGGCCACCCCGGCCGGCGAGGCCTCCAGGCAAGCCACCCGATCGGCGTCCAGCAGCGTGAAGCAGCTGGAGGCCGCCAGCGGGGCGCTGCGCAGGATGGCGACGGCGGTGCCGACGTCGGTGGCGGTGTCGAGGATCCGGCGGGCCACGGCGTGCACCGCAACGCCGCCATCCCCGGTGTCGGCGCGGTGCGCCAGGACGTTGAACAGCACGCCCACCCCGGAGGAGTTCAGGCCGATCTTGGCCAGCAGGCCGGCCTCGGTGAGGGTGACGAACGGCTGGCGGGCCTGCGGGTACTTCAGCACCGCCCAGCCGCCGGCCAGCTCCCGGTGCCAGTCCCAGGTCTGCGCGCCGACCGTTGCTCCGGCCGCGTCCGCGCCGGCGATGGCCGAGCATTCACCACGGCCGGCGGCGCCGGCAGCGGCCAGCAGCTCGGTGCGGGCGTTGAGGGCATGGATACGCCAGGCCGGCAGCCCGCTGGCCTCGGCATAGCTGTCGAGCTCCTCGGCCAGGTCGCTGGCCCAGTCCGCCAGCGCGGTGCGGGCGGCCAGCGCCAGCCGCCGGACCTGGGCGGGAGCCAGCCCGGCGGCAGCGAACAGCCGGTCATAGACCGCCAGCGCGCCCGGCAGCCAGGCCTCGGTGCCGGCCGCCAGCGCGGCTGCCCGCGTGCCGGGCCCGCTGCCCGGCACGCGGCGGGTGCGCAGCTCCAGCACAGCGCTCAGCCGGCCAGGAAGCTGAGCCGGACGGTGCGGACGGCGTTGTCGACGTTGGTGTCGACCAGGCAGACCGACTGCCAGGTGCCCAGCTGCAGCCGGCCGTCCAGCACCGGCACCGTCGCGTACGGGGCGACCAGGGCCGGCAGCACGTGGTCGCGGCCGTGGCCGGCCGAGCCGTGCCGGTGCCGCCACCGGTCGTCGGCCGGCAGCAGGTCGCGCAACGCCGCCAGCAGGTCGTCGTCGCTGCCGGCACCGGTCTCCAGGATCGCCACCCCGGCGGTGGCGTGCGGCACGAAGACGTTCAGCAGCCCGGTGTCGCCGGGTTGCAGGAACTGCGCGCAGGTGTCGGTGATGTCGCGCACCACGGGCCGGTCGCCGGTACGGAACTGGAAGGTCTCGGTGCGCATACCAGCCATGATGCCTTCCGGCCGCCGGCCCGGCCGCCCCGGCGACGCGGCCGCTGTCGGAGTGCCTCGATAGGCTTTGCCGCATGAGTTCCCGCCCCGACGGCCGCGCCGCCGACCAGCTCCGCCCGATCACCATCACCCGCAACTGGCAGGCCTACGCCGAGGGCTCGGCCCTTGTCGAGTTCGGCGCGACCAAGGTGCTGTGCGCCGCCTCGGTCACCGAAGGGGTGCCGCGCTGGCGCCGGGGCAGCGGCCTGGGCTGGGTGACCGCGGAGTACTCGATGCTGCCGCGGGCCACCCTGACCCGCAATGACCGCGAGTCGGTGCGCGGCAAGATCGGCGGCCGGACGCACGAGATCTCGCGACTGATCGGCCGCTCGCTGCGGGCCGCGGTCGACCTGGCCGCGCTCGGCGAGAACTCCATCGCGATCGACTGCGACGTGCTGCAGGCCGACGGCGGCACCCGGACGGCCGCCATCACCGGCGCCTACGTGGCGCTGGCCGACGCCATCGCCTGGCTGGGCAAGCGCGGCTCGCTGGCCCGCACCGAGCCGCTGATCAACACCGTCTCGGCGGTGTCGGTCGGCGTGATCGATGGCGAGCCCCGGCTGGACCTGATGTATGAGGAGGACGTCCGGGCCGAGACCGACATGAACGTGGTGGTCACCGGCAGCGGCGAGTTCATCGAGGTGCAGGGCACCGCCGAGGGCGCGCCGTTCAAGCGCAGCGAGCTGGACGCGCTGCTGGACCTGGCGATCGCCGGCTGCTCCCAGCTCGCCCGCTACCAGCAGGACGCGCTGGGCCGATGAGCGGGCGGCTGATCCCGCGCTCGCGCGAGGGGCGGGTGCGACGATGACCGCCCGGTTGCTGCTGGCGACCCGCAACCGCAAGAAGCTGGAGGAGCTGCACCGCATCCTGGCGCCCGAGATGCCGGTCGAGGTGCTGGGGCTGGCCGACGTGCCGGCCTTCGACGAGGTGCCCGAGTCGGGCGCCACCTTCGCCGAGAACGCCCTGATCAAGGCCCTGGAGGCGGTCAGGCACACCGGGCTGGTCACGGTCGCCGACGACTCCGGGCTCGCGGTGGACGCGCTCAACGGCATGCCCGGGGTGCTGTCGGCCCGCTGGGCCGGCCACCAGCGCGACGATGCGGCGAACCTGGCGCTGCTGCTGGAGCAGCTGGGCGACACGCCCGACGACCGGCTGGGGGCGGCGTTCGTGTGCGCGGCGGCGCTGGTCACCCCGGACGGCAGCCAGGTGGTGCGGGAGGGCCGGATGCCCGGCCGGCTGGTCCGCGAGCCCCGGGGCAGCAACGGCTTCGGCTACGACCCGATCTTCGTGCCGGAGGGCTACCAGCTGACCAGCTCCGAGCTGCCCGCCGCCGACAAGGACGCCATCAGCCACCGGGGCCGGGCGTTGCGCGAGCTGCTGCCGTTCATCCTGCGAGCGCTGGAAGGTCCGGACGGCCAGTGATCACCTCGCCGGCCGGCGGTGCGTCCTCGCCGATGCAGACAGCGGCTACCGTGAGAGGGCGACGACGGACCCGCACGGCGGAGGAGAGCAGCTTTCGATGCGAGTGACCGGCCTGGGGCATGCCAGCATGCTGATCGAGACCGAGTTCGGCAGCGTGCTCACCGACCCCTGGGTGAACCCAGCCTACTTCGGCTCCTGGTTTCCCTTTCCGGACAACTCCCAGCTGGACTGGGACCGCTACGGCGACGTCGACTACCTGTTCGTCTCGCACCTGCACCGCGACCACTTCGATCCCGAGCATCTCAAGCGCTACGTCAGCAAGAAGGCCGCCATCCTGCTGCCGGACTATCCGACCAGTGAGCTGGAGGACCAGCTGCGCGACCTGGGTTTCCGGACCTTCGTGCAGACCCGCAACGACGAGGTGATCGACCTCGACGGGTTGCAGGTGATGGTCGACTCGCTGACCTCGCCGACCGACGGCCCGATCGGGGACTCCTCGCTGTGGCTGTCCGACGGCCGGCACACCCTGCTCAACCAGAACGACGCGCGGCCCTCGGACCTGGCCCGGTTCAGCCGGCTCGGCCACGTCGACGCGCACCTGCTGCAGTTCTCCGGCGCGATCTGGTTCCCGATGGTCTACGACCTGCCCAAGCGGGCCAAGCAGGCCCTCGGGGCAACCAAGCGCGAGCGACAGTTCGACCGCAGCCTGCGCTACATCGACGACCTGCAGGCCAGCTACGTCTTCCCGACCGCGGGGCCGCCGTGCTTCCTCGACGAGGAGTTGTGGGGCTTCAACGACATCTTCGGCGACGAGTCCAACATCTTCCCCGACCAGCGGGTCTACCTGGACTGGCTGGCCGAGCGGGGCCGCGACAACGGCCGGCTGCTGCTGCCGGGCAGCGTGGCCGACCTGGGCCAGCCGGACTGCCCGGTGGAGCACCCGGTCTCCGACGCCGAGGTGGACAAGCTGTTCGCCGACAAGACCGCCTACCTGCGCGACATGCAGGAGCGCCGGCAGCCCGCCGTCGAGCTGCAGAAGCAGTCCTGGGCACATCCGGAGATCGACCTGCTGGCCGAGATCAAGGCCTGGTTCACCCCGCTGCTGGAGGAGGCCGACCAGATGGCGGCCGGCATCAACGGCGGCGTCCGGTTCACCGCCACCGACGACGAGCGCGGCGACGTCGACTTCCTGATCGACTTCGTCGCCCGCGAGGTACGTCCCTACGCCGAGGAGAAGGTCCGCTACCGGTTCCAGACCAAGCGGGTCTACCTCGAGCACCTGGTCTACGAGCACGAGATCGACTGGGTGAACTCGCTGTTCCTGTCCTGCCGGTTCACCGCCACCCGGATCGGGCCGTACAACGAGTACGTCTACACCTTCTTCAAGTGCCTGTCCGAGGAGCGGCTGAACTACGCCGAGGGCTACTTCGCCGAGGCCGCCAACGACGAGGAGAGCATCACCGTGGACGGCTGGACGTTCCAGCGCCGCTGCCCGCACCTCAAGGCGGACCTGACCCGGTTCGGCCAGGTGGCCGGCGGGGTGCTGACCTGCCAGATGCACGGCTGGAAGTGGCGGCTGTCCGACGGCAAGTGCCTCACCTCGGTCGGCCGGACGCTGCGGACCGAGGGCCGGTCGGAGCACTGACGAAGCGCAGCACGGCCCCCGGCCGCAGCTGGGCCAGCACGTCGAGGTCGGCCTCGGGCAGCACCCCGACCACCGGATAGCCGCCGGTGACCGGGGCGTCCGGGCCGAGCACGATCGGCTGGCCGTCCGGCGGCACCTGCACCGCGCCCGGCAGGGTCGGCTCGGACGGCAGCTCGGCGGCGCACTGCTCGAAGCCCGGACGCAACCGCAGTGCCGGGCCGGCCAGCCGGGTGCCGATCCGGTCGCTGTCCGGACGGACCTGCCAGGCCGCCTCGGGCAGCGGACCTGGTTCGAACCACTCGGCTCGCGGCCCGGTTGCCAGCCTCAGCCGGGCGATGCCGGCCGGGAGCTCGGTGCCCGGGTGGCCGAGGTCGCCGGCGGTACCGGGCGGGCCGGCGGTCGCGCTGCCGAGGGGCAGCCGCTGTCCCGGGCCCAGCACGGCGGGTCCCAGGCCGGACAGCGTGTCGGTCGCCCGGGAGCCGAGCACCGCCGGCACCGCCAGACCGCCGCGAACCGCCAGGTAGCTGCGCAGCCCGACCGCCGGCGGGCCGAGTACCAGCACGGTGCCGGCCGGGCAGCTGAGGGCGGCGTTCCAGCCGCCGGGATGGCCGGACAGCGGGCAGCGGGCCCCGGTGCAGGCGACGGTGGCGGCGGTGGTCAGCCGGATTGCCAACCCGCCCAGGGTGATCTCGATACCGGCCGCCGACTCGTCGTTGCCGACCAGCCGGTTGGCCAGCCGCAGCGCCGCCCGGTCGGCCGCACCGCTGCGGCTGACGCCGAGCTCGGCCAGGCCCGGCCGGCCCAGGTCCTGCACGGTGGCCAGCGGGCCGGACGCCAGCACCTCGATCATGGCGGCCATTCTGCCGGGGCCGAGCGCGGCTCTGGCTGTGGGCGGAGGACTCAGGCCGGGTGCAGCCGGACCGGGGTGCCGGGCCGCAGCAGCGCCGGCGGATCCCGGTCGAGATCGAACAGCACCGCGTCGGTGGAGCCCAGCAGCAGCCAGCCGCCGGGGGAGCTGCGCGGGTACACCCCGGTGAACTCACCGGCGATCGCCACCGACCCGGCCGGCACCAGTGGCCGGGGGCTGGCCAACCGGGGCAGCCGCAGTAATGGGTCCAGGCCGCTGAGGTAGCCGAAGCCGGGCGCGAACCCGCAGAACTGCACGGTGTACTCGGCCGTGCTGTGCCGCCGGACCACCTCGGCCACCGACAGGCCGCAGCGCCGCGCGACCGAGTCGAGGTCCGCGCCGTCGTAGCGCACCGCCAGCTCCACCGGCTCCGGCCGGTCGGCGGCCGCGACGCCGGCGTCAGCGGTGCGCAGGCACTCGTCGATCCAGGCCCGCAGCTCGGCCATCGCCAGCGCGTCCGGGTCGATCTGCACCAGCACCGTCCGGGCGGCCGGCACCACTGCCAGCACCGCCGGATGTCCTTGCGCCACCAGGGCATTCCGCGCCGGAAGCACGTCCGCGGGGCTGGCCAGCTCGACCAGCACGGCGCTCTGGCCGTACGGCAGCAGCCGCCAGCCGGTCACGGGGCAGGAGCGGCGAAGGGCGCCAGCCGGACGCCGGCACCGGTCAGCCGGTCGCGCACCGCGCGGGCGATCCCGACGGCGCCGGGGGTGTCGCCGTGCACGCACAGCGAGCCGGGCCGGACGGAAAGCCGGCTGCCGTCCACCGCCTGCACCGTCCCGCCGGTGACCATGGCCAGCGCCCGGTCGGCGATCGCGGCGGGCTCGTGCAGCAGCGCACCGGGCCGATCGCGCGGCACCAGCGAGCCGTCCGGGCGGTAGCCGCGGTCGCAGAAGGCCTCGGCCACCACGGGAAGGCCCGCCGCGGAAGCCGCGGTGGCCAGCGCGGAGCCTGGCAGCGTCAGCACCGGCAGCGGCCGGTCCCAGGCCAGCAGGGCGGCCACCAGCGCGCCGGCCTGGCCGGGATCGGTGGCGGCGGCGGAGTACAGCGCGCCGTGCGGCTTGAGGTAGCGGACCCGGTCACCGGCCGCCCGGGCGAAGCCGTCCAAGGCACCCAGTTGGTAGAGCACGTCGGCGGCCAGGTCGTCCGGTGCCACCTCGATCCGGCGCCGGCCGAAGCCCACCAGATCCCGGTAGCTGACCTGGGCGCCGATGGCCACCCCGCGCTCGACCGCCTGGGCGCAGACCCGGCGCATGATCACCGGGTCGCCGGCGTGGAAGCCGCAGGCCACGTTGGCACTGGTGACGATGCCGAGCAGAGCCTCGTCGGCCGCGGGGTCCCCCCAGGCGCCGAAGCCCTCGCCGAGGTCGGCGTTCAGGTCGATCCGCGGGCTGTCCGGCATGCGGCTCACGGTATCCGGTGCGCACCGCCGCCACAGCTGTCAGAGCTTGAGCACCTGCACGGTCGCCAGGGTGGGCTGGGCCGAGCCGCCGGCCGGCTCCACCGACACTCCCATCCGGTCCACCGCGTCGAGGTTGCCCGCGGCCGGCACCTCGACGTTGCCGTGCTCGTCCGGCCGGAACACCCCGCCCGGGACGGGGGCGCCGGTCTCGGACATCAGCCACAGCTGGTAGGTCCGGCCGGCCGGCAGCGCCGGCAGGCCGCGTGCGATCAGCACCAGCCGGTGCTCGCTGCGCGAGGAGAGCAGGGTGCCCTGGCCCTGCTTCAGGGCTGTGGTGGTGGCCCGGACGTCCGGCGCGGCCAGCAGCGACTGCACCACCGAGGTCTGGGCGCGCTGCGCCTCGCGGTGCTGGGAGTAGCCCCACACCGAGGCGGCGACGGCGATCAGCGCGCAGGCGGCGGCCAGCCCCTGCCAGAGCGCGGTGGCGCGGGCCCGGCGCAGCGGCAGCACCCGGGCGCCCGGCACCCGGGGTGGCAGCGGCCGGCTCTGCGCGACGGCGCCCAGGACGGCGGCCCGCAGCTCCGGGGGCGGGCCGGCCTCGCTCAGGTGGCTGAGCTCGGCGGCGGCGTTGCGCAGCCCGCGGACCTCCTCGGTGCACGCGGGGCAGCCGGCCAGGTGCTGCTCGAACACCGCCCGCTCGTCGTCGTCGAGCGCGTCGAGCGCGTAGGCACCGGCGAGTGCGTTCAGTTCGTCGGTCATGCCGTCACCCCCAGGGCGTCCCGCATCCTGATCAAGCCGTCCCGTATCCGGGTTTTCACCGTTCCCAGCGGCACTTTCAGCAGCTCGGCCACCTCGGTGTGGGTGTAGCCGCCGAAGTAGGCCAGCGTCACCGCCTCCCGTTGCGCGGGGGTCAGGTCGTCCAGCACCCGGCGCACCCGCTGCGCCTCCAGGCTGGTCTGCACCTGCTCGCTGACCGAATCGTAAGGCCGCTCGGTGTGCAGCTGGGCGTACTTGTCGTCGCGCAGCATGCTCGACTGCGCCGAGCGCACCCGGTCGACCGCGCGGCGGTGCGCGATCATCAGCAGCCAGGGCAGCACGGCGCCCTTGCCGGAGTCGAACCGGGCGGACTGCCGCCAGACCTCGAGATAGACGTCCTGGGTCACCTCGGCGGCCTGGGCCGGGTCGCGGACCACCCGCAGCACCATGCCGTACACCCGCGAAGAGGTCTGGTCGTACAGCTCGGCGAAGGCCGGCTCGTCGCCGCGGGCCGCGGCCGCCACCAGGTCCTCCGGGGTGCGGGCGGGCACCGCCTTGGAGTGGCTGGCGCCGGACCGCTCGAACCACATGCTGGTCATGCTAGGGCCCGCGCACGGCAGCGCCGGCCGCCTGGGACGCCGGGAGACACCATGCGGGTACTTCGCAGCCGCCCGCCGCCGCGGATTGCGCGCCCCAGGACGGAGCCGGCGAAGTAATTTCTGGCGACCTGTCGAATCCGGAACCGCTCGTTCGTGGAGAGGGTACAAGCGGGGTCGCACCGGGCGGCCCGCAGAGGAAACGGAGCCCGACATGACCACGATCACGACCTCCGCCCCGATCACCCCGGCAATCGAGCGGCAGCCGGTCTGGAAGCACGGCGTCGCCGCGGCCGTCGTGGCCTCGGTCGCCACCACCACCCTCGCCGCGCTCGCGTCGGCCGCCGGGGTCTCGTTCGCCGACAAGACCGGCGCGAGCATCCCGATCGCCGGGTTCGCCCAGCTGACGCTGGTCTTCTCGCTGCTCGGGGTCGGCATCGCCGCCGTTCTGGCGCGCCGGGCCCGCCGGCCGCGAACCACCTTCGTGCGGACGGCGCTCGTCCTGACCGCGCTGTCCTACGTCCCGGATCTCACCTTCGGCTTCGACGCGGGCTCCGCCGCCACCCTGATCGCGCTGCACACCGTCGCCGCGGCGATCGTGGTGCCGGCCCTGGCGGGACGGCTGGCGCACTCGCGCTGACCACGCCCTACCCGGATTCAGGCTCGGTTCCACGGGGGAACCGAGCCTGAGTCGTGTGTAGGGCCGGGGGGAGTTGAACCCCCACTGTCACGGACCTAAACCGTGTGCCTCTGCCATTGGGCTACGGCCCCGCAGGGCCGAGCCTACCCGGGCGGCGGCCAGGCCCACCGGCCGCCGAGCCTAGGAGGCGGCGGCTGTGCCCATAGCCGCCGAGCCCGACTAGGCGGCGGCCAGGCCCAGGTCGCGGCGCAGCTTGGCGACGTGGCCGGTCGCCTTGACGCCGTACTGAGCCAGCTCCACCTTGCCGTCGGCGTCGATCACGAAGGTGGAGCGGATCACGCCCTGGACGGTTTTGCCGTAGAGCTTCTTCTCGCCGTACGCGCCGTAGGCGCCGAGCACCTGCCGGTCCGGGTCGGACAGCAGCGGGAAGGTCAGGTGCTGGTTGTCGCGGAACTTCGCCAGCTTGGCCGGCTTGTCCGGCGAGATGCCCAGCACCGCGAACCCCTCGCCGGCGAAGCTGCCCAGGCTGTCGCGGAAGTCGCAGGCCTGCTTGGTGCAGCCCGGGGTGGAGGCGGCCGGGTAGAAGTAGACGATGACGCGCCGGCCGCGGAAGTCGGCCAGCGACACCGGGTTGCCCTCGGCGTCCGGCAGGGTGAAATCTGGCGCCGGGTCGCCGGCGGCGAGACGTTCGGTCATGCCCGATACCGTATCGGCCCGCCGCCCGGTCCGGTCGGGTGGATAGGCTGGCTTCCAACCAGTACCCAGCCCACTCGTACACCGAAGGAGCCGACCGTGGCGACGCAGCGCGACGCGAGCGAGATCCGGACAGAAATAGAACGGGCCCGCGACCAGCTCGCGACGGCCGTCGACCAGCTCGCCGACCGGCTGGCGCCCAAGCGGCTGGTCGACGACGCCAAGACCAGCCTGCGGCAGAAGGCCGAGACGCCGCAGGGCAAGGCGGTGCTCGGTGGCGCCGCGCTGCTGGTGGGACTGCTGGTCATCCGCAACCTGCGCCGCAGCCGCCGCAACCGCTGAGACCGGTTCAGCTGCCGCCCGGCACCAGGCCGCTGAGGTGGCGGCGCAGTTCCTCCACCCGGGGCACCGGGCGGTGGAAGAGCACCACCACCTCGATACCCAGATCCAGCCGGGCCGTGGGCTTGCCCTGCAGTACGTAGCCGCTGATGTCGAAGCTGTCGTCGGCCAGCTCGATCCGCACCCGCACCGGGGTCCGCGGCCGGCGCAGCGCCTGGTGGTCCTGGGCCACAATGCCGCGCAGCGCCGCCTCGCTGAGGTCGATCAGCTCCCCGCCGGCCTCGACCTGCTGCCCGTCGCCCCGGTCGTAGCCGATGCTGAGCGTGGCGTCGAGGTTGGTCCGGGCATAGCGTCGGCGCTCCTCGCGCCAGGCGGCGCCCTGGATCTGCACGGCGAGCCGGCCGTCGGTGGTCACGTTCAGCAGCAGCACCGGCAGCACCCGCAGCGACGTCTCGTCCGGCCAGGCCACCAGCAGCCGAGTACCAGGCGGGAAGGCGCCGCTGGCCAGGTCACGGGGCGGGGAGAGGAACAGCACGCCGTCCTGGGCGCCGGCCACCTCGCTGCGATAGGCGCCGCCGCGCTGGTCGCGCAGGACAACCGCCGTCCCGTCCGCCGGTACGCCGGTCATTGCCTGCCGGTCGTTGCCACGTTCACGGCGCAATCCTAAGGAAGTTCGGCCCGCTGCCGCAGCGAAACGCCTTGATCGGACTCAGTCCGGTTCAGGACGGGGTGCCGGTCGCCGGGTCGGTGCCGGGCTCGTCGGCGGGACTGCCCAGCGCGCCGCGCAGCGCCTCGATCGCGTCGTCCGAGCTCGACACCGCCTGGGCGTTGGACCGCTGGATCTCCTCGTAGATCTCCTTGCGGTTGACCTTGACCGACCGGGGCGCCTCGATCCCGATCCGGACCGCGTCGCCGCGGACCTCGAAGACGGTCAGGACGATGTCATCGCCGACGACGATGCTCTCGCCGACACGGCGGGTCAGAATCAGCAAGGCGACGCTCCAGCAGGCAGTGGGCCGGGTCCGGCACCGACAACGCTAGCCTGCTTGCTGCAACAACGGTGCGCGCAGGGGCAGATCGGCGTCGGCGAGCACCAGTTGCACGGCGGTGCCGCGGTCGGCGGCGATCACGATCGGGGCCAGCAGGTTGGCGGTGGCGTCGCTGATGCCGTTGGTCACCGTGACGATCACCAGCACCAGCACCTCGTCGCCGTCGGCCACCCCGAGGGCGCTGACGTCGGAGGCGTCCAGCAGCGGCGCGTAGTCCGGGAAGAACCTCCCCGGCGCCGCCACCACGAACCGCAGTCCGGGGGTCTTGGCCGAGCGCAGCGCGTAGAGCACCCCGTGGGCGTCCAGCGCCGAGACGGTGAAGTCGCGCTCGTCTTCGAAGCCCGGGATCGGGGTGGCGAAGGTGATCCGGTCGGGCAGGATGGCCGGGCGCGGCAGGGCGCTCAGGGTGCCCGATGCCGACCCGTTCGCGGGCAGGGTGCTGTGCTTCACGCTCACCTCAAGAAGTCCAGTAGCGAGATCTGGCTGACCTTCGCCGTGGTGGCCAGCGCGGCCTGGTAGGCAGCGTTGGCCGACGTCACCTGAATGGCCATGTCGGCCAGATCGATCTCCTGCAGGTCCGACAGCTGTGACTTGAGCTGGACCAGGTTGGTGTTGGCGGTGTTCTGCACGCTCTGGATCCTCTGGTACTTGGCGCCGGCCAGGGACTGCTCGTTGGTGATCGCCACCTGCCGGGCATCAAGCTGTGCGAGGTCCGCGCCGAGCCCGGACGGGTTGGTACGCAGCTTCGCCGAGATGTCGGTGAGCAGGTCGAACAGGTTGCTGCCGTTGGGACCGAAGGTCGCGGTTCCGGGCGTGTTCAGGTCGATGGCGTTGTTCGGCCCGACGGTCCGGGTCACCGTGCCGGTGTCGCCGGCGTAGCTGCCGGCGGTGTCGAAGGCGACCCCGCCGGCGGTGGTGCCGCCGAACACCGGGCGGCCCAGGTAGCTGGAGTTGGCCAGCGACAGCAGCGAGGCCCGGGCCTGGTCGACCTGCTGGGCCAGCGCCTCGTTGGAGGCGGCGTTGCCGGTGCCGGTGTTCATGCCCTGCAGCACCAGCGAGCGGACCTGCTGGAGCTGGCTGGTCATGCTGTGCAGGGTGCTGTCGACCGTGGTCAGCCAGCCGAGGGCGTCGTTGGCGTTGGCCTGGTACTGGTTGAGCTGCTTGAGCTGCGAGCGCAGTTGCAGGGCGGTCACCGTGCCGGTGGGGGAGTCCGACGGCTTGGTGATCTGCCGGCCGGAGGTGATCTGCCGCTGCAGGGTGGCCAGCCGGGCGGCGTCGGCCTGCAGGCCGGCCAGCGCGCCCCGGGAGGCGGAACCCGCGGTGACTCGCATCATTTACAGGCCCGCCCGTCCGGTGTGGTTGATCAGCAGGTCGAGCGTCTCGTCCACGGTGGACAGCACGCGGGAGGAGGCCTGGTAGGCCCGCTGGTAGGTCAGCAGGTTGGTGGTCTCCTCGTCGAAGCTGACCCCGGCCGAGGACTGCGCGAGCTCGTCGATGCTGTTGGTCACCGCCTGCTGGACCGCGGCCTGCTGGTTGGCCCGCTGGACGTCGGTGGCCAGGGTGCCGACCAAGCCGCGGTAGGCGGCGTCGGCTCCGGAGCTGGAGCTGCCCAGCTGGGACATGCCCAGCGCGATCGAGCCGTCCAGGTTGCCGCCCGGGGTGCCGGAGGCGGCCAGGTTCGCGGGGTTGGTCACCACCACGGTCAGGGTCGCGGCGGTGCTGCCGGCGAACAGCGGCCCGCCGGGGTTGCCCGCCAGGTCGTAGCCGCCGGCCTGGGCGGCGTTGACGGTGGCCGCCAGCGCCCCGGCGACCGCGTCGAGCTGGGCGGCGTAGCCGGGCAGTGCGGTGGTCAGGCCGTCCACCAGCCCCTGCAGGGTGCCGCCGGCCGGTCCCGCCGGGGTGCCGCCGACCAGGATCTGGTTGCCGGCGCTCAGCGACAACGGGGTGGCGGTGGTGGACGACACCAGGCTCAGCCCGCCGACCGTCACGTCGGCGCTGCCGTTGGCGTTGATGGTGGACTGGGCGCCGGTGAGGTCGGCGAGCTTGAGCAGCAGCGCGTCGCGCTGGTCGGCCAGGGAGTTGGTGTTGCTGCCGCTGGCGGTGGCCACCGCGATGTCGCCGTTGAGCTGGGCGAGCGCCGCCGCGGCGGTGTTGATCTCCACGGTGGCGGCGGTGGCCTGCTGGGACACCGACTGGGTCAGCCGGTCGAGGTTGGAGCTGCTCTGGTTGATGCTGCTGGTCAGGCTCGCGGCCTTCTGCAGCACCACGTTGCGGGCCGCCAGGTCACCGGGGTTGTTGGCCACCGCGGCCCAGGAGTTCCAGAAGTCGTTGAGCTGCTCGGCAAGCCCGGTGTCGCTGGGCTCGTCGAAGAGCGTCTCGACCGAGGACAGCACGGTGGCGGTGGTCTGCCGGTAGCCGTTGTCGCCGTGCTCGGTGCGCGCCCGGCCGTCGATCATCGGATCGTTGAGCCGGGTGGTGCCGGTGACGGTGACCGAGCCGTTCGGATGCTGGGTGGCATACAGCGCCGCGACGCCGGCCACCGGGCCGACCGCGGCGAGCTCGGCACGCTGCCGGGTGTAGCCGGGGGTGTTGGCGTTGGCGATGTTCTGGCCGGTGACCTCCATGCCGTAGCGCTGCACATTGAGCGCTGCCAGGGCATTGGTGAGGCCGGAGAACGAACTAGTCATGCCTGCTCGTCCATCAGCATCGGACCGTCGGTGAGGGTGGCCGCCGAGCCGTGCGCGTCGTAGGTCTGCACCGGCTGGGTGACCGACAGCAGGGTCTGGCGGACCGCGCGGGCGCCGGCGGCCAGCAGCGCGCGGTTGTCGCCGGCGGTGCGCTCCACCTCGTCGACCAGCCGCAGCAGCACCTGCCGGTGCTCGGCGAACAGCGTGGACCACGGTTCGGGGGCGAGCGTCTCCAGCTCGGCAAGCGTCGGGGGAGCGGACAGTCCAAGGTCGTCGGCGATCGCGTCCACCTCGGCGGCGCGCAGCACCTCGGTGCCGCGCAGCTGCTCGAGGGCTGCTTCCACCTCGTCGTTGGCGTGGGCCAGCCAGCGGCTGTGCCCGGCGCTGACGATCAACTGCTCCTCGACGAGCTTGAAGAGCAGCAACTGCAGCGCCTCACGCTCGCGCCACAGCAGCGTCGATACCTCGGAGAACCCCATGGTTTTACTTCCCGTAGTCGTCAACATGACTACCTCACACTCCCCTCGGGTTCAAAGCAACTGATCGGCACAGCGCCGCCGTACTTGAACGGTCCCGGGTGCGTACAGGGGTCACAACGCCCAATGGGAGCGACACGCCGTAGTGATGCAGATCACATTAACTCTGTGTATCCGAAACTTAACGCAGGTAATACATTAAGCCCCGGTTAAGTCAGCGGGGGCCGTCTTAACCGGCAGTAATCGAGTACCCATCTGTGTGGCCAGCAAAGTGCAGCAAATGACCAAGCAGCACCCCTGCCAGGAGAAGAGTAACGATGACGATGAGTCACAAGGCCTCCGTGCCGGCATCCGCCGCGCTGGTTGATTCGACCGCCCCGGCGTGCTCCGCCGAAGTGGAAGCACTGATCCGCGACAACCTGGCCCTGGTCGGCCACATCGTCCGCGAGACCATGACCCGGCTGCCCGCCCATATCGGTCGCGACGACCTCATCTCCGCCGGCATGACCGCGCTGGTGCTCAGCGCGCAGAGCTACGACGAAGCCCGCGGCGTTCCGTTCGCCCGGTTCGCCGCCATCCGCATCCGCGGCGCCCTGGTCGACGAGCTCCGCTCGATGGACTGGGCCAGCCGGTCGGTGCGTGGCCGGGCCCGCGAGGTGGAAACGGTCCGCAACCAGCTCGCGGTGACCCTGGCCCGCTCGCCCCGCCCGCAGGAGGTCGCCGACACCCTCGGGGTCAGCGTCTCCGAGCTCGGCAACATCGACGCCGACGTGCACCGGGCCAGCGTGCTGAGCCTGCAGGGCTTCGCCCCCGAGACCGGTGCGGCGATGGTGGCCGACGTGCAGCGCGGCCCGGAGCAGCTGGTGCTCGACCGCGAGCAGCTGGGCTATCTCTATGACGCGATCGCCGAGCTGCCCGAGCGGCTGCGCCACGTGGTGCAGGCCTACTTCTTCGACCAGCGGCAGATGGCCGACATCGCCGCCGAGCTGGGCGTCACCGAATCCCGGATCTCCCAGCTGCGGGCCGAGGCGCTCAAGCTGCTGCGGCACGGCATGGCCCACGCCGAGCCGGAGCTCGCCGAGACTGCCGAGCCGACCGGCCGGGCCGGTGCCCGGGTCGCCAGCTACGCGGCGGCGGTGGCCGCCCGTGGCACCCTGTCGTCCCGGCTGAGCATGTCCAACCCGCTGGGCGAGACGGTCACCTCCTACGGCTCCGTGGCGCAGCGCGCCGGGCTGGGCCACACCTCCATCGCCTAAGACGGAAATCGGGCGATTTTTCCCACCCAATCGCTCAAGTCGTCGCACCGGCTGCCGAACAGATATCCGAGCTGATCCACGGATGGATCGGCCGGCCCGGTAAAGCGGGTCATCCGGACTCTGTTTCAGGAGGAAACACAGTGAGTCTCCGCATCAACACCAACGTCGGGGCCCTCAACGCCTACGGCAACCTGTCCGCGAACCAGGCCTCGCTGCAGGCCGCGTTCGAGAAGCTGTCGAGCGGCCTGCGGATCAACAAGGCGGCCGACGACGCGGCCGGCCTGTCGATCAGCCAGGGTCTGACCTCGCAGATCAACGGCCTCACCCAGGCCGTGCGCAACGCCCAGGACGGCACCAACGTCGCCCAGATCGCTGACGGCGCCCTGGCGACCGTGCAGAAGATCCTGCAGCGTCAGCGTGACCTCGCCGTCCAGGCCGCCAACGGTGGTTCGCAGGACGCTGCCGCGCAGGCTGCGGCCCAGTCCGAGATCACCAACCTCAACACCCAGCTGGACAACATCGCGGCCACTACGGCCTTCGGCGGCACCAAGCTGCTCGACGGCACCTACACCGCCGCGGTGGGCGTCTTCCAGGTCGGTGCCAACAACACCGCCAGCGAGCAGATCTCCCTCGCGCTGACGGCGGCCGACTCCACCACCCTGGGCGTCTCGGGTGTCAACGTCGGCACCACCGCGGGTGCGCAGACCGCGATCGGCACCGTGGACGCGGCGATCGCCGCGGTCTCGGCCGCCCGCTCGCAGATCGGTGCCACCCAGAACCAGCTGAACTACACCATCAGCAACCTGCAGACCACGATCCAGAACGTGACCGCGTCGCGTTCGAACATCACCGACGCCGACCTGGCGACGGAGGTCACCGCCATGAGCCAGGCCCAGATCCTGACCTCGGCCGCCACCTCGGTGCTGGCCCAGGCCAACTCGGCTCCGCAGGCGATCCTGAAGCTGCTGCAGTAGTTCGGCCGGCAGCGCCACGCACCACATCGGTACAGCAGTAAGCCGCTCGCACGATCCGGCCGGGGTTCGAACAGAGCCCCGGCCGGACCGCTTGGACGGCAGGGCTCGAGAAGGTAAGGAGTGCAGGTGAGCGCGTTCGCGATCAACGGGCTGTCCTCCGGCATCGACACGGCCTCCCTCATCTCGCAGTTGATGACGGTGGCCGCGCAGCCGCAGACCCAGTTGAAGAACCAGCTGTCCGTGCAGCAGAACGTGCTGAGCGCCTACCAGGCGATCAACACCAAGCTCACCGCGCTGCAGACCGCCGCCGACGCGGTGAAGCAGGCCGGCACCTGGGCCGCCACCAAGGCGGTCTCCAGCAGCACCGCGGTGGTCGCCTCGACCACGTCGAGCGCCACCTCCGGCTCGGCCACCACCTTCGACGTGATCCGGCTGGCCACCGCCCAGATCAGCACGGTGGCAGCCGCCGGCACGGTGGTCGCCTCGCCGCCCAACGGCATCGACATCGTGGACTCGGCCGGCGTCACCCACCACCTGGCCATCGCCGACGGCACCGCCGCCGGGGTGGCGACGGCGGTGAACAACGCCGCGCTGGGCATCCGGGCCTCGGTGATCAGCACCGACTCCGGGCCGCTGCTCCAGTTCACCTCGGTCGCGACGGGGGCGGCCGGGGCCTTCACGGTGAACGGCCTGGACACCGCCCCGCAGACCCTGGTGGCCGCCCGGGACGCCCAGATCGCCGTGGGCAACCCGGCCGCCGGCGGTTACACCGTCTCCAGCAGCAGCAACACCTTCAACAACGTGATCCCCGGCGTCACCTTCAGCATCGGCGCGGTGGCCACCGGGGTGACCGTCTCGGTCTCCAGCGACGCCAGCGCCATCAGCGACAAGGTCAAGGCCCTGGTGGACGCCACCAACGCCGCGCTCGCCGAGCTCGGCAAGGACACCGGCAAGGGCGCGGTGCTGGAGAGCAACTACCAGATCAACTCGATCACCAACAGCATGCTGTCGACGATCAGCCGCGGCAGCAGCGGGACCAGCTTCGCCTCGGTCGGCGTGCAGCTGACCTCGACCGGGACGCTCGCCTTCGACGCCACCGCCTTCGCCAGTGCCTACGCCACCGACCCGGCCAAGGCCCAGGCCACCGTGGCGACCTCGCTGGCCGGCGCGCTGTCCACGCTCGCCATGAACACCTCGACGCAGATCGTCAGCCCGCTGATCAACTCCGGCACCTCGCAGATCGGGGCGCTGAACAAGCAGATCGCCGACTGGGACACCCGGCTGGACAGCCAGCGGACCGCCATGCAGAACAAGTACGCCGCGATGGAGGTGGCGTTGCAGAAGCTGCAGTCCACCTCCAGCTACCTGACCTCGGCGCTGGCCGCTATCAGCAAGTCCAACTCCTCGTCGGACAACTGAGCCGACCAGCCCACCGCCCACCAGCCGTAGAAGGAGATGATCGCCGATGCCAGCCGACCCCGCCCGCGCCCGCTACCTCGCTGACGCCGTGGCCACCGCGACGCCGGCCCGGCGGATCGTGCTGCTCTACGACCGGCTCTGGCTCGACATCCAGCGCGCCCAGGCGGCGCAGGACTGCGGGGATCTCACCGCCCGCGACCACCTGCAGCACGCCCAGCAGATCCTCGCCGAGCTGCTGGGCAGCCTCGACGTCACCGCCTGGACGGGCGCTGCGGACCTGGCCTCGCTGTACTCCTACCTGCTGCGCGAGCTGATCGGCGAGGTGATCGAGCCCCGGCCGGGCCGGCTGGCGACCGTCACCCGGATCGTCTCCACCCTGCGCGAGAGCTGGCAGCAGGCCGAGGCGCAGTTGCAGGGCGGGACGCCTTCGGCCGACGGCCGGGAAGCGGTCCGCGTTGGCTAGCCAGCCGGCTACTCCGGGGTCGGCTGCCGCGCACGGCGGCCCCGCCTCGGCCGCGCCAACTGCCGGCTCCGGCGGCCCGGCCTCGGCCGCGCCGACCTGGGAACAGGTGCTGGCCGACCTGGAGCAGGAGACCGCGGCGCTGGCCGAGGGGCTGCGGCGCGGCGAGCTGCTCGCGCCGGTCACCCCCTGGCACCCGCCGGTGCTGCCGCCGATCCCGGCCGAGCTCGTCGCCCGGGCACAGGCACTGCTCGACCAGCAGCTGCGGCTGCAGATCCAGATCGGCCTGGAGCTGGACCGCAGCCGCCCGGCCGGCCGGGCCCGCCCGGCGAGCCAGCCCGACCCGGCGCCCCAGCTGGTCGACCTCAGGGCCTGACCGTCCGATCAGCCGGGTCACCTCATGCCTGAGTTGTCCGGGCCGGCGGGGCGATCGCAAGACCCGACTGTCCGGCATCGCGGGCAACTGTCGGACACTGGCCGCTTTCGCGCATCCGCCTGGTTCTGTCCGGATCCCGCAGGGTCTAGGCACATTTCTTTTACTAAGTCTTAACTCTGCGTGATCAAGGTCGATAGGGAAGCCACGAGCACGGACTGCTCCCACAGCCCCGCCAAGGATTGGCGAACCCCCAGAACAGCGGAGGTTTCGTGCCGTGCTCGACGATGTCGCGTCCGTGACCCTCAGTACCGCCCTCTCCGCGTTGGCCGCCCGGCAGCGGGTGAGCGCGGACAACATCGCCAACCTGGAGACCCCGAACTTCCACGCCGGCCAGTTGTCCTTCGAGGACGACCTGCGGCGGGCGGTGGCGGCCGGTGACCCGGCCCAGGCCACGGTGACGCTGACGACCAGCACGGCGCCCGCCGGCGTGAACGGCAACAACGTCAGCCTCGACACCGAGACCCTCACCGACTCCAAGACCGCGCTGCAGTACCAGCTGCTCAGCGGCGCGATGTCGTCGAAGTTCGCGCTCATCGACACCGTGCTGCGGGGCTGAGCCGGATGTCGATCTTCTCGGCCATCACCACCTCGGGCACCGGGCTGAGCACGTTCCGCACCTGGATCGACGTGATCGCCAACAACATGGCCAACATCAACACCGTCAAGCCCACCTCCGGCGCCGCCTTCCAGGCGCAGTACGTGCAGGCCGAGGACATCGCCGCCGGCGCGCCCGACCAGGCCGGCGGCGGGGTGCGCGTCACCGCCCTGCCGCTGTCCAGCGCGGAGGGCCGGCTGACCTACCAGCCTTCCAACCCGCTGGCCGACGCCCGCGGCTACGTCCGGCTGCCCGACATCGACATGGCCGAGCAGATGGGCAACCTGATCATGGCCCAGCGCGCCTTCCAGGCCAACGCCGCGGTCGTGGACCGCGCCCGCGAGACCTACCTGGACGCCATCAACATCGGAAAGAACCACTGACATGACCTTGCCCGCGATCGGCGCCGTCAGCGCCGCGCTACCCACCCTTGCCCCGGCCACGGTGCTCAGCGGCCCGGACGCCACCGCATCGGCCGGCGCCAGCACCTCGGCCGGCTTCGCCTCGATGCTGGAGAAGGGCATCAACGCGGTGTCCTCGGCGCAGAGCAAGGCCGACAACCTGGCCGTGCAGGCCGCCACCGGCGACCTCACCGACATCCACGACTACACCATCGCCGCCGCCCAGGCGGAACTGGTCACCCAGCTGGCGACCACCATCCGGACCAAGGGCGTTGACGCGTTCAACCAGATCATGGGAATGCAGGCCTAAGAGATGCAGGACAAGATCCTCTCGACGCTGCAGCGGTTCTGGCGCGGCTTCCTGGCCTTCACGCCCGGCCAGAAGGCAGTCACGGTCGCCGTGGGGCTGGCCCTGGTGGTCGGCGGTTTCACCTTCTCCTCCTGGGCGTCCAAGCCCAGCTACGCGCCGCTGTTCACCAACCTGGCGCCGGCCGACGCCAGCGGCATCATCGACAAGCTGAACGCCAACAAGACGCCGTACCAGCTGGCGGCCAACGGCACCTCGATCCTGGTTCCGCAGAAGGACGTCTACAACCTGCGGCTGACCATGAGCGCGGCCGGCCTGCCCTCGTCGGGCAGTTCCGGCTACAGCCTGCTGGACCAGGAGGGCATCACCACCTCGGAGTTCAAGCAGCACGTGGACTACCAGCGGGCGCTGGAGGGCGAGCTCTCCAAGACCATAAAGTCGATCAGCGGGGTCCGCGACGCCGCGGTGCACCTGGCGATCCCGCAGCAGAGCGTGTTCACCGACGGCAGCCAGAAGGCCACCGGCTCGGTGCTGCTGACCACCGACCCCGGCACCACGCTGACCTCCGGCCAGGTGCAGTCGGTGGTGAACCTGGTCTCCTCCAGCGTCCCCGGCATGGGACCGGACCAGGTCAGCGTGTCCGACGCCAGCGGCAAGGTGCTCTCGGTGGCCGGTGACGCCAACTCCGCGGCCGCCGCCGACACCCGTACCGAGGCGATCGCCCAGTACAACAAGCGGGTCAGCGCCGAGGTGCAGCAGATGCTGGACCGGCTGGTGGGCGCCGGGCACTCGGTGGTCACCGTCAACGCCGACCTGGACTTCGACAAGAACAACACCGTCACGCACTCCTACAGCTACGCCACCGGCATTCCGCCGCTGTCCGAGGCGAACACCACCGAGACCTACGGCCCGGGCCAGAGCGGCACCGGCGGGGTGCTCGGTGCGGCCTCGCCCAGCCCGAGCGCGCAGCCCAGCTCCAGCGCCGGTGGCGGCTACCGCAAGACCACCACCACCCGCGACAACGCGGTCGGCGAGAGCACCGAGACCCGCAGCGCCGCGCCCGGCAAGGTCCGCACGCTCAGCGTGGCGGTGCTGCTGGACAAGAACGCCCCGCCGGTGGACGAGGCTCAGGTGCGCCAGCTGGTCGGCTCGGCGGTGGGCCTGGACCTCAAGCGCGGCGACTCGCTGGCCGTGGCCTCCGCCCCGTTCGACACCTCGGCCGCCGACCAGGCCAAGAAGGCCGCCGACCAGGCCGCCGCGGCCGCCGCCTCGGCCCGGCGCAGCGCCGAGCTGATCTCGCTGGCCAAGACCGTGCTGGTGGTGCTGCTGGTGCTGGCCCTGATCGTGGCGACGATGGTCGCCAGCCGGCGCCGGCGCCGCAACGGCCCGGCCGACGAGCTGGACACCTTCCTCGCCACCCTCAACGACGCGCCTGGCTCGCTGCCACCGGCGCCGCGCGACATCGTGCCGCCGCACAGCCGCGAGGCCGCGGCGAACCTGGCCCGGCAACGGGACCTGGCCGAGATGGCCGACAGCGAGCCGCACGAAGTGGCCCGGCTGCTGCGTACCTGGCTGAACACCAAGGAGAGCTGACGATGGCAGAGACGCTGGCCACTGTTTCTTCGATCGGCACCCCGCTGGCAGCCGCGGCCGCCGCGGAGCCGGGCCCCGACCTGACCCGCGGCCTGACCGGCCGCCGCAAGGCCGCGATCCTGCTGCTGCAGCTGGACCAGGAGGCCTCGGCCAAGGTGCTCAAGCAGTTCTCCGAGACCGAGCTGGAAGAGGTGGTCGCCGAGATCGCCCGGGCCGGCGACGTGCCGCCCGCGGTGTCGGCGGCGGTGCTGCGCGAGTTCGGCATCCTGCAGGCTTCCGGCGACGCGCTGGTGCGCGGCGGGGTCGAGCAGAGCCGGGCGCTGCTGCGGGCCGCGGTCGGCGACCAGCGTGCCGACGCGATCCTGGACCGGCTGTCGGGCAGCATGTTCGACGTTCCGTTCAAGTTCCTGCAGAACGCCGACGCCCGGCAGCTGCTGAACTTCATCTCCGACGAGCACCCGCAGACGATTGCCCTGGTGCTGGCGCATGTTTCCGCGCCGCTGGCCTCGAAGGTGCTGGCGGGCCTGGGCAGCGAGCTGCAGGCCGACGTGGCGCACCGGATCGCCACCATGGATCAGACCACGCCCGACATCATCCACCAGATCGAGGCCAACCTGCAGCGCCGGATGGCAAACCTGCTGGTGCCCTCGGAGCTGGCCGCGGTCGGCGGCGTGCAGCCGCTGGTCGACATCATCAACCGCGCCGACCGGGGCACCGAGAAGCTCATCCTGGAAGGCCTGGAGGACCGCGACCCGGAGCTGGCCGAAGAGGTCCGCAGCCGGATGTTCATGTTCGAGGACCTGGTCAATCTCGAGGACCGCGCCGTGCAGCTGGTGCTGCGCCAGGTCGAGACCGGCAACCTCGCCATCGCGCTCAAGGGCGTCGCCACCGTGGTGCACGCCAAGATCATGGCCAACATGTCCGAGCGGGCCGCCGCGAGCCTGGCCGAGGAGATCGAGCTGCTCGGCCCGGTCCGGGTGCAGAGCGTGGAGGAGGCCCAGACCGAGGTGGTCCGGGTGATCCGCGAGCTCGAGGAGTCCGGCCAGATCATCGTCCGGCGCGGCGAAGAGGACGAGTTCGTTGCCTAATCCCTTGGGCAGTATGGGAAGCCTCGCCTTCGACTTCGGCGCCGGCGCGGCAGTGCCGGAGCGGCTGGTGGAGCAGGCGCGCGCCGAGGCCCGGGCGGTCGGCTACGCCCAGGGCTGGGCGCACGGGGTGCGCAGCGCCGCCGAGACCCAGACCGCCGAGAGCGCCGTGGCAGCCGCCGAGCTGGCCGCGCTGCGGGCCCGGCACTCCCAGCAGGTCGGCTCGGCGCTGCAGGCGCTGCAGGCCGCCGCGGCGGACCTGCGGCAGCGCACCGTGACCGTCACCGACGAGATCTCCGACCAGATCCTCGCCGCCGCCGTCCAGCTGGCCGAGGCGCTGCTGGGCCGCGAGCTGCGCGACCCCGCGGTGGCGGCGCCGGCGGCGCTGGCCCGGGTGCTGGCGCTGGTGCCCGACGACCAGCCGGTCACCGTCTGGCTGAGCCCGGCGGACCACGACACCCTGACCGGGCCGGACGGACCGGCGCTGATCGGTTCCGTCGAAGGCGCCACCGGACGCGCCCTGAGCTACGAGATGGACCCGGAGCTGCAGCCCGGCGACGCGCGGGCGCGCTGCGGCAGCAGCACCATCGACGCCCGGCTGTCGGCCGGGGTGGAGCGGCTGCGGGAGTACCTGGCCCGATGAGCACCGCGATCCTTTCCTCCGAGCGGGCCCGCCACCGGCTGGCCGAGCTCACCGAGCTCGCCGCCCCGCGGATCTACGGCTACGTCTCGCGGGTGGTGGGCCTGTCGGTCACCGTCTCGGGCCTGACCGGCCGGATCGGCGACCTGCTCACCATCGGCACCGGCCCGCAGTCGGTGCTGGCCGAGGTGGTGGCCGTCGACGGCCAGAACTGCACCTGCCTGCCGCTGGGCCCGCTGGACGGGATCGGCAACGGCGACCGGGTCGCCGCGACCGGCGGCCCGTTGCGGGTCGGCGTCGGGGCCGGCCTGCGCGGCCGGGTGCTGGACGGGCTGGGCCAGCCGCTGGACGGCCGCCCGCTGCCGGCGGGGCTGGACCGGGTGTCGGTGGAGCTGGCGCCGCCCGCGGCGCTGAGCCGGCGCCGGGTGGACGAGCAGCTGGCGCTGGGCGTGCGGGCCATCGACTCGCTGATCAGCGTCGGCCGGGGCCAGCGGGTCGGCATCTTCGCCGGTTCCGGCGTCGGCAAGTCCAGCCTGCTGTCGATGATCACCCGCGGCACCACCGCCCAGATCACCGTGGTCGCCCTGATCGGCGAGCGCGGCCGGGAGGTCCGCGAGTTCCTGGAGAACGACCTCGGCCCGGACGGCCTGCGCGACGCGGTGGTGGTGATCGCCACCTCCGACCAGCCGCCGATGGTCCGGCTGCGTGCCGCCTACACCGCGACCCGGATCGCGGAGTGGTTCCGCGACCAGGGCCAGGACGTGCTGCTGCTGATGGACAGCATCACCCGGCTGGCCACCGCACAGCGCGAGATCGGGCTGTCGGCGGGGGAGCCGCCGGCCTCGCGGGGCTACCCGCCGTCGGTGTTCGCGCTGATGCCGCGGCTGCTGGAGCGGGCCGGCGGATCGGAGCACGGCTCGATCACCGGCCTCTACACGGTGCTGGTCGAGGGCGAGGACCACAACGAGCCGGTCGCCGACACCGCCCGGTCCATCCTGGACGGCCACATCGTGCTGGACCGCCGGCTGGCCACCGCCGGGCACTTCCCGAGCATCGACGTGCTCGAATCGGTGTCCCGGGTGGCGAACTCGGTGACGACGGCCGAGCAGCAGCAGCTGGCCCGTACCGCCAGGCAGTTGCTGGCCGCCCGCCGCGATGTCCGGGAGCTGGTCGAGATCGGCGCCTACGTCGCCGGCACCAACCCGCGCGCGGACCGGGCGCTGGCGCTCTGGCCGCAGCTGGAGGCCTTCCTGCAGCAGGACATGTCCGAGCGCAGCAGTGCCTCCTCGGCCTGGGGCGCGCTGGCCGACGTGCTGGCCGGCGACCCAGCGGCCGCGGTTTCAAGTGTTTCGACTGTTCCGACGATGTCGACGGTGGAGGGCCGATGAGCCACAACTGGATTCCCACCGTGCTGCGGGCCCGGCAGGCGCAGGAGGACGTGCTGGCCCAGGACCTGGCGGCCGCCCGCCGTGACGCCGACCAGGCCGCCGGCCACCACGCCGAGGAGCTGGCCCGGGTCGAGGGCATGGCGGTGCCGCACAGCCAGACGGTGCGTGCCTTCCACGCCACGCTGAGCGCGCAGCAGGCTGCCGTGGCCAGCCTGGCGGCCGCCCGCAACCGGATGCTGTTCGCCGACCGCCGGGTGGCCGGCACGATGGTCGAGCTGACCGCCGCCGCCCGGGCCCGCCGCACCGTGGAGAAGCTGCACGAGCGGCTGCTCGACGAGCAGGCCAGCGCCGCCTCGGTCGTCGCGCAGCGCGAGCTGGACGAGGTGTCGATCGGCCGGCACGGTGCCCGGTTGCGCGAGGCCACGCCATGACCGTCGAGATGTCCGGCGTCGCCTCGGTGCTGGCCCGGATCGCCCAGATCCAGGCGAGCAACCCGTGCGCCCAGGCGACCCGCCCGGCCGCGCCGGTACCGGCCCGGACGTTGGCATCCGGTGGGTTGATGACACCGGGAACCGGCACCGCGCTGGCCGACCGGGTCACCGCGCCGGACTTCGCCGCCACCCTCGCCGAGGTGCAGAACGGCCAGCCGGACGGCACCGACGTCATCGGCTCGGCCGAGAAGTACCTCGGGGTGCCCTACGTCTTCGGCGGGAACACGCCGGCCGGCCTGGACTGCTCGGGCCTGGTGCAGCGCGCCTACGCCGACCTGGGCATCACGCTGCCCCGGGTGGCCGCCGACCAGGCCCACGTCGGTACCCCGGTGGCCAGCCTCGCGCAGGCCCAGCCCGGCGACATCCTGGCCTTCGGCGAACCCGCGCACCACGTGGCGCTCTACCTCGGCAACGACCGGATGATCGCCGCGCCGGAGCCGGGGGACCGGGTGAAGGTCCAGAGCGTCTTCCAGACACCGACCAGCATTCGCCGGGTGCTGCCGTCCGGCCCCGCCGGGCTTGCCGGGCTGAGCGGGCTGGCTGGGCTGAGTGGCATGGCCGGGCTGAGTGGCATGACTGGACTGAGTGGCATGACCGGGCTGGCCGGGTTGACCGGCATGGTCGGGCTCGGCACGCCGGCCGGTGCCCTGCTGGCGAGCGGGGTCAGCCAGTACGCCGGGCTGTTCGCGCAGAACGAGGCCCGTTACCAGCTGCCGCAGGGCCTGCTGGCGGCGGTCGCGCACACCGAGTCCGGCGGGAACGCCGCCGCGGTGAGCCCGGCGGGCGCCCAGGGCCTTATGCAGCTGATGCCGGCGACCGCGCAGGGCCTCGGGGTGGATCCGTGGGTTCCCGCCCAGGCGGTGCAGGGCGCCGCCCGGTTGCTGTCGAACTACCTGCACAGCTACGGCTCGGTGCCGCTGGCGCTGGCAGCCTACAACGCCGGCCCGGGTGCCGTGGAGCAGTACGGCGGCGTTCCGCCTTACGCCGAAACCCAGAACTACGTCGCCAAGGTCACCGCACTGATGGCCGGGAGGGCCGCCTGATGGCACTCACGATCACCGTCGCGAGCAGCGGCGTGGCACCGGCCGCCCCGGTCGAGCAGGCCGGCCCGGACGGCGCCGCCGGTGCCCGGACCGGCAACGCCTTCGCGGGTGTGCTGGCCGGTCTCGGCCAGGACACCCCGGTTGGCCGGCCCGGCCCGGGTACTCGGGGCTCGTCGGAGCACGCGTCGACCGATCCGGCCGACGCTACCGCCGACCCGGATTCGAGCACCGCCGCGGCGGAGCTGGCCGACCTGGCGGCACTCGCCCTGGCGGTGTCCGGCGCGCCGGTGCCGACTCCCGTGCCGGTCGGCACCGGATCTCCCGCGGCCGGCGAGCCGAGCGATTCTGCGCAGGCCGACCCGGTGGCTGGAGCGAAGGGTCCGGCCCCGCAGGCCGCGCTCGCCGCGCAGCAGGCGGCCGCCCGGCGTCCGGCCCAGGCGGTCGAGGCGCAGCTCGCGGCCGCGGCTGCCAAGGCGGCCCGGCAGGCTGCGGGCCCCGCCGAGCCGACCACTCCGGCGGATCCGACCGATCCAGCTACTCAGCCGCTTCCCGTGCCAGCAGCCGCGCCGGGATCCAGCGAGGCGACCGACCGGCCGGGCGCCGCGCCGACCGCCGGTCCGGCTGCGCACGCCACTCCGGCGTCGCTGCCCGAACTGCCCGAGCTGCCCGGGCCGGCCGGCGCCAACGTCTCCGGTGCCCCGGCGGGACCGCCCACCGGTACGCCTGCCACCACTCCTTCGCCGGCCAGCCCGGCCACCTCCGATCCCGCCTCCCGCGCCACCCCGGCGGTGGTGACGCTGCCCGGCACCGCCGCGGCGATCGCCACCACGTCCGGTGCCGCCCGGGCAGCCGGCCCGGCCAGCCCGGACCCGACCACCCCTGACCCGACCGGCCCGGCGACCGCCGGCAACGGCGCGCAGGTGAGCACCCCCAGCGGCACGCACCGCGCCGAGGCGCCGTCCGGCCCGCGGGCCGGCCACCTCCGCCCGGAGCCCCAGGACCCGTCGCCGGCTCCCGCTCCCCAGCCGGCGGTCACCGCCCCGGTGCCGGCCACCGTCGGCCCGGCGCCCGACCCGACCCAGGCCGGCATCGCAGCGGTCCAGCAGCCCTCGCCCACCGCGCCGATCAGCCAGCCGGCCGGCTCCGACGCCCGGCCGGTGCCCCGGCACCCGGCGGCGGACCTGCCGCTGGCCAGCCAGGTGGCCGGCCCGGTGCTGGCGTTGCGGGCCCGCGGCGACGGCAGCCATCAGATGATCGTCGCGCTGCACCCCGCCGAGCTCGGGCCGGTCAACGTGCACGTCCGGATCTCCGGCGACGCGCTGACGATCTCGCTGGCCAGCTCGAACGACATCGCGCACGACACGTTGCGCGACGCCCTGCCGCAGCTGCGCTCGGAACTGCAGTCGGCCGGCCTCGGCGCGGCCTCGCTGTCGCTGGACCTGACCTCGGGCGGCTCGGCCGGTTCCGGCGCGTTCGCCGACCCGCGCCAGGCCGCCGCACCCGGCCCGCCGGCCCACACCGTCCCGGCATCCGAGCCGGTCCGCGGGTCGGCTCGGCAACACCGCACCGCCACTAGCTCCGGCCTGGACCGGTGGCTGTGAACACCCCAGAACAGGAGAGCAGATGACGCTACCGGTCTCCGCGGTCGCCAGTGGCCAGCCGGTGCTGCCGAACCCGGCCATCGACACCACGGACAACGCCAAGCTGAGCTCCAAGGCCTTCCTGCAGCTGCTGGTCGCGCAACTGCGCTACCAGGACCCCAGCAAGCCGGTCGACACCTCGGCGTTCATGAACGAGACGGCCACCCTGACCCAGGTGCAGTCCTCCGAGCAGACCGCCCAGGTCAGCCTGGACATGCTCACCGCCCAGCGGGCCCAGACCGCGAGCAGCCTGGTCGGGCACACCGTCAGCTACACCGCGGCCGACGGCAGCCAGATCACCGGCTACGTCTCCTCGGCAACCATCTCCTCGGCCAAGCCGACGCTGCGGATCGGGACGGTCGACGTCGACCTGAGCCAGGTCCAGCAGGTGCTGGCCTCCGGCACGCCCTGAGCTCCCCGGCCCAGCGCCCGATTCCGAAGAACCCAACCGCGAATATCCCTTCTCTCAAGGAGAAAACCCCCATGCTTCGCTCCCTGTTCACCGGCATCTCCGGCCTGCGGGCCCACCAGCAGATGCTCGACGTCACCTCCAACAACATCGCCAACGTCAACACCGCCGGCTTCAAGGCCTCCTCGACGGTGTTCGAGGACACCCTCAGCCAGACCATCTCCGGCGCCGGCGCGCCGACCGCGACCAACGGCGGCACCAACCCCACCCAGGTGGGCCTGGGCGTGCAGCTGGCCGGCACCGCGATCAACTTCTCGCAGGGCTCCAACCAGTACACCGGCCGCACCAGCGACCTGCTCATCAACGGTGACGGCTTCTTCGTGCTCAACAACAACGGCCAGCAGACCTTCAGCCGGGCCGGCTCCTTCAGCCTGGACTCGGCCGGCCACCTGGTGGCCCCGGACGGCTCCATCGTGCAGAGCGCGGCTGGCGGTGACCTGGACCTGTCCGCGCTGAGCAGCGGCACCTACAAGTCCTGGAGCATCAACCCCTCCGGCGTGGTGAACGGGGTGGACGCCACCGGCGCCACCACGGCGCTGGGCACCATCGCGCTGGCCACCTTCACCAACCCGCTGGGCCTGACCAAAGTGGGCGACTCGCAGTACCAGGTCAGCACCAACTCCGGTCCCGCCCAGATCGGCGCCGCCAACACCGGTGGCCGCGGCAGCCTGACCCCGGGCTACGTGGAGATGTCCAACGTGGACCTGGCCGCGGAGCTGACCAACCTGATCATCTCCGAGCGCGGTTTCCAGGCCAACTCGCGGGTGATCACCACCTCCGACGAGGTGCTGCAGAGCCTGATCAGCCTGAAGAACTAGTTACTGGCAGGAGCACTCGGGCCCGCTGTCCGCAGCGGGCCCGAGTGTCTTGGAAAGAGGGGTCGGCCGGCATCCGCCGGGCGGTCCGGTGGCTCAGAAAACCGCCGCCGATGCCGATATGTAATACCGAGGAGGACCCACGGACGGGTCCTGCACACACCTGGATGGATCCGTTGATACTGCTGCGCCGGTTGGGTGGACCCGTATTCACCCTCAACCCAGACCTGATCGAGCGTGCCGAGGCAACCCCGGACACCGTGGTGACCCTGATCGGCGGCAACAAGTACGTCATCTGCGAGTCCCTCGACGAGCTCGTCGAGCTGATCCGTGACTACCGGGCCGGCATCATCGCCAGCGCCGAGGCCATGACCGCCGGCACCTCCTACTCCGACGCGGGTGCCGCCCATTCCGGCGGCCACCCCCGGATGCGGGTGCTGTCCACCGCGGGTACGCCGGGCCAGCCGCCCGTGGTGCCGATCCGAAGGACCGATGCCTGATGGATCCGTCCCTGATCATCGGGGTCGTCCTGGCGGTCGTGGCCATCGTCGGTTCGGTGACCATGGAAGGCGGCAACATCGGTGCCATCTTCCTGATCCCGCCGATGATCCTGGTCTTCGGCGGCACCGCCGGCGCCGCCATCGCCGGTGCCGTGATGCGCGATGTCAGCTCGCTGCCCAAGCAGCTGATCCGGGCCTTCACCGCCAAGACCCCGAAGCCCGACGACGCCGTGCAGACCCTGGTGCGGCTGGCCGGCCGGGCCCGCCGGGAGGGCCTGCTGGCCCTGGAGTCCGAGGCGGCCGAGGTCGAGGACGAGTTCCTGCGCCGTGGCCTGCAGCTGGCCATCGACGGCACCGACGCCGAAGAGGTCGCCATCATCCTGTCCACCGAGGTGGACACCAAGCGCGCCATCGACCGGGCGGCGGCCAAGCTGTTCGCCGACATGGGCGGCTACGCCCCGACCATCGGCATCATCGGGACCGTGCTGGGCCTGGTCAAGGTGCTGGGGCACCTGTCCGCGCCGTCCAAGCTGGGGGCTGAGATCGCCAGCGCGTTCGTGGCGACGCTGTGGGGCGTGATGAGCGCCAACGTGTTCTGGCTGCCGCTGGCCAACCGGCTCAAGCGGGTCAGCGAGGCCGAGTGCGAGCAGATGGAAGTGATCATCGAGGGCATCCTGGCCATCCAGGCCGGTGCCAACCCGCGGCTGGTCGAGCAGAAGCTGCAGAGCCTGCTGCCGGCCAGCAGCCGGCAGCCTGAACGGGACGTCGCCTGATGAGCGCCGGGCGCGCGGCGGCCGGCCGCCGGCACCGGGGCGGCGGCCATGCCGAGGAGCACGAGAACCACGAGCGCTGGATGGTCACCTACGCCGACATGCTCACCCTGCTGCTGGTGCTGTTCATCGTGCTGTACGCCATCTCGCAGGTGAACACCTCCAAGTTCTCCGAGCTGAAGTCGAGCCTGGCCTCGGCGTTCAAGAACGGCCAGCCCTCGGTGCTGTCCGGCGGCAGCGGGATCGTCGACGGCAGCGGCGACTCCGACGGCCAGCAGGCCAACCCGAGCCTGCCGGTGTTCTCGATTCCCCAGCCGGCCAAGAAGACCGCCGACCAGGACCGGCAGGACGCCCAGCGCGAGGTGGACGAGTTCAAGGAGATCGAGGCCGCCATCAAGGCGTCGCTGCACAAGCACGGCCTGGACGGCAACGCCGAGTTCAACATCGACGAGCGCGGCCTGGTGGTCACCGTGGTGACCAACGAGCTGGTGTTCGCCGGCAACAGCGCGGTGCTCGAGCCCGAGGGCGCGGTGATCCTCGACGCGGTGCTGCCGCCGCTGCGCCGGATCGACAACCAGATCCAGGTGGACGGCCACACCAACCAGCAGAACGTCAGCACCGCGCCGTACCCCAGCGGCTGGGAGCTGTCCTCAGCCCGGGCGTCGTCGGTGGTGCGCTACCTGGTGGCACACGGCCCGATCGCGGCGAGCCGGCTGAGCGCGGCCGGCTTCTCCGACCAGCGGCCGTTGCTGCCGGCCAGCGACCCGCGCTCGATCACCCGCAACCGGCGGGTGGACATCGTGGTGCTGTCCAAGCTCCCGGCCGCCGTCCGCAGCCAGCTGCCGGTCCTGGGCAGGGATGCCGGCCATGGCTGAGCCGACCCCGCCCCAGCAGCCTTTCCGCACCGAGACCAGGAGCACGACATGACGATGACCGCGACCGACCGGCCCGACCGGATCGCCAACGAGGTTTCCAGCAAGGGCGGCCGGGCCGGCGCCAAGGGCAACCCGGCCGAGACCGGCAAGGCAGCCGGCAAGCAGCCGGGCAAGAAGAAGTCCAAGAAGAAGTTCATCGTGCTGGCCGTGGTGGTGCTGCTGCTGGGGGCGGTGGCGAAGTTCACCGTGCTCAAGCCGTCGGGCGCCGCCGCGGATGCCAAGCCGGTGCCCGGGCACGTGCTGGCGATGCCGGACATGACGCTCAACCTCGCCGGCGGGCACTACCTGCGGATCAAGCTCGCCCTGCAGACCGTGGAAGGGACCTCGGAGGAGTTGGACACCAGCGAGGCCTCCCAGGCCGTCATCGAGGTCTTCAGTGACCGTCCGGTGGCGGAGCTGACCGGCGAAGCGGCCCGGTCCAAGGCGAAGAAGGAGCTGCTGGTCAAGCTGCAGAAGGTGTACCCCAAGCAGATCATGGACGTCATCTACACGGAGTTCTTCACGCAGTAACCCACCCTTCCACCACGTGCTGCCACCTCCCGCCACCGGTGCGGGAGGTCCCGGCTGAGCCGGAGTGCTCAGGTCTGCTGCGTCCCGGTCGAACGTTGTTCATGTGGCAACGTCACCATCCGCGCATCTTGCACCGGTTCGTAGTCTGGCCCGGCGACCCGTAGAGGGCGAGGACGCGTCCGGTCCGCTGGCCTACGACTTCCGCCGGCCCACCAAGCTCTCCCGTGACCACGTCCGGGCGCTGCAGATGTGCTACGAGACCTACGCCCGGCGGGTGACCACGCTGCTCACCAGCGGCCTGCGCCAGCTCTGCCAGGTCAACCTGGTCGCCATCGAGCACCAGAGCTACGAGGAGTACATCTCCACCCTGGCGCCGACCACCATCCTGTCGGTGCTGGACATGGGGCCGCTGCCGGGCACCGCGCTGCTGGAGTTCTCGGTGCCCACCGCGCTGGCCTGCGTGGACTACCTGCTCGGCGGTCCGGGCGGTGACCAGCCCACCCGGCAGCTCACCGACTTGGAAAGCGGCCTGCTGCGCAACCTGATCGAGCAGATGCTCTCGGTGCTGCGCTACGCCGTGGAACCCACCATCGGACTGGACCCGGTGCTGCGCGGCCTGGAGTTCAACCCGCAGTTCGTGCAGGCCGCGGGCGCCTCGGACGGCGTCATCGTCGGCTCGTTCCAGATGCGGGTCGGCAACCAGGTGTGCGTCTCGACGCTGTGCGTTCCGTTCGCCGCGCTGCTGCCCCGGCTGCAGGTCGGCAAGGAAGGCCGTGCCCAGAGCCCCGCCGAGCAGCTGGCCGAGCAGCAGGCCGCCCAGCAGGTGCGTGCCGCGCTCGGCAACGTGCCGGTCGAGGTGTCGCTCAGCTTCGCCCCGGTGCAGCTGACCCCGAACGAGATCGTCCGGCTCGAGCCCGGCGACGTGATACCCCTGCGGCACCAGGTCACCACCCCGCTGATGGTGACCTCCGGCGGCATCACCTTCGCGCACGCCCTGGCCGGCCGGCAGGGCAGCCGGCTCGCCGGCCTGGTCGTCGGCAACAACAGGAGGAACAACCCGTGACCCAGACCATGTTCACCAACGAGCTCGCCCGCTCCGCGGCCCTGGCCGCACTCGCCAGCCTGCCGATCTCGGACCCGCTGGAGCCGGGAGTGGCCAGCAACGACCCGGACCAGTTGCGCTTCGACGGCGTGGCGGTGACCGCCCGGTTCACCGGCGGTTGCAGCGGCGAGGTGCTGATCGCGGTGGAGCGTGCGCTGGCCGATGCCCTGCAGAACTCCCCGCTGGGCGCGCTGGACGTCTCGGCCGCACTCACCCCCGCCCTGACCGCGGCGGCCGGGGTGGCCGGCACCGTGCAGATCGGCCCGGGCCAGGCGCTGGAGCCGGCGACCGCGCTGGCCGCGCTGCTCGGCAAGCCCGGTGCGCAGGCCGTTCCGCTGCTGTACCAGGGAATGCCGCGGGCCCTGGTGGGCATCGTGGTCACCGCCGAACCCACCGCGACCGGCCCGCAGGCGCCGCACTACCCGAGCCCGGAGGAGCTGCGTGCCACCGGTCCGTCCGGTGCGCCGGCGGCCCGGACCTCGCTGCGCACCGGCCTGGACCTGCTGCGCGACGTCAGCATGGAGGTCACCGCGCAGATCGGCAGCACCCGGATGACCATCAGCGAGCTGCTGTCCCTCAACGAGGGCGCGGTGGTGGAGCTGGACCGGGCCGCCGGCGCGCCAGCCGACCTGCTGGTCAACGGCCACCTGATCGCGCGCGGCGAGGTCGTGGTGATCGACGAGAACTTCGCCCTGCGGATCGTGGAGATCGTCGCCGACGATCCGGTGCCCGCGCGGTCGTGAACACCGTCGCCGTCATAGGCCGGATGCTGCTTGCCCTGGTCTTCGTGCTGGGCGTGATGTGGCTGCTGGCCCGCTGGGCCCGCAAACCCCTCGGTGGCAAGGCCGACCGGGTGATGGCGGTGCTGGCCCGGCAGCAGCTGAGCCGCACCTCCTCGGTCGCCGTGCTGCGGGTGATGGACCGGGCCCTGGTGCTCGGCGTCACCGAGCAGGGCGTGCAGCTGCTCACCGAGACCGAGCTGTCCGCGGTCGAGGACGCGCTGGCCACCGAGGCCACCACCGGCCGGAGCCGGGTCCGCGCCCGGGCCGCGATCACCGCCGGCCCGGACGGGGACGCCCCGCCCGAAGGACAGCTGCGGCCGGTCGCCGGCCGGGCGGCTGCCCTCGACGGATCGGTGCTCTCGCCCAAGACCTGGCGGCAGCTGGTCAACGCCGCCCGCGAGCTGACGGTCCGCCGATGAGGAAACTGCTCGTCACGCTGGCGCTGGCTGCCGGCCTGCTCGGTGCCGGCCTGCTGACCGGTGCCGCCTCGGCCGGGGCGACCACGCTGCCGGTGAGCACCGTCCAGCACCAGACCGCCGCCCGGTACGCGACCGCCGCGGAGCACGAGACGACGACGCTGCCGCTGCTGGTGCCGAAGCTGGCGCCGGTCGGGCCCACCAAGCCGGCTGGGCCCACCGGCACCGTCAACCTCGACATCAATCCCAAGCCCAGCACGTCGGTCAGCATCCTGCTGCTGCTCACCCTGCTGTCGGTGGCGCCGTCGATCCTGCTGCTGATGACCAGCTTCACCAAGATCTTCGTGGTGCTGGGACTGACCCGCAATGCCCTGGGACTCAACGGTGTTCCGCCCAACCAGGTGCTGGCCGGGCTCTCGCTGTTCCTCAGCCTGTTCATCATGAGCCCGGTGGTGAAGAAGGTGAACGAGCAGGGGGTGCAGCCCTACCTGCACAACACCAAGAGCCAGTCCGTGGCGTTCCGGGACGGCATCGCACCGATCCGGGAGTTCATGCTGGCCCACACCCGCTCGGAGGAGATCGCGCTGATGCTGCGGGCCGGGCACCTGCCGAACCCGCCGACGCCGGACAAGCTGGAGCTCACCACCCTGATCCCGGCGTTCGTGCTCTCCGAGCTGCGCTCGGCGATGATCATCGGCTTCGTGGTCTACATCCCGTTCCTGATCATCGACATGGTGGTCTCGTCCTCGCTGATGTCGCTGGGCATGATGATGCTGCCGCCGGTCTCGGTTTCGCTTCCCTTCAAGCTGCTGCTGTTCGTGCTGGTGGACGGCTGGGGGCTGATCATCAACTCCCTCGTCACCAGCTACTCCACCTAGCGCCGCCGGCCGCGACGACCACGCCAACCAGCCAACGCCAGAAGAGAAACCTTGCCGAAGGGAGGCACGGGTGACCGACACCGCGATCGTGCACCTCGGGCTGCAGGCGATGCTGATCGCCTTCGAGCTCGCCGCGCCGACGCTGCTCACCGCGCTGCTGGTCGGTTTCGGCATCTCGCTGTTCCAGTCGGCGACCCAGATCCAGGAGTTCACGCTGTCGTTCGTGCCCAAGGCGATCGCGGTCGGCATCGCGCTGCTGCTGTCCGGGCGCTGGATGATGCACTCGATGGTGACCTTCACCGAGCAGCTGTTCAGCCAGATCCCGAGCCTGATCAGCTGAGCGCGGCATGAGCATCGAGCTGGGCACCGCGAGCGTGGTGACGCTGCTGCTCGCCTCGATCCGGATCACCGCGTGGCTGGCGATCGCGCCGCCGTTCGCGACCGGCGGGGTGCCCAGGACCGTCCGGGTGATGCTGGCGGTGGGCCTGGCGCTGGCGGTCTCCAACACCGCCCGGGCGCACGCGCCGGCCGCCGAGCTCGGACCGCTGGTCACCAGTGCGGTCGAGCAGCTGGTGATCGGCGCCTCGCTGGGCTTCCTCACCCGGTTGCTGTTCACCGCGGTGGAGGCGGCCGGCGCGCTGATCGACTTGAGCGGCGGGTTCTCCCTCGCCTTCGCCTACGACCCGCTGTCGGCCTCGACCACCTCGGTGTTCGGCAAGTTCTACGGCCTGCTGGCGACCACCCTGATCTTCGCCACCAACGCGCACCTGGTGATCCTGCAGGGCTTCCTGCGGACCTTCGGCTCGCTGCCACTGGACGGCACCATGTCGCTGGCGCACCTGGACACCGAGCTGGTGCACGGTGTCACCGCCATGTTCGTGGCCGCGCTGCAGATCGCCGCGCCGCTGATCGCGGTGCTGTTCCTGGCCGACGTCGCGCTCGGCCTGCTCAGCCGGATCTCGCCGCAGCTCAACGTCTTCCAGGTCAGCTTCCCGCTCAAGATCATGCTGACCCTCGGCCTGGTGGGGCTGAGCTTCGCCACCATGCCGCGGATCGTCACCCAGCTCGGCAGCACGGCGGCCGAGCTGATGATGCGGATCGGGACGGCCGGCTGATGTCGGGCAAGCCCGCCGGGGAGAAGACCGAGAAGGCCAGCCCGCGCAAGCTGAAGAAGGCCCGGCGGGACGGCCAGATCGCCCATACCCCCGAGGTCGGTTCCTGGTTGAGCGTGCTGGCGGCGAGCTTCGTGCTGCCGGCGGTGGGCCGTTCGCTGATGGATTCGGCGCGTACCACCTTCGTCCAGGTCGGCTCGGTGATCGCCACGCCGGACACCGGCCGGGCGCTGGCGATCACCCGCGGCGCGGTCACCTCGGCGGTGCTGGCCACCGCTCCGCTGGCCGTCCTGGTGATGGTCACCTCGGTGGCCTCGGCGGCGATGCAGGGCGGCATCTGGGTGGCGCCGAAGCTGCTGATGCCCAAGCTGACCCGGCTGAACCCGCTCAGCGGGCTGAAGCGGATGTTCGGCCCGCAGGGCATCTGGCAGCTGTTCAAGTCGCTCGGCAAGCTGGCGGTGCTGTCGGCGGTCACCTACTACTCGGTGCGCGAACTGGTGCCGACGCTGATGGCGGCGGGCTCGCTACCGCTGTCCTCGGTGCTGGACACCACCACCGACGCCGCGCTGCGGCTGATCCGGCTGGGCGCGGGTGCGGGGTTGCTGCTGGCCTTCGTCGACGCCGCGGTGGTCCGCCGGCGCACCAACAAGCAGCTGCGGATGACCAAGCAGGAGGTCAAGGAGGAGCACAAGAGCAGCGAGGGCGACCCGCTGCTGCGCAGCATCCTGCGCTCGCGGGCGCTGGCGATCAGCCGCAACCGGATGATGGCCGACGTGCCGAGCGCCGACGTGGTGGTGGTCAACCCGACGCACGTCGCGGTGGCGCTGCGCTACGACCCGGCCCGCGGCGCGCCGCGGGTGGTGGCCAAGGGCGGCGACCATGTCGCGGCCCGGATTCGTGAGCTCGCCGAGCGCAGCCGGGTGCCGATGGTGGCCGACGTCCCGCTGGCCCGCACGCTGTACCAGACCTGTGAGATCGGCCAGGAGATCCCGCCGGACCTGTACCAGGCGGTGGCCACCGTGCTCGCGTTCGTGATGCGGCTCAAGCGGCGCGGATCGGCAGCCGGCCTGCACCGGATGCAACCGGCCTGAGAAGGGGGACAACCCCCCGCAGGTTGCCGCGCTGTTCGACGAGTTCGACGCCTCTGCCTCCCGCGTGTGCGAGTCCACAGTCCTTGCCCTGGGGATCGAGGTACCCGAGGGCACTGACACCTTGACGGCTATCAGCGTTGAAACGAGCCGTTTAGAGCGCGAGGTGGGTCTGCGGGTAGTCGATCTCGATCTCGATCTCGTGGACGAGGGGGAGATAGCGGAACGCCTCGGTAGGTCTCGCCAAGCCATCAATATGCTGGCCAAGGGGGAACGCGGCTCCGGGGACTTCCCTACGCCGTTCGGGTTGCCTGGCGGTAGGCGGGTGTGGACGTGGGCCGCAATAGCTCGATGGGTACGCCTGCACAAGCCCGATTGGGACGACCCAGCTGAGCCCGATCACCTGTCTCGTGGGGAGCAACGCGAACTCGCCGCATGGCTGACGAAGCGCACCCAACCCTCCCAGCTCCGACGCTGAGACGCGGCAGCTCCGCTGGAAGCAGGGGGATTTCAGCCGCGCGGCTTACCAGCGGTTGGGGTCGTTGCGGATGACGAACTTGCGAAAGAAGACACCGGTGCCCCCGCACAGTTCGCCGTCCCGGCGCTGAAAGTGCACCATGTCGGCGGCGTCCGCCGGTGTGAACGTCTGGTTGCAACGGTCGCAGCAGGCTTCCCTGAGACCGTCGTCCAGCCGACTCCGGTTGGACTCTGACATCGGTATCTCCCTCGCCCCACCTTTTGCCTACACCCGTTCCATCGGCGTGTCGGCAGGCGGGATTAGCTCCTCGGCCGGCTCAGGTCGCCGGCCCGGGTGCCGAATAGTTCATACGCCAGGACGGCGACAAAGCAGACACGGACCGGTCTGCACCAGCAGGGCAGTACCTGACCTTGTCGCCGCGATGAGCCCCGAAGGTGTATGTGAATCCCAGACGGTTGAGTCAGCTGGCCGTGCCGATCGGCGTGGTGGCCATCATCCTGATGATGGTGGTGCCGGTCCCGTCCGGAGTGCTGGACTTCCTGATCGCAGTCAACATCACCGGCGCGCTGCTGATCGTGCTGGTCAGCATGTACGTCGAGCGGCCGCTGGACTTCTCCAGCTTCCCGTCGCTGCTGCTGGTGGCGACCCTGTTCCGGCTGGCGCTCAACATCTCCGCCACCCGCCAGGTGCTCGGCAAGGGCTACGCCGGCAAGGTGATCAACGCCTTCGGGCACTTCGTCATCGGCGGCTCGCTGGTGATCGGGCTGGTGATCTTCGCGATCCTGCTGGTGATCCAGTTCGTGGTCATTACCAACGGTGCCGGCCGGGTGGCCGAGGTGGGTGCCCGGTTCACCCTGGACGCGATGCCCGGCAAGCAGATGGCCATCGACGCCGACCTGAACTCCGGCCTGATCGACGAGGCCGAGGCCCGCCGGCGCCGGATCGAGGTGGCCTCGGAGGCCGACTTCTACGGCTCGATGGACGGTGCCTCGAAGTTCGTCAAGGGTGACGCCATCGCCGCGATCATCATCACGGTGATCAACCTGGTCGGTGGCATCGCCATCGGCATCCTGTCCAACCACCTGTCGGTTACCGAGGCGGTGGCCAAGTACAGCCTGCTGTCCGTCGGCGACGGGCTGGTCTCGCAGATCCCGGCGCTGCTGCTGTCGGTGGCCACCGGCCTGATCGTCACCCGGGCCGGCGGGTCCTCTGACCTCGGCACCGTGGTGGCCGAACAGCTGAGCAGCCAGCGGCGCGCCCTGCAGATCGCCGGTGGCGCGGGCCTGGCGCTGTGCCTGGTGCCCGGGCTGCCGAAGCTGCCGTTCCTGCTGGTCGGCGGGGTGCTGCTGGTTATGGCACGCCGGATCGCCAGCACGGTGAAGGCCGAGACGGTGGCCGCCACCGGGCCGGTCGCGGCGGCCGCCGGGCCGGCGCCGGACAGCCCGGAGGCGATCCTGGACGACCTCGCCGTCGACCCGCTGGAGCTGGCGCTGTCCTCGGACATGATCACCCTGGTCGACGGGATCGGGGCCGACCTGCTGGACCGGGTCCGGGCGCTGCGCCGCAAGCTCGCCATGGAACTGGGCGTGGTGATGCCGCCGGTGCGCACCCGGGACAACTTCGACCTGCCGGCCTCGACCTACGCGATCAAGCTCAACGGCGTCGAGGTGGCCCGCGGCCAGGCGCCGGCCGGCACGGTGCTCGCCATCGGCGACGGCCTGGAGAACCTGCCCGGCACCGCCGGTTCCGAACCGGTGTTCGGCCTGGCCGGCAAGTGGATCGGCACCGAGCTGCGCGGCCAGGCCGAGCTGCTCGGCGCCACCGTGGTGGACCGCTCGTCGGTGATCATCACCCACCTGTCGGAGGTGGTCCGCACCCACGCCAACCGGTTGCTGGGCCGGGAGGAGGTCTCGGCGCTCACCAAGGCGGTGCGGCGCACCCACCCGGTGGTGGTGGAGGACCTCACCCCGGCGATGCTGAGCCTGGGCGAGATCCAGCGGGTGCTGCACGCCCTGCTGGAGGAGGGCGTCTCGATCCGCGACCTGGTCCGGATCTTCGAAGCCCTGTCGCTGGCAGCCAAATCCGGCACCGAGCCCGACCGGCTGGTCGAGGCGGCCCGGCTGGCGCTGGCGCCGGCCATCACCGCCTCACACACGGTGGCCGGCACCTTGTCGGTGATCATGCTGGACCCTCGGATGCAGCAGAGCCTGCTGGAGTCGGTGCGGCCCTCCGACACCGGCGTGCAGCTGCTGCCCGGCCCCGACCTGGTGGAGGCCCTGGTCACCGACACCGCGCGGCAGTACCAGCAGTTGCTCGAGCAGGGCATCCGGCCGGTGCTGGTGTGCGCGCCGCAGATCCGGTTGCCGCTGCGCCGGCTGATCGCCACCACCGCGCCCGACCTGCCGGTGCTGTCCTACTCCGAGGTGGCCAGCAACGCCGCCGTCGTCGACACCGTGGGGGTGATCGCCAATGCCAGGACCGTTGGTGTGTGAGGGCGCTGACCTGCAACGGCTGCTGGAAGAAGTGAACGCCCAGCCGGGTGCGCAGATCCTGTACCAGGACCGGGTGCGGCGCGGCGGGGTGTGCGGCTTCTTCGCCCGCGAGGTGCACCGGATCGCCTACCGGGTCGCCGACACCGAGGCAGCGACGGACGATGCTGCGACACCGGTCGACAGCCTGCCGGCCGAGTCAACCTTGCCGGCCGAGCCGGTGCTGCCGGCCGTCGACGTCGCTGGCAGCAGCCCGGCTGCCGAGCTGTATGCCGGTGCCCCGGCCGCCGGCCTGCCCAGCGGCACCGAGCTGCCGGAACTGGACGAGCTGCTGGCCACCGCCGAGGCCGCCGAGAACGCCGGTGGCGGCCAGCACCGCGCCCCGGATCTGGTGCGGCAGCCGCTAGCCGGCCAGCCCGCCGGCCAGCCGGACTTCGCGGCCCTGCTGCGCACCCTGACCGAGGCCGACTCCGACTCCAGCCTGCTGGCTGTCGCACGGACCGACAGTGCTCCGGCCGGCAACGCTCCGCTTGGCAGCGCACCGCTCGGCAGCGCTCCGGCCGGTATTGAACGGCCGGTCCGGCCGGCGAAGCCGATTCATTCGAACAACGTGACCGCCATCGGCAAGCCGGACGCCCGGGCCCGGCTGGAGATGCTGATGCAGCTGCGCCAGGTGGGCGTTCCGGTGTCGGTGAACCCGCGGACCGATACCCACACCCTGTACGAGGCGCTGGAGAGCATCCTGGACGACCTGCCGGCGCCGGCCGTGCCGCCCCGGGGTGCCGGTGAGGTGCTGGCGGTGGTGGGGGAGTCCGGCCCGGCGTTGCAGGCCGCCCGGACCTGCGCGGCGATGCTGCGCATCCCGCCGGACGGCATCGGGGTGGCGGGCCTGGCAGGTTCAGCCGAAGCCGGGACGGACTACCCGGTGATCAGCGGTCGGGCCGAGGCGTTGCGGCTGCGCACCGAGCTGCGCCGGGCCGACCTGCCCTCGATCGTGGTGATCGCCACCGACGCGACCGTGGCCGGGCCGGACGACCCGTGGGCGGCCGAGATGCTGGCGGCGCTGTGTCCCACTGCGGTCTGGGCGGTGGTGGACGCGCGCTGGAAGACCGAGGACAGCCGCGCCCAGCTGGACCGGCTGGGCCAGGTGGATGCCCTAGTGGTGCACTCGGCTCAGCTGAGCGCCAGCCCCGCCTCGGTGTGGGACCTGGACCTGCCGCTGGGCCTGCTGGACGGCCGGGCGGCGAGCACCTTCGCCTGGGCCGGCCTGCTGTTCCCGCTGCTGCGCGGCGGCGCCCGGCACCGGGCGAGCGCGTGATGTCCGACGGCACCGGCAGTACTGGCTACGGAGGTTGAGGAACATGTTGCGTCCATCCGTTCTCGGGCTGGCCGTGCTGCTGAGCATGCCGGCGTTGTGGGCGGCGTTCGCGGCCGGATCGCTCGGGATCACCACCGCGCTGACCCGGTTCCTGATCGCGGTGCCGGTGGCGGCGCTGATGCTGACGCTGCTGCGCAAGGTGACGGCCGGCTACGCCCGCCAGGCGCTGCGCCGGGAACTGGCCGCGGCTGCCGAGCTGCGCGACCGGCAGGCCGCCGAGCTCGGCTGACCCGGCACCCCACCCGTGGCAGGGGCCGGGACCGGCGTGGTCGAGGATGGGCGCATGACTGAGCAGCCTCCCCGTTCGCCCCGGCTGTCCCGGCTGCGTGCCGGCCGGCCGTTGCCGGCCCCGATCGAGGCGTTGCGCGCTCTCGACGCCCGGACCAGGCCCAACCTGAAGCGAGCGATTCCCGCCGTGCTGGTCGCGCTGGTCAGCTTCGGGTTCGGCGACCACCTCGGCGGCATTCCCCGCACCCACGACACCACGTTCGCCATGTTCGGCTGGTCGCTGAGCCTGACCAAGGGCCAGGTCAGCATCCTGGTGCTGGGCCTGAGCGTGCTGTTCGTGGTGGCCGGCGTGATCGCCACCCGGTCGGTGGCCGGCGAGCTGGGCCGAGTCAGCGAGGTGCACGGCGGGGTGGCCGCGGCGTCGGCGATCCGGCTGATCTGCATGGTGCTCGGCTACGGGTTCGTGGGGCTGGCCGTGCTGGCCCTGCTGCGGGTCGAGCTCGGCAACCTGCTGGTGGGCGGTGCGGTGACCGGGGTGATCGTGGGCATCGCCGCCCAGCAGACCCTGGGCAACGTCTTCGCCGGCCTGGTGCTGCTGTTCGCCCGGCCGTACGTGCCGGGCCAGCGGGTGAAGATCCGCAGCGGCTCGATGGGCGGCCCGTTCGACGGCGTGATCGTCACCGCGGGCCTGATGTACACCACCATCGACACTGAGGAGGGCCTGGTGTCGATGCCGAATTCCGGCCTGCTGGCCGCGGCGATCGGGCCGTCCGACGGCACGTCCTCCGAGGAGGAGGAGCCGGGCGGGACGCTCGCGTCCGGTGACCCGGGGACCGGGCCCGGCGGCAACCCGGCGATCGGCCAGGGCGGCAACCCGGCGTAAGGCGGCCGGATACGACGACAGCCCGCGCACCCACGGGGGGTGGAGTGCGCGGGCTGTCTGAGCCCCCGTCGAGGCCAGGGCTGATTCTGCACGTACCGGCTGTCTTCGTAAAGGTCAGACACGGGGTTTCGACAGGATCCGCCGCCAGGCCGTGGTGATCGAGTCTGATTTGATCGAGATCAGGGTGACGGCGAAGATCGGCCTCAGTCAGAGGCAGTGCGCCAACCTGTCCGATCAGTACACCTAGGCCTCCTCGGCACCCCAGCGTCCGAGCGCGACGATCGCCTCGCGCAAGGCAAGCCCGCGATCGGTCAGCGCGTAGGCCCGGGTGTTGTGCCGGAGCGGCAGACGGGTCAGTACGCCGGCCGCTTCGAGCTCGCGCAGGCGGGTCGCGAGCATGTTCGTCGGCACTCCGAGGTCGCGCTGCA
>Ga0326721_10000102_pt1 | contig 48822 bp, 44 predicted proteins | sample SGPome_FD_203951 | JGI IMG/M metagenome (GOLD analysis project Ga0326721, IMG submission 203951) | Soil microbial communities from Southern Great Plains, Lamont, Oklahoma, United States - SGP_1_2016 | ecosystem: Engineered > Artificial ecosystem > Soil microcosm > Unclassified | place: USA...
TACATTACTTCTCAGAGAACTGTGTGTGACTCTCAGAAATGTATTCGTGCCCCCAGAGAGACTTGAACTCCCGACCCTCAGTTTCGTAAACTGATGCTCTATCCAACTGAGCTATGAAGGCATACTATTTGTAGTGCGAATGACAGGACTTGAACCTGCATGGTGCCAATTACCTCTTTGATATCTAGAGGGTACATTCGCAACTTCCAGGAAGGGAAGCCATTGGGAACAGGATGCGATCTTCCTAGTAGGCAGGAAGGAATCTTTTCTCTACCGTCGCAGATAGTTCCCAACTAAGGACTTTCACCTATATGCCCACTTGGGAAGCGGTCGTTACTCGCTTCTTGCTGGATCTATTACGCTACAGCTACGCAACCGGATAGGGCAACACGATGTACCATCATGAGCCTATCATTGCAGTTTGCCCTAGTTAGGCTCTCAACACTGCCAGAGTACAGGAAACTCCTCTCCTGTATGAGGTGTTTGATGCTAGGCAACGTACCTCTCATCAAACAACAACCAGTGACGAATGCAGGAATTGAACCTACGGCGCAGGATGTTTGTATTATGGCTACTAACCGTAAAGGTGTTCACTCTCCCCGCTCTTACCAAACTGAGCTAATCCATCATCGGTCATCTGTCGGAAATACCCGGTAGCCATACCCTGTGGTGGGAGCATGACAGCCGGCGGTTATCCTCAGACCCATGTTAGCGGTTAACAAGCAAACCTGACAGCATCCGGCCGAACACTGTCACCCTATCCTGTAGGGGCATTCACTAAGGATAGCACATAAATGCTTCCTTTTATCTGGAGAAACACAATAAGTGAATCGCCATCGGGTGATTGACGGGACTTGAACCCGCACGTCCTTGCGAACACTGGAGTCACAATCCAGCACGGCTACCAATTTCGCCACAACCACCATGGGCAACCATCGTATTTGATGATTACAGTTCACATTCTACAACCTAAGAATGCTAGCTCCCCGCCCAGGACTTGAACCTGGAACGCCTTACGGACTCTCTCGGGCCAGAACCGAGTGTGTTGCCAATTACACCAGCGGGGACTAAGGGGAATTTCACCCCTGATTTTGTTAGATTTTTTGAAGCGTCTTTGGATCGTATCCATTACGCTTCAAATGTTTCCTTACAGCGTTATCTGAAACACCAATTTCTTTGGCTACTGCGAGATAAGAATTCTCAGATAGACGCTTTACCAATTCCTTAAGAGGAGGGTAGTTTGTCTTAACTTCTGACTTAGGCAGAAGATTCCTTGACCTGTTTTGACGGCATGCATTACAAATCATACTTTTATAGTACATCTGATTAGAGCATTTAGGACAAGGTACACTTCGCTTCTTATGACCACCAACGGGTTTTCCATCCACAGACGACCGGCTACGTGAATTTGAAGGAGTCTGAGAATGACAATTAGGGCAAAGAAAGCGTAGATTCTCTAATGTGCAATTTCTCCAATTGCCATCAATGTGGTCAATGTCTAGATTAAGAACTTCACCGCGCCACGTAGGGTTAGGATTTTCGCATCCATCCATGTGGCATTTGTATTCAATACCTTTTTCATGCATTGCCCTGATTAGCATTTTCCGCGCTTCACGCGAAAATATATTATCGGGGATGACAACTAGAATGTCGTCTGCACTTTTTCTACCTTTTGATTTTCCATTCTTCATGGTTCCAAAATGAGAAAAATCAATACCGTATTCAATCACTCGCTTTTTAAGCCAAGTATGGGAACTTCCTGTAATAGAAATTCCCAAGTGCGACATTAGAGAACGAAAGGATACACTCTCTTGAACTGCTTTCTCAAGGGTTTCTTTACTATATTTCCTAGCCATACTGACCTTCTATCTGAACTGGAACATCGACAATACAATTGTATCATGTTCCAGTTCAGATTGGCGACCGTGACGGGACTTGAACCCGCAACCCTCCGCTAGACAGGCGGATACTCTAACCAATTGAGCTACACAGCCATAGCATAAACCATTACTGAGAATAGTTTATGCTGGTTTTACAGGACTGGTCCGGTTAAGACACACCTGCATTGCAATCCTGCCGCTTACCCGGGTCTCCCGGTGGCTTGTCACTTCGTTTAACGCTGTACAATCAGCGACTGGTAGTTCTCACCAGTGGGATGTAAGGGTCTTGAACGGTGCCTTACTACCGTTTCCGCTACCAACGGAACAGCGGCTACGACGGGGCTCGAACCCGCGACTTTTCGCTAGACAGGCGAACACTCTACCAACTGAGTTACGTATCCATATCAAAGACTAACCTACAGTGAGGGACTCGAACCCCCGAGCAGTACTCCATCACAAGTACCTCTCCCGCTTTTCGCCCATGTGATGATGGGGTTAGGGCAGGTGCTTTTACCGTTCAGCCAACTGTGGATTAGTCTAAGATGTTTAAGGGCTTATACGGTGCCTTACAACCGTTCCTGCCGTAAAGACAGAGAGCGCTCCCGAACGGAATCGAACCGCTACCTCCCGTTAAACTTACGAGTGATCTGCATGCATTAACTAGTTACCATTAATCTACAGGAGCCACTGCTACCCGCAGCGGGGTAATGCCCCTAAGGACATTACACGGTTTTCTAGCCATCGTTTGCTGGGAGTGCTCACTGGATTTCTCCGGATATTACCCATGCTACGGTCTAGCGTAGATCTACCGCAAAGTCCCCCCAGCGGGATTTGAACCCGCGATTTTTACCGTGACAGGGTAACGACTTAGGCCGCTAGTCTATAAGGGGATTACCAGTGTGCAGGTCAACACGGTGGCAGCACCGAATCCCTGCTCCTGACAAGCGATTTGCATCCTTGATTTCAGGTACTTGATGGCACTGATACCATCACAGCCCAGTATGTAAACAAACAAGCCCTGAGTTGGCAACTTGTTCTATATGGAGGTGATACCTTCCACCAACCGACAACTGCTTATCGCAAGCCGCCCTGAGGGTGATGTTGGTGCCGTCAGCGGGGGAGTACTCCCCGAATGCTAACAAAGCAAAAGGAACTATCCGGGTATCAGAGATAGTTCCAACCGTGCTTCCTACCGGGATCGAACCGGTGACGACAGGCGTTTAGAGTGCCTCGCTCTACCATTGAGCTAAGAAAGCATTTGCTTGCATCATGTACGTTCTGCAAGGGTTTCAAGCAACCCATAGAGGCAGGCTATGCACTGCATTTGGCGTATACTTGAGATTGTATTGCACCGTTTATTCTCCTTTCAGCGTACACTGTGGAGACGGCTTGGGACCCATAGAGGCCGAGTTGGTTCACCGAACCAAGGGCTTGTGGCGCACACCGCACTCTCTGTGGGGATCGAACCCACGACCATGGCTTGAGAGCCATCGCTACTACCACTGAGCTAAAAGAGCGTCCGTTGGTTCCCATTATGCGTTGTACACCGCTATAGGACGGATATGGCATCAATGGCGTGGTTTATACCCCGTCGGGTACTCCGCATCCATTGCTTACCAATAATTTATGATACCACGTTTTGGCGTGATAGCAAAACCCGTGAGAATAAGAAAACATGACCACCGATTAGCCGGCAATCACGTTTTCTTTTCTTACTCAGAGCCCCCTATCCGATTTGAACGGATGACATCTACTTTACAAGAGTAGCACTCTACCACTGAGTTAAGGGGGCAATCATGGTTGCGGTATATCCATGAAAACCGTTGTTCCCCCTATCGGCGGAACATGTTCTACTATACACTATCTTTTCGCTGGTTTTCACCATATGACGAAATATTACAGTACATTTTAGAACAAGAGCGGGAGACGAGACTTGAACTCGCAACATCCTACTTGGAAGGAAGGCACTCTACCAATTGAGTTACTCCCGCAAAAACCGGACTAACTGAACTCTAGCCGGGCTATGGTGAGCATATATTGCAATGCTTACCATATATTTTCATAGTTGTCGGCGTATCCATGAAAGCCGTTCCTCACGTAATGATTCAGACAGAGGAAAAATTGCATAAGTTTTACCTTATGACCAAGAGCGGGAGACGAGACTTGAACTCGCAACATTCAACTTGGAAGGATGACGCTCTACCAATTGAGCTACTCCCGCAAACCCTTTTACAAGGGAATATTTCATACACTATAAAGTTTTCAAGAATCCGTGGTGCTTATGTTTAGAGTCTACCACCTTTCTGGAAGGCTGTCAACCCGCTTGCAATGAATACAACGTGTTATTTTTCATAATGAAATGAGCGGCGAGCAGAATAGTCGAAATCCATAGTTTTACCTATCAGCGGGGTTCAAAGCCGTGTCCGGTGACCTGCCGGATATACTCGCCATATTTTTATTACGCTCCGGGTGCAGGAATCGAACCTGCGGGCCTCTGATCCAAAGTCAGAACGGGGATGCCAGCACCCCAACCCGGAATACAAACCTATTTGCATAGGTCTGAACTTTATTTACACCCAACGTGTCCAGACGACGACCTTAGGCGGATGAGCGATACTAAAGTCCTCCATGAATTTCTTGAAAGGCAAGATCTTCGGGGGAGTGACATCCTCAGGGTAGATAGCACCAGCGGTTGCCTCCTGACCTTCATGCGTGTTGCCGTACAACTCCTGCCAATGGTCAGAGTAAACAACAATCTGCGTGAAGTTACCGTCAGGGTCCGTCAGTTTATCAAAACTTAGCCGGAGATACTTCTCTGGGAAATACTCATCAATAAAAGATGAGGCTGGAACCCTATGCCTTAGCACCTTCCAACTGATTGCAGAGAACGTTTCGCTCATCTGGTCGGAGAACTCTTGTGTTGTGACATCAAGAATGAAACCGAACCCGATTTTGACGGATGGACTCTTTGACATGTTCTACCTTATCTTTCGTTGTGTATGAAACTTGATTTTATTACCAGACTAGCACCAAATAGTCCAGATGACAATCTTTGGTGGATGCGTGATTTCAAAATCATCCATGAACTGTTGAAACTCTTCCATGTTTGGCGGGGTGACATCTTCAGGGTAGAAAGCGTCAATTGTAGAACCGCCGGCGTACTTGTTATACAGTTCTTGTGAACGGTCCTTGGAATACACAACGATCTTCGTAAAGTTACCGTTCCAATCAGTGATTTTATCCATGCTAAGTTTACGGTACTTCCCAGAAATGGATGATGCACCCCATACTTCCTGAATCATTTCCTGATAATCATCCTCTGAAAATTCTTCTGCAAGTTCAGGGAACTGTTTGTGGATGTTCGTCTTAACCTTTTCATCATTGATATCAAGGATAAAACCAAATCCAATGTGGACGTATGGGTTAATAGACATATAGCACCTTCTCTTTCGCTGTGTATGGACTACTTTATTCTATCTTATAAAAACAACATCGAACTAAAGAGATAAAATTCAGTACGCTACACTAAAGTAACCCGTTAGACAGTTAACAAGGAAGTCAACTAAGGAATAGGTAACCACTATGTCAAAAATCCGCAATTCAGTTTATGGACTCGCTTTAGGTGATGCAATTGCATACCGCACTGAGTTCTCATCATTCCCTAATGCCGTAGCAGAATATGCCCATGAAGATTTGATTACATTGAAATCACGAATGCTCGTGTCCGATGACACTCAGATGAGCCTTTACCTTCTCCGTGGATTCCGCAATGCTTATGATGCCCAAAAACCATTTGAAAAACAAGATTACGAACTCATTGAATCCATCTCCATGTTCTTCATTGACTGGTTCCATGATCCAGAAAACTATCGGGCACCGGGCATTGCCTGCATGAATGCATTGGATATCCTGTATAAGGAAGTATCTTCCCTCTCTTATATGAAGAAGAAAATCTTGCAACATCGGAAATCACTGGATGACTTCCTTGTTGGGGGAGAGCATAACAGCAACTCAAAGGGGAGCGGAACTGTTATGCGTTCTCCATGGATTGGAATTCTCCACGCGCACGGTATTGTCCCTGATGAATCCCTGGAAAGGTTTTGCAATCTCCAAGCATCCATTACCCACCAGCACCCTACAGCACTCCACGCTTCTTACCTGACAGCATTGTTGACCAGCAAACTTTGCCGTGGCGAACTCAAGCCCGGTGAACTTGGGGTTTTTGCTGCTGAATTCTGCAATTCACAGGAATCAGATCTCGGTTGGCGTGATCTTTCTTCTTCATTAGAGAAGTTGAAAGAACTTCCAAAGAATTATGCTTCACTTGGAGCAGAAGACTTTGATCCGTCATCTGTTCTTGGTTCTCATGGAACCGCTGAAGACGTTCTCATTACAGCCATTGGAATCATTGATGCCCATGGCGATGACCCTATTGATGTTCTACGCCGTTGCATGTTCACAGGAGGTGACTCAGATACCATTGGGGCTGTTGCCGGCGGGATGCTTGGTGCATACTATGCTGACAACATCTGGGAAGACATTGAACACCTTGTTGAGGAACAGTACGTCCTTGAATTGGAAGATGCTGTTTCATACTTGGAATCACTGTAACGAGTTATCCATTGCTCCGTGGGCAGGAATCGAACCTGCGAGCTTCTGATCCAGAGTCAGACCGGGAATGCCAGCATCCCACCTCGGAATACGGAGCCTGATCCCTCAGGCTCCGAAGTTTCAAACTACTTCAACGCTAATTTTGATTGGATAAGGCAAAGATTTTTCTCCGCAATCAAACGCTTCCCACTGGAAGTCATCTTCCGGCACATTGAATTCAAAATCAACAGCATTGGTGTGGCGCATCAAGCGGTTCAGGTTGAAAGCCAAAGCCCAACCTACTTCTTCGCCACAATTGATTCGCACAAAAACCTTGTCTGATACACCGCAACCAGCACTTTTACGGGCACGATTGATGAAGGTAGATGCATCATTAGCAAATCCTTCCTGCCGTAGAACGGAACCGGGCATTATTTTCATCGCCCGTTTCTGCTCTGCGGTATCAATGATTGAAGTTCGCATAATTTGCTCAGCGAAATATGTCGGAGCGGGGATACCGAATAGAGAAGAACCATGTTCATTGTGTTCCCATAAAGAATGCGTCATTTTCAATCCTTAAATAATTGCGTGATTGTTTACCAATTGAGCATATCAGAAAATGCCCGCAATTCAAAATAACCCATATCCATCTAGTACCGCCATGAAATCATTTCTAAAGCATTAGAAATCATCTTATGAATGACGGGGCTGTATGAAGCGTTTAATTGCCTAGAAAAGGCTCTGAGTACTGCCTGAGAGGTTAATAACCTAAGGTCCGGATAACAGGATTTGAACCTGCGACCCCCTGATCCCAAATCAGGTGCGCTACCAGACTGCGCTACATCCGGATATCTGATTTATACTTTCAGGGAAGTTGTAAGAGAAGGAATTGAATGGTCGGGGTGACAGGATTCGAACCTGCGACTTCTGCGTCCCAAACGCAGCGCTCTAGCCAAACTGAGCTACACCCCGGTAGGTGTGTTGCTGATTTATACTTTCAACCAAGTGGTCGGGGTGACAGGATTCGAACCTGCGACTTCCGCGTCCCAAACGCGGCGCTCTAGCCAAACTGAGCTACACCCCGATATTTTTTATTTCATCGGTACTTCCAGAGAAGACTATACCATACTTCTTTACTATAGTCTCAACTATTACTTAGTATGACGATTCCAGTGTTTTCAAAGCCAGCAATCGTCAAAACATCGTTAACCATTTCTTCAACATCACTATCATCCATGCCGAATGTTTCAAAGTGCAAGTGAATATGGTCATTTCCCTCAGTAACAAGAGCAGGTGACATAAAAGAACCATGCGTTTCAACATTCTGGATGACATTATCAACCATACTAAGGAATTCTTCCATCGGCGGGGGAGTAGGAAGTGCAATTGACACATTATGTACCCTGAAATCCACTGAATGCCTTTCGTTTTGATGGAAAAGTTTTGTGTGGGCGAAGATTTCACTCTCCACCCACACGTTATATTGGACATATCACAACTTCAGGGCTTGAACCTGCTCTAATTACAGAGGCTTCCTCTAGTTGCGCACCTCACCCGTTGGCTATTCCCGGGAACCTTTCAGGGTCCTTTTGACTGTATACGAGGGATTCGAACCACACCTTCCATGTCACCATGAAATACCAATCACTGTCTACGTGAGCAAGTGCCAACTTACCTACATAACTGCTTTTCGGAGGCGTTCCTTCCTCTTAGTACAGATTTCGTAGAGAAACGGGGACTCGAACCCCAGTCTTCCGCTTGCGGCGGCGTGCTACCCCTTAACACTATATCCCCGACTCCAACAATGCCCAAGGTAGCGACCCTCTTCTTTTGCCTTCGCCGTGCTTACCATACAGGTCGTCAAACCCTTAAGGCCCACAATTTTTATTACTAAGTGAAGGTATACGGACTCGAACCGCTCTACATTTGTCTTACAAGCTGTGTGCTTCCGTTACACTAGTACCTTCGGCCATGAATGCTTCTAGGGTAACTATCCCTGTCTGCAATTCATGCCCATGTCCGTTCCCTGAGTTAGTTAGAAACAGCGAACATCAATTCTTTCAAGCGGAGGAGCAAGGACTCGAACCTTCCCTCTGGACTTACGTTCTGCCAGCGTTGCATAAACCACTACACCTAACCTCCAACCATTGTTTGCTATAAAGGCATTGAGCCCTCATAGCAAACAATAATTTTACTACATACCATTCACAAAGGCATTGAGCCTCCATGAATGGTAATCCTTTATTGCTTTGTAGAAGTACGAGGATTTGAACCCCACCTCCGCCCCTTTGGACGGTATGCACGCCGTACACTGATACCTCCGACCCCATTGCATCCTTTAGGTCACTACTCCGTCAAGATACAACTTGAGTCTTGCTTATTCGCTTATCCAGTGTAGATAATTGAACCCACAAGTGCGCCCACCAAGACTTGAACTTGGGACCTTCACATTATCAGTGTGACGCTCTAACCAACTGAGCTATAGGCGCGAATCGCATCACTGCGACGTTTATATTTACATCTTACACTATGATTTAAACCTTGTCAAACCATAATCTTATTTCTAAGTGGAGGGGCTAAAACCTCAGTTGCTGTACAGTGTCGACCCTGCCTTGGCAACCGCACCCAATGGTGTCAGTCCCAGTTCTCCAACAACCCGTGGGTACAGGTACATCAGAGAGTTTAGTGGGGGCTACAGGATTCGAACGCTGTACTTTCGCAAGGAAACCCAACTTACCGTCAGGTTGGCACAACCATATGCCCTAACCCCCTCATTACCGTTTCAAACAAAGAATAAATCTTTATTCTCGGCGGTATATTTACTACTATAGTGCATTAATTCAACCCTGTCAAATCGAAATTGACCAGTAGGCACGAGTGGTACTGACCCACCGTTTGCACATTATCAGTGTGCTGCTCTTACCATTGAACTACGTGCCCAAAAGCAGAATGTCTTCTACTGTAAAAAGAAGGCCATGAGTGCCTCAGTGAGGAACGTGTCCATTCCCTTCGCCACCACGCATACCGTGTGACTGCCGCTAACCTCATGCCCCGTGCATATGGAGAGAATCGAACTCCCACCGCCACCCCTGCTCAACGCAGCAAGCGACCCCCTGCCAATAGGGACAAATGCCCACGGTAAGATTTTACTACCTACCGCTATCCTCATAGAAGGCTTAGTTTCCATGAGTGTTGTACCCCCAACGGGATTTGAACCCGTGCCGTCGCCGTGAGAGGGCGATATCCTAGGCCGCTAGACTATAGGGGCTTGTAGCAAGTCCATAAGTGATTGGATATGCGTTAGCTTTACGTACATCTTCTCAAATATTTTCCTGCCACCCGGTAAACCGGTTTGTGAAAGTTACAGGCTACGCACCGTGACTCCTGCCGTCACCTCGTTCTGTTGTTGGACCATAATCACGGGATGCCAACCTAACATGGACGCTTTCACTGTCGCCACTTGTACCCCCAACGGGATTCGAACCCGTGCCGCTGCCTTGAAAGGGCAGTATCCTAGGCCGCTAGATGATGGGGGCCTAAACCTTTGCTCGGAAGCATCAGTCGCTGATGTTTATAGTCTATCATGACTTTACGGATAATCAAACCATATCCGTAAGTGCCCCCGGTGGGACTTGAACCCACACGCCGTTTCCGGCACCGACTTTTGAGGCCGGCATGTCTGCATTCCATCACAAGGGCGAGCGTAGGATTCAGTGTGACAAACACCTACCTACATGGAATAACGTTCCCATAGCCGTTCGTATGACACAAAGGCGTTTTCCCTCAACGAAATTGGGACATTGAATACATATCAATGCAATACGTCTGTTTGTAACCTCGGACCAGCACCGCTTTTGGCATTTGTCGTTGCCAACGTACCCCCGAGGAGACTTGAACTCCTACGCCCTTGCGGGCACTGGCACCTGAAGCCAGCGTGTCTACCAATTCCACCACAGGGGCCTATGGTTTATACTGCGTGCCTCCGAGGGGACTTGAACCCCTACTCCCTTGCGAGAACTGACCCCTCAAGCCAGCGCGTCTACCAATTCCACCACAGAGGCGTGGTTGCCTTTCTAAGCGATTAGAAGGCTTCCTGTAAGCACTTGCCTACAGAAGATAAAACAGACCACAGCAGAAGGGATATTACCCTTCCTACGCACGTAAATCTTTAAGGTGTGTGCGGTGGTCTGCTGTCAGAGTGCGCCCGGAGGGACTTGAACCCCCAACCTTCTCCGTGTAAAGGAGACACTCTGCCAATTGAGTTACAGGCGCATTCCATTTTTGAGGTATGGGAACCTTTCGCACTGGAAATAGGACTCGAACCTATAGGAAAATCACTTTTCACGGATTAACAGTCCGCTCCGCTGCCAATTACGGTTTATTCCAGTCTGCGGGATTAAACAATCCCCTTGTCGTTACGGTCATAAATTTCTTTCAGATGATGTCTGGCAATAACATTCCTGACGGTGTTCTCCATCTGCCGGCGATGCCATTCAAGAGCACCCGCAAAATTCTTGGCTTCACTCTCAGCACGAAGTTCCTCTACAGTCCTTCCGCTAAGACGTGCCTTATCCCTAAGGATTGCTTCCTTGATATCCTTGACAGGCATCTTGAAAGTCATTGCTGTGTAAAGGTAAGCCTGACCGTTAGGCTTCTTACCTCCATCATAAACCCGATACAGCCTTTTGAGTTCAGCCTTATACGTGTTATGAATTCGTTCTTCTATAGTCGTACTCATTGAAAATCACCAGTTTTCGTGTTTGTGGTTTATGAGCCGAAGCCCCGGATGATACTGCGTACGAGAGATGGGACTTGAACCCACACATCAATAAAGATACTGGAACCTAAACCCAGCGCGTCTGCCAATTCCGCCACTCTCGCATATAACAGGAGGCAATTTAATTCCTGCTATGTTTTCATTCTACCTTACTTATCTTGCCAAGTCAATATCGCTTTCCTCACCCGCAAGGGAGGCATTTGGGTGCGATACTGACAGCACGGAGAACATCCTCATGAAACGATTAGTTATCTCAGATTGTAACTGTTTCACTGAGCAGAAAATGCTCTCCAGAGCCCCGACTGGGAATCGATCCCAGGACCTCCATCTTACCAAGATGGCGCTCTACCACTGAGCTATCGGGGCAATATAATGGGCTTGACTACTTTTACGTAATCAAACCCATCTGATTACCTTTCGGTAATCATTGCTCCCCTGACTGGACTCGAACCAGTAACCCTCCGATTAGTGAACGGACCGAGTATGACCTCTATCGTTCCCTACGGAACCAATCCGTCCTTTGCTGGTTATTACCAGACTTAAGACAGTCGGATGCTCTGCCAATTGAGCTACAGGGGATCAAACAATATGCTCCATACCTATAGGCTGATTTCATATTGTGTTTGCTTGAACAGTCTATCATACATTTTTGACTGTTCAAGCGTTGTGCCACCAATAAGATTCGAACTTATGAACCCGAAGGAAGTGATTTACAGTCACCCGCATTTGGCCGCTTTGCTATAGTGGCAAGTTTTTCGTACCGGCAAGTTTTTAGGCTCGCATACACCGTTTTCGGGCGGCTTTATATGTAAGCTACTGGTACAGGAGGACTTTCGCCACCCTTCTTTCAAGCAGTTGGGGACTTGAACCCCTTCAGTGCCTCTGCACCAGCATTTTCCCGTTATGCTATCTGCTATCCATGCCCCGAAAGGTTTAGGATTAGTGCCACCACTAAGACTCGAACTTAGGAACCCGAAGGAGACGATTTACAGTCGCCCGCATTTGACCGCTTTGCTATAATGGCGTGGAAGTGACAGGATTTGAACCTGCGCGATGCCTGTGATCATCAGGCAATCCATCCTGCAAACTCTTATCCGGCAAGTTCCGGTAAGCAGCGCAGGTTGGTGGGTCTACCAACACCCAACACTCCCATATCTGTCGTGGAGAGCTTACTTCCCACAGATACTAAACGATCCTACCTAAACGGCGGTTTCCACGCAACCTAGCCGGCTGCGGAGGGGCTTTCACCCTAATTCAGATGACCTGACCACTGTGAGCTACCTCAGTGGCTGGTACGTTTTAATAGTATCAGCAATGAATTCGTTTGTCAAATCCACCCTGATACTTGGTGCGCCCACTCGGGCTCGAACCGAGGACCCGCGGATTAGGACATCATTAGAATCGTGAGTTCAATGGCAACCTATCGTTGCTTTGATGCCTACAAAAGTCCGCTGCTCTACCAACTGAGCTACAGGCGCATCGCGACAGAGGTGTTTGAGAACCAGTGCTGTCGCACCACTAGAAGTTCCGTGATTCCTGATTCCGTGTACTTGAGTTTCAGGCAAAACTTCACCACATTTGAGCATCGTTGAGAGGCTTGCGGGGTCAATACTTTATATCCTACCATAGAATTTTACTGGATATTACTTCTTGTACAATCCAAGTTTACGACCAATCGCAGATCGGTGTACCCCAATTTTGTCTGCTGCTTTAGTAATGCCAAACTCAGCAACTAGTTTTTGTAAATCTTCAGTAGAAAAATCTAATAATTTATCGCCTTTATTTCCAGTGCAATCTGAACACTTAGACGATTGAGCTTGCTTTGGCTTACCGCAAGAACATATTCTCTCAACTTTCTTGAGATCACGCAACGTAACAATAGTCTTTAAATCTATCCCTTCACGTCGCAAATAAGCCCTTACACTATTATCCGATACCCCTAATGATTTCGCTACTGAAGAGAAATTGCTTGTTTTCAGAAGTTCAATAATTTTCGAGGCAGATGGCCAATCTTTAGTAGACTTGCCATGGCACTCCGCACAAGTTTTTGCACCATACCTTTTCTTCTTTCCACAAGAGCAAGTAAGTTCTTCTAAGGTAGGTTTATATTTAGGAAGTTGTTCACTACTTTCTTCGTTTGCACGATTAAGCGTAACTTTTCTATGGCAATTTACACACCTGACATCACATTTCTTTATTTCATCATCTATGTCCTGAATTGTCCACTTAGATTCTGCTGTCATTTTGCTTAACCCTGTTTTCTTAGATCCTTTAATATGGTCGTATTCCAGTACTCTAAAATCACTTGAATTACAATCTACACATTTTTCTTTTGAAAGGCGGTGGTAAAGGTAATTTTTCTTGCCTTTTACACTCTTAGGGTCATTCAAAAATTTCAATCTTGCGTTTGATTTTTGACGTTCTCCAGTAACTATGCGGTGACAATTTGCACATCTAACTTCACATTTAGAAAGTTCATCGCGCAATAAACTAAGCATTTCTTCATCTGAATTATTAAGAGTAGCAAGAGCAGATATATTGTATAATTTCTTGCCTCTTACATGGTCAAAGTCCATTGCCCCTTTATGGTATTCACCGCAATCTGTGCATCCATCTTTCAAAATCGGTTCAGTAATTTCACTGATAAGATTACGACGTTGCTTAGAAATATGCTTACGTGAACGATTCGTTCCAACAGGACTATCATAATAATTCCTATTAACCTCAATTCGGCATTCTTTGCACTCAGGCTGAAATCCGTCTTTCTGACTTTTATGGAAAGCAAAGTCAGTATGAGGTTTATGCATTTTGCACTTGACACATTTTTTACCGGAGCGTACAACGGATTCATGTTCTTTCGCATTTCTGCGTAGAAGGGCATTTAATTTTCGTTGTTCTAAACGTTTCTTTTCCGATTCTGAGGTAGACTCTTTTATTTTGTTGAATAAAATTTGCTGTCCACCTCGCGTTTCATCAAATTCCTTCTGAGCATGTTTAAGATCTGCAAGAGCTTTTTCTTTTTCTTGCGAGTCAGGGGCTTTTTCTACTTCTAGCCAAAGCTTTTTTACTCTTTCTAGATCTTTCTTTGCTTTACTGGCGCATAACCTTGTAGGATTTGATTTACACATATTAATGTTCTAACGGGTAAGTGCCCCCGGCAGGATTTGAACCTGCGGTGTCCATTCGGAATCGGATTAAAAGTCCGGAGCATTCGGCCAAGCTATGCAAACGGAGGCAACTCTAGGTCCAATTTGACTCAGTAGGATATCTGGAACCTGCCTAGATTCAGGGTTGAAAGTCCATTATATTTTCCTTCAGCAAGGATGTCTTTCAACTGCCAAGTCCGCCCTCCGGGTTTCGATCCCGGTTCTCCTGATTAGTGCTTCAGGAAGTCATGAACTCCCTAGTCAGTCTAGTACTGATGAAGCTGATTACGAGAGTCAGGTGCTATCCCGATTCAGCTAAGGGCGGTCAACTATTTTGACGGTATTACCCGATGGATATAGTCATCCATGGTGCCCCCGGTAGGATTTGAACCTACGATGAAGATATTATCTTGTCGGATTAAGAGTCCGGAGCGTTCGGCCAAGCTACGCGAACAGAGGCATGCGACAGAATGGTGAGGACCAACGCTGCCGTACCGTCAGGAAATCATTTAGCCCTTTACCGTGGCCTTTGGTAAAGGATGATCCCACCAAATTTGCACATTGTTAAGAGGTGTTGGGGTCATGTCTTGAAATCTAATGTAGACCAAACCGGCAGTATGGGAGTCGAACCCATAACCTTGAACTAACTTTGATAACCGTTTTTATTTCGGGTTTCTTAGTATCGCGGGGTGAAAAATCATCTTCCAATCCAAGGCCAGTATCATCATTTCAGAGTCAACCGCTGTCTACCCACTTCCAGCAACCGCCGGCGTGGTCTATATTTATAGTTTACAGGATGTTTCCGTCACTGTCAACTACAAGTAGGAGACTCAGGAAACTTTGTAAACAGTGGCTCCACCCAGATTCGAACTGGGGACCCTGCGCTCTTCAGGCGCATGCTCTACCAACTGAGCTATAGAGCCGCAGAACAGCATTGTTTCTGTTCTTTGGTACTTCTTTTCTTACAATAGGATTCAGTGAATCCAGCGGTAGGTATGGGGTTCGAACCCATAATACCCTTGTGGAGTATACTCGCGTTCCAGGCGAGCCGCTTAGCCAGTTTGCATAACCTACCATTTCCGTGTTGTAAGAACACGGCATTTATCCGGTATTTCCCTGTTATGAGAACAGGGCATTCCGTTTATGCGTGGAGAGTAAGAGACTTGAACCCCTAACCTATACACAGCCAGTGTACCGCTCTACCAATTGAGCTAACTCCCCATAAACACCCCGGAGCTTTGCACCATTGACCCGGATTACCGTCATTGCTTCCAGTAATCTTCCATAGAAGTCACACTAGATTAAGTCAGCCAGCTCCCCGGATGTCAGAACGAAGTGTCTCAGGTTTAGTAGTCGCCATTAAGACGATGGAGTGTCAATAATAGAAGTAACTAATTACTTCTATCGTGGAGAGTAGGGGACTTGAACCCCTAACCTGAACACAGCCAGTGTACCGCTCTACCAATTGAGCTAACTCCCCGAATGCCGGTTTTCCTCCCTCCCCAAGAAAGCAGATACTTTCTCTTCGGCGTGCTGACTCCTTGCGAGAGTACCGGCCAGCACCTTTTCCTCTAGTGAACGTGACTACTCGTTCAAGTTTGAACCGCAAGCCTTGCAGGAATGCCTTCCTGTTACCCCGAGACTTTACGGCCAAAACTAACACCACGGTTAGTGGTACGCCCTACAGCGTATCTAACCCACCTGCTGACTAGGCTGCTTCAAGGATTAGTCTTATCCTTTATGGTGTTTCGTTGCGGAGGCGGGATTTGAACCCGCGATATCCAGATTATGAGTCTGGCGAGATACCGAACTTCTCTACTCCGCAATGTTAGTAAGCCTTGTAATTGACGGGATTCGATACCCGCAACATCCGGCTTCCACCACTAGGGCTTCGATCCGGCGTTCTCTATTCAACTACAATTTCAAGGCTAGTGGAGGATAGGGGACTCGAACCCCTGACATCCTGCTTGCAAAGCAGGCACTCTACCAACTGAGTTAATCCCCCAGGAACAGAACACCATATGAAAAGCTTCCCCGCAGGGGCAATTTCCCAGATAAACATTCCCGTTCTGTTTCAAGAATGTTCAGGTACGTTGCTATCATATGTTGTAGGAATGCAGTTTGACCTGAATCCCTCTCCCGTATTCCGCTTTGGCAAACGGAAAACTATAAGTCTATGTGGGGTCACGCCTTTTAGATGAACAACAGCGAACTGTTCCCATGGTAGGGGAGTGACCCCACATAATCTTCTTCTCATCATTCTCTAGCCGGGTTACAGGTGGTTTCACTTTGATTTACAGGGCGAACCCAAACAACATGGTTAAGACCACTTCACGCTAGTTTCCTGATGAGGAATCATTTTCTCTATAAAGTTCTCAATTTACAATCGCATACCCCGTGGGACTGCTTTGTTTCTGATAACAGATTACCGGACTTTTTGATATATGTCAACTCGCGTATATTTTCGCTCCCCCGCTCTTGCAGGTTCCTCACGAAAACGTTTGTTGACGTTCTATCTTTATTTTCCGATTATTCTGTTGTCAAACTACTAACACTGTTTCCAGTGTTCGCAGGGGCGACAGGACTTGAACCTGCACTCTTCGGTTTTGGAGACCGCTGCCTTACCAATTAGGCCACACCCCTATGCTTTACTACTATTTTACTGCTATTTTACTACTTTATCAACTCATTTCAGTTGTTTACTCTACCATACTCGCTCCCCGTATCTCTGAACGGTTCCTTGCTTGCTGGTTGATTTACACTACTGTAATTCATTGTTTCATACTTGTCAAATCATTTTTACTGCTTGTCATCTTGCTGTACATACAAAAAGCCCCCGGCTTCTAATTTCTTAGGAGTCGGGGGCTTTTATACTAAAACTGTGAGTTTTAGCCACCTACTCCTATGAAATTATCCCAACCCTGTGCCGGCTTGACGGCTGCGAGGGTGAGGGAAATGAAGGACTGTCCATAAAATTTCTGGGCAGGCTTCAGGGAGGATTCATGACGCATGGTTGTTGCTACTGACGTGGCGTTCAATTGTGCTGACATTACTTCACTCCCTTTCATAGAGTAGATGGGTTTGTACTGCTTTCTCGTTTTCTGTTATCGGCAGATCGTTTTAAAAACTCACTGACGATGGGTACTGCGGGTACTGCTTCGTTTATTTATCAAATCAAATGATACCGGATCTTACCAATTATCCCGAACCATCGCTAACTACTATACCATACCTTTTCCGGCTTTCAAGTGTTTTCAGAACATTTCTTCAAAAACTTTTTCAGCCAGTCTGGAGTGACCCAGTAGTTGTTGCTTGTAATAGTGTAGCACATGTTTCAGACCAGTCAATCATTTTCATGATGCAACTGGGTACTTCTATCGCCCTAATTTTCATTAAACGAACGAATTCATCCGTTTAATGAAAGTATCAGTATACTTGGTATCTAGCTAAACCCTTGGAATCTAGAGGATTTTTAACGATTGAATGATATCAGAAAAATTTTTCAATTAATTTTGCAGAGGTCAAGAATTTACTTAATTAGAGTGATTTCCATACAAAGAGGGAGTCTCCTCTACAGGAAACTCCCTCAATAAATCTTTCTTGACTACTTACTTAGTCAACTCTGCTTTGATGTCATCAGCGTTACCACCCTGTTCAACAAAGCCTCGGATAATGGCACGTTCACCCTTACCTTGATTGGCCGCTAGGTACTCGGCTGCGGTTGCCGGAAGTTTCTTGCTGCGGTGCCGGGATTCAGGTTTTGGCTTAGGTGTAGTATCTGCATTTGTCTCAGTAGTTTCTTTCGCGTCTTTCGTCCAGCCTAGTTTGCGGTCAAGGACTTCACTGATGACAACAATAAGCATTGCGGTGCCGGCTCCGATTGCCCCGGATTCAAGCATACCCAGTCCGAAATTGTTGTGGGCAATATATGTCACCATGAAACCGATGGCAATGTAGATAAGCCAAAGAATAATAATGTTCGGTTCCAATTTCTGTTTCTTTGTTACTTTACGTCGTGTTCCCATTTTAGATGCTCATCTGCTTTCTGAGGTTGTCGGATAGGGTCTTGAGGGTATCAAGGTCACGGGAGACTGCATAGGAGAGGTTGGTGAGGTCTTTGACTACCGCTTGGGCAACAAGGTACTCTGAGTAGATATCTTCGGTGTTGATTTCAGCCTGTGCTTTACGCTGGGCTTCTGTGCCACCTGAGATACTAATGATTTGCCTGTTGTAGGCACGACGATACTTATCGCCAATTTCTGTTTCATGGTGCCGGGCTAGGGCTAGACGGTTCTTCACGCGGAAGCTCATTGCTCTGGCGTGGTTGATATCTTTGTTGATTTTGCTGAGGTCATAGTAGTCAGCTTCTTCCTGCGGAACGTAGAGATCGTCAGGAATTCCTGTGGGCCATGAGGGGAAGGGAGCAGGCTCATTGTAATCGTTGATATCAATTGGCTTACCACCCATGGCAAGTCCTGAGCGTTTCCGTGCGGCTGGCTTCTTCTCGTCGTCGCTGGAGTCATCGCTTGCTTTTGCTTTACCCGTGGTTTTGGATGTGCTTTTTGAAGGCTCCTGCTCGGATGCCTCGGAGTATGCAGGTGATTCATCCACGCTGCCGAACGGGTCAATTGACATTCAATAATTCCTTCATGTAATTCTTAGGTGTTTTGTAGGTCTTTTATTCTACCATAATATCGCCCGAAAGGATTCTGTTCCCCTCGGGCGATACGGTGTGAAATTACTTATAAAGGAATGGTGCAATTCCCTGAATTAGTGGGCGCATTTCTTCGGCAAATGGTGGGATACAGAAGATTGCACCGACGACGGTAACGAATACGAAAATGGGGAAGAGGATGACGGTTTCAAACTGTCCACCTGCACTGATACGCATGAAGGATGGCAGTGAAACGTCATACCAACGCTTGCCATGGAACTTGAGCGGCCAAAGCATTGGGATACCCATTTTGGTAATCATGTCGCCTAGAAGGTGGATGATGATACCACCTGATGCGGCGATACCAAGCCACCAGTAACGTTCGTTTTCGGGCAGGTAGCGGGATACAAAAATGGTGGCAGCAAGGGATGCAAGCATAATGAGGTAGGGACCGTAGGTTTTACGGGCTTTCTTGATTTGCTTTTCAAAGAGTCCTGCGAGACCTACGTGAAGGAAGAGCCACATGACAAGGAGGGAGCCTAGCTGACCGACTGCATACGTGTGGTCAAGAATATCAACGGTTCCGGGGATAACGGAGATACCTGAGATAAGGAAACCTGTAAGGATTGCCATTGCCGGCGTGTGGAAGAGGGTTCGGTGACCACCATCTTTATGGCTTTCGTACTTGCGTACTCGGGTGAGGTTATAGACTCTTGTGCCTATCTCATTGATGATGGTGTGAATGATTTTACCGAATACGCCGAATGAGCGTACAACGGTTGAACCGTGGGAGTCCCAGTCGGGCCAGAGGGAGCCGCCAACCGCAACTGCTACATACATTGCGATGACTGAAACCGGGGCTGTTGACGCATCAAGCGGTCCAACACCTAGTGCTACTGTGGTCAATGCAACAGCGGAAGCGCTCATTGCATGCGATTTGCCCATCATGGTTTATAAAACTCCTTGTCAGATTTACTGTTTCTCCTTATAACATATAGGAAGAAAGCATATTTGTCAAAATAATGGCAGGACACCCAATCAAGGATGCCCTGCCATTATCAATCTTACCTATGGAATTACTATGCCCCTAGTTTGTTCCATGCTTCCAGAAGGACATCTGAACCGGCATCAGCAACGTCAATGACGACGTTAGCAGCCGTGGAGATGGCAAGCCCAATGTCGCCACCAAAAATTTTGTAGATGGCAACAACGAGGATAATCACTCCGATGGTGCTGAGGATGCTGCGGATCATTTCGTTCTCCTTGGAAATTTAATTCAATCAAATCTTACAAATATTCTCTAACGGATAAGATTCTTGTTTTTCGTCTTTTTACTGCATATCAGATTTCGGTATCTAAGAGTGTTTCAAAAGCACTGTTGACTCCACTGCGAAGATGCACAAAACTGCCGGAGCCAGTGGGGGAGTTGGCATCCAACCGTGGAAGTCCAATCGGCAAGTTGGGAACAGTATCTTCTTGAGGATTGATGCGGATTAGGTCAAAGCCGTATATCTGATTCAACTTCCGGGAAGCTTGTCGCAGGGTGGCAACAGTTTCTCCTGCTCCAATTTCAAGGACCACTGTTTCTTCAGGGGCAATGTTCTCTATGAAGTTGATGTAGCGCCATTGTTGTTCCTGAAGCAGACCTGAGTTGAAGTAAAAGTCAAGGAAGTACATTGTGTTCGGTCTTGTGTCCCCGCCGCATTCGGGGCAGAGCGTATAAGCCGAAGATGGCTCTTGCGTTGAGAAGATACCATGGCCCGGTTCAATTAGACATTGCGATACCCGTGATGAGCCATGTACTTCATGGATACGCTGTTCACTGTATCCTGCCCGAAGGAATGCTGAGTCTACGTTGGTTGTGGAGACGAAGTAATCTTTGTTGTTTTCTTCCAAGTATTTCAATAGGGCGGTGTATGGACTGTTTTCTTGTTTGACATCAATTGAGAGCATGTATTCCCAACGTTTCCGACTGTATGCTTTTTGGCTTTCGGGGTCGGTTTCCCATAGCGGAGCGAAGGCGTGTTCCAGAGCAGTGTAACCATACTCGGATTTCTGGGTTCCGTAACGGGCGTTGGGACCTTCATAATAGACTGGCGTTCCCAGTTCAGCACTCATGCCGGCTCCAGCCAGTATGATGACATTTTTGGAGCGACGAAGTAACAGGTGGGCAATTTCGGGGATTGATGTCATGGTAAACATATCGGATTCAGCCCTATACGGAGATTAGGGAACTGGTGGGATTACATATTTGTACCGTTGACGCTACGATTATGTAATCCAAGGTTATTGACTGGTAAGTAGAGTGAGTCCATCTCTTGCGGTTTGCTCCAGAGCAATGAAAGGTGCGGTCTTTGATTTAGGCAGGATATTCTTTAGTCCGCCGTAGTTGTGCAGGTCATGGGTGTTTATTCTGATTACTGGGATATCCTGTTTGCTGTTGAGCCGCAGGGATTCGTTACGGATTGTGGCGATGGTTGTTCCTGCACCTATCTCAAGAGCCACTGTTGCGGTATCTTCCAAGGTTCTTTTGTATGAGGCGTATATATCCTGTTGTTTCCTGTTGAGGGCGGGGTTGAATTCAAAGTCAACGAAGAATAGACAATTTGGTCTTGTGTCCCATGAGCATTCCGGGCATTTTGTGGGATTGCCTGATTCTATGTCAGTGGGGAATATCCCATGCTCTTTCGGGAAGTCCAGACATTGGGAGTTTGTCCTGTTGCCATGGAGTTCATAAATCTTTTCGGGGTTGAAGCCGGTTCGTTTGAATGCTGAATCAACGTTTGATGTCATGATGAAATAATCTTTGTTTACTTGGTTTAGGTAATCGAAGAGGATTTTATAGGGGCTGGTTGATGCAGTGACTTCTGTGCTGATGAGACCGTGCAGGGTGGAGTTGTAGAAGGCTATCTGTTCTGCTCTGTGTGTTTTCCACATTGCACCTTGGGCATGCTCGTAGTCGGTGAAGCCATAGGGCGACATCGCGCCCGCGTATTGGTTTTGAGAACCCGTCCAGTATGTTGCTACACCTAACTCTTGGCTCATTCCTGCGCCTGCAAGGATGATTACATTGCTTGCTTCATTGAGGAGATATTTGGCATTGGAAATGGAGTCCATTGAATCTTTCTGGTAAGGATGTGTTGTTTGTTCCATTAATGATACTGCTGAATTGGCTATATACAGAAGATGAGGATACCCGTTGGATTTAGGTATCCTCATCTTTAAAATCAATTCATTTTTAGCAGGTTGCAAGCATTTCAGTCAGGGCTTTCTTGTCTGCTTCTGTAGTGGAGAGTCCCCAATTCTTGGAGATGGTAATCCAGTTGTTTGCATATTCGCAGTGGTGGGCTTTGTTCGCAGGCTTCCATTTGCTTGGGCCTTTATCGCCTTTGGCCCGGTTCGCTCCAGCATCAGCGGCAACGAGGTGTCCTGCGAATTCCTGTGAGTTAGCATAGGCTTCTTTCTTCTTGGCATCCCATGCCTGTCCGCCGTGTTGAGCCGCATAGGAGAGTGGAATCATGTGGTCAACGTCAAGCCCTTTTGGGTCAGTTACTTTCTTCCCTGCATAGGGGTCGTTCCATTCACCGCTGGCAATGGAACAGGCTGCACCTTTGTTCGTGGTGGGATTCTTATCCTTGTCAAGAAGTTTCACTGTTCCGGGAACTGCTTCTGCGAACAGTACTGCTTCACGGGTATCCCAACATGAGGAACCTGCCGGCGACCAGTGCTTCCACTCATCACGGTTGTAGGAGATCTTCTCAGCATCTGCGGTGGGAATGGAAGCAAGTGCAGCAGAGGATTGTGCTGAATCTACGGGTGCAGGAGCGGGAGTATTACCGCCTCGTGGGGGTGTGTCCCCTAAGGGCTTCCTCTCACCTCCAATGTCAATGACCAGCCCTTCAGAGCCGCGCAGGAATTCGGAGATATTGAATCCTCCTGCTGTGGTGTTCTTTACCCATGCTTCTACGGATTTGGATTTTGCTTGTGCGAATCCAATAACTGATGTTCCCGCCGGTACGGGTGTTTTAAACCATGCGAAAATCAGTGAAAGAATAAGGATGAACCAAACAATGGTTCCGAAGAAACCACCACCGCCTCTTCTGCGGGATTTTGCCATGATATGGGTGCCTCTCTATTGGCGTGAACTTACCTTGCTACTCTATCGTCCGTGTATCTTCAGGACAGCATCTCACTTACTTCCTGACGGGGCGCTGTGGGCGTGCTGGAAGCCCTGGAAGAGCAGGGAGGGAAGCGGGTGCGGAAGATGGTTTCTGTGCCGTCTGGGAGGCTCCTGGGCGGGTTGGCAAAGTCTTTTTAGGCTCTTCCTTGGCTGGAGTTATCGGTTCAGGCTTGGTTTTAATGATAGGCTTTGGTTCTTCTTCCTCAGCACCGTCATTTCCGTCAAATAAGGAGAAATCATCATCGTCAAAGAAGAAGCTATCATCTTCAGCAGGGGATTCTTTAGCCTTCACGGTTTTGGTTTCAGGCTCTGATGGAATGTCACCAAAAGGATCAACAAATTCGTCATTAGCATCTGCCTGCTTGATTTCATTGAGGAGCGATGACTTGTCAACGTTACCTGAATCAATAACTTCAATAAGTGGTGCTTCTTCGTTCTCTTCTGCGAATGGATCATCTGCATCATCTGCAAACGGGTCATCATCAAAGAGTCCGTTGGAATCAGATGATTCTGTAGCGACGGAGGCTTCAGCGGGAGTTTCTTTCTTTCCGAAGGGGAATTTCTTTTCTTTAGCTACCGGTTTTGCAACAGGCCCTTCTGAAGAAGAATTGGATTCCTGCGGGGAACCTTCATCGGATGCATCCTCTGACTGCATTTGTTCTTCAATCTCATTGTATGCATCCAGTTTACCCAATAGACCACCACGCTTTTTCTTCTTGGGTGTATTGGACTCGTCTTCAGTGTAATCAGCCGCAATTTCAGGAACGTTTGGTTCCTTCTTCCAGTTCATGATGGACTTGCGTTCTTTCTTGCGGGCAGGGGCTTCTGCTTCTGCGGGACCATCTTTCCCATCAGGGTCTTCACCTGCTAGCCACTTGTCAATCCAGTCCTGAGGAGCAAAGAATCCTTGGAACTGTTCACCTTCACCGAAAGTCTGGAAGTAACCCCGGCCCTTGATGTTACCGGGCAGGCGGGTTGCGTTATCGTTGTCAAGTGTCATGGATGAAGCGATGCTATCCATACGACCTGCTGCGATACGGGCTGCAAGGTTCTGCTTAAGTTCACCATAAATAACGGTAGCATCAGGACGCTGGGTTGCAAGCACGAGGTGAACACCTGCGGCACGACCCAGACGGGCGATGTCACCAATAGCCTTGGATGCTTCACCCTTGAGGGCATCTTCTTCTTTTGCCTCATCAGTTTTGATGCCTGATGGTGCAAGGAACATGTAGGACTCATCAATCATGACCATGAGGGCATATGGCATCTCGGGTAGATCTTTGAAGTGATTTACGCCAAGCTGCTCCATTTGCTCATAACGGTTCATCATTTCTTCATTGGCGTAGCGGATGATTTCTACACCGTCAGCAACGTTTGTTGCGATACCCATGACTACGGGATCGTATTTTACGAATGGCGAGAGTTCTACTCGCTTAACGTCAATACCAAGGAAGCGCCAACGGTCGGAGTGCTGGATGCAGTGGAAGATAAGGTTACGCTGGATGGTTGACTTACCGCCACCGGTTGTACCGGTAACAAGGGCGTGCGGAGCAACGGCGACATCCCATACGACAGTTCCTTCTGTACCAAGACCGATGGGGATTTCATTCCATTTGCCTTGGGAAGAGCCGGGATATGGTGCATACGAGGGAATGTGCGTAACAGGCGCACAGGAGACAACAGACTTTGACGACTGCCACTTGTACAACCATGTGTTGTCATCGGTTACAGTGCCGTTGAAGTGACGCTCAAAGTTCTCACGATTCTTCTGTTCTTCGGACTTATACGCCGGCGGGAATTTTACATCGGTGTCACCGGGAATGGTAAGACGTTCCCATTTCTTAATGTTGACCCATCCCCATGGGTTCAGGTTGGCATCACGAGGGTAGCGGAGTTCAACTGCGGCTACTTCGAACATACGGGTAAGCACTGCATGGCGGGCAGAGAATACATTGCTTGTGCGACCGGCAATAACGAAGAACAATGCCAGCCATAGCCAGATAGCACCGTCATTCTTTGTGAGTGAGAGGATGGTGGCAAGGATTACGCCGGCAATGTAGAAGTTGCGCCAGACGAGGAATTTACCGAATTTAGGGTATTTCAATTCATCGGTCAGTTCACCCTCTTCGTTTTTCTTCAGGGCTGGATACTTATCTTCAATGAACACGAATTTTAGGACGCGACCTAGGATATTATTGAAGGATGCGACTGCAACACCGGCTTTTTGACGTGCTGGACGATACTTGCGGTTCCATAGGAATCCAAGCCCAATCCATAGGACAATGATCCCTACGGGTATCAGTAGGAATGGGGGAAACCCTGCTGCGGCTGCTTCACCTGCTTCAGGAGTCGTCGTTGCGGAAATAGCGGTTGCAAGAAACAAAGTCTGTCCTTTACGTGGTCTGGTTAAGTGGCTCCGAGGTAATGGTCACCGTTATGTATCTATCGGATTCAAGGGAAATATACTGAATCCGGAATTATGTCAAGTAATACTCAAAAACGTGATATTATTAGTTTTGTAAGCGCAAGACACAAACACAAAGGAAGTTATATTTTGAATCAAGTAGATCAGCCGTCAGGCGAAACCCCGTGCCGACTAAATGTTGATGTTTTTGATTCCCCTTATCTTAGTGATTTCGATGCTCTGGAGTATCAGGAAGAACACCCTGAAGCGGAGCAAAATGAAGAAACTCTGTTGCAGGCGGAAATCAGGCATAACATGGCTCAACGAAATGCTGTTGTTTTAGCTAAGAACCTTTGTTCTGCCTGCCCGGTTAAGACCGAATGCCTGCGTTGGGTCATGGCCGCTGAGAGTGATGACTACCTTGTTTACGGAGTCGTGGCCGGTCTTACCCAGAAGGAACGAACCCGAATGCGAAAGCGCCTTTAATTACCCCGGAAAAACAATAAAAGATTTTCCAAAATTCCCCTGTGATATAATTTCTAATACCGATATTCTTACCGGTTGATGATTATATCAACTAATTTAAATTACACAGAAAGAGAAAACAAATTATGAATACACTCACCGTTGTCGGCAACATGGCTACAGATCCGGATCTCCGTTACACCCCTTCAGGTAGCCCTGTAGTCAACTTCAGTCTAGCACAGACTCCGCGTAAGTTCAACTCTCAGACCGGCAAATGGGAAGACAGCGGTGAACCGAACTTCTTCCGCTGTAACGTTTGGAACCAGCAGGCTGAGAACGTTGCAGAGTCACTGAAGAAGGGTACCCGCGTTATTGCTATTGGTAAGCTTCGTACTGAGAAGTATGAGCGCAATGGCGAGACCGTAACTTCCACGAACAACCTGGACATCGAGCACATCGGCCCGTCACTGGCATTCGCCACTGTTGCGGTTACCCGTAGTGCCGGTTCAGGTCAGGGCGGTGGAGATGGTGGAAACTTCCAGAAGAACACCGCTTCAGCACGTCCGGATCACTCCGCGAACGTTACCAGCGAGCCTCCTTTCTAATCTTGCGCTAAACGAAGAACCCCCGTATGAATTTCGTACGGGGGTTCTTCGTTTAACTGAGGAATTTTTATCCACCTACAGCAGAGAGGAATGGGATGACACATCAATGTCATCCCATTCCTCTTTGCTCAATGATTATTTAGGTGTTGAATGGATGTATTCAAACAATGCATGTTCTGCAACATCATAAGCCGAACGTTCGTGCTTACGTACATTTACGCCGGGGTCTTTTACACCACCAAGCGTAGCAGGGCGGGTTCCTGAGAGACAGGCAGGGTATTCCTCTGCTGCCTTATCACCGTTACCCCTTGGACGTACAATGAATGCGTCAGGATAAGCGATAGCTAAAGCACCTACAACAAGTGCTGTACGGATAATGTCTTTGGGGTTAAGAGCATCCTGCTTTCCATACTTGAACCCTTTAGGCTCAGTAACACCTTCAATACCCATCATGTCATATTCAATGCCTTCAAGGGCTTCCCTGACCCGGGCGACAACTTTCTTTGACCAGTCAACGAAATCATCTACTTCATCGGGTCGGCGGAAAGTGGAGGAGATGAAAATATTGCTTCTGTCATCCCGCACGCAGAAGCCAACATATCTTGCACCGGGGTCAATTCCTACAACAATGGTATTGCCGGCGGCGGATGATTCCTTTATCCGCTCAATAGGCGTACGGGTATCAACCGGAACAGTTTCTTTTGGTGTTTTAGGAACTGCTTTCCTGCGGGGAGTTGTTGCTTTAGCAGGAGTCTTTGACGCGGAAGAAGTTGGTTCAGGTTTTGCTTCAAAACTAATAGGCATGGAGCAGGAAGAGCAAATCTTATCAGACGCAGAAACGCCGCTCCCGCACCAGTTACAAACCAGTGGTGGGAGCGGCGTTTCAGTGATAGTCATTTTTCCTTAGGGTAATTACGGGTTGGGCTGTACAGTGTCTGCGAATTCAAGTGCTTCGAGGAACTTCTCTGCGCCACGCTCAATGTAGAAGTCAAGGAAGTCCTCAAATGGCTCTTCCGGAACCTGTGAAGCCTTGGTTACACTGAAGGTGTACTGAAGAAGCTTGGTCAGCTTGCCGAAGTCAGCGCCGGAATCCGTAACGAATTCCTTGAACGTGTTCAGAGTTTCCTCTGTCATCTTGTTTTCAGGAGTTACCTTACCAATCTTTACCGGTGGGTAAATTTCAAATGAGGTAGCGTTTTCCAGAAGACCACCGGTAGGAATTTCGGAATCCTCAGGGGCTTCCTCTACAGGCTCAGCAGCGGCAAGGTGCGATACCTCTTCAGCGGCAGGTGCCTCATTCTTTACAGGAGTTTCCTTCTGCGGGGCAGGGGCCGTCTTCGTAGCAGGGGCTGAGCCGTTTGAGAGTGAAGCAAGGTCAAAGGGTTCAGCGGCGATACGCATTGAAGCATTGAAACGGTCAAGGGTCAGCTTGCCAACCTTGGAAACCCACTCTGCATCGCCTGCATGGGAGGTAGGAATCGGCAGGAAGTTGTCGATGACATCATATACCAGTGAGCGTACACGAGCATGTGACGTTGCCATACGGTCCGCACGGGGCTTCTTGGTAACGTAAGCCTGAATCTTATCAGCGATAGCCAATGAGATTGAAGCATAGCGGACAATATCTTCTTCAGTTGCGTTTACACCTGAAGCAATGAGAGCCTTGCGTACAAAGAGTTCAGCACCAACAGCAGCCTGTACAGCATAAGAACCAAGGTTCAGTGATCCGTCAGAATTGTACTCCTTGTAGGGAGGTTCTTCGGTAGCACTTGCACCACGGGGCTGAGTGTAGTTAGCAGGAGCAGCTGCGGGAGCGGCCGACTGAACAGCCTGAGCCTTGGCGATATCGGGGTCCTGTGCAGGGCGGCGACCAGCCTGTGACGGGTCTTCCTTGGGGTGTGTAACAGCCTCATCAGTCAGTTCGCCATTGACCCCTACGAGCAGGGTTTTGGTGTTCTCACGGGCGATTTCAGTGCTGGAACGCAGTTCAGCAATGGGAGTATCACGGGGGATAGGCTGCTTGGTAGCATCGTTCTTCAGCTTACGCTGGGATTCAATGCGGTATTCAATAGGAGTACGGTTTTCGTATGCTTCCTGAATTACCTTATACTGAGGAGTCTCAGTATTAATCCAAGCCTTCTGAGCGAACTTAAGTCCTTCAGTACGGATTTGGATCTGGGCTACTTTGCCATTCTCGTGAGGAGTGATATCTTTGACTTCACCTGTTCCCCTCTGAACGTGGACTTCGGCGCGCACTCCGTCTTCATCGGGGCCATCATAAGATGTAAAAGCGAATCCATTTGCCATGTTTTTTCCTTCTTTATGTAGTAGTAAATTGTTTGCGAATAGCCCTGATATCAGGTTCTGTGATTCAGTTTTTAGTTGATGCACAAGGGTTCATCATACCCCTTTTTGTTCCTCTTATTATATCATCCAAAACCGTCGTTTTACTTGGGAATTGGTGAATAATTCTTTACTTTTTATAGGGAAGTTTCCAGTAGTTCTTGGGGAGATCTGGGTATGTCCAGAGTTCCAAATCCACTTCCGGGAAACGCTCTGATTCCTCTTCCAAAATCTCGGTAACCCGGCTCCATTCAAGCCCACCAATACCGCAACCGATCTGTGGCAGAGCCAATGCGGGCATATCATATTCTACACAGTAAGTAAGAGCACGGCGGGTAGACTGGCGAAGGAAGTCATATGTTGCATTACGACCCTTCTTTTCCTGTGAAGCCATGTTGAAGATGTACTTGCCATCGGTTTTTGACTGGACAACGAGCAGGTCACCACCTGTGAGAAGACCTTTCTCGCAGTATTCCCGGTATTCCTCGTAAACGTTAGGGTGCAGCGTGCGGACTGTAACGGCAATACCACTGCCCATTACGCCTTCAATGTTAACGCCATGACCGATTGCTTCAAGTTCAGTGGTGAAGATGTCTCCTGTTTTATGTGTAATCATAGAATCTACTATACCATGTCTTTCGTTTTGTCAATTCCTAGTTTTCGTGAATAGGGCAGTGTGGAGCACGGGTTGGATGTTCTACTGTTTCGGGGAGCATGCCGGGCTTACCTGTGCAACCCATGGATACCTTACCCTTATAAATTCGCAGACCTTTTGCTAAGGAATCATCTTCCTTAGGTTTTGCGTAACCACCGAATTCTTTTTTGATGGCAACAATACGGGATGGCGGGATACGCATCGTCTGACCATGTTCAGGAGAAATCTCAATGGTGTAATGCACAATGTGAATCATGCCGGAAATCTGACGTTCTTTGATCTGCCCCGTTTTCTTATCAGCGACACGAACGGTCAGGACTACTGACGTGGCTTCCATGGGTCCGAAATCAATTCTTTCACCCGTGAAAATCTTGAATGTAGTTGCGAAATGCCCGGCGAACTTCAGGAAACCCAATGCAGGCGGGTAAGATTTTCCGATGACCTCACGTACTGCCTCTTCAGCAGAACGGAAACTGTGCTGGAAGCCGTCAGCCAAGGTTGAATCATAGCCTTGGGAAGTGTCAAACACTTCCCAGCTGAAACTCTGTCGGTAAGAGTCGGTCTGGATCTTAGCCTTGAAATATTCCGTTTCCCATAGCCAGAGAGAAATATTCGGGTCTTCGCCCAGTCGCCAAGGAATCGCTTCCATTAATTACCTTTCATCGTTTTTAATCTTTAAGTTTATCGGCAGTCGTTAAAGGTTGTACTGTTCAAACACCCAGAGAACAAAGAATGCCAAACCGGCGAGTGAACCTAAGCTGAAGATAGTAAAGAATACCCAACGTGCAACAGTAGCGATCCCGGAAAAATCCACGTTGGATTCTTTCTTGGGCTTCTTGGAATTCTTGAAACCGGGAATCCATTCGTCCTTTGCTTTGCTCTCATCATCGAGAGGACGGGGGAGAGGGCGTGGTGCCGGGTCAGATACTTTTTTGACCTTCGCCGCCATATCTATGTCAAGAGGGCGAAAAACAATTTTATCAACCTGCTCATCATCACCGAATACATTTTTAGACATGTTTTCCCTTACGTTGTAGATCAAGTTTTCTAAACCATTCACCGGCATTCATCATTATTGTTGTTTCCTCATGAAAGTTCTCGGAAAGTCTTTTGATTGAGGCAGAATGCCCTGCGAAGATATGGTTTGTACTAATACTATCGGGCAATAGAATAGTCAGGTTATCATCGTAATCAATGTGTTCATTAACAAGTTCAATGAATACTTCTTTATGCGAGACCGCGAAAGTAGAGGGAACTCGTTTCTCTTTTGCATACATACAAATTACTGTTCCGTCCATCTCTACCGTAATGTGCTTACGTGCCATCTCCATGTCACCAAATGCAGGGAATGCATCGGGGATGATGTTACGAATAGGGAAAACATGCCCCATAGGGCGAAGTACGTGAGCATCAAACTCGTCGGAAGCAGTGTTATACACAGGGAGTATGTTTTTGTATTCTTCCTGTATTACAGGCATGTGTGAGTAAACCCATTTTTTGATATCTGCAAGAGGAGACACCGTTTCACCTTGGTAGAAATCCGTAAGTTCCAGATGGAATTCGTATTTTCCCCACTTTACGGTAAGGCAGTCAGGGGTTTTTCCACTGTAAGTAATTTCGCCATGAGATAGCGGAGCCTTGGGGTAGGTATCATCAAATAGAACAGAACGCCATTCACTATAATCCATCAGCTACGACCTCCCGGATATCAGCAGGCAAGGTTACCATCATGAGAGCATTGCATTCATCCGGTGAAAGCATGAGAACATACTTTTCTTCCTTGAATAGAAGTGGAAGTTTTGAACGAATGGAAGAGGTATATTTACGGGCTTTGGAGATACCAATTTCATCATTTATGGAACGTAATGAGGTACCACCATTTTCAATGTCGCTTCCGATGATTCTTACTAGGAGATCAATTTGATTTCGGGTAAACCAGTAGGGCATCCTATCACTACTTTGGCTCATTACCCTCAGCACCTTTAACGCTCGGTACGGTTTCCAGTCCAAATGGGTAAATGAATCCACGTACTTCACCAGCGATGGACTCATACTGAGCGATAATCAATTCACCTTCTTTACAGGCTCCGGAAATGCATATTGCAAGATACTGTCCATCCAGCCGTCCCGTTTCAATTTTGCCAGTGTAGCCGGAATCTTTACCGTTTACCAAAACCCGGTTCTTTGAATCAGTCTCTACCTTGGCGACAGGCCCTGCGATGGCTTCTGCCATGAAGTAATCAGGTGCTCCTGTGTATCCCTGGATAGCCTTACCAATGAAGTCAGAAGGAGCGGCGGAAGTAGCAGAACCGTAAACGATTGTGCCGGGTTCAATCTTACCGCCGACAAAAGTTCCCCGGGCAACCCAAGCACGTTCTGTAACAGGCTTATCATCAATCGGTGCTGTAAACATCAATGAACCGGCAAGGGCAGTATGGATCATAACGATGAGGAACAAAACAAACGCAAACAATCCCAGGAGAGCCCTAGTGCCACGGCTAACACCCTGCACGGCAGATGCAAGATGGTTCCTGCCTGATTCAGTGGCAGGAATTTCTGATTGCGGAGCCGCAAGGGGTGAGCTGTATGACTCAGGTACTTCTTCGGCTTCCTTGCTGCGGAATAGTTTAGTTCGTTTTATCATAGTGTTGATTCTATCGGAACAGGCAAAACAAATCCCGCTCTGCTGAAAGTGCAGAACGGGATTTGTTAATTCAAAAAGGGCTTATTTCGGCAGATCAAAGAATGTGAAAGTATTTACTTCCATTGTGCCGGCAGCGATAAGTGACATGACTAGGAAAGAAATAAGAAGTGCGGGACCGAACGGGATAAAGGTTTTCTTTTTACCTTTTACCTTCTTGACTTTTTCTCGGACGGCTTTACGGTCAAGCCCTTCCAAATCTTCAGCATCAATAGGCTTTTTATCTACGGCTACCAACTTTTTCTCATCAGCATCCCATTTAGTTGAGTCACTAATATGCTTTTTCAATCCATACTCACGCATACCAATTTTTCCTGCAATGGGCATAAGTGCAAGAGCAAAAATTGCCGCACCCATAAACGCATAAATTAGATAGCTTGGACCGACCCACCATGACAATGTGACTCCAAAAGCAAACATGATTTTTACATCCGCCCAACCGAACATTCGCATAAAGGAAAGCACAGCGAAGATGAATGTCAAGACTGCCCACATAACGATGGCGGTTGTGTCATAGAAGTCAAACGACGGCCAAAGCAGTGCTACAAACGGGATTGGGGTGTACTGCACCAACGTCGTTAATTCACTGGGGATTTTCATCAAAGCAAAGTCTGTTACCGAAGACAGCACAGTAAGGAATCCAAGCATCCCAATACAAAGACTAATCCAGATATTTTCTGAAAGGAAAAATGCCAGATGGGAAACAGCAAGGGATAGTCCGCTTGATATTGCTATCAAGAGATTCCAGTTAATATTTCTGGTTCCGAAGTCCCTTTCCTGCCAAGCGGGAACTTTCCATTTTGCAAAAGCCCCCATTCCCAAAGCAACAACAAGCGCAAGACCACTAAATAGTAACAATTATTTTCCTTAATTTATACGGCGTAGGCTTGACGAATTTTCTTGCCTGCCTCTTTCATCAACATTTCTTCGTAGTTAATAAGATCGGCTTGCTTCTGTCCCTTATAAAGAGCGGAGAGTGATTTGTTCTTGTTCCACGTTTTGTCAATGATGGAGAATAGTGCTGAAAGTGATGCACCCTTTGTCTCAGCATCCTGTTCCAAAGCGGTTGAAAGCAGGGCTGCTGAAAGCAGAGTTTTCTCAAGTTCAATTTCAACAGATTCATCCGTGGATTCTTTTGCAACCAGAGGAACCGTGAAATCATCTGAATCCAAGGTCGTCGTGGAACGCAGGTTGGATACCATCTTGATGGATACTGAATCCTGAGCAACCTTCTTTACCGTTTCGCCAAGGGATTCAGCCAGTTCCGCAATAGTAGGAGTGCGTCCGTTCTGAGCTTCAAACAAAGCAATTGCACGCGAATGCTTCAATTCATTGTCTGCCGCTGCACGACCATGGGATTTACGGTTAAGATTATGAACCCAACGCTGAAGAACGGTGTGGAGATACGCAGCGAAAGGAATACAGGTGCTGTCATCATAACGTGCAACTGCATCCATGACCCAGATATAAATCTGTTGCTGGATATCCTCATGCTCGGGAATGTGCTTCTTGATACTGGACATGTTATTACGTAGGAGGATGAAGGCAAAGGAGCCATAGAACTTGCAAAGCTCATCAAGGTATCCTGCCGGCAATGCGTTCAAATCGCGGCGGTAGGTATTGTAGGTAAGGCGCAGACCTGTAATACCTACATTGGGGTCTTCAGTGTTCCATTCTTTCAACATGTAGTAGGTTTCATCACCGAGTTTAGAGAAAATTCGGAAGAGACCATCTTCATCCTGATTTACTGTACCGAGATCGCCAATCCGGTCCTGAATCATGCGTGAGGTAATGTGACTGTTTGCCCGGAAGTGTAAAAGGTTGTAAGCAATAAGCGGAGCTTTCAACCAGCCATCATCTTCCAGTACACCACCGAAGAAACGGGGTGAACGGGAGTCCTTAGTTTCCAATGGAAGGTCGCGGATATTGCGCCATTGACGGACATACTTTTCGGGCAACCGGTATGAACTGTTCGCACCAGCCAAGAGGTAGCCTTTGTCACTGAGTCCTTCAACTGCACCGGTTACTTCATCAGCGGTAAACGCTTTCTTGCCTGAAAAACGCTTGTTAATCTTCGTGATGGGGTGCCATTGACCATCGGAAATTTCATCGAGGATTTTAATTTCAAGTTCTGAGGTGTTTTTTTGATTGAGACGGGGAGGCATAATATAGTTTCCTTAGTTGTAGACGGGGATGTTGAGCTCGGAAACCATTGAAACTGGTCGAGGCAGGAAGTTTTGCTGAATAAAAGAAAGTGCCGCGGCGGTATGAAGATCCGATGGCTTTTCTGATATTGAGGGGTAAAAATCAAAAAGTTTAACGAAAACAGCATTCAAAGCAAGTGTGAAACTGCGCTTTGATGCGTCGTTACTTCCCGGGGCAAGAAAAGCAAAAGTAAGATTCACATTCCCGGAATCCTTTGATAGACCCTTGAGAGATTTCATAAAATCCCCCTTGGTAGCATTTGTAAACATTTTCCTGAAAGAATCAATTCTATCTTCGCTCACTTGAAAACGTATATAGACACACTGATCTGTGTCCCTTTTGATACTGCTCATAGTTGCTCTTCCCTCTTCTTACGAGACCATTGGTATTCCTTTTTCCCAGCGAAAAAGGTCTTACATTTAAAATAGTTGCGTTCGTCGCTTAATAATTGTACCACATTCGACAACCCATTTTCGTCCGATAGAAAATCCAGAGTTCAATAACATTCAGTGAGAGGCAGAAGTGGCTGATTTACCTATTATAAACAATCTTCGGGATAAACTTATTCCGGGTCGAAACCATGATGAAGATGATGATTTCGATGGCAATAATGCCGAGGGAGATTCCCCTGAGCATGATGTGCTGGAGCAGTACCGCATTCCTCTTAATACAGAGTTAGGCGATGATGTTCTCACGCCTTCCAAACTTTCCAAAGTCAAATTTGGTGTTACCCAGCCTAAGGGTTTTTCCTTTAAGCAGGTAGAAGTATTTCACACTGAAGTTTCAAAGTCCGTTCAATGGTACATTCAGGCTCTGGAAAAGCGTGACCGTGACGTTCACAAGCTTGCAACTGAAGTTGACAAGTACAAAACTGATGTCCAGAATGCCCGGTTCCAACTGGAAGTTCTTCAGGGCATGGGTGGACAAGCCGTTGTTGATGATTCCGGTGAATACGTTACTGAATCCCAGATGTCGCAAGAGCAGCTAAACGCTATTGCTTTGGAGAACCGGGTTGCAGAACTCGAAGATGAACTCAAGTATGAACGTCGTGTCAGTACTGATTTGCAGGCACAACTTAATGCTAAGCCTGTTCCTGCCCCAGCACCTGCTCCTGCTCCGGTTATTCTTCCGCCACTGTCAAAGGACACCCCAACGAATGTTGAGCTGGCTGAATTAGCTGATTTGCGTGAGCGTCAGGCAGAACTTGATGTTTGGGAAGCCCAAGTAGTTGCAGAGTATGAGCGTATCGAGAATGAACTTGAAGAAACAAAGACTCTGCTTGTTTCAAAAGAAGCAGAGTTGGCTTCTTTGCGGGCAGAACTTACTGCTGCTACTGATTCTCTTCGTAATGCTTTGAGTGAAGCAGATGCAAACGGTGATTCCACTGAAGGCTACCTCGCTTCAATTGCTTCTCTGGAAAGTCAGGTTCGTTCACTGGGGCAGGAATTGAAAGAAGTTCTTGCCGAGCGGGAAGCTGTTATCGAGGAGAAGGACGCTGCGGTTGAAGAACTGGAAGCACTCCGTTCTGCGGGACCGGAAATTGTGGAAAATGAAGACACCGAGGAATGGGTTGCGAAGGTTGATGAACTTGAAGAACACATCAAGGAGTTGGAAGAATACAGCAATACTGTAGAAAAGGCACTTGTTGAACGTGATGAAGCATTGGCTGAACAAATTCAACTTATCCAGGAATACAACGATTCGTTGGCAGAAAAAGATCGCCTTATTGCTGAAAAGGATAGGCTATTAGCTGAACGGGATGCTTCTGCCGGCTATCATGGCGGCGAACGGATTCCCGGCTATCGGTTGCCGGCAGATATCACAGCTGAAGACCTTGGTCTTGAGTAAAAATTAGCATAGAGAAAGCCCCTCAGGTACGTCCTGAGGGGCTTTCTCTATGCTATGGGGTAGTTGCTTAGGAATCAAGGAACAAGGGCTGTACGAGGTAATACAGGGCTGCTACAGTCATAACAAATGCTATATAGGGGAGAAGGCTCGTCCTTTTATCCTTTTCAGTCAACGACGCACGGTCAGGAAGGTGACTGTAATCAGGTAGGGATTGTGCAAGCCCAGTAGATGATGCAGCATCTACTAGGAGCCATTTCAGTGATTCCCCTTTTTTCCTGAATTGTATCGCTGCGGCAATGAGTACTAAGATGAAGACAAACACCATGGGGATGATTCCATCCGGGAGGGGAGCAAGAAGGAGGATAGAAGCCATTGTAAGAATTGTTTCACCACTTGTTTTGCCGGCGAAAAAATACACCATAAGGGCAAATGCTGCTACTGCGATAACGACTTGACCAATAAGGAGAATCAAATTACCGTGCATTATGGAGATAGTCGCATGGGCTAGCAATGCTAAAGCCAATAACGCAATTTGGTTGTTAAAGGTAATTCTCTTGAGATAAAAAAGTACAGTTCCGATGAGTGAATAAATCGCTATGGGAAGAAATTCGATAAAAGTTTCCATAAAAATAACTATACCACAGGGGATCAGCCTGTGGTATAGTTATTTGAATGCTAGTAGGGGTTATTAGCAAGTACCGCCAGTAGCTGGGGACTTACCAATATCACCAATACACTTACCGGTCTGGTCAGCCTGCTTGGTGATAGCTTCGTAAAGAATCTTGCCGACGATACCTACGATGATAACGAAGACTGCGATGATGAGAACGTTCTGGATAACGTCACCAGCCTCTTCGTTGCGAACGGTGTCGAAGTTGTTCTTGAACTTCTGTAGTGCATTTTTCATAGTTTTTCCTCGAGGTTTGAGATTTGGATAAATAAACGTTTATTGAACGGACTAGTGTTCATTCTCTATATCGGTAAAATCGTCTGAGTAGTCATTCTCTTCTACCAATTCTTCATCTTCTCTAACGTCAAAATCTTCGTTAGATTCGAAATCATCTTTTGAGGCTTCCACGCCTGACTTTTGTGCTTCCCAAGCTTCGTTAGCAGCAGTTAGCCAAGCCAGAGCCTTTGGAAGGGAAGAATCAATGTGCGGGCGGCGCGCTTCCGGAATAGCACCAATAATTTCAGCAACATCAGGCATCTTTTCCAGTGAAGTCAAGGCAGTGTAGAAAGCGTAGACATGCTCAACTTTCTGACGGAAAGAGGACGGGTCTTCATCAAATCCTGAACTGTCAGGATCATTGAGCAGGTCATCAAGGTTGTCAAAGTCTTCCATGTTGTCAAACTCAGAGCCACCACCGCTACCGGATGATTCACCATCAAAATCAGGAAGTGCGAAATCAATGTCATCAAGGTCGATGTCATCAATGTCAAAGTCATTATCTTCGTCAATGGGCTTCTTTGAACGCTCACGGTAATCAGCAACAAGATCTTCAACAATCTCGCCGGCTTCATCGGGGGAGAGGCCTTCAGTGCGCTCCTTGATTTCAGGGGCAAGTTCATTCACAAAGTTCTTCAGGTCACGGGCGGCCGCTTCACTGATTTTGATTTGTGTCCCGTCAGGGGTTGATGATTCAATAGCGGCAATAACATTTGCCTGATTCAGGAACTGGTAAGCGCGTGAACGGGAAATATTGAATTCTTCTTTTACGTAGGATTCAAAGTTCTTGTAGCCCAGAGCAAGGTGTGCCTTGCCAGCATGTGCCCTTGCAACCAGGACATACAGCACATCAGCAGTAGAACGAATATGCTCGGTAAGTTCTTTTGCCTCTTCAACACTCAACGGCTTTGGCACATCAAGGTCTGCAACTGGAGATTCATCAGCAAGAACAATGACTCCTTCTACAGGAGTTTCGTCGGCAACGTCGCTGATATCAAAATCCAGTTCATCATCAGATGAATCGTCGGAGAAATCAAACTCTGACTCATCTCCGTCTGTAAAGGAATCATCCGCGAGAAGTTCTTCATTAACGATTTCTTCCGGGTCGATATCTTCATCCACGGACTCGTAATCACCACTGGCAAGAGGAGATACGTATTCTTCCTCTACAGTGTCAACGTCAAGGTCATCGGACCATGAAACGTCATCGGTTGCTTCTTCATTATAAGTCATTTTGTTTGCTCCATCTAAAAGCGTCTAAGTTGGAATTCTTATCGGCAGAGAAGGTGGTCAAAATGACAAAAGACCGTAAAAGACATCTTATTTTCTGTCTTTTACGGTCTTTTGTGACGGTATCTATTAATCTATTGTTGAACCAGTGCCGTCATAATTAATCTTTACAACCCGGTCAACAACATCTTCCGCTTCATGGGTGTGGTTAATCATGACAATTTGCTGAATCGGGAGAGAGCGTAGAACACTCAAGATAGCATCACGTCGTTCTGCGTCCTGAGCAGGGAGAACTTCATCCAGCCACAGCAAACCTGCATTCTCACCCGTGATAAGAGAACCAATTGCAATCCTCAGAGCAAGAGCAACAATTGACTTCTCACCACCGGACAATTCGTAGACTGAATACTCAAAACCATCATCCTTAATTACGGATGAAGAAAAGTCTTCAGAAACGATTACTTCAATGAATCGCCCGTTTGTCATCTGGGAAATCAAATCAGTAGCGGTAGCAGAAAGTTCAGGTGAAATACGGGCAATCCTGTCCTTACGGTATTCATCAAGCAAATCAGAGACCGCAGACTTTTCTTCCAATTTCTTGAGAGCAATCGTCTTGGACTGAGCCAGTTTTTCTTCCCGGTCAAAGGTAGCCTGAGCAGCTTTGACTCTTTCGTTGAGCGTAGCCTTACGTGCTTCAAGGTCTTTCATCTTTCGGAAAGAATCATTGTATTCTGCACGGGCACGATCAATATCAGCGTCAAATCCCGCAACCAGCATTTCCAAATGGCTCAAATCGCCATAAGTATCCAAGTCAGACTCCAACTTGCGAAGTTTATCCTGCGAAGGAGCAAGGCTTGACAACTTGGCATCACGCTGGGAAATGAGGTTATCCCGCTTGGCGATTGCCCTTTCAGCAACACCAATCTTTTCCCCGGCAGATAGAATCTCCCGCTTGCGAAGGTCAAGGGATGCAATGGACTTCTTGGCTGCATCAACGTCGAAACCCTCAAAATCAGCAAGTTTCTTCGTTGCATCCGAAAGGTCACCCTCCAGGGATTCAATCTCCTGCGTCAGGTTTTCGATTTCCTCCTTGATGGATGCAATCTCACGCTCTGCACGCTCACGGGAAGTAATAGTGCCAGTAATGCTCTTGAGTTCGTCAGATTCTTTCCGGACCGTATCCTTCAACGTGGCGATCTCTTTTTGTGAAGAAGCCATCGTCTTTCGGAACTGCTTTACCAGAGCCTCAGGATCTTCCAAAGAAGAATGACAGGTAGGGCATTTTGCTTCACTGTGGTCATGGGAACCAAGTACCCGGACTGATTCTTCAAGGTCAGCGATAAGGCTTCCCAAAGAAGAAGAACGAGCGTTTGCTTCAGCAATGGATTTCTCCAGTGCTTCTTTCTTTTCAGTCAGTTGAGCATTTGATTCAATAGACTCAAGGTACTCTTCACCCTGAACAACCCTTAGCGAGGCGTTATCAAGCTTTGTCTGCTTGGCTTTGATAGCATTTTCAATGGATGCAATTTCCCGCTTAGTATTTGAGATGTTGCCGGTATGGTTAGCCAACTCGTGGTTAACCTTGGTGTACTCCTCGTTTACTTCACGGTATTCTGCTTCCAGCTTGGGCCGTGCTGTGATATCGATACCCTCTACTTCAGCATCAATATCCTTAATCTGAGCATCAAATTCCCGTACTCCCGCTTTCAGCATGTCCACACTGTGTTCAAGGTTAACAACGTCCCGATGAATTGCTTCAGCGTTCTTTAGCTTCTCTTTACTTTCAGCACTGTTCTCCACCGCCTCAGACACCCTTGATTCAAAGTCAGAAACTTCTCCGGAGGCATCCTCGCAGAGCAGTACTACGCTATCGTACTCAGTAACCAAAGATTCAAGGAACTCGCCGGCTTCTTCAACCGCTTCGATAGAACCGGGCAGAAGCTTGATTTGCTTAGCCAGTTCATTTTCATCTTCACGGGCTTTCTTGACAGCAAGGTTCATATCTTCAATGCCGGCAAGCTTTTCAATGTGTTCACGGCGTGAAGCAGGTTTGGCATCAACGAGAGCATCCAGTTCCTTTTGGGGTACGACAATAGCCGTACGGAACCCGGCAGCATCCATGCCAAGCCTGTTAGTAATCCATGCCTGTGCAGTACTTCCCGTAACGTTCGTCTGCTTTACGCCATCCATGAAAATATCAGCGGTTACGTTGCTCTTCTTGCCAGTCATCCTACGGAAGACTTCTACTGTCTGCCCCGCATGCGTAAATGTTACCTTGACAGAAGTTTCTTCCTTCTGCAAGTCAGAGTTGCGACGGCGGAAAGAAGCCTGATTGATTTCAGCAGCCTTGAATGAGTAAAGGCACCAAAGAATAGCGTCAACGAAAGATGACTTGCCTGAGCCATTTTGACCGACGATTCCTGTAAGACCTGTTTCAGCCACGTTAAGCGTAGCATCGGTAAATGTCTTCCAGTTCTTTACCTCAACTGATTTGAGGACAAATGCTGTTGATAGCGATGATGTCATATTGTCGTGTATTCCTTAGTTCTTTCGGGTTGCCTGTACTGCTTCTAGATGTGCTCGGGCGCGGTCCTTGATTAGTTGCCTGCGGTCATTGGGGAGACTGGAAAGAGTCTTTGAATCATCAACCCAATTGTTGAAGAACTCAACTGTATTGTTCTGACCTGCTGCGACTCGGGTAAGGGAAGGGGATTCCGCTGCCTTTTCCTCAGCTGTCAGTTCAATCTCTTCACCGTTCTCATCCCGCTTGACAGTAGGCTTGATTTCGGGAAGGGAGAAACTCAAATCCCAATGAAGCATATTACGGGTAAGCCCGGCAACGTGCTTCTTATCAATACCTGCACGCAATGAACGAGGGGCATTGATAATCTTCTGGCGAACAATCGGAGCATTGGCTTCATCAAATGCTTCGCTGTCGCTATCCACATTTGTTGCCAAAATTTGGGCTTCCATGATGTCTTGAACTTCCGAAGCACTCAAACCCTGAGCATCAATTACCTTTAGGTCATACTGGGGGCGCTGATGAATGTTCTTGAATTCAACTTCGGTCTTACCATCAGGATGAACCTTAATGAGTAGCCAGCCACGGTCACCCGGGTCGTCAGAGAATCCACGGCGTACCGTTGACCCTGCATACCATGTGTTCAGCAAACGTCCGCCAACAGGGTAACGTGAGTGGTAGTGTCCAAGCAGACGAATTGCGAAGTTATCATCAATAATCATTTCCGGGGGAATGATCTGCTCACGGGGAGAATCTTTACAGTTCATCAGGGTTGCATTTTTAGGGTCAAGAGCAGCCCCATGGGTTGTAAAGATATTAATCATGTCCTGTTCGGGCGTAACCTTCGGTGCATCCGCAGCTGACAGACCATGGTGACCCACTGAATGGAGTGTAATGCCGTCTCCCAGTTGATATTTCTGGTGAGGTGTCCACAGGGCGTGGATGCCCTTATCGGGGTCGTCTACGGCGGCTACAGCAGGCATGTGCGAACGGTTATCAGAAGCATCATGGTTACCCGCAAGACCATAGAACGGGATACCCATAGCAGCCAGTTTTCGGACATAGTACTGGAACAGGTAGATATCACGGATTTTCGGATGCGAATAATGGAAAATATCTCCACCATGTACAACAGCATGAATGGGTACAGAAGATTCGCTAATCTGGTTCACAATTTCGTGAAGAGCACGCTCACCATCTTTAGCACGAAGGTTGATGCCGTTTGAATCAGTAAAATCGTATGCTGAATAACCCAGATGAGTATCTGCCATAAATGCAATGTTGTATGTATCCGCCATTATCCTTCTTCTTTGTGTTGATGCTTATGTTCAGATATGAGTATATCACGAAATTTACATTAGCTATCTTGTGTGATAGGTGAGATGACTACCTTCCAACCGGTATCAGATGGATTGATTCTGATATGGCGCTGGTTGACGTTTTTAGGATCTTTACTTACCAGAAGTATGCTGTTGGAATTGATTTCCTGCCGTACATTAAAATCTTCCAGTTTAGGTGCTGGCGTAGTGACTGCCTTGTTTTTCTCATACCAGTCAACACAGAATTGCTTGTTTTTACCTTCGCCAATTTCAACATAATCACAGGCTTTCGACCAGTCGCTCGCCATTAATGCAGCATGGAATGATGCGTATACTGCAAAGGCCGCATTGCTGTCTGCCGGATTACCTTGCTCAGTTGGTGACTCTTCGATATATACTGGGGGAGAAGCGGTAGCAGGAACGGTAGAGTATGAATACGGTTTCACACCGGGAACATCCTTACCGGTATCAGTTGTTGGTGCCGGCGGCGTAACAATACCTTCGGCAGTCGACTCAGTTGCATTAGGTGATGAGGTGGACGTGCCAGAAGGAGAAGAGGTAGGATAAGCCGTTTCAGTTGCTTCCTTAGATGATGAAGATGAGTCGGGAAGGGAAGGGGTCTCGCCGGCAGAACACCCTGCGAGAAGCAAAGAGAACATAAGGGGCAAGCCAAGCACTATTTTGTTAGTTTTCATAAAATATCCTATCCTAGGGTGAACGTCAGTCGGTCACCATTTATTTCAAACTCTACTTTTTGAATAGCGGTTGAAAATTTATCGTCCAGCAGGCTGTTGATTTCGCTTACGTTGAAGTTTCCTTTTACGGAATTTCTTCCCTTCATATAATCCAGTTCATCCTCAAAAAGCCCGAACTGAATATTTTCAGTTGCAATCTCTTGGGTCTTCGCTTGATCAATATTGCCATAATCAACATCGGAAACCTTCCCGTCCCACTGGCCGTTTTTGAATTCACCTGACCAAATTCCGGCAGAGGGGAAGATAAACTGTGTTTCGGAAGGGATATCTTTAGGAGCAAGCAAAGGGAAATTGATATATCCAAATGAGGAATTGCTTCCCTTGGTCGCTACCTTTTTGTAATCCGCATTCTTAATGATACCTTCGTCTGCTAACCGGTTTTCTTCAGCAGTGACAGCGTAGACATTATCTTTGTTAATGAAGGGGATTGTATTATCCTTCAGGAAAAGTTCAGTTTCTTTCTTTACGTTTTCATCGGAGGCAATAGAGAAGTATACCGTTGGAATATTTTTTACATTGGCAAAACCAATTTTATCAGCCTGAGGTGGAAGCGGGGTACGCATGGAAGTTAAAGCACCGAAGTATTCCCAAGAAGCTTCATTCGGATCACTGATGAAAACAATGGATGCTTCCGCAGGGATTTTACGTTCTATCGCTGTTGTGTCCCTATTGGGAAATAGAAAAGCAACAGCGCAAAGCGCGGCAATCAAAGCAACAACTGATGCAGTTGCAATGATTACCACGCTTTTACGTTTTTGATTTCGTTGCGCTGTACGTTCTCGTCTACTATTCACGGGGAGCCTCTAAACTTTGATGAGCGGATTTACAACGCTAATCATACCATTAGCCTACTGAATCCCAGTAAGGTTCACGACCGTCATAAGGGTGAAGCCTCCAGAGACATCCACCAGTGGTGTTCTGTACCATTCCAGCCCAGTAGCCAGCACGACCCGGGAGGTAACCAGCACGGAGCCTGTCATTCGGGTCCATGTAGTACTGGTTGTAATTGTGGTTAGGAACGTAGCCGTAGCATACGTCAAAAGGAACTACCCAGAAGGTGCCTTGCTGTGAAGGAGCAACCCGGTCGGGAATGTTACGACCCGCAGAAGTACAACCGCTGAAGTGGCCGACAACTTCCATTTCAAGTGTTAGTGGGTAAGAGACGCGCTCTGAATCACTTGTACCGTGAGCAGCAACCCAGTCCGGTACAGCACTCCTGCTGATAATGTTCTGGTAGGTAATCTGTCCCCATTGCTCGTATGCAAGGTTCTGGAATGCAGGAACAGATGTTCCAATACCGTAAATTACAGGAGCGGCAGCGCCACCCCATTCACGGGCGTAGGTAACCTTAGTCTGGTCAGCATATCCACTCTTAGGACGGGTATCAGAGTCAACATACATGCCGTAAGTAGCAGAGTTGTTAGCAAGGCAGATACCTTCTGAAATACCACGCTGTGGTACGTCAGGACGGGTCAAGAGGGTGGAAGTAACGTTACGTGACAAACCATTAGCGGCTACAGACTGGACTGTTACATCGTAAACAATTCCCGGGTGGGCATTGCTGAATGTAGTACTCCGGTCAGTTGAAGCCAAATCGCTCTGGTCAGAATCCCAGTCTATAACAGTACGAGCCATAGTCCTTGCACCGAAACTTGTATTCAAGGAACGGGATACATTGAACTTGGTGGAGCCATCTGAAGTATTCCAAGAAGCGGACATTGAACCCTTGCTCTTTACAGTAGAAATCGCACCAGTTTCAGTACCCTGAACAATAACATCACCATAACCAGTGTTATTTGTGAGGTCAGTAATAAGGAACGGACCCGGTGGCTGGTCGAGCTTTACCGCAGGAGTAGTACCGAAGTCGGAAGGTTGCGAGCTACCTGCATCATTGTATGCAGTGGCTGCATAGTAATTAGTAGTTCCCCAACCCGGAAGGTGGTTCCATGACTTTGACGTTCCAGACGCACCTTGAGTGCCGTTTGCGGCAGCATCAGTTGCACCATATGTAAAGGTGTAACCCTTAGCGTTAGGAATAGTATTAGTTATGCTAAGTACGTTTGTCGCAGTTGTAGCGCTTGGCGTAGTAAGGTCATTACGGGCTACACCTGAGAGTACTGGCTTGATTGGTGGAGAAATAAGGTCAACTGGAGTAGAATCGGCTGCTGTTCCACCAGTGGTGCTGCCAGGGTTAGTCTTGCTGTAACCTGGGATAGGATCGTTGTAGGGAACAACTACATAACGGGTTACATCACCATAATTACGAGCGGAGTGTAAGTAAGTAGTTGCAGGGCCGTCATAAATTTGAGTCTTGACACCGTTTGTTACAGTGTACAAACGGTACTTGATGTTCTCACCGCTGGACGGTGCCCATGTAAGTTGGTTGTTCAAGTTACGGGCTACTGTAAAGTTTGTAATTGAAGCGCCTGTATTACCACGTAGAGGATCGATATTAATGAACTGCGTAGGAGCAGGAGTGACCCTCAAGCTAATTTTTGTAGATGGGTTGGAGTCGCCGGACCAGCCCTGAGCGACAACAAAGTAATCATAGGTTTCACCCCATGCCAAACCTGGGTCATCCAAAGAACTATTAACCGTAGTCGCTACGACTGTGGTCAAAGGTGTCTGGTTGCGGTTAGTGCGGTAAACGGTGTAACCAGTAGCACCGGCAATAGGAGTCCATGTAAGTTGTGCAGTGTTGGTACGTGGGGGCAAATCACCGTAAAGAAGCGGCGTGCTTGGCTTCTGTAGGCGTTCTGTCACAGCACCGCCAACCGCAACACCACCAAGGAATCGTGGTGATGCTGAGGTGTGAAGTTCCATTGCGTTATCACGGCTATCAATGTATGAAGTGAAGTGAATTTCAATACGACGGATTTCAGGAAGCTTCGCTGCGGAAACCTGAGGAGGGTTAGTTGCATCCAACAGGATTTCCTTGTTTTTACCATCGTAATAAGTAAACAATGGGAACTCTGAGTTGCCTCCGGGGTTGTAGCCTTCAATAACGGTACGAACCGTAGGGTCAGCAGTATTACCATTGACAACACGGTATTCAACGATGCCAGGCTGGGAAGAAATACGGGAAGCGTTATTCTTCACCTCACTGAATGCAGCGGCAGATGGAATAGATTCTGCTGTTCCTGTCCAGTAGAAGTAGTAAACGCTGCTAAGCTTGCCGCCTTCCATGGTATCTACAGCAACGGCTGTATCACTGGCATAACGGACTTCCTTTGCCAGGGAAATATCACGGGTTATCAATGAGACAGCGTTAAGAAGCTGGCTCTCATTCATAGTACCTCGGGAAAACTTATCACTGGTCTGAGTAGCGTTAATAATCGTAGAGGTCACGACAGCAGTAAGGACTGCCAAAAGTGCGATTGCCACAAGGATTTCAGCCATGGTAAATCCACTTTCAGACCTCCCATGCTTTTCCATAAACTCTTTAAAAGATTTTTTCATTTCTGCCATTCAGATATGAGCCGACTTGTCTCATCTATACTATCGGGATATTCCTTGTTTTCTCAGGGGTTACGTAACAGAAAAGAAGTATTAAAGTTCTTCATAACGGTCAATTTCCCATAAAGTACTGGAAGTTGGAGAACCTTCGTGGCTAACCTGTACCAACTGGTCATCCCACCAGATTTCTGAGCCGGCTTCGACAATGACAGTTTTGCATGCCATTGAACCATAAAGCGTAGTTCCATGCGGGTTGGGAGTAGTAAGGTTTTGACCAATATTACAGTTCAAAGAAGACCCTGCAACAACGCCGGTCATCTTTGTTGGATTAGCGCTCGTGCCACGTTCCATGATAAAATCTGTACCTAAATGTGAATATATACGCAGGGCAAGTGGACCTTGTGAGGTCCATTTTTGGCGGTTTACTTCCACGCCGGCTTTGACAGTAATGCTTCCCTTAGCCATCATGATTGCAGGACGACCGGTTGAATAAGCCGGAGATACGTCTGTATCCTGATCGAAGATAATGTTGTTATAGCACATCGGGGCTGATGTATCGTTTATCATTCCTGAATTGTCAGAAGCCTTCCAGTCAGGATAGGCGTTGCTGTTGGCAGGGCATTTTTTCTGAACATTTTCGGCTATGGTACCAAGGCTCATACCATACTCCAGTCTTTCGTACCCTCTTGAGGTGCAACCTGTTCCCGTACAGCGGGCGGGGTCAAGACTTGCTCCAGTTTTCATGAAGACAGGAGCCTTAAGAGCCAGTGGGTCATCCAGAGTCATCACACCGTTAGTCGCTACTTCACCATCGAGAGAACTGATAGTTGGATAGCCAATATTTTTTGCAGCATCATAGGTCTTCACGCCGGAGCCGCTTTTCATCACTACCGAGTCAGTTCCAAAAGCACCCCATGTAAACATACCTGAAAGAGGTGCCTCGTAATAAATAAAGCCGTCATTTCCATAGATGGCTTGCTCAACAACTGTGGACTCAAGCCGCACCCTGAAGGTTCGGGCCGTGGTGTCGGAAGGAGAATTCTGGTAGCCGGTAGCATAAATATCGTATGCAAGGTCACCCTTCGTATTCAGGATTCGTTCTGCATACCAGCGCCATTGGTATTGACCATCACCATTGATAGAATCAATTTCGTTGGCTGCGACATCGCCAACGACAGCGTTAGTAACCCCAACATGCTTTTCGATTCCGTCGCCGGACTGCCCTTTTTTACTGTTGGCAAGGGTAAGAGCATGGCTGATAGCACTATCCGCAGCGTTGGAGGCAGCAGTAATTCCTTGAATATCTTTGCCTTTATCAAGACCAAGCATAGCAAAAGCAGTCATAGAAGCAACCAAGGTGACAAGTACAAGGGTGATAAGAATAGCCATAACCATTGCAACGCCACTTTCACGGTCTTCCCGCTGTGCATTCCAAACTAGTTTCCATAGTTTAATCATTAGGGTTCACATCCTACTGGAGCATATTGGATAGTTGCAGGATCAACTGCATAGGTGGGGATACAATCACGAATACCCGGATTCCGAACCCAAGACTGAACTACTTCCTGTTCGCCTTCGGGAGCATCCCAACGGACAACTACTGTAATTCGTTTAGGGCGGATTTCCGTAGCATCAAGAATAGGAACGGTGCTGTCAAAAGTATTATCCTGAACCTCGGTGATATATGACCAGACCCTAAAATTGTATTGCCCAACCAGTTTTTCTTCATAAGGAGAGAAACTCAAATTTGATTCGCTGCCTTGGGGGAGGATTACAATCGGCTCTCCATTGTAATCGCGGTCAGTACCCAAACCATCTTCAAGAACTGAACGTTGGGATTGGTCATACGTTACTGCCATGTCACTAAAACTTACTTGCCGTGCAACTTCAATATTATCGCGTGCTACCTGAACTGCACGGTTGCGTCCCTCACCGGTGGTTTGCGAGGTAAAGGCATATCCCATAACGATAGCAGTGGACAGAAGTACGCCGACAATAATCGAAAATGCGACAAGGACTTCAGCGATGGTCAATCCGTCCTCGCTTTTCCTTATTTCGTGAATCCTGCCAAGGATTTTTTTCAGCATTCAATTCCTGTTCGTTTTTATTCTGGCTTGCCTTTCATATCGGTATAACCCATAA
>Ga0326721_10000103_pt1 | contig 47809 bp, 38 predicted proteins | sample SGPome_FD_203951 | JGI IMG/M metagenome (GOLD analysis project Ga0326721, IMG submission 203951) | Soil microbial communities from Southern Great Plains, Lamont, Oklahoma, United States - SGP_1_2016 | ecosystem: Engineered > Artificial ecosystem > Soil microcosm > Unclassified | place: USA...
TCACCGGCGACTGAAGTCGCAGCAACAACTACGGGAAGCCTCGCAAACTGCGCGAGGCTGATCCGCTCATTCTGTGGCATCAGCGCTCACGACCAATCTCCTTTCATCCTCCGTGGTCGCGCGCAGCTCGGTGTTCGACTCAGGATGACGTCGGTGGATGCAGTGTGCCGGCGCTTTCAGCGCGTCCTGAAGAGCGCCAGCAGGCGGGGCGCGTTCACCGAATCCACCGCGCTCCAGCCGGCGCGGAGGGCCGCGTCCATGTACCAGAAGGAGTGCTGGGCCACGCTGGTGTCGCTCGCCCAGACGCCGGCCTCGCGCCACGCGGCCGCCGCCCGCGGCTCGGTGCTCCAGTAGCGACGGACCGGCTCGGGCGCGGGGCTCCACGCGGCGATCCAGCGCGGGAGCACGGAATCCGCCACCAGGATGGTCCGCGAGTAGCTCTCGCCGCCGTCTCCGCAGATGAACGCCGCCTCGCGGATGAAGCGGTAGCCGCCCTGCAGCCGCCCGCCGCGCGTCCACTGCGCTTCCCAGCTCCAGGGCGATCCGGGGTCCCGCTTCTCGTCGTCTTCGCCTATGCCGCACGGCGTCTGCAGGAAACCGAGCGTGGCCGCGGCGCTGTCGCGCGCCATCACCGATGCTTCGGGCTCTGGCACGGTGTCGCCCGCGAGCGGTGCCCAGGCCACGTCGTCGGCGGGGAGGCCGTGGGCGCCGCAGGCGTCGTACGCGGCCTTCACGCGCACCAGCAGGTACGGGCCGGCGCCCGTGACCGGCGTGGCCTGCTGCTCCGGCTGCACCTCGCCGGAGGCCTGCGTAGAATCCAGCGGGCCCATGATCTCCCTCGTCCCGCCGCCCGCGAGATCGACCATCGTGGCGGTGTTCACCCGCGACGAGCGCAACGGGCAGCGGTCCGGATCCTTGCCGCGGATGCACTCGCAGTCGGCGCCGGGCGCGCGCTTCGTTCCCTCGGTCCACCTCCACAGGTGCGGGCCCATCGCCGCGTAGACGCCCGGCCGCGTCGCAATCACCCGCCCGCCGCCGTCCAGCCACGCCGTCCGCGCACTGTGCGCAGAATCCGCCCACCAGACGAGGTAGCCCGCCGGGTGCGCGGGCGGGACGATTCGCACGCGCGGAGAATCGGCGGCGCGCTGTGAATCGGTCGCTGCCGGAATCGCCGGTGCGGTCGCGGCGTGGCGGCGCGCGGGGGACGGCTCCGATCCGCAGGCGGTGACCGCGAGCAGCAGGGCGATGGTGGGAAGGCGGATCATGGGAGAGGTGCGGGGCGGGTGGAACCGGCTCACGTGCTGGACGGGCTATGGATCCTTCGGCCTGCAACCTATTGTGCAGAAGCCGGTTGCGGTGTGGCCGGCCTCAGGATGACGTCGACGTGGGGGCGCGTCAGTTCCTCCCCACCACGGCTCACCGGTCGAGGGGGTAGTCGAACAGGGAGACGCCGATCGGCTGGCGCGAGCTGCGGCCGATCTGCGGGTCGTCGTCCACGGCGCTGCGGCCGATCGCCTGGCCGGTGCCGATGGAGATCTGGATCGCTCGCGGGCGGAAGCTGGGCGCCACCGGGAAGGCGAAGTCCAGCCGGTACGTGCGCCGCGACCCCGGCGGGAAGGCCAGCCGCACCCCCGCCCCCGCCGACACCAGCACCGGCGAGTCGCGCCCGAACGGATCGCCGCCCGACCACGTCTTCCCCGCGTCCACGAACACCGCCGAGCCCAGGTCGAAGAGCCGCGGGAAGGGCCACGCCAGGAAGGCGCGGTGCTCCAGCGTGGCCACCACGCGCCGCTGCCCGGCGGCCACTTGGCGCGTATAGCCGCGCAGCCCCGCGCGCTGCCCCAGCGTGAGCTGGAAGGGCACCCGCGTGTGCCACCCGCCCGCCGCGTGCGCCGCCGCCACGAACGTGTGCTTGGAATCCCCCCGCGGGCGCCAGTACGTCCACACGTCGGCCTGCCCGAACACGTCGCGCCACGACTCCTCGCCCTGCGGCGCCTCGAAGTCGCGCTTGGCCTCGACGATCACCCGCGTTCCCGCCAGGATGCCGCCCGGCAGGTCGCCCGCGGCGTTCAGCCCGAAGTCCACCGACAGGTCGTTGCCGTCGGTGAACGCCTCGATGCTGCGCCCCACCGCCGCCTCCACGTCGGCGCCCAGCTGCACGTCCTCGGCGCCGTGCACCGCGTCCAGCCCGCGCCGCCGGTCGAAGGTCACGCGCCGCTGGCCCGCCAGGAACAGCAGCCGCGTGGCCGACACCGGCTCCAGCCCCGGCACGAAGCCGCCGCCGGGGAGCTCGGAAACGGGGATCCCTCCCTCGACCGCGCTGAAGGTGTCCTGCGGAAAGTCCCGCTGCTCGCCGGCCAGGGCCACGCCCAGCAGCGTCAGGTTGCCGCGGTGCCCGAAGCGCCGCACCACGCCCACGTCCCACGCGGTGCGCTCCACGGGAAAGAGGCGGCGCTCCAGGCGGGTGCCGTTCTCCACGTAGTAGCTGAAGTTGCGCTCGTCGCGCAGGAACGACTGCCGCCACGCCCAGCGCGCGCCCTCGCCGCGGAAGGGGAACGCCGTGCGCACCAGCGCCGAGATCCCCACCGGCGTGCGCGCCAGCGAGGCCTCGGCGTCCACGTGCGTGCCGAAGAGCTGCGGCGTGCCGGCGCGGCCGCCGTACACGTTCTCGCCCTCCTGGTGGCGCCAGAACGCCGCCGCCCGCGCGCCGCGCCCCAGCAGGTTGTCCTCGCGCAGCTCGATCCCCGAGAACTCGCCCGACCCGCCCGACGCCTCGAGCCGCGTGGACCACTCGTCGCGCGTCTCCACGATCACGTCCAACGTCCCGTCCGGCTGGCGCACGGAGAAGACGTCGGCGTCGGCCAGGTAGCCGGTGGAGCGCAGGATGCGCTCGGAGTCTTCCAGCAGCTCGGGGCGGTAGCAGCTTCCCTCGTGGAACAGCAGCTCGCGGCGGATCACCGACTCGCGGGTGCGCACGTGCAGCCGGTTGGCGGTGCGGTACGCGGCGTTGAAGCGCGGGTCCAGGCTGGCGTCGCCCACCAGGAACACCGAGTTGTTGTCGACGAAGATGTTGCCGATCCGCGGGCACCCGGCCGGCGTGGTGTCGCGCGCGGGCGCCGCCGCGACAGAGCTTTCGGGAGATGGGAATGCGGGCGCGGAAACCGGCTGCTGCGCGCGCGCGGCCAGCGGCGCGCTCGCGGCCAGCGCGGCGGCCGCGAGCAGAGTGCGGAGCGGGTGCGGACGAGTCGGCGGCAATGGGTGCCTTGCGACGGAACGGACGGGCCGCCTGCCCATTTCGGGCGGCCGCACCGTCCGTGCGTGATCGTTCGCTCGGGGAGCGGGACGAAGTTTCCGTGGGTGCAGGGAGCAATCTTCGCGCCCCACTCCCGGAACGCAAACGGCGGGGCCGCCGTGACGGTCCCGCCGCTCGATTTCGTCCGCTCCGCCAGCCCTGCTAGTCTCCCGCCGCCGCGATCGGCGACTCGCCCGCCAGCTCCAGCTCGCCGGTGGACCGCAGCTCGGCCAGCGAGCGTTTCGCGCGCTCCAGCTCGCCGGCCGCGCCCAGCTCGCGGAAGATCTCGGCCGCGCGCTCCAGGTATGCGGCCGCCTCTTCGTAGCCGTCGTTCTGCGCGCGCAGCGCCGCGTAGTCGAGCAGCGTCTCGCCTTCCAGGAAGGGATACCCCTTCTCGCGGGCGATCTCCAGCGCCTTCTCGAAGAAGGTGAACCCGTCGGCGTCGCCCTGCGCGCGCGCGATGTTCCCGCGGCCCTGGTACATGTAGCCGATGGTGTACGGCGAGCCGGCCGCGATCGCCTGCTCCTCGGCCAGGCGCCCCAGCTCCTCGGCCTGCGTCACGTGCCCCTCGTGCAGCCACCATTCGGCCAGGTCGGTGGCGATGGTGGCCCGCAGCGCCTTGGGGATGGGGAGCTTCAGCGCGGCCTCGTATCCGCGCCGCGCCTCGTCCCAGCGCTCCTGCGCCTCGCGGAGGTGCGCGTGGTTGTGGTGGCAGATGGCCAGGTCCACCGGCGAGGTCAGCGCCTGCCACACATGGAAGGCGCGCTCGAACCACCCCTCGGACTCCTGCAGGCGCTGCTGGCGCGTGGTCAGGTTCCCCAGGTTGTTGTAGATCTGCCCGCGCTCCAGCATGAACGCTCCGCTTCCGGCGGCGTCGGCCAGGGCCAGGGCCTCGTGGTAGCACGCCTCGGCCTCGTTCCACCGCCCCTGCCACAGCCGGACGTTGCCGATGCCCGTGCGGCCGATGACCTCGCCGGGAACGTCGCCGGAGTCGCGCGACAGGTCGGCGCTACGCTCGTAGTAGGCGACCGCCTCCTTGAAGTCGCCCACGCTCACCGACACGCGGCCGATGCGCCGCAGCGCAAGGATCTGCGCCCCCTTGTCCACCAGCGGCAGCGAGACGGTCAGCGCCGCCCGGTAGCACTTCTGCGCGCCCAGCAGGCGGCCGCTCCCCTCCAGGTTTTCGCCCAGCGCGATCAGGTGGCGCGACGCCGCGTCGCGGTCGTCGGCGAAGAAGCTCTGCAGAAAGGGCCGGAGCCCCCGGTGCAGCGCGGAGACGTACTCGTGCAGCGCCGCCTCGGCCTCGTCCAGCGCCCGCTCGGCCGCCTCGGGCGTCACGATACGCTTGTCGATGGTGGTGTAGGCGCTGGAGCTGTCCCACTCCTTCCCCGGGTCGCGCACGGCGGCAGCGACGAGCTGCAGCCGGAGGACCTCGAGGTCGTCGAGGTCCGGCAGCAGCCCGAGGATCTCTTCGATCGTCGCTTCGGGGCGGTTCACGGCACTAGTTCCGAGGCACGGGGAACAGCGGAGTCGGGTAGTGCGGATGATCAGCCGCCGGAAACGCTCATGCCACCGCCGCGCTCGGCGGTCACGCCGTATTCCGAGAAGTGCGGGGTCTGCGTGAGGATCTGCGTGCCGTCGGCCGAAACGGTGCCGCCCATGTTCACCCAGCCGTCGCTCCACCACACCACGTGCGCCGCGGTGTTGCCCTCGACGGTGGTGCCGCGCACGGGAAGGCCGATGGTCACCGGCTTCGCGAAGGGCACGTTGTGCGGCCCGAACTCGGCCACCACGCGCTCGCTGCCGTTGGGGTCGACCGGGAGGCGGATGGTGAACATCGTCACCTTGTCGACCGCACCCGCGGGGACCACGATGGTGAAGCCCTGGAAGTCCACCCGGCCGCCCTCCGGCCCGATCCAGGCCTTGGCCCAGGCGATGGTGATCTGCGGCTTCACCCGGAAGCGGGCAAGGATGTCCAGGTTCCCCGACGCCACGAAGTCGGTGGAGGCCGTGGTCGTCGTCCCGGCGCGCGCCATGCGCGCGGGTGCCGCGCCCACCGGAGAGCCCGCATCCGAGCACCCGGCCGTGAAGGAAACCGTCGTTACCGCAACAGCCAGGAGAAGACCGCGGAACCTGGAGCTCATCAAGACCTCCGGAGTGGTGGAAGGCAGGCACGCACCCGGTGGGGGCACGGTGCGTACCACGGGGCGCGTTCGCGCCATGTAGTCGGTATGTACCGACAAGTTAACGGTTTATACGCTTTTGGACAACACTTTCCGGACACGCCCCGTGGACGTGGAGTGCACCAGAAGTGTGCGGAGTGCCAGAGGATGGTGCACGAGAGCGGCCGGCGCAAGGGGGCGGCCATCTCCGCGGACCTTGGATCTCCGGCTCTGGATCCTCGAAAGCGGGACGGAGTGACGATGGAAGACGAGTGCCCGCGGGTGGCGCAGAGCTGGGCGGAGTACCGCGCGGCTGCGACGGGCTCAGTGCTCGATCGCGTACTCGGCGATCTTGCGCCGCAGGGTGTTGCGGTGGATCCCCAGCCGCTCCGCCGCCATCGTCAGGTTGTTCTGCGTCTCGCGCAGCGCCCGCCGGATCATCCGCTTCTCCATCTCCTCCAGCGTCACCAGCGGCATCTCGCCGGGCTCCTCGGCGGCGCCGCGCGAGCTGGGGGGGTGCAGGATGTCGGGGGGAAGGTGCTGCGGGAGAAGGACTTCGCCGTCCGACATCACCACCGCGCGCTCCATGGCGTTGCGGATCTGGCGCACGTTTCCCGGCCAGGGGTGCGCCCGCAGCGCGCTGAACACCTCCTCGGCGATGGCGCGCACCGGCCGGGCGTGCTCCCGGGCGTAATGCGCCACGAAGTGCCCGGCGAGAAGGTCCAGGTCGGTTCCCCGCTCGCGCAGCGGCGGCAGCGTCAGGGTCACCACGGCCAGGCGGTAGAACAGGTCCTCGCGGAAGCGCCCCTCGGCCACGGCGCCGTGCAGGTCGCGGTTGGTGGCGGCGATGATGCGCACGTCGATGGGCACGGCGCTGTTGCCGCCCACGCGCTCGATCTCGCGCTCCTGCAGGGCGCGCAGGATCTTGCTCTGCAGCGCCAGCGACATGTCGCCGATCTCGTCGAGGAAGAGCGTGCCCCCGGTGGCGCGCTCGAAGCGCCCGATGCGCCGCCCGATGGCGCCGGTGAAGGCGCCCTTCTCGTGCCCGAAGAGCTCGCTCTCCAGCAGGTTCTCGGGGATGGCGGCGCAGTTGATCGGTACGAAGGGGCCACGGGCGCGGCGCGAGCGCGAGTGCAGCACCCGCGCGACCATCTCCTTCCCCGTGCCGCTCTCGCCCAGCACCAGCACGGTGGCGTCGCTGGCGGCCGCGCGCGCGACCGACTTGTACACGGCCATCATCCCCTGGCTGGCGCCCACGATGGTGGATTCGTCGCCGGCGTCCTGGGGAAGGGGGCGGAGGCGGCGGACCTCCTCGATGCCGAGCAGGATCTCGCGGACGCGGCCGCGGGGGACGGGCTTGGGAAGGACGTCGTGGGCGCCCTGGCGGATGGCCTCCATCGCCAGGTCCATCGACGGGTTCTGGGCCAGCAGCACCACGGGGGTGGAGCTGTCGCCGTGCAGGCGGCCGAGCAGCTCCAGCCCGCCGCCGGAGAAGTCGGCGTCGAGCAGGATCAGGTCCCACTGACTCTGCGACACCAGCCGCAGGCCCTCGGAAAGGGTCTGCGCGGCGTGCAGCTCGGTGTTTCCGTTGAGCTCGGGTTCGAGCGTTCGAACGACGCCGCGGTCCGCGTCGAGGAGAAGGACCCTCAAAGGCGTGCGACTCCCAGATCACTGTGATTGAACCGCGAATAATAGTGTTGGTGCCACGAATCGCGCAAACTACCGAACGGCGACTGAAAAGAAACGCCCGCCGCGCTCCATCCGCCACCGTACGAACGTTTTGCAAGACGATGGCTCACAACATCTTGCCCATTCCGATCGCGCCACCGCGGGACGCGATGCAGCTTCGTCACCCCGCCACGTTCGGGCCGCGCTGGTCGTGCACCGAATTGGTGCAGGCGTTATTTTGGTTCCCGAATGGGAACACGCGACTTCAGAGAGGCGGGAGATCGTCCAAGGTCGGAACGCAGAACTCTTGTCGACTTCATCGTCGCTCGACCGCTGCATCGTTGATCTCACGCGGAGACGCGGAGGATTCGTCATGGCACGGAGTTCTCCGCGACTCCGCGTCTCCGCGTGAGAAATCACCGTTGGGGAGACGTGGAGATCGAGGAGATCGCGCTGGAAGAGGGTACACGAGAGAAAGCGCACTTCCGCGCCATCCCGACGCGACACGCCCGGGGCACGCGCCGAAACGCGGGCCCCGGGCGGGGAGCAGATGCCGTTCGTCAGCCCCTGACTACCGCCAGAGGCGGAGGAGGCGGAGGAGACTTGGCCAGAAGCGACCCAGGATCTTGATCACCACTCCCAGGATCACCGTCTTGAAGAAGTACCGCAGCAGGAGGAGCACGGCGGGTCCGGCGGTTCAGGGTGACTGACGTCTTGCTCGCATCACCATACGGGCGCCGCGGCGGGATGGTTTCACCGCGCCGCCGCGCCGCCCCCGCCCGCCACGCCGGGAACGCTGATCTCGAAGAGCGTGGGCCACAGCTTCCCGGTCACGAACAGCCGGTCGTGCGCCTCGTCGTAGGCGATCCCGTTCAGCACGGCCTCGGGGTCCGGATGCTGCGACGTTTCCAGGATCCCCGTCAGGTCCACCCACGCCTTCACCTTCCCGGTCTGCGGGTCGATGCGGGCGATGCGGTCGGTGTGCCACACGTTCGCCCAGATCTCGCCCTTCACCCACTCCAGCTCGTTGATGTCGTTCACGAACACGGTGCCGTCCATCACCTCCACCGTGCGCTGCACGGCGAAGGTGCGCGGGTCCAGCACGCGCAGCTCGTTGGAGCCGTCGGAAAGGATGAGCGACTTCCCGTCCGTGGTGAGCCCCCATCCCTCGCCCTGGTACGGGAAGGTGCCGGCCTGCCTGAAGTCGCCCAGGGTGTAGATGAAGCCCTGCTGGTTCTGCCAGGTGAGCTGGTACAGCCGCCCCTCGAAGAGCGCGAGCCCCTCGGCGAAGTAGGGCGAGGGGATATCGGCCTTTCGCAGCACCTTTCCCGTCTCCAGTTCCACCTGGCGCAGCGTGGAGCGCCCCTCGCGGCCGGTGCTCTCGTACAGCCACCCCTCGTGCCAGAGCAGCCCCTGCGTGAACGCCGCGGTGTCGTGCGGAAAGCTGCGCAGCACGGTAGCGGGCGTCACCGGTGCCACGGGCCTGGGAGGTTCGTTCACACCCGGATCCTTGTCGATGCCGCCTTTCCGGTCGCAGGCGCAGAAGGCGAGCGTGGCGAGGGTGAGCAGGGCGGCGGGGCGCCCGGCGCGGCGGAGTCCGGGGATCATCGCGCACCTGCCCTGGAGCCCAGCCACTGGCGGCGCAGGGTGCGCATGGCGTCGGTCACCGGCATCCCCGCCTTCTCGTAGGTGACCACCTCGACCGCCGGGTTCTCGACCAGGGCGACGGCGACGTCGTGGCGGACGCCGCGCTGCAGCACGTCCATCCGCACCGTCTGCCCCGGCGCATGCCCGCGCATCACCGCCGCCAGCGAGTCGGCCGTGGGGGTGGGAACGCCGTCCACCGCGAAGATGCGGTCGCCGCGGTCGACGCCCGCGCGGTACAGCGAGCCGCCCTCGATCGGCGGCTGGGTGATGACGACGGAGGCGCTGTCGTCGGCCGGGTAGGCGCCCAGCCAGGGGCGCCCCGCGGCCGACTTGCGGACCAGGAAGCCGGCGGCGCCCAGCACGCGCGTGTAGTCCACCGCCTCGTGCCCCTCCACGTAGCGGCGGAAGAAGTCGTTGGCGAAGGCGGTGTCGTGCGTGACCTCGCCCAGCACGCGGCGCAGGTCGGCCAGGGTGTACGGCCGCTCGGGCGCCAGCGCGGGAGACTGGAAGCGCCCGTACTGCCGCCACATGGCCCGCATGTAGTCTTCCAGCGACAGGCCCGGGAAGCGCTCGCGCAGCGTCAGGTCCAGCCCCAGCCCGATGGCCGCGCCCCAGGTGTAGTACGAGATGAAGGTGTTGCCGCGGTTCACCGGGTCGATGGAGGTGGCCGCGTCGACGAAGGGCGCCTGCATGCTCATCTCCACCGCGCTGAAGCGGCGGCGGCCGGGGGCGTTCAGCACGGTGCTGACGTTGCCGGAGATGTCCTCGGCGTACTGGTCGTCGTCGTACAGCCCCGCGCGGCGCAGGAAGAGCGCGTCCCAGTAGCTGGTGAAGCCCTCGGCGAACCAGAGCTCGCCGCTCATGTTCTCGCGCTCGAAGTCGAACGGCTCCAGCGCGCGCGGGCGCAGCCGCTCCACGTTCCACGAGTGGAAGAACTCGTGCGACACGGTGGCCACGTTGTCCAGCCGCTGCCCGGGGTCGGTGATGCCGCGCGAGCTGGTGAGGCTGGTGCTGTTGCGGTGCTCCATCCCGTCGCCGCTGGCCCACGGGAGGTAGTCGGAGAGGAAGGTGTAGGTGCCGAAGTCGTACCCCGCCGGCTCGCCCCACATCGCCACCTCTTCCGCGACGACGCGGCGGACCATCGAGGCGAAGGTGTCGGCCGCGGCGTCGTTGCCCAGGTGGTGCAGGGCGATGCGCCAGGTGACCGGCCTGCCGCCGATCGTCTCCGTCCAGCTGCGGAAGACGACGGGGCCGACCTCGGTGGGCGAATCCATGAAGTACTGGAGATTGGGCGCCTCGAACACCGTCGAATCGGCCGTGGGCCGCAGCTGCGTGGCCACGCGCCAGCCCGGCTGCGGGCGGACGGCCAGGCGGATCGGGGCGTCCGTCATCCCCCGCGCCCACATGAAGGTGGCGGGCATGTTCATGTGCGCGTGCGTCCGGTCGACGCCCAGGTAGGTGCCGTCCGTCCGGTCGCCGAAGACGGTGTAGGCCACGCGCACCGTGGTCCCGTTCGGCGTCACGTCCCACTGCTGCGGGTTGGGGCGGGTGACGGGGAGCGGGCGCCCGGACGCGTCGGTCACGCGCACGTCGTAGACGTTCTTGGCGAACTCGTGGCGCGCGTACCGGCCGGGCGACGAGACGGCCATCCGCAGCTGCAGCGGGCGCCCCTGCGGCACGCCGCGGAAGGTGGCGGTGACCTGCGCCTCGTGGTGCGCGGCGTTGGGATACGCGACCTCGTACTCGACGCGCCGCTGCTGCGCGTTCGCGGCGGTGGCGAGCAGCGCCAGCGCGGGGAGCACGGCCGCGCGAGGGAAGATGGGCTTCATCCGGTGTCGTTCAGGCGGTTCGGGGGCAATTCCGGCGAGCGTTCACACTAGCGCGTCCGGCCGCGCCGGGCCAGCGCCCGGCGCGGCTTATCGATGCATCGATGGGGAATGCGGGGGATGAGACCGCCGCGGCTGGACGATTGTTCCGCGTCTCCCCGGCATCGCTGGATCTCACGCGGAGACGCGGAGACGCGGAGGTGCATGGCAGCGCCCCCGCGTCTCCGCGCCTCCGCGTGAGATCCGCCGATGCTAGTCGCGCATCGCCATCACCCGCCTGCGCCGCAGCCGCTCATGCGCGCTGATGCCGTCGGCGTGCGTGAGGAGATTCGGATCGATGACGGAAGTGTCGATGAACGGCTTCGGCGCCGCCGTCGGCTCCGCATCTCCCGGATCCTCCTGGTCTTCCTTCGGCGCCTCGGCCGGGGCGACGGTGAGGTTGCCGACCAGGCCGCGCAGCTCGGCCGCGCTGCCGATCAGCCGCCGTGTGGCGTCGGCCACCAGGATGCAGGCGCTCTCCTGCTGCGTGGTGGCCGCGCGGACGCCCTCCGCCGTCTCGGCGTGCACCTCCGCCGTCTCCGCCACCGCGGCGATGCCGGACGCCGCGTCGACCGCGGCGGCGGCGTTCCCCTCGGCCGCGGAGGTGACGCTCTCGGCGGCGGCGCGGGTGCGCTCGGCGGCCACCAGGATCGTGGCCAGCGCGGCCTCCACCTGCTGCGCCACCCGCTCGATCTCGTCCACCTGCGCCGCGCCGGCGGTCATGGCGCGGGCGGTGGACTCCACGCGCTGGCGCACGGTGCGGGTGATCCCCGCCACGCGCTCGGCGCCGGCGCGCGCCTGCCCGGCCAGCTTGCGCACCTCGCCCGCGACCACGGCGAAGCCCGCGCCCTCCTCGCCCGCGCGCGCCGCCTCGATGGCCGCGTTCAGGCCGAGGAGGTTGGTCTGCGCGGCGATCTCGTCCACCGTCTCCACGAAGGAGTTGATGTCGGCGACGGCGGCGTGCAGCGCCTCGGTCTCGGCCGCGGCCTCCTGCACCGAGCGCTTGATCTGGATGAGCGTGAGCAGCGCCCCGGCCGTCTCCTCGCGGCGGCTGCGGGCGACCTCCTCGATCGACGCGGCCAGGCCGGAGACCTCGCGGACTTCCGTCGCCACCTTGCGCGCCTGGTCCAGCATGGCCCGCAGCGCGTCGTCCACCCGGCGCAGCTGCTTCACCTGGTCGGCCGCGCCGCCGGAAACCTGCGTCATCGACCGCGTGACCTCGCCCACCGCCGCCGCCAGCTGCTCGGAGATGGCGGAAAGGTCGTCGGCCGAGCGGGTGATGCTGTCGGCCGCCCCCGCCGCCCCCGCGCCGATGCGCGAGAGCGAGTCGCTGGTGCGGTTCATGGCCTCGGCCAGCAGCCCCAGCTCGCCGGGAAGGTGGCCCGTGGTCCGGGCGGTCAGGTCGCCCTCGCCCAGCGCGCCGGCGTGGCGCGCCAGCCGGTCCAGCGGCCCGCTGATGGAGCGCACCACGCGGAGCACGACGACCGTCGCCACGACCGCGGCGACCGCGATCAGCGCCACCAGGAGCCAGGCGCGCCGCTGCGCCGCGCCTTCCAGCGCGCCCGCGGTCTCACCCAGCCGCTTCGCCTTGGCATCGCCCAGCCGGTCCAGATCGCCCAGCATGGCCGCCTCGACGGCGCGGGCGCTGTCGGTCTGCGCGGCGGCCTCGGCGGCGCGCCCCATCTCCCTGAGCCGCCGGGCGACCACGTAGCGCACCTCGGCGTCGGAGAGCGCCTGGTCGATCCCCACCAGCGTCCCCTTGTCCTCGGCCCGCAGCTCGCGGCGGCGCAGGGCGCGATGCGTGGCGTGCGTGTGCCAGCGCAGCGAGTCGAACGCCACCGCCGCGGCCGGGTCGGTGTCCTCGATGTAGCGCGCCGCCACGGCGATCTCGCGGGCGACGTCGGTCGCCAGCGCGGTGCTGAGGCGGGCCTCTTCCTCGACGCCCTGGTTGGCGGTGCGGATGGAGGCCGAGAGCGAGCGGAGCGCCGTCCACCCTACCGCGCCGGCGGCCAGGAGGAGGACCATCATCACCCCGAAGCCGGTGAGAAGCCGTGTGCGGATCTGTCCGCGGGAGACCACCTGGCTCATCGTGCGTCCTCCAGCGGAACGAGGGCGCCGTCGTGCACCCGGGTCATCACGAAGCCCGCGCGGTCGGGATCGCCGTCGGGGCGGAAGCGGATCTCGCCGGTCACGCCGCGGAAGGCGTTGCCGCCCTTCACCTTGGCCAGCCAGTCGCGGATCGCCGCGCGGTCCGGCCCCACCGCCTCGATGGCCTTCGCCAGCAGCATCGCGGCGTCGTACGCCATGGCGGCGTTGGCGTCGGGGCGCACGCCGTAGCGCGTCTGGAACGCCTCGGCGAAGTGGCGCCCCTCGTCGGTCCGGTCCAGCCGCACCGGCGTGGCGATGAGCGCGCCTTCCGACGCCGCGGTGTCGGCGGCCACGCCGGGCCACCCGTCGCCCGCCAGCCACTGCGGCCGGAAGCCCTGCCGCTGCGCCTCGCGCAGGAGCGCGCGGCCCGACATCTCGGTCCCCGCCACGAACACCAGGTCGGGCTGCACGCCGCGGTAGTACGAGACGAACGGCTCCACCTTGCTCCCGTCGCCGGCGATGGGGTCCACGCCCAGCGGCTTGCCGGGGTAGGCGGCCAGGAACGCCTGCGCCAGCCCGCGGCCGTAGACGTTGTTCTCGTAGAGCACCACCACGCGGCGGCGGTCCAGCCGCGCGGCGTAGCGGGCCAGGTTGGCGCCGTTCACCGAGTCGTTCACGGTCACGCGAAAGACCCACGGCGAGATGCCGGTGATCTCGGGCGAGGTGGCGCTGGGAACGATGGCGGGCAGGCCGCGGTCGTACTCGGGCGCGGCGCCCACGGTGCCGCCCGAGTTGGCGTGGCCGACGACACCGACGATGCCGGGGTTCTCGTAGAAGCCGCGGGCCACGGCGCCGGCCTTCACGCCGTCGCCCTCGTCGTCGACGGCCACCACCTGCAGGCGCCGCCCGCCGATGCCGCCGCGGGCGTTCACCTCGTCGGCGGCCATCTCCACGGCGTGGCGCACCATGGTGGCGTAGGCTTCCTTGAACGGGCCGGCGGTGCCGATGAGGATGGTGTCGCCGCCTTGCGTGCACGATGCGAGCGCGGCGCAGGCCAGCATGGGCGCAAGGGCGCGGCGGAGTGCGGGGGGAATGCGCACCGGTTCTCCTTTCCGGGGAATCGGCTGCAGGGTTATGGGATGGGAGTCGCGGTGGCCCCGAATGGATGTGCGTCGGGATCGAACGCACGGGCGCGAACAGGCCGCGTGGGGGCGAGCTTCCGCCGCCCTCGGCTGTTCCTGCGTGGGAACTGCGACACTTGGATTGGCGGGTGGATTATACGTCGGATACTGTCTGACGTCAAATGTTGTAGCAGATTGGCGGATGGGGTGCGCGTCCGTGACCCGAAAGGAACCCCGATCGATGGGGAAGATGGAACAACCAGCGACGGGAGATCGGCTGGTGAACAGCAGTGCATCACACGGAGGAAGCGGAGGTAACGGAGGGGATCTCGTCACGTGCGGAATCCCCTCCTCTTCCTCCGCTTCCTCCGCTCCCTCCGCTCCCTCCGTGTGATAAAAGCAGCGCCGGCCGCGGATGCGATCCGCGGCCGGCGCCGTTCAACCCTTCAGCCGGTTACGAGTTGGAGCTTCCGGACGAGCCGGTGCCACCCTCGCCCGGCTTGTCGGCCGTCGAGTCGTCCAGCGCGCTTCCGCCCGCGCCGGAGCGCTGCCCGAAGCGCTCCTCGATCGGCGGGTCGCCCGGCTTCGTGTCCTCGTCCTCGCGCGGCCACGTCGTCGTGGTCCCGCCCGTCCCGCTCCCCGACGATCCGCCCGTCGAGCCGCCAAGCCCCGACGACGATCCGCCAAGGCCGGAGGAAGACGACGACCCTCCCGCCGAACCACCCAGGCCGGACGACGAACCGCCCAGGCCGGAGGAAGGCGAACCGCCGGACGCCGATTCCCCCAGACCCGGCGAAGAACCGGAGGTCGAGCCGCCGAGGCCGGAGGAAGACGAGCCGCCCTCCGTGCCGCCGATGCCGAACCCGTGCGACCCGCCGCTGGCGCCGGTGCCCGTCGTGCCCCCCGACGGCGTGGAGTCCAGTCCCGACGAGGTGGACGACGTTCCCGTGCCGGTGCCGCCCATCGGAGCGCCCGAGCCGCTCGCGCCGGGCGACGCGCCGCCACTGCCGTAGCCCGCGGTGCCGCCGGGCGTGGTTCCGCTTCCGTAGCCGGTGCCCGACGCCGCCGTGGTGCTGTCCGGCGGCGGCATGCCGTCGTCCGCGGCGCCGGTCCCGCCGCGGCGCTCCTCGGCACGGTCGGCGCGCGTCTCGAAGTCCTTGCGCAGCCCGTCGATGGCGTTCTGGATGCGCGACAGGAGCGCGTCTACCCGCGGCTGCACCTCGCTCACGAGGTTGTCGACGCGCGGGCGGACGCGGTCGCGGGCGTCGCTCACCTTCGGCTTCACGTCCTCCAGCGCCGCGTCGATGCGCGAGTCCAGCTCCTGGAACACGCTCTTCAGCTTCGGCCGCAGGTCGTGCAGCGCCGACTCGATCCGCGAGCCCAGGTCCTCGAACGGATCCCGCCGCCCGCCGGAGCTTTCGCCGCCGGACTCGCCACCCGTCGACCCCGTGCCCGACGACGATCCGCCGCCCGCGGTGTAGCCCGGCCCCGCGTCCGATCCGCCGGAGCCGCCCGTCGATCCGGTCGATCCGGTCGATCCGGTCGATCCCGTCGATCCGCTCGAGCCAGTGGAGCCGGCCGATCCGGTCGATCCCCATCCCGCCGCGCCGCCGCTCCCCGAGCCGCTGCCGCCGGAGCCGCCCACGCCCGACGTGCCGCCCGTGCCGCCGGCCGAGCCCGTCGATCCCCACCCGGCCGCGCCGCCGCTCCCGGAGCCGCTTCCGCCGGAGCTGCCCGCCGAGCCGGACCCGGACGAATCCGGGCCGCCCAGGCCGGACGACCCGCTGCCGGAGGTGCCGCCGCCCAGCGGGTCGGCGCCGCCGGTGCTGCCGCCGTAGCCGCCGGACCCGTGGGTGTCGGGCGTGGGCGGTGTCTGACCACCGCCGCCGCCCGGGTTGTTCAAGGGATTGTTGTCCATGACCGTCTCCGTTCTCAGAGCGTGCGAAAGCACCGGCCGGGCAAGCGCACCGGCCATAGCCGGATCTACGGACCCCGGCCCCCGCGGTTTCGTACGCACCCGCCGTGCCCGGGCAATGTGGGACCGCTCGCGAGGAAGATGGAACGGAGTGTCTCCGGGGTACGCCATCCCGCCGATCTGCTCCAGCGCGAATCCGTTGACGCCCGCCGCGGATGGAGCCATCCATGCTGCGTGGGGGGATTCCGGTCCGTCCGCGGATACCGATCTCTGGAAGAGTGGAGATGATGAAGACGCCGCTGCAGAAGAAGGCCGTCGCGCCCGCCCCGCCGATCCCGTCGCCGCTCGTTTCCCCGCGCCGTTCGCTGGCGGCGGAGGCGCCCGGCGGCACGGCCTCCGCCGCGCCGGCGGCCGGGGGACACGACTTCGCCGCCGTCCCGGTCCACCCGCCCTCGGGGCACGCGGTGCGGGAGACGGCGCAAGCGGGCCTCCGCGGCACGGGGGCGCCGCTCCCGCACGGCGAGGCGATCCAGCGCGCGTTCGGGCGCCACGACCTCTCGTCCGTGCGCGCGCACGTCGGCGGAGAGGCGGCGGCCGCGGCCGGAAGCATCGGCGCCAGGGCGTACGCATCCGGCGGCCGGGTCGCGTTCCGGGAGTCGCCCACGCTGCGGACCGCGGCGCACGAGGCGGCGCACGTCGTCCAGCAGCGCGGGGAGATCGGTTTCGCGGACGGCATCGGCCGCGCGGGCGACCGCCACGAGCGCCACGCCGACGCCGTCGCCGAGCGCGTGGAGCAGGGCCGCTCCGCCGAGCCGCTGCTGGACGCCTACGCGCCCCGTGCCGCCGCCGCGGCATCGTCCCCATCTCCCGGCGCGGTGCAGATGCAGGACGAGCCCACGCTCACGCCCTACAAGAAGAAAGGCGTGATCGACCAGTACGCCTTCACCGAGAAGAAGGGGCAGAAGCCCACCTGGATCGAGGCGTACAAGATCGGCTTCCTGGGCGACGCCGGGTGGGACGCGTTCCTGTGGGCCAAGGGCAAGGGATACTCGACCTTCGCCGGGGTGTTCATCATGGCCCAGGGGTCGCTCGAGTCGGATTTCGCGAAGGGGAACGGGGGCGAGGTGTACCACAACATGTTCTCGCTGATGGGCGGTCCCAAGGGCAACATCGGGACGGCGCACGGCAACCTGCAGAAGTTCCCCAGCTGGGCGGAGGGGCTGGAGGCGTACACGAAGACGCTGGGCGCGAACTTCTCGGGGATGGTGGCGGCGGGAACCGGGCTGTACCTCCAGGACAGCTTCACGCCTGACGACGTCAACAAGGCGTTCCACCAGTACAACTACTACGCCCCGCCCGTCTACCTGGGCGACAAGACCACCGACTACGGGCGCGACATCTTCCGGCGGATCGGCTTCATCGCCGGTCCGCTCCTGGCCGTGGTGAAGCAGAAGATCTCCGCGCTGGGAGACGAGTGGAACATGGCCTACCAGCAGTCCAGCTCGCCCGACGAAGCGGACGCGGAATACTGGCAGGGCCAGACCTCCATCCTCCGCGAGGAGTTCAAGGCCCTGAACAACTACTACACGGAGATCGAGACCGCGCGCACCACCGCGGCCACGAAGCTCACCGAGCACGAGGCGCTGAAGGCCGCCGGCAAGATCAAGCCGAAACCGTGATGAAGGTCACCCTCGACCGGCGCGGCCCGGGGCGGGGCTCGCCGCCAGTGTCGTGATTCCGTACAATCCGAATCTTTAACCGACCCGCGCGCTGCGTGCCCTGATTCACGGCACATACACCAAACCGGTGCACGCCCGGCACCTAAAAGCGAAAGGCCCGCCGAAGCGGGCCTTGCGAAAACCGAGCGGGCGTGAGGCGGGTCAGTTTCCCCCCACCAGCACTCCGCCGCCGCGCGACGTGCTATCCGGGGGTACGTCCGTCGTGGTGGAGGTGCCCGACGAGGACTGGGTGGTGGTGTCGACTACGTTGCCTCCCACGAGCACGCCGCCGCCATCGAGGCGCGGGCCGGCCGGGGATAGAGGTGTATCCGCACCCGCTCCCCCGCAAGCGGAAAGGAGGACCGTTACGACAAGTGCTGGAATGAGGCGTGACAACCGACTCATCGTTCCTCCAATGCGCTGCGGTTTCCGGCGATCATGCTCTGCCGGAGGGCAACTCCCGTGCCGCCTCGCGTATCACACCCTCGGAGACGCGCGAACGCCTTGGCCCGAAAAGTTTGCCCACCTCCGACCTTCCTTCATACCCGGTCCAGTGCCGCAAGCTCCACTTCCGTGGTCGCCGCGTACGCATCACCTCCCAGATTGCGGTAGATCTCGCTCGCGGCGCGGAATGCGCTCCGGGCGTCTTCCGTGAGCCCCTCCGCCGCCCGGAGCGCCGCCATCTCCCGGTATGCCTCGGCGCGCTCCATCGACGGGTCGGTTGCCAGCTCCAGCGCGCGGAGCACCGCCGTTTCGGCAGTGTCGAAATCGCCCCCGGTCCGCGCGATCATCCCCCGCAGCCGATAGACGTCCGCCATCGCGTCCCGGTCACCCACCGCGTCGGCGGCGATCTCCGCCTTCCGCAGGGACAGGGTGGCCTCGTCGAGCTCGCCGATGTGGATCAGGGCCTCTGCCCTGTTTCCGTAAAGCTTTGCCAGGAGCGGAGATTTGGAGTGCCGCTCGGCGATCTCTATCCCGCGCGAATAGTAGATGTCCGCCTCCAGCCAGTCGCGCAGGTTTACGCAGGCGAGGCCGAGATTGTTGTAGGTCAGAAGCGCGTTGCCGCTGTTTCCGGAGCGGACGAACGAGCCGATGCTCTCCAGGTACAGTGCGCGCGCCTCGCGGAGGTCGCCCAGGTAGTAGGCGATCACTCCGGCGTTCTGGAGCGCCAAACCGGCCAGATCGTCGTCGCCGACGTCGATCGCCCGCTCCAGCGCGGCATCGTAGTAGGCCCGCGCCTGCTCCCAGCGGCGCTGCTTGAAGCGGATGATCCCCAGCACGTTCAGCGCGCGCGCCGCCGACTGGACAACGCCCGCCCGCTCGGCGATCTCGCGACTGAGCTCCACCAGCTCCTCCGCGTCGTCGTACCGTTCCTCCTGGATCAGCACCCGTCCCTGGCCCCGCAGCGCGTCGGCGGCGGACTCCACGTCGTTCGCGAGAATCGCGGCACGAAATGAGTGTGCGTATGCCGCCGCGGCCGCCTCCCACCGGCCGAGGTGCTCTTCCTCCTGTGCCCGCTCCGCGAGCTCGGCGTGAGCCGGCCGTGCCTCAGTGGTGCTCATGCGGGCGCAGCGGGAGGCGAAGGGTGAAGGTGGAGCCGTGGCCGGGAATGCTGTCCACCGTCAGGTCGCCGCCCAGCAGGCGGGCCAGCTTGCGCGAGATGGGAAGCCCCAGCCCCGTGCCGCCGCGCGAGGTGGCGCCCACGATCTGCTCGAACTCGTGGAAGATCCGCTCCTGGTTCTCGGACGCGATCCCCGGGCCCGTGTCGGCCACGTGCACCTCCACCCATCCCGCCAGCGATCCGTCGCCGCTCACGCCGTCGCCGCCGTGCGCGGCGGTGATCGTGACCGCGCCCTGGTCGGTGAACTTCACGGCGTTGGAAAGGAGGTTGATCAGGATCTGCCGCACCCGGTCGGCGTCGGTCTCGATGGGCGGCAGCGGCGGCCAGGGCGCCACCTCCACCGCGATCTGGCGCGCGGCGGCCAGCGGCTCGATGGTGGCCAGCACCTCCTCCACAATCGAGCGCACCCGCGCGGGCACGATCACCAGCTCCATCTTCCCCGCCTCAAGCTTGGACAGGTCCAGGACGTCGTTCACCAGGTGCAGCAGGTTGCGGGTGGACTTCTGCGCGCGCTCCAGGAACGACTTCACCTGCGCCGGCATCTCGCCCACCACGCCCTCCAGCAGCAGGCTCTGGTAGCCCAGGATGGAGTTCAGCGGGGTGCGCAGCTCGTGGCTCATCGAGGCGAAGAAGCGGTCCTTGGCCTCGGTGGTCCACCGCAGCTCCTCGTTGGCGCGCTCCAGCTCGCGGGTGCGCTGCGCCAGCGCGCCGTGCAGCCGCGCGTTGCTGATGGCCACCGCCGCGTGGCCGGCCAGCGTAAGCGCGAGACGGGTGTCGCGCGGGGCCAGGTCGTACGGGCGGCGGTACCCGATCACCAGCGCGCCGAAGGTCTCGCCGAAGAGAGCCAGGGGAACGCCCAGCCCCACCCGCATCCCCTCGGCGGCGTGGTAGGGCTCGGGAACGGCGCCACTCTCGTCCGCCTGCAGCGTCAGCGGCTTGCGCGCGGCGGCCACGCGGGCGGCGAACGGGTCGTCCGCCGTCGCGTCCACCCGCAGACCGACGGCGGCCACGGTGCGGATGCGCCCCTCGGCCAGCGTGTTCACCGTGACGTAGTGCGCGCCCAGCAGCGTGCGGGTGAAGCGCGCCACCAGCGTCAGCACCTCGTCGGGGTCCAGCGTGCGGTTGGCGGCCAAGCCCAGGACGTGGAGCGCCTCGCTCTCCTCGGCGCGCTGGCGGAGCATGTCGCGCTCCTCCTCCACCTGACGGGCGCGGCGGTGGCGGCCGGCGGCCAGCGCGAACGCCTTCCCCAGCGCCTCCCACTTCTCCATCTCCGCGAACGCGCCCGAGCGGGCGACGAGGACCAGCGCGCCGGCGTTCTCGCCGAGCGGCAGGGCGAGCGCGTCGGCGCCGGCATCCCCGGCATCCCCGGCATTCTCGGCGGCGTTGGCGGGAAAGTCGGAAGCGAGCGGGCGGACGGAGGGAGATGCGGCTTCGGCGGCGAACGCGGCCAGCGCGGGGGAAAGATGCGCGTCCTGCGGCCAGGCGGCGGCGGGGCGCGCGTCGGCGTTCAGCCAGACCGCGCGCCGTACGCCGAAGCAATCCGCGAGCGAGCGGCCCAGCGCGTGCAGGGCGTCGCCGGGGTCGCTGCTTTCGTAGATGCGGATGGTGGCGTCGCGCAGGTCCATGGGGCGGGGATGAAGAAAAGCCCGGCGCGGGCGCATCAGCTTGCGCCGCCCGCACCTTCCGCAGAAGCCCGACGTGGATTCGGGTGATGCGGGCAAGGTATCACATTCTTCGGGCCGGAACAATCGTCGGGAAAGCAGGGTGCCGCCGTTCACGTTCCGCGTGGGCGGCGCTTCCGTGCAACCCCCGCCCCGCCCCATTCCCGCGTGTGATACCGGTCGGACGAATCGACGGCGCACTCCTCGAAGGCACTCAACAGCAGACCCCCATCACTTCAGAATGCACGATCCTGATCGGAACGCGGTACGATAGGAGACACTGATCACTGGCGATGCGTTCAAGCGTGACGCTCCCGATCCATCTCCCTCGATCACTCGTCCCGCAGCGCCTCCAGCGGCGTGTGGCGGAAGACCTCGCGGCTGGCCCACCATCCCACCGCGCCGGCGAGCGCGGTAACGCCGAGCGCGAGCCAGAGGAGCGGCGGAAGGGGGATGGAGAAGTCGACCTCGAACAGCCACTTCGCCAGCGCCCACCCCGCCGCCGTGGCCAGCCCGATCCCGGCGATGCTCGCCAGCAGGCCGAGCGACAGGTACTCGGTGAGGAGGATGGCGCCGATCTGCCGGCGCGTGGCGCCCAGCGTGCGCAGCAGCACGCTCTCGCGGATGCGCTGCAGGCGGCTGGTGAGCACCGCGCCGAGGAGGACGATGAACCCCGTCGCCACGCTGAACGCCGCGAGGAAGCGGATGACGGCGGCGACGCGGCCCAGCACCTCGTCCAGCGCGGCCTGCACCTGCGTCAGGTCCAGGATGGCGACGTTGGGAAACTTCGCGACCACGTCGCGCTGCACGCGGGCGCGGGCCGGCGCGTCGGGGGCGCGGGCCAGCATCACCCAGGTGTGCGGCGCATCGCGCAGCACCTCGCCGGGGAAGACGGCGAAGAAGTTGGGCTCCAGCCGCTGCCAGTCCACGTCGCGGATCGACGTCACCCGCGTCGGGATCCGCACGCCCTGCACGTCCCAGGTGATCTGGTCGCCCAGCTTCACCCCCAGGTCCTCGACGATGGCCTTGTCCAGCGACACCTCCGCCATCTTCCCGCGCGCCGCGCCGCCCTGCCCCGGGCGCCAGAACCGCCCCTCCAGCAGCTCTTCCGACGCGTTCAGCGTGTCGCGCCAGGTGGAGCGGTACTCGCGGCGCACCGCCCACGGCTCCGGCCCGCCGCGGCGTTGCTCGCTCCGGCCGCGCTCCGGCGGCCCGTCCTCGTCGCCGCCGCCGCGCGCGGGGCCGATGCCGACCAGCTGCGCCGTCGTCTTTCCGTTGATCGAGTAGATGCGCATGGGGACGATGGCCGCGCGCTGCACCACGCCGGTGTGCTCGGCGCGGAGCTGCGCGGCCACGCCGGCCTGCTGCTCGTCCTGCACGTCGAAGAGGAGGAGATTGGCCCGCGTCTCGGCGGCGTTCAGGCGCAGCGGGCGCAGCAGGTTTCCCTGCGTCAGGTACAGCGTGGCCAGCAGGAAGACGCCGAAACCCAGCGCGAGGACGACGACGCGCGTCTGGTTCCCCGGGCGGTGGAGGTTCGCCAGCCCCTGCCGCGCGGCGTACGGCAGCCCCGCTCCCGGCGCGGCGCGGACCAGACGCGTCACCCCCCACGCGGCCAGCCAGAGGCCGAGCAGGGTGACGCCGATCCCCGCCACGAAGCCCAGACCGGTGCGCCATCCACCGGCCTGCATCATCACCAGCGCGGCCACGCTCGCCGCCAGCAGGAGCGCGGCGCCGGCAGTCCACGCGTCGCGCACGCGCCCGGCCGGCTCCACGCGGCGGCGGATGGCCTCGAGCGGCGAGATGCGGCGCGTGGCCAGCAGCGGCAGCAGCGCGAACGCCACCGCGATCCAGATCCCCACCCCGATCCCCATCCCCACCGACGGGAGATCGACGGTGGTCCCCACCTGCACCGGAAGGAGGTCGGCCAAGAGACGCGGGAGCACCCACTGCACGGCCACGCCCATCGCCGCGCCGAGCGCCGCGCCCGCCAGCCCCATCGCCCCGGCCTGCAGCAGGTAGATGGAGATGACCTGCGGCGCGGTCGCCCCCAGGCAGCGCAGCGCGGCCACGGTTTCCCGCTTCTGCGCCATGTACGCGCCCATCGCGCTGGCCACGCCGATGCCGCCCAGCAGGAGCGCGAAGGTGCCCACGAGACCGAGGAAGTCGCCCAGCCGGCCCAGCGCGCGGTCCAGCTGCCGCTGCTGCTGCTCGGCCGTGCGCACGTTCGCCCGCTCGCCGCGCAGCACCGCGCGGTGCGCCTCGGTCCACCGCGCGGCCAGGCGCGGCGGGGTGCGCACGAACACGTCGTAGTCCACCCGCGCGCCGAAGCGCAGCAGGTTCATCTCCGCCACGGTGGAGGCGGGAACGTAGACCGGCGGGGCGAAGAGCGAGCCGACGCCCACCTGCCCGGGAACCTTCTCCAGCGTCCCGATCACCCGGAAGCGCGCGTCGCCCAGCGAGATGGAGTCGCCCAGCCGCGCGTCCAGCGCCGTCAGCAGCGCGGGATCCACCAGTGCGTTGCGGCCGCCCTGCAGCGCGGCCCATCGTCCCGCCGGCGCCGTCTCGATCTGTCCGTAGAAAGGATATCCGGGCTCCACCGCGCGCACCTGCGAGAGGCGGGTTCCCCCGGTGCGCTCCAGAAGCGCCATCGACGCGAACGACGTCTGCCGCGACACCACCGCGCCGGAGCGGCGCAGCGAGTCGATCGCCATCTCCGTCCTCCGCCCCAGCGTGCGGTTGCTGGAGATGGCCAGATCCGCCCCCAGCAGCGCGCGCGACTGGTCGCGGACCCCCTGCGACAGGTTGGCCGCGAAGCTCTGCGTGGCCACCAGCGCCGCGACACCGAGGGAGATGGCGGAGAGGAAGAGCAGAAGCCGCCGGCGCGCGAACCGGCTTTCGCGCCACGCCAGCGCCGCGATCGGGCGGAAGACGCTCACGAGCCGCTCCGCTCGTCCGACACCACGCGCCCGTCCGAAAGCCGGATCACCCGCCGCGCCCTTGCGGCCAGGTCCAGGTCGTGGGTCACGAGGACGAGCGTGGTCCCCAGCTCGCGGTTCAGCTCCATCAGCAGGTCGATCACCCGCTGCCCCGTGGCCGCGTCGAGGTTCCCGGTGGGCTCGTCGGCGAACAGGATCCGCGGCGCGTGCACGAACGCGCGCGCGATGGCCACGCGCTGCTGCTCGCCGCCGGAGAGCTGCGCCGGGAAGTGGTGCCCGCGCCCGCCCAGCCCCACCCGCTCCAGCAGCTCGTCCGCGCGGCCGCCGGAGCGCTCGCCGCGCAGCTGCAGCGGCACCTCCACGTTCTCGCGCGCGGTGAGCGTGGGGATGAGCTGGAACGACTGGAAGACGAAGCCGATCCGTTCGCGCCGCAGCCGCGCGCGCTCGTCCTCGCTCAGCGCGCCGATGTCGGTGTCGTCCAGGCGGACGATGCCGCCGCTGGGGCGGTCGAGGCCCGCGAGCAGCCCCAGGAGCGTGGTCTTCCCGCTCCCGGACGGCCCGACGATTGCCACCGTCTCCCCCGCGTCTACCCGAAAGGTTACGTTCGTCACCGCGGCCAGCTGCTGGCCGCCGCTGCGGTATGTCTTGGACAGATCTTCTACGATGAGCAATGGGCTCCGCGGGTTCCTGATCGTTGTGCCGGCCTTCTGCACCCTGATACTCGGCTGTGGGCGGGAGGATCGCAAACCGAGCCCGGGAGCTTCGGCGGACACGGTTGCGGTCGGCACGAACGACGGCTCGGCCGAGGACTCCACCGGCGCCGCCGCGCGCGCCGCGGACCGCCGCGTGGTGATGTTCGTGGGCACCAGCCTGACGGCCGCGCTGGGGTTGGACCCCGACCTGGGCTTCCCCGCGCGCGTCCAGGCCAAGATCGACTCCGCCGGCCTCCCGTTCGAGGTGGTGAACGCCGGCGTGAGCGGCGAGATCTCGGCCCAGGCGCGGGACCGGGTGGCGAAGTGGCTGGTGAAGCAGCCCTTCGACGTGATGGTGCTGGAGACGGGCGCCAACGACATGCTGCAGGGGCTGTCGCTGGCCGCGCTCCGCCGCAACATCGAGCAGATCGTGGACACCGTGCGCAAAGCGCGGCCGGACGCGCGCATCGTGCTGGCGGGGATGGTGGCCGCGCCCAACCTGGGCGAGCGCTACGGCCGCGAGTACCGCGCGATCTACACCGGCGTGGCGCGGGAAGACAGCCTTTCCCTCATCCCCTTTTTGCTGGACGGCGTGGCCGGCAACCCGGACCTGAACCTGGGCGACGGCATCCACCCCAACGAGCGCGGCCAGCGCATCGTTGCCGAGAACGTATGGAGGGTGCTGGAGCCTGTCCTCCGCGAGGAAGCGGCGAAGCCGGCGCGTGCTGCGGGGCCACCTTGAGCGCTGGAGGCACTCATGCACTTCATGGGATACGGAGTGTGGGACGGCTCCAGCATCGCAGTCGACGAACCGCTGCCGCTCGAACCCGGCACACGGGTAGTGATCACCGTTCGCGTCAACGATTCCCCTGGAGCCGAGGAGCCACGTGACGAAGCCGGCGGGGTGGATGACGAGCTCGCTCCGGAGCCGAAGCCGGTATCCTGGCTTGCAACAGCGCGAGAGCTGAAGCTCCAGGGCCCCAAGGACCTATCCGTCCGACGTTACGATCATCCGTAGGGATATTCGTGGTAGATCTCGCGCCACCACCGGAACGTGGGGAAGGTGTGCTGGTGCCCGTCCTCCGCGAGGAAATGGCGAAGCCGGCCGCGCCGCCGCCCGTAGGACCTTGGCGAAATTAGGGGTGTTTACTATCTTCAATTCCAGGCAAATCGAAGCCACCGTCCGGGAGCATTTATGACTCGTAAAGTCGAGGCCACGTACGACGGGGAAACGGTTCATCCCGACGAGCCGCTCCAGCTCGCCCCGAACTCGCGATTCGTGATGACCTACGAGCCGATCGAGGAGACGGGAGCGCCCGCCCCGGTTTCCTTCATCGACGTCGCGCTCGCAAATCCGGTTCATGGGCCGGCGGATTGGTCCGAACGCGTGGATCATTATCTCTATGGCGGCGTGATCGATGAGGAGGACTGAGGTTCTCATCGACACGGCGTTCGCGATCGCGTTGCTCAACGTGGACGACGAGCATCATGTCGCCGCCGTTACGCTCGGAACCCAGCTGCGCAATCAGGTCAGGCTCGTGCTGACGAGGCCGGTGTGCCTGGAGATCGGCAACGCGATGTCCGACCCGCGTCGCCGCGCTCAGACTGCGCGTTTCCTCGCAGGCATGGCAGCTGATCCCAATGTCGAGATCCTTCCGTGGAGTGAGTCCGTGTATTCTCAAGCTCTCGCACTCTTCCGCAGCCGGCCCGACAAGGCGTGGAGCCTGACGGACTGCACATCGTTCGTAGTCATGCGCGATCGCGGGATCACGGACGCGCTCACGACGGACAACCACTTTCGCCAGGCAGGCTTTCAACCGCTGCTCCGGCCCGCCGCGAACTGATCGCAACGCACCCCTCCTCGCTGCTCGTAGCCCGCCGCCCGCTCCATCCCCCGCCATGAACCCCATCTCCCGGTTCTTCCACTGGATCGGCAAGGGCCGCGCGGCGGGCAGGCTGCGGCGGCAGGCGCGGCGCGCGGCGGAGCCCGCGGACCGCGTGGCGCTGCTGGAGCGGGCCGTGGCGCTGGACGACAGCGCCTCCACGTGGATGGAGCTGGCGGTGGCGGCCGCGCGGTGCGGACGGCTCGGCCAAGCGGCCGAGAGCTGGCGCCGGGCGATCGCGATGCAGCCCGTCCTTATCCCGCCCGACGCGGAGATGGCGGCGCTCGCGCCCGTCCTCCCGCTCGTCGCGGGCGACCTGCTGGCGGCGGTGAGCGGCGGGCGGCGTGCCTTCGGCGACCGCCGCTGGAAGCTGGAGCGGCGCGGCGCGTTCGACGGCGAGGAGCGGTGGAAGGTCGAGCAGGAGAGGGCGTCGGAGATGAAGGAGCTTCTGCCCGCGCTCCGCTTCGTCGCCCAGGCGATCTCGCACACCGCCGGTGCGCCCGGGCGCGTGCGCTTCGACTGCGACCGGCTGGAGCGCGACAGCGACGCGTACAACGAGATCGTGCAGATGGGCGAGGTCCTGATCCGCTGGGACGAATCGCGGCGCATCACCGGTGTAGACGTGCGCGAGTAGGCATCCGGTTGTCTTTCACGGAGAGCAGAGGGTCACGGAGGAATCACCATCCCCTTCGTCACCTCCGTGGTCTCCGCCGGGGATCATCCTCTGGCTCTTTGACGCAACGTGTCATAGATTGCTGCGTCGCATCATAGGCATGCGCGAGGCGGTCGACACGCGATTCCGGGAGCCATCATCATGGCCAAACGCATACTGCTGTTCACGGGGAAGGGCGGCGTGGGGAAGACCACCTGCGCGGCGGCCACGGCGCTGCGCGCGGCGGAGCAGGGGTACCGCACGCTGGTGCTGTCGTCGGACCCCGCGCACTCGCTGGCCGACGCGCTGGACATGCCGCTGGGGCCCGAGCCCGTGCAGGTGGCCGAGAACCTGTGGGCGCAGGAGGTGGACCTCTACTACAGCATGAAGAAGTACTGGGGGAACATGCGCGAGCTGATGCTCACCGTGTTCCGCTGGCAGGGCGTCGACCGCATCGCGGCCGAGGAGATGGCGGCGCTGCCGGGGATGAACGAGGGCTCCGTTCTGCTCTGGCTGGAGCAGTTCTACCGGAGCGGCGACTACGACCTGATCGTGGTCGACAGCGCGCCGACGGGCGAGACGCTGACGCTGCTCACCCTCCCGCAGGCCACGCAGTGGTGGATGTCGCGCGCCTTTCCCTTCCAGAAGACGGCGATCAAGACCGCCGGCTTCGCGCTGCGCAAGACGACCGGCATCCCGCTGGACAAGGGCTACGACGAGCTGAACCGCCTGTTCGAGAAGCTGAAGAGCATCCAGGACGTGCTGGGCAACAGCGACATCTCGTCGGTGCGGCTGGTGATGAACCCCGAGAAGATGGTGATCGAGGAGGCCAGGCGCGCCTACACCTACCTCCAGCTCTACGGCTACGGCGTGGACGCCGTGATCGTGAACCGCGTGATGCCGGAGGAGGGGACCGGCCCCGTGCTGGCGCGCTACGTGGCGGCGCAGAAGAAGTACCTTGAGGAGATCGACCACTCCTTCTCGCCCCTCCCCATCCTCCACGTCCCCCACAGCGGGCGCGAGGTGTTCGGGGTGGAGCTGCTGCGCGAGATCGGCGAGGAGCTGTACGGGGCGAAAGACCCGGCGGCGCTGATGTACAGCGGGCAGACCTACCGGGTCAGCGAGGAGGGGAAGGACTACGTGCTGGAGCTGCGCCTTCCGTTCGCGCACGAGGGCGAGGTGGAGGCGCGCCACGCGGGCGACCAGCTGGTGATCCAGCTGGCCAACCAGCGCCGCAACTACCTGTTGCCCAAATTCCTTGCGTACTATACACTTGGTGCGGCCAGCGTCCGCAACGGGTGGCTGCGCGTGAGGTTCGCGCAGGCCGCCGCCTAGCGCGCCGGACCGCCGCGGAAGCAAATCCCGGACAACCCGCAGCACCCAGCCGCCGCGGACGGAACCCGGCCGCGGCCGCGCCTTCCCGCGCGGCCGCCCGGGTTTTCGTGTCTTCGCGGCTTTGCTTCGCCGTCCAGGGAACCGTTCCCGAACCCGCCCTCCGGAGACCCATCCGATGTTCGTCCCCAGCCTTCTCTTGAAGCAGCTGTACACCTTCGGAAGCCTGAAGAACTCCGACGACGGGGTGCAGTTCTCCATCAAGAACCGGCTGAGCGACGCCACGGTCACGGGGCTGCGCGGCATCCGCATCAACGGGCAGGAGATCCCGCTGCACGACGTGGAGGTGCGGCTGGAGGACGGCATCGTCCAGTGCCACCAGATCAGCGCCGACCGGCCGCTCGCGTTCCCGCTGAAGCACTCGCTGCACATCGTGGCGAAGCGCCCCGCGCTGCCGCTGGGGAAGCACGAGATCGAGATCGTGTTCGACAGCAAGCCGTTCGGCAAGCTGAAGCTGAACGTGCAGGACGCCATCGCCGAGCAGCTGCCGCTGGCGAAGAAGATCCCGCGCGACGCCACCGACGACTACTCGCCCGAGGCCATCCGCGCGCGCCAGGCGTTCGTGGAGGAGTTCTCGGGCGCGCCGCTGGACCACGTAAGGCGCTTCTCCTTCGATCCGCACCTGCTGAAGGGGAACGTGGAGCACTTCACCGGCGTGGCCCAGGTGCCGATCGGCTTCGCCGGGCCGCTGCAGGTGAACGGCGAGCACGCGCAGGGCGAGTTCGTGATCCCCATGGCCACCACCGAGGGGACGCTGGTGGCCAGCTACAACCGGGGGATCGCGCTGCTGAACGCGTGCGGCGGCGTGAGCGTGTCGGTGGTGGGCGACGCCATGCAGCGCGCGCCGGTGTTCGTGTTCGACAACGCGCGTCAGGGGCGGGAGTTCGTGGAGTGGGTGCAGGCGAACCAGCCCCGCATCGCGCAGGAGGCCGAGGCCACCAGCAGCGTGGCGAAGCTGAAGTACGTCGACCATTACCTCTCCAACAAGTTCGTCTTCCTCCGCTTCAACTACCACACGGGCGACGCGGCGGGGCAGAACATGGTGGGGCGCGCGACGTTCGCGGCGTGCTCGTGGATCCTGGACCAGTACCCCGGCGTCCGCCACTTCTACCTCGAGTCGAACTTCGCCACCGACAAGAAGGCGTCGCAGATCAACATCATGCGCACGCGCGGCAAGCGGGTGACGGCCGAGGCGGTGATCAAGCGCGACGCGCTGATCCAGCGCATGCGGGTGGAGCCCGAGAGCCTGGTGTACCACCACGGCGTGGCGAACATCGGCTCCATCCTGTCCGGCGCCAACAACAACGGCGCGCACTCGGCCAACGCCATCACCGCCATCTTCATCGCCACCGGGCAGGACGTGGCGAACGTGGCCGAGAGCAGCGCGGGGGTGATGTACGCCGAGCTCACGCCCGAGCGCGACCTGTACATCTCCATCACCATTCCGTCGTTGATCGTGGCCACCCACGGCGGCGGCACCGGGCTGCCGACCCAGCGCGAGTGCCTGGCGGCCATGGGGTGCGTGGGCCGCGGCACGGTGAACAAGTTCGCCGAGATCGTGGCCGGCGTGGTGCTGGCCGGCGAGCTCTCGCTGGGCTCCGCGATCTCGTCGTCCGACTGGGTCTCGAGCCACGAGCAGTACGGGCGGAACAGATAACGGCAGTGCCAAGTGCCAAGTGCCAAGTGCCAAGTGCCAAGTGCCAAGTGCCAAGTGCCAAGTGCCAAGTGGGCGCGGTACTCTCCGCCACTAGGCACTAGGCACTAGGCACTCAGACTTTTCCTCGCACCGAAAGCCCGCATGTACACCCCCACCACCCTCCTGGCCCTGGTCGAGCAGGGGCTGCCGAAGAACGTGACACCCGCCACCGTCGCCACCAAGCGCGACGGCAAGTGGATCGAGACCTCGCGCGCGGAGTTCGAGCGGCAGGTGGAGCTCTTCGCGTACGGGCTGCACGACCTGGGCGTGCGCCGCGGCGACCGCGTGGCGCTGCACGCCGAGAACAGCGCCGAGTGGCTGATCGCCGACCTGGCCGTCCTTTCCCTCGGCGCCGTCGACGTTCCCATCTACACCACCCAGCCGGCGGACCAGATCCAGTACATCCTGGAGAACTCCGAGGCGGTGGCGTACATCGTCTCGTCCGCGAAGCTGCACCAGCCCGTGGCCTCCATCCTCCCGAACGTGGCCACGCTGAAGGCCACCGTCGGCATCCGCGGCTCGTTCGCGCCGGGGATGCTGTCGTGGCAGGAGGTGCTGGCGCGCGGCGAGGCGGCGAAGGCGAAGGAGCCCGGCTTCTTCCGCGAGTCGCGCGCGCAGGCGAAGCCGGACGACCTGGCGACCCTCATCTACACCTCGGGGACCACGGGCACGCCCAAGGGGGTGATGCTGACGCACTGGAACCTGGCGTCCAACGTCCTTTCCTCGCTGGAGCGGATGCCGTGGGACATCGAGGGCGAGCGCGGCGGGAAGATCCTGTCCTACCTCCCCCTCTCGCACGTCTTCGAGCGGATGCTGGGCTACCTGTATCTCCACGTCGGCTATCCCATCTGGTTCGTGGAGAACTTCGAGGAGATGCTGGCCGACCTGGCGTTCGTGACGCCGGTGCACTTCTCCAGCGTCCCCCGCTTGCTGGAGAAGGTGTACGCGGCCATCCACGCCAGGGTCGACACGCTCTCCGGCGCGCAGAAGAAGATCCTGGCCTGGGGGCTGGGGCTGGCCGACCGCTTCGACGTGGAGAAGGAGATCGGCCTGGGCGACCGCGTGCAGTACGCCATCGCCGACGCGCTCGTCTTCAAGAAGCTGCGCGCGCTCTTCGGCGGGAACCTGAAGGCCATCACCAGCGGCGGCGCGGCGCTGTCGAAGGAGGTGATGAACTTCATCAACGCCATCGGCATCTTCTGCGGCCAGGGATACGGGCTGAGCGAGACCTCGCCCGTGATCACCGTCTACGAGAAGGACAGGCTGCGCGCCGGCTCGGTCGGCTCGCCCATCTCCGGGGTGGAGATCCGCATCGCCGGCGACGGGGAGATCTGGGTGCGCGGGCCCAACGTGATGGAGGGCTACTTCAGGGCGCCCGAGGCCACGGCCGAGGTGATGGAGGACGGCTGGTTCAAGACGGGCGACATCGGGGTGATCGACGGGGAAGGCTTCCTGACCATCACCGACCGCAAGAAGGAGATGATGAAGCTCAGCACGGGGAAGTACATCGCCCCGCAGCCCATCGAGCAGCGGCTGGCGCACAGCCGGTTCATCGACCAGGTGGTGGTGATCGGCAACAGCCGCCAGTTCTGCTCGGCCCTGCTGGTGGTGAGCGTGGACACGGTCGTGAAGCACTTCGCGGAGACCGGCCAGCCGCTGGCCAAGGACGCCGACGTGCTGGGCCTCCCCCAGGTGCGCGAGCTGATCCAGCGCGAGGTGGACGCGGTGAACGCGCACCTGCCGCACTGGGAGCAGGTGAAGAAGTTCGCGCTGGTGAAGCACCCGTGGAGCATCGAGACCGGCGAGCTGACGCCCACCATGAAGATCAAGCGGCGGGTGATCAACGAGCGTCACGCCGACGACATCCAGACGCTGTACGCCTGAGCCCGTGCGGAGGAACCCGGCCCCCACCCCCGGCGCGGCGGACGACGAGCCCGCGGACGACGAGGCGTCGCGCCCCCAGCCGCGCCACGCCGAGCCGCGCCTGGAGCTGTTCGGCGACGTGGGCCAGTTCGTCGCCGCGCTGGGCGCCGATTCTCCAGCCGACCGTCCTGAGCCCGCGGCCGCGGACGACGCGCCGCATCTCCGCGCCGAGCCCGGGGCCGATGCTGCGCCGTCTATCGCCGACGACGAGCGCGCGCATTCGTTCGACGAGGTGACGCTGCCGGAGGCGCACGCCGTCGTCTCGCGCGAGACCTTCCGCGCCGGGCCGGCGGACGAGACCACCGCCGAGCCGCCGCCGCGCGCCGCATCCCCATCCCCCGATCCCCATCCCGACGCGCCGCACGTGGCCCCGAAGCCGCGCGCCATGCCGTTCGTGTTCGACCCGCTGCGCCCGTACCGCGGCGTGGTGCGGCGCTTCTTCGTGGTCTACAAGCACGTGCTCGGGCTCCTGGCCGGGGGCGCGGTGACGTACGTCCGCGCGCTGCCGCGCGAGCGGCGGCACGGGCTGCACTCCTGGTTCCCGCGGCTCACCGCCTCCATCGTCTGGCCCTTCCTGGACCGCGACATCCGCAAGCTGGCCTTTCCGCAGCAGCTGCGGCGGCGGCTGGAGATCCTGGGGCCCACGTACATCAAGCTCGGCCAGATCATGGCCATCCGCGAGGACCTGCTCCCGCGCAGCATCACCCGCGAGCTGGCCAACCTCTTCGACCGCCTCCCGGCCATCCCCTTCACCCAGGTCCGCGAGATCATCGAGCGCTCGCTGGACCGGCCGCTGGCAGCCTCCTTCGCCTCGGTGAACGAGCAGCCGATCGGCTCCGCCTCCATCGCCCAGGCGCACCGGGCCCGAACGCTGGCGGGCGAGGACGTGGTGGTGAAGGTGATCAAGCCCGGCGTGCGGGAGATGATCGAGAGCGACCTGACGCTGCTGGGGATGGTCGGCGGCTTCCTGCAGTGGGTGATCCCCCGCTACCAGCCGCGGCAGATCGTGCGCGAGTTCAGCGCGTATACCGCCAAGGAGGTCGATTACAACTTCGAGGCGGACAACGCCGAGACCTTCGCCGCGAACTTCCGCGACACGCCCGACGTCGTCTTCCCCAAAATCTACCGCGAGCTGTCGTCGGGCGACGTGCTGACGATGGAGTTCATGCCGGGGTTCAAGCCCGGCTCGCCGCCCACCGAGCAGCTGACGCCCGAGGAGCGCGAGCGGGTGATCGACCTGGGCGCCGCGTCCATCATCCGCATGCTGTACCGCGACGGCTTCTTCCACGCCGACCTGCACGCGGGGAACCTGATGATCCTCCCCGGCGACCGCGTGCGCGTGGGGTTCATCGACCTGGGGATGGTGGGGCGCTTCGAGGAGCGCACGCGGCGGCAGATGCTGTACTACTTCCACGCGCTGGTCTCGGGCGACATCGACGGGTCCACGCGCTACCTGACCGACATGGCCACGCTGGGGAAGGGCGGCGACCCGCAGGGCTTCCGCCGCGCCGTGGCCGACCTGTCGCGCCGCTTCGTCTCGCGCGCGGGCCGCGGCGACATCTCCATCGCCCAGCTGATCCTCGAGTCCGTGGGGCTGGGCGGAAAGTACCGCGTCTTCTTCCCCGTGGAGATGACGCTGATGGTGAAGGCGCTGGTGACCTTCGAGGGCGTGGGCCGCACGCTGGACCCGCAGCTGGACGTGGCCGCCGTCTCGCGCAGGCACGTGTCGCGGATCTTCCAGCAGCAGTTCGACCCCCGCCTGCTGGCGCGGCAGATCCTGCGCGGGAGCCCGGAGCTGGTGGACATGGCGGTGCGCCTGCCGCAGCTCCTTTCCGCCGGCTTCAAGTTCGCCGACGAGCACCTGAACAACCGCCAGCCTTCCAACCCGCTGCAGGGGATCAAGGGCGCCATCCTGGCCGCCGCCTGCATCGTGGGCGGCGTGCTGGCGGCCATCCAGCACGCCTCGCCGCTCCTGTGGGGAGGGATGTTCCTGCTGGCGCTGGTCCTGTCGGTCTTCGGGAGATGAAGAAGCCGGAGCCCGCCGCCGCGCCCTTCCGGGTGGACCTGGAGCTCGGCGCCGCCGACCTGGAGCAGCTGTGGGAGCGCTTCGACCCCGAGCAGGACGAGATCCCCGCCGTCGGCGCCGTTCCCGAGCTGCCGGCGGCGGACGAGGCCGCGCACGACCCCATCGACTGGGAGTACATCGAGTCGCTGAACCGCGGCTTCCTGGGCGAGATCGTGGACCACTGGTTCCGCGGCCAGATCGTCGGCGCGGAGAAGATCCCCGAGGGCGGACCGCTCATCATCGCCCCCAACCACAGCGGCAACGCTTTTCCGCACGACGCGGTGGTGCTGGACGGGCTGCTCTGGCGCCACTACGGCCTGGGCCGCGCGGGAAAGTGCCGCTCGGTCTACACGCCGCAGCTGGCGGCGGTGTGGTGGATGCGGCCGTACGGGCTGGACAACTGGTGGCGGCGCGGCGGCGGGGTCGACATGACCTTCGCCAACTACGACGCGCTCCTCGCCCGCGGCGACAAGGTCGTCTACTATCCCGAGGGGGTGCCGGGGATCGGGAAGGGGTTCCTGAAGCGCTACCAGCTGCAGCACTTCCATTCCTCGTTCGTAGCGCTCGCGGCCAAGCACCGCGCGCCGGTCTACACCGTGGCGGTCGTCAACGCGGAGTGGGTGAACCCCACCAGCGTGACCTTCGAGTGGCTGAACCGGCTCTTCCGCAACACCGTGGGGCTGCCGTTCTTCCCCATTCCCACCGTGTTCCTGGCGGCGCTCTTCCCCTTCGTGTTCTACCTGGGCTTCCCCTGCCGCATGGTGTTCGTGGTCGGCGACCCCATCGACGTGCGCGGCCTGCTGCGCGAGGAGGGGGAGACGGATCTCGATCATCCGGACCGGGATGCCGTGCTGCGCGTGGCCGAGCGGGTGCGGCGGCTGTCGCAGGAGCGGCTGGACGCGGCGGTGGCCGAGCACGGGAAGAAGCCGTGGGACGTGCGCGGCCTGTTCCGCTCGATGCGGAAGCTGAAGGGGCGCATCTGGAGCCGCACGCCGCTGGGGTGGCCGTACGCCTATCTCCGCCACGAGCGCGACCGCCGCCGCCCGCCGGCCCGGAACGGGCTGCACGCCTTCCTGCGCGACTGGGACATCCTCTTCTACTACATGCCGTTGGGGTGGATCGGCCTGGCGCTCGCGCGGGTCCTGCGCAAGCCGCCGTACGGCTACCGCGGCCTCACCCGCCGCGAGCGCACCGAGCGCGAGGGCTCCTTCCGCTGGACGCTCGACACGCGCCCCCTCCCCCCGCGCTCCGCGCTGGAGCGCGAGGCGGAGCTCGCCGCGTCGGGGGACGATTGAAGCCTTCGGGACCGCGGGGGGGATGGGGACTGGTCGGGACCGGCCGCATCCCCTAAGTTCACTCTCAGCCGCCAGGGGTATCCCCGTAGATGGGGATTGAGAGAGTCCCTTGGAACCTGATCCGGATCACACCGGCGTAGGGAGCGCGGCGTGTCGTTGCAAGACGGTCCGTTCCTTCAATCCCCACCGCCCGAAGGAAATCCGTCCCAGGCGCCACCCGTGCTCACGGGCGGCGCCTTTCCGTTTCCCTGAAAGGCGCCGCGCACCGGACGCACACGCTCGCGCAAGGAGACGCCATGATCGCCACCGCCCGCCCCCGCACCGACACGCCCGCCGGCGACTACGGCGACGCCTTCCCCAGCTCGCGCAAGGTGTACGTCGACGGGCGCCACGGCATCCGCGTGCCCATGCGCGAGATCGGGCTCTCGGGCGGCGAGCCGCCGCTGCGCGTGTACGACACCAGCGGCCCGCTGGGCGGCGACGTGCGCCAGGGGCTTCCCTCCGTGCGCGGCGAGTGGATCGCGGGGCGCGACGTATCCCCCGTCTCCCGCACGTACACGCCGATCCCCGGCCGGAGCACGGCCGAGCTGCCGGAGTCGCTCGCGCGGCCAACGCTGCGCGGCAACGGGGCGGTCACGCAGATGGCCTACGCCCGCCGCGGCGACATCACCCCCGAGATGGAGTTCGTGGCCCTGCGCGAAGGGGTGGATGCCGAGCTGGTGCGAAGCGAAGTCGCGCGTGGGCGGGCCATCATCCCCGCCAACATCAACCACCCCGAGCTGGAGCCGATGATCATCGGCCGCGCGTTCAAGGTGAAGGTGAACGCGAACATCGGGAACAGCGCGGTGACCTCGTCCATCGAGGAGGAGGTGGAGAAGCTGCGCTGGGCCACCCTCTGGGGCGCCGACACCGTGATGGACCTCAGCACGGGGAAGAACATCCACGAGACGCGCGAGTGGATCCTGCGCAACTCGCCCGTGCCGATCGGCACGGTGCCCATCTACCAGGCGCTGGAGAAGGTGGGCGGCGTGCCCGAGGAGCTGACCTGGGAGCTGTACCGCGACACGCTGGTGGAGCAGGCCGAGCAGGGGGTGGACTACTTCACCGTGCACGCGGGCGTGCTGCTGCGCTACATCCCCATGACCGCGAAGCGGATGACGGGGATCGTGAGCCGCGGCGGGTCGATCATCGCCAAGTGGTGCCTGGCGCACCACCGCGAAAGCTTCCTGTACACGCACTTCCGCGAGATCTGCGAGATCATGCGGGCGTACGACGTGAGCTTCTCGCTGGGTGACGGGCTGCGGCCGGGCAGCATCTACGACGCCAACGACGAGGCGCAGTTCGCGGAGCTCAGGACGCAGGGCGAGCTGAACCGGATCGCGTGGGAGTTCGACGTGCAGACCATGAACGAGGGGCCGGGGCACGTGCCCATGCACCTGATCAAGGAGAACATGGACCGGCAGCTGGAGTGGTGCCAGGAGGCGCCGTTCTACACGCTGGGGCCGCTGACGACGGACATCGCGCCCGGGTACGACCACATCACCAGCGCGATCGGCGCGGCGCAGATCGGGTGGTACGGCACGGCCATGCTCTGCTACGTGACGCCCAAGGAGCACCTGGGGCTGCCGAACCGCGACGACGTGAAGTCGGGCGTGATCACGTACAAGATCGCGGCGCACGCGGCCGACCTCGCCAAGGGCCACCCGCGCGCGCAGGAGTGGGACGACGCGCTCTCCAAGGCGCGCTTCGAGTTCCGCTGGCGCGACCAGTTCAACCTGTCGCTGGACCCGGTGACCGCGCTGGCGTACCACGACGAGACGCTCCCCGCCGAGGGCGCCAAGATCGCGCACTTCTGCAGCATGTGCGGCCCGAAGTTCTGCTCGATGAAGATCACGCAGGACGTGCGCGACTACGCCGCGCAGCTGGAGGCGGCGGAGGCGGGGATGGCCGCCAAGAGCGCCGAGTTCCGCGAACGGGGCGGCGAGGTGTACCTTCCGGTGGTAAACGAGGCGATCGCCGAGGCCATCGAGGCGGAGGAGACGGTCGCGGCGGATTGAGTTGCTCAACAAACTCTGCCCGGTAACCGGGAGGGCACAGATTAGTGATCCTCTCGGTTTGGGTCGCCGTAGCGTTGTCACACTGCGCCCGCTGCATTGAGGTTTGGTGTGGTTAGGGAAGAATCATCTGCACAGACTTGAGGCAGCTGGAGGCCAAATGACTCCTCTGAAAGAAGCGACTATCGCGGTTCTCTACTTGAAGTGCGCGAATCCCTAGAAACCCTTCGAACCAGACGAAGCTCTTGAATTGTCCACCATCCGAGATAGAAGTAGAAGAGTGTCAATAACTCTGAACTTGATATCGGGACACGCCCCAATTGGTACATAAGGACGCCCCAAAAGATATTCCACACACCAAAGGCAACAGAAAACCGAAAGGCAAACCGGGCGTACGATAAACCGTCCGACCCGGACCTAAGTGAATAGAGCGACCCTGAATGCGGATGCCAGTAACTAGCGAATGCCTCAAGAAGCGTAGGCATTGCGTTATCTACACCACCACTCCGGCTACCTAGGAGCCGACCAGCCCAATAATCCAGCTGATGAGCGAAACCAGAGCCGATTACGATAGCAGTAAAGGTAAGGATTGCGCGCTCAAAGTTCCCTGATGTTGAAGCCATAGCAATCAGGATTACTCCACCCCCCGGAAAGTACGCGTTAAATACGACCATGCCCTCGAAGAACGAAATTGTAGCGATAAGGAGTAAACTGCCCGACCGGAGGCGGTCTGTTAAAAATTCAATTATTGCGGATGACGGAACGATTACTCCGTATGCGCTAAGGAAATGAACGATGATGAGAAGCGCAACAACGGAAAGAGGCAGAGTCAGGCGTCGATACCGCATCTATTGGACTGTCCACACTGTACTTGCAAGTGCCAAAGCCCCTAAGAACATGGGCATACGAGTGAGTTGGAGGCGACGCCGCAGTTCCAGACCCGGCCACGTGAGTACAAGGCCAAGTAGCAGGAGAGAGGAGCAAGCTAGTAGGTAACCGAGTGTAGACCGAACTACAACTAGCATAGAGAGTCCTCCAACCACTATCAATATCACTGCCATTCTTCGTGCTGCGGCGACACCAATGAGGACAGGAATAGTTTTCAGGCCGAATCGGCTGTCGCCCTCAATGTCGCGGATGTCCAAGTACACTTCTCTGCCGGAGATGTATAGTACAAGTGCGGCAAAGACAGTATTTGGGAACTGTCCACCACCCACAGCTGCGCCATAGGAGAGGGGAGCACAGCACAATAACGCCGTATAGAGGCCTTTGAACAAGGGGAAATGCCGCGCAAAAAACGAATAGAGAATAACAGATGCAGCAGTGATAGAGAGGATCACCATGGACTTACCATGTAGCGGTGTGAGCCCAAGTGAAATGAGAATTAGCAACCCACTCGCGATGATCCCCTGAGGCCGCGTAACTAGACCTATTGTTACAGGTCGTTGGATACACGCCAGAGCGTCCTTGGACTTGTCATAAATGTCATTGATTATAAATCCCGCCATCGTAACAAAGGTCATTGCACATCCCGCTGCTAACGCAGGCCACCATATCGCCGCCGGAAGGAATGCGATGGTAGCCCCGGTTGCGCAACCGGCAATGACGGAGTGGATCGGGCGTCCGGATACCCATAGGCCCCTAAGTAGGGTGAGGATTTTCATCCGCCAGCGGAAGTAGTTGAGTGGCATTGGCTGCCTCCTCCTTAGGCCCGGGCTGGGCTACCCACCAAGCCCAACCAGAAGCTGCAGCTGCGAACAGAACGTAAATCAGGATCAACCAATTGAAACGATCATAACGGGTGCTTGGGCCACCGGCAAATACTATCGACAACAAGCCGACGAATGCGAAGAATCCGCAGACAGCTCCAGTGAGCGCGATGGCGTTGTTCGGTTGCGCATAATGCTCGACAAGTGCTTGTTGTGTCCTAGGCATCTGCTTGTGCGTCTTGAGACTGACGCCCATGACGACCGCAAGCAATCCCGCCATGATCGAGTACATCCCGCCGACGCATGCCAACGGCGGTTCCGGCAACGCTATCTCCCCCTTCATATGCGCCGCGACAGCCAATTCCAAGGGCAGACTGATCCCAAATACGGCCGCCCAGAGACTCATTCGCCTGTAGTTTGCTGAACTCCCGTATCTGAACCAAACCAGCGATCCAGCAAGTAACCATACCATCACAAACGGCAGGTATGACGACTCGGTCTGCAGGTGCAGGTAAGTCGAAAGGAAAAGCGGCAAAAATAACGCCGTAGCCACATTCGCTCCACTCAAGAACGAGCGCTGTTCATTGAGGGAGTAATTGTCATTCGGCCGGTATTCAAGCCCGGCAAGGACGCTTGTGGTGACCCGCCAAGCCTCGGACACACCCATTGCGAGCGTCAGGAACATCCCAAGAATCCAAACACTGATCCACTCAACCCGCAATAGCATGAACAAACCAATTACGGTCAGTAATAGAAGCCCTTGGATCCCGTATATTGCCTTTACAGAAAGCCATAGCGAGGCAAACCATAGTGTCAGGGTGAGCACTCCTGATACGACCAAGAGGATAACACCCTCCTTGGCTTGTAGATAGTATCCGACGCTGAAGGCAGGCAAGCAGGTTGCAAGTGCTGGAAAGTACGAGCGCGCACGGAAGGTGAATAGCACGGAGTCACGTGGTCGAATCGTCCGGTGGGCCGAGATGACACCGAACGGAATTGAGGCCGCGAGAAGGACTACCACCCAGTGCGGGTCCTTGAACAAGTCGTCTTTGTACGCTGCATAATAAAGGTACGCAAGAACGAAGAACCCGAAAACAAGCATCGCGGGTAGGTAAATCGATAACGAGTGCAAAGATGGTATATCGCGCGGACGGACGGAGCGCTGTTCATAACGAGCGGCATGGTTAGTCAGGCATGCCAAGAGCAGTAGCCAGAAAAGCCCAATAAAGGCTAAGTCCTCTCCTCGAGGGAACATGGTCCCGTGCTTAAGTGCATATCCGGCTAACGTACACGCGACGCCGGCCAGGAAGTACCCCGTGGTCCCTCTAAAGACAGAAGGAATGCCGGGGGGAGTGCGTCGCCCGTTCATATATTTGGTCTTGGCGGTGAAGAGGGTCGGGGCTTCGATAACGCTGCCAACATAAATTGGAAACGGGTCAGCAACAACGATGTTCTCTAATCAGCCACTCTGCTTTATGTGGGAAGGAACGTCTATGTAGCAGAAGACTATAACTGTAGGGGCTACGCCGTAGCTTCTCGAACTGCGACGACGTGAAGGCGGGGGTGATCACCTACAAGATCGCGGCGCACGCAGCGGACCTCGCGAAGGGCCATCCCCGCGCGCAGGAGTGGGACGACGCGCTGAGCAAGGCGCGCTTCGAGTTCCGCTGGCGCGACCAGTTCAACCTGTCGCTGGACCCGGTGACCGCGCTGGCGTACCACGACGAGACGCTGCCGGCCGAGGGCGCCAAGATCGCGCACTTCTGCAGCATGTGCGGGCCGAAGTTCTGCTCGATGAAGATCACGCAGGACGTGCGCGATTACGCCGCGCAGCTGGCGGCTGCAGAGGCCGGCATGGCCGCCAAGAGCACCGAGTTCCGCGAGCGTGGGAGCGAGGTGTACCTTCCGGTGGTGGACGCGGCGATCGACGAGGCCATCGAGGCGGAGGAGACGGTCGCGGCGGATTGATCGCTTCGAGTGGCCAGCAGGGAACGGACGAGGGGAGCCCAGCCGGTGCTCCCCTCGTTCAGTGTGTGTCGGCTACTGCTTTCGACCTCGCGCAATCGCTACTCTTCCAATTTCTCCTCCTCGCTCGGCTCCTCTCCGGGCTTGTAGCGCGGCTTGGGCTGCGGCAGCAGGAAGAAGGCGACGCACAGCAGCGCGATGGCCACTCCCATGCGCGGCGCCGCGACGGCGACCGGAACGGCGGCGATCTGGATCAGCGTCGCAATGCCGTAGCGGCGCGTCATCTGCCGGAGGAAGTCGGGCGCGAGCCGTTCGTCCATCACCCGGCGGCCCGCCATTCCGTAGAACCACTTGGCCATCCAGGTGCAGGCGGTCAGGGCGAGGCCGGCCACCAGGGTCACCGACGCGAGGGACTCGAAGGGCGTGCCGAGGTGGAAGCACCAGACGCGGATCGGATAGGGGACGACGACGATGGCCAGCAGGAACAGGAGGTTGATCGCGCCGAACCAGTGATCGCTCCTGGCGTAGATTCGGCCCGAATAATGGTGCTGCAGCCAGTAGGCGCCGATCACGAGGTAGCAGAGGACGAGGGCGAGATGCTCGCGCCACTGCTCGGCCATGGCCCTCGCCAGATCGCTGTAGCCATGCGGCCCCTCGGGCGATCCGGGGACCTTGATCTCGACGATCAGCAGGGTCAGCGCGATTGCGAAAACCGCGTCGCTGAACCCCTCGAAACGGCTGAGTCCGCGCTCGGCACCATGGGTCCGCGCGTGGGTTCGTTCGGCCATCGCTCCTCCTTGCCGGTGGCGCCGGGGCGCAGCTTCTCACCCTCTCCACCGAGGGCGTTCGGGGCGGAGTAAACGCCGCAAAGAGAGTGCCCCAGACGGGCAGGGCAACGGTGCTCCGCAGGTGGACTTGACCGGCGCAACCCTACCCGACGTGGATCGTACGGACCGTGGCCATCTTCAGCGCAGGAGGGGACGGATCAGGCAGAAAGTTGGCCGAGGCGAGTTCCAGCGCAGCGCACGAGGTCCGAGTTCCGCGAAACGGTGGCGAGGTGTACCTTCCGGTGGTGGATGCGACGATCGCCGCCCGAGTCGGGGCGGAGGAGACGGTCGCGGCGGATTGAGCCGGGGTCACGCCGCCGATGAACGAAGAGGGCGCCTCCTTCCGGCGCCCTTTTTTCTTTGCAGGTGCTCGAGAAGCCTCCTCACCGACATCACTACTGTCCGGCCAACGTAGGCAGCCGCCGACCGTGCGCACGGCGTCCCTGGCGGAATGCCGGGATGTCGTTTGCAGACAGAGATTTTTCGAACTTCTCTGAGTCTTCATTTGACGCACATGTGGCGAATTGCGGCGCCACCTGCGCCCCAGTGACTCCCGAGCGTGCCGCGAGTATTTCTGAAACAAACGTTTAATAGGACTGCACGCGAACCCGCCGTATCCTTGCGTTGCAGTTCACCCCTCATTCCTCCGTACGGAGATGCGCATGTCCCAGGTAGTCATCAACCAGGCCGGCCCTCTGCCCATCAAGCAGAGCTTCATGTGGCCCAGCAGCGAGTCCATCATCGTGGCGGTGTCTGGCTCGGCCTGGACGCAGAAGCCCAACACGCTTCTGACGCTGCAGGTGATGGTGGACGACAAGGTGCTCGGGACCATCCAGCAGCTGGCCGCGGCGGCGACCACGCACCTGGCACTGCCCACGGGGTTCTTTGCCGTCAGCCGGCAGATCAGCCAGGCCGTTCTCACGCTCTCCGCCGGCAACGACACCATCACCGACGCGAACGACCACTTCACCGTTGCCCTGATCTTCTGAGCCATGGCCGGCACCTGCTCCGGATGTCCGCCGCGCCGGGCCCATCCCTCGTTCCGCATGGAGATGCTGTCATGTCCCAGGTGATCATCAACCAGGTTGGGCCGCTGCCCATCACCGCGCCGGTTTCGTGGCCCAGCGATCGAGCCGTGCTCGTGTCCGTGTCGGGCTCGGCCTTCACGCAGCAGGCCAACACCCCGCTGGCCGTGAAACTGTCCATTCACGGCACCACGATCGGCACATTGCAGCTGTTCGCCAATCCGGCCGGAACGCACATGGTTCTGCCCGCGGGCTTCTTCAGCGTCAGCGGTGGGTTCGGGGAAACGTCGATCGTGCTGAGCGCCGCCAACGGCACCACGCTCGCCGACAAGAACGATCTCTTCACGGTTGCGCTGATCTACTAGGTCCGGACCACGAGGGCGGCGGAGCCGGCCGGGCTTTCCGGACCGCCGCCGCCCCGCAGTCTTCGCCGCCCATCCAGGCGCCCACGCTCCCGGCTGGGCTTTCGTTCGTCATCACCCGGTTCCGCGCCGCCGCCAAGCGCGCCAGCGGCCAGGAGTTGGTCGGCATCCAGCTCCTCGCCGCCGCCGCCACGACTCGGCTCCCGGTCCTCGCGGTCCCGGGTAACAATCCGCCACGCACGACGCGGCGATCGTGCCGATCTGCAGGGATCGGTTCCTCTGGCGCACCGGCGGAATCGCTGTAAATTGTTATCCACCTTGCAGTTTTCCCCTTCGGGCCCCCCCACCTGCCTTCCCCCTCCCTCCTCCGGAGGCATCGCCATGCCCCCCACGGCACCCCAGAGCCTGCGCGACCAGCTCCTCCGCGAGGCGGTGGAGATGATCCGCTACGCCTTCGCGTCCGGCAAAAGCGTTCCCACCAGCGTGGTCGACGCGGTCGAACAGTACGAGTCGCACCCGCCGGAGGGGCCGCCGCTCGCCCCCGCGCCGCTGGTGCTGGCCCACTCGCGGCTGGCCAGGATCGTGGCCCCCGCCACGCCGCGCGCCATCGTGCTCCTGGCCGACGGGGAGACCGCGGGGCGGTTCGCCTTCCTGGGCCCCGTCGTGCTGGTGCGCCAGCTCATGGCGGTGGCCATCGGGTGCGTGGTGGCCTTCGTGCTCCTCGGCCTGTTCGAGGCCACCGGCTCGAGCACCGTGAGCTTCGTCAACACCTGGGGATGGAACCTGCTGCTCAACGAGCTGTGGTGGCTTTCCGCCGCCGGCCTGGGCGCCTCGTTCGCCATCCTCTTCCAGGTGAACGAGTACATTCGCAAGTCCAGCTACAATCCCAAGTACGCTCCCACCTACTGGGTCAAGTTCCTGCTGGGGGTGATGGCCGGCTACATCCTGGTGGCGCTGCTCCCGTTCGAGGTCCCGCGCCAGGGGACGGCAATCAACCTGGTGCAGCCGGCCCTCGCCCTGCTGGGCGGCTACTCGGCGTCGGCCGTCTACCGCATCCTCACCCGGCTGGTGGAGGCGGTGGAGGCGATCTTCCGCGGAAACGTCAAGGACCTGATCGCCGAGCGCGAGGCGGCCGCCACCGCCCGTGCCTTCGAGGAGGCTTCGCGCGGCCGCGTGCGGCAGGCGGCGCGGCTGGTGGACGTGCTGGGCCAGCTCGCCGCCGGCGCGACCGCCGACGAGGTGTCGGCCACCATCCGCGAGATCGTGGCCTCGCTGGCCCCCGAGGTTTCGGAAGCGGAGCCGCTGCCGGCGACCGTCTCGCGGGCGGCGCCCGCCTCGGTCACCGTCGCCGCCACCCCGCAGGCCCTCGTCGCCGCCGCGGGAAGGGCGCCCAGGGAGCCGGCGGAAGAAGTGGCGCTGGCAGGCTGATCGTTCGTTCGCGGCGCGAGGCCGGCATGGCCGCCAGGAGCGCCGAGTTCCGCGCGCGGGGCGGCGAGGTGTATCTTTCCGGTAGTGGATGGATCGCCGGTCGCGGCGGGGGGGACGGTCGCGGCGGATTGATTGCCAGGCGGAAGGACGAGGCGGAAGAAGGGGATGATGGGCTCGGCGATGCAATCCGCTCGCGGGCGAGGCGTCCCTTCCCACACAGCCAGGGGAGACCAGCGATGGCGGATGGTACCACGATGAACGCGGCGGAGCGCGCGAAGCTCGAAGCGCGCCGCGACCGCCTGATGAAGCTGATGAAGGAGAGCGACGGCTCCGGCGGCGGCGAGCAGCTCGATGCCGACGACCGCGCCGACCTGGCGCAGGAGTGGACCCGCATCGACAAGCTGCTGCAGCAGTCGCGGTGAAATCGACTCGGCGGTGATCTGGCGATGTAGGACGAAGAGGGTGGAGCCTGAGCCGGCTTCACCCTCTTCTGCATGGTACTGGATCTCCATCATGTTAATTGCTAATATGATAGTAGAAAAGTCGGCTCTCATCGCTAACAGCTAACATGTTGCCATCCGAGCTACGCACGCCAGCAGAGGTCGCTCGGGCGCTGGCGGGCCGGGTGCGCGCGCTCCGGCTGCAGCGCGGGTGGACGCAGCAGGAGATGGCCGAGCGGGCGGGGCTGACGCTCGCGACCTACCGGCGCTTCGAGCACACCGGCCGCATCGCGCTGGAGCGGCTGCTCAGGATCGCCGTGCTCCTGGATGCGGGCGCGGGCTTCGACGACCTGTTCGCGCTGCCGCCCGCACGATCCCTGGCGGAGCTCGCCGAGCGAACGCAGCCCTCCCGCAAGCGAGGAAGGCGGAAACGTGCGGACTCTTGAGGTTCGGCTCTGGGGAGCGCGGCAGACGACCGTCGGCACGCTGGCCGAGGAGGGCCGCGGGATCTACTTCGAATACACCCCGGCGTTCCTCGCGGACCCGCTCCCCATCTCCCCGTTCAAGCTCCCGGTGAAGCCCGGACTCTTCGACCACGCGGACCGCGAGTTCGGCCCCGTCTTCGGCGTGTTCGACGATTCGCTGCCGGACAGCTGGGGACGCCTGCTGATGGACCGCGCGTTCCGGAAGCCGGGGCGCAGCCTCGCCGGCATTTCGGTGCTGGATCGCCTGGCGTACATCGGGACGCGCGGGATGGGCGCGCTGGCGTACCATCCACCGACGCCCGACCCCGATTCGGGGCCGCTCGAGGTCGATCTCGCGACCCTCGCGGCCGAAGCCGAGCGGGTGCTGGAGGGAAGCGCGGACGACGTGCTCCCCGCGCTCCGCATCGCGGGCGGATCGCCGGGCGGCGCGCGGCCGAAGGTGCTGGTCGGGGTGCGCGACGATGGCCGGATGATCGCCGGGACGTCGGAGCTACCCGAAGGCTATCGCCACTTCCTGGTGAAGTTCTCCGCCGGAGAGGACGGCCCGCACCTGGGCGCCGTCGAGGCCGCGTACGCGCGGATGGCGGCGGAGGCCGGGCTGAACGTCCCCCCAACGCGGCTGTTCGAGACGGAGGATGGCGGACGATACTTCGCGGCGGAGCGGTTCGACCGCCGCGGCAACGCGCGGCTGCACATGCACAGCCTGGGCGGGCTCTGGCACGCGAGCCACCGCGTCGCGTCGATGGACTACGAGGGTTTCCTGCGCACGACCTTCGTGCTGACCCGCGACCATCGCGCGCTGGAGGAGGCGTATCGGCGGATGGCGTTCAACGTGGTCGCGCACAATCGCGACGATCACGTGAAGAACACCTCGTTCCTGATGGGGACGGATGGGAAATGGACGCTCGCGCCGGCCTACGACCTGACGTTTTCCGAAGGTCCCGGACGGCAGCACACGATGGACGTTGCGGGCGAGGCGGCGCGCCCCGGCGACCGCGACATGCTGCGCGTGGCCGAGCGCTGCGAAGTGGACGCGCGGAAAGCGCGCGCGATCATCGAGCGGGTGCGCGATGTGGTGCGCCAGTGGCCGAGATTTGCGGCGGAGACGGGAGTGCCCGCGGAGACGGCGCAGCAGATCCGCCAGCTCCTCGCGCAACGCGTCGGGTAGGCCGTCAGGACACGCGAAGGCGCAAGCAGAAACCCCGCCGGGCAGCGCGCCCGGCGGGGTTTTCTCACGTGATCGGCCGATCGGCGCCAGCGGGTCAGAACGCCTGCTGGGTGCGGTACTTGGAGAGCGCCTCCAGGAACACCTTGCTGGCGCGGGCGAAGGCGCCGCGGCGGCGCAGCTCCGTGGGGCTGCTGCCCACGAACTTCTGCGTCACGCGCCGCAGCCCGCTGTCCGACGAGTAGCCGCAGGCGTGGGCCACGGAGAGCACCGTGCGGCCCGGGTCGTCCAGCAGCTCGCAGGCCAGGAGGATGCGCATCCACGCCAGCAGCTTGCGCGGGGGCGGCAGCTCCGCGCGCTCGCACCAGCGCAGCAGCGTGCGGCGCGAGAGCTGGAGCGAGCGCGCCAGGTCGCGCCCGTGCCCGCCCACCGCCACCACCTCGGCGGCCGCGTCCACGATGGCGCGGGCGCGCCCCGGGGTGTCGGGCGGCAGGGTGTTCTCCAGCAGCGCCTTCAGCGGCCGCCCCTGGCTCTGGCGGAAGCGCTGCACCATGGCCTGCGGCGTGTCGTCGTGGCCGATGGAGATCACCTGCACCACGCCCCACTTCCCCAGCGTGCGCAGGTCGTCGATGCGGTCGGGCTTCACCTCCAGCGCGGCGAACACGGCGGTCGACGGGAACTCCACCAGCAGCGAGCGCAGCGCCGGCGAGGGGCCCACGCGCCCGTTGCCGTCCTCGTACGGGTTCACCACCACCAGCGCCGAGGGCGGGCTGTCGCGCACCGCCTCTTCCAGCGACGGCCAGTCGGGCACCGTCTGGAAGGTGTACTCCTTGCCCGCGACCCTGCGGACGCGCTCGCGGAACTCCTCGTTGCCGTGCAGGACCAGAAGCGGGCGTGCGGCGATCTTCATGACCGGATCTACCAGGTTGAGTGTCTCTGCAGGCGCGGGGGTGTGTCTTTCGGTACCGCCCGATGGGCGCAAGATGCCGCCCTGCCTGCGTTTGGATAAGGCCGGCGCGGACCGCTCGCGGTCCGCGCCGGCGGTGGGGCTACCGCG